>Ga0214917_10001109_pt1 | contig 35137 bp, 30 predicted proteins | sample LL_1208_BB_MetaG_FD_177983 | JGI IMG/M metagenome (GOLD analysis project Ga0214917, IMG submission 177983) | Freshwater microbial communities from Lake Lanier, Atlanta, Georgia, United States - LL_1208_BB | ecosystem: Environmental > Aquatic > Freshwater > Lake | place: USA: Georgia | collected... | reverse complement strand
AATTTTCATAATAAATAGTAGAGAGGAGTCAAATGCGGAATATGAAAATTACTTTCATCCTGGTGTGCATCGTGATGTCATATCCGAATCATTATATGATAAGTTAATGTCATCCGTTGTCCGAACTAACCCGAAATCACGTTCTACTCCGAAAAAACGTAGTCCGCGAAATAACCACCGTTCGAGAAGAATACAAAATAAAAAATGAATTGACATAAAGGGAAAACAGGAAACTAGTAAATAAAAGATGGCATCTACTTCTGATAATACTGATTTGACTCCGGAATCCGTGATATTACCTGACGACGTTGTGGTGGATGTTGACGCCAATTACGATAAATATATAAAACAGTCAAAGATAGACGAAAAGTACGTGAACCAGTTTTGCTTTGATAGTATGGCACAGAACTTCGCATTATTGAAAATGGCAATTACAGCGGATGATAATGGCGAGTTGAAAGAATTATATGCGTCGCACGTAGAAAAACACAATGCGGAACTACAGAAGAACGTTTTTGCGAATTCGGGGTTTGATTTATTCGTGCCAAATAAGACGGTATTTGACGAAAACTTTGCCACTAAATTTGTGAATTTGAATGTGAAATGTGAAATGATATATTGCGATAAGAATATGCAGGTAACGGTGGAGGTGGAGGAGGAAGAGTTCGAGACTGTTACTGGTGCTTCTTATTCGTGTGGATACTATGTTTATCCGAGGTCGAGCATTTCAAAGACGCCTCTTATGTTAGCAAATCATGTAGGCATTATTGATTCTGGTTATCGCGGTAATCTTATGGCGGCACTTCGTAAATTGCCTACAGAGCAATCGGAATATGTAGTGGAAAAACACACACGTCTTTTCCAGATATGTCATCCGAGTTTGTGTCCTGTGTTTGTTGTTATTGTTCCTGAATCTGAATTAAATTCCTCTGAGAGAGGAGAAGGTGGGTTTGGGTCGACAGGTGTTACTGGAGTTGCAAAGTAATCGACCATTTTTGGAAGATTCGGGAGAGAGATAGGAATAATGTCTCCGAAGCGAATACTAATACATTTTTCTTGTTATGCAGAGAAATATGTATTTATTTTATTATGTTATGGATGTAAATACCGACCGGTTTCAAAACAGACTCCGCAGTATTTCTCGCTATTTGTTTTCGAATAATAGGAGAAGCATGACGGATACGCACCAATCTACGGTCGTTTCTCCGGAGTATCGTCCCAATTCATATTCTACCTTACTAAATTTCCCTAAGAGTAAAAACGATAATCGGTCGCGATCGGTAAGGGTGATATATAATTCGATTGGACGGTCTACGCGACCGAATGCAATTGCATTTGATTTAGATGAGACGATCGGGTCTTTTTCGGATTTTTATTCCATATGGGCAAGGTTAGAAGAAGATATGAAAACGCAAAGTACGTTTAATGCGTTAATGGATTTATATCCGGAATTTTTGCGGGTCGGTATCATACCAATTTTGCGATATATAAGGACAAAACAACAGAGTGGACAATGTCTTCCTATTTACCTATATACGAATAATCAATGCGAGGATACGAGTTGGATTTATAAATTGATAAATTACTTAGAATATCGTGTTTCTGGCATAGAGAATACGAATAATAACATATTTGCTAGACCGATATGTGCATTCGAAATAAACGGAAAACGCATTGAACCAGAACGCACAACTAAGCATAAGACATATAGTGATTTCGTTAAATGTTCAATGTTGACAACCTCTCATCAAATCTGTTTTCTAGATGACGTTTGCCATAAAAAAATGAAACATCGACGTGTCTACTACATTCAACCTCCGCCATATATACATCCATTATCGTATCAAGAGGTTGTGGACCGGTTTACAATGTCGAGTTTATTCAGCAAATTGTACCCGGATAGAAAAAAACAGTATCGTGCGGATTCGGCGAATCGTCTTGTGCAAGAAGATATCCCTCGCTTATTATCAACTCACGGAACAGAAGAAAACAAAATAGCAAACAAAATGATGTATTATATACGAGAGTTCTTCTTAATAACGTCGAGAGGATATATGACTAGAAAATCGAGGCATCGTATAGGAAATTTTACGCGTAAAAAACGAGGTGGGGGTCGGTGAATGGGACAATTCCGGAGAGAGGTACGTAGGAATTGGATGATTATCTGGAGAAACGCCGTAGGAGTTTTGTAGGCATAATAGATTTATATCTGGTTCATCATCAAATACAATTGCTCATCTTCTGTCATCTTCTGATATGTATTGCATTTATCGAATCTGTACCGCAAAAACATGCCGTTTACTGACCGACAAAGTATATTCGCACCAAAATCGCCGAACTGTATGTCTACCAGTATGCCGCCTTTCATTATTTTATCCGGTTCGTCGTGTCGAATCCACCGAACATATTTGCCTTTATGTAGCAGATGTAATTCATCCACGAATCTATATCCGACTAATTTTTCACAATGTGTTGCTATTGTATTCTTATCAATTGGTAGACGCTTTATTGAATCAAATACATTTTCAGAAATGGATTCGACCGACTGGTTTCCCAAGAAGTCGTATTTCACCGAATCGACCTCTTGTTCTTGTAATAATTTATTTATATCTATTCTTGATAGTAGCGCCGGGTCGCGACGTGCCTCCTTTATCAAACTCGCAATATCCATTTCTGTATATTAGGGACTTGTATATATATTGCTTTTGTTCATTATGTTGGACGTAAATTGATTGTTAGATCGGTTTTACTTGCTCTGCAAAAAGAATACTTTGGGTCTACATAAATGTCATATTGACACGAACCATCAATATTATTACATTTAATATGGATTTCATTTGAAATATACTGAAACGCCAGAGCAGGGAAAACGGTTATAAATGATGCGATTGACGTGTATAAATTGTAGGCGGACATATCGGTTGGATAAAATTGTTTAGAAAATCGTATAATTCCAACTGAAACTCCATTCATAAGAGATACGCGATTCTCCATTGACTTATATTTCGGGGATTTTGCTTTTATTTCTTCCAATTCTTCTTTATAAAAAAACGCAATAATATTTTGAACATTTTGACGTATAATTGTTTGTTTGCCGTTATACTCGTTTATGTTCTTACATAGCATATATGCTTCTTGCATATTGTCTACCATATTACAAACCGGCACAGATTCGATCAAATCCGGAGTCTTTATATCATTCATATTATGTCCATATTCTGTTCCTCTCGTGTTACTATAATTGTATAATGCATTTACAAGTAGACTAGGAAATTCAATTGGTAAATCAGGACAATTTTTTTGCAATCGAAATTTTACTGTTGATGAATACATAGCTAATGTAATTCCCAGTTTTTCTAAATAGGAAATGAACCCGTTTGTTGTTATCGTTTTTTCGGGAGTTTCATATGTAAATCCGATTCGTCTCATATCAGACAAGAAACTGGTAAGCGGACTTAAATTTCCCGAATAAAAGTCCGGTTTTAATTTGGTTATATTTGTAGTAAATTCTTTGAAATTACTAGTGTATCGAATACCAAACTTAGTTATTTCGTTTAAAAAATTGGTTACATTGGTTATTCCTCGAATTTTAATGTTTGCGGTTTGTTCCATTACCGAATACCAATCGAGTATTTTGTTTGCACCGAAATTTTTCATCACAGTGATAAATTCATCAAACCCATTATATCTTATGCCGTTTAATGCCATTACCTTTAAAAATGACATTATATTCGTCCATGTATCCGCATTCGGATTAATATCATTTACACCAAGTTCAATCAACCTTTTCTCAAATTCACCCAGTTGCGACTGTGAGAAGTTGTTAATACCAAAAAATGACATTACCATTACATCTGGATAATTCGGCAATCCTTCTCGGGTTATTGAAAACATATTTGATATGTAATTTAGAATCTTGGTTATTTGTTTATTTATATATGAAAATGCGTCGATTTCCGGTTCCGGTTCCATTGATGAAAATTTCTCTAAGCTGTTGGAAGCACCAGTTCGTCTGTTTGTCAATAACGATTCACACGTAGAACCTAGTTCAATATCACGTTTTAAACTATCAATATCCGCTTTGTAACTGTTTAATACAATGAAAAACCAATAAAACTCCAAAATTTGCACATTAAAGTATTTGGGGGATCCATTATTTTTTGGTTTGTTGTTTTTATAGTAATCTTCTACGAATTGGAAGAACTTTCTTAATGTTTCTGGAACAATTGGACCCTCTTCTTTTTGTTTAAAATCGTCTATGTCTTTTAAATACGTATTATAATATGTTTTAAATTCATCCCATATGCGTGTCATAACCCCGAAATAGGGCATAGAGGAAGAATTAAATGTGTTCTTTAGTATTTCTGCATACGTCATATATACATCCAAACTTTTCATACCAATACTTTGCAATGATGTTATTAAATTATTAAACGCATTTACGATATTATTAGTGTCAAATGTACTTATAGCATTAAGAGTATTGGATATATTTTTGCTTGAATTTTGTATTTTTAGATTTTTGTAGTTTGTGTATATATCTTTAAAGAATTTGTATGGATTTATACCGTATGTAATGAACGCGTCGAAAAAATCTTCCATGTAATAATGACCAAAGTTATCTTTACCAATTGTGGGTATGTTAATGCCGTGAATATTATATAATTTTTCTAACATACTATTTTCTGCATTACGTGTTGTAGGGAAAAGTTGTATGTTTTGCAAATTAAATTTTTTAATTACGTTCGTAAACTGTCCTGGTTGCAATGTTGCGATGTCAAGTATGTCGGATTTTTTTATTTCATATTTATTAAAATATTCTGCTATTAGTTTCTCTAACGGTAAATAGTCTTGTTTTGTTGGGTTTAACTGTGAATTGAAGAACTCTATTAATGCAACTGCTTCTTGTTCACTTGTTACATCAAACGATATCATTGCTTCAATATAATATTCTAAGTCTCCTATTGTTTTTCTGGAAGAAGAAAATCGTTGTAATAAATTGGATATTTCATCTTCGTTTATGGTATAACTATCTTTGTATTTATTTGTAATTTCAATCGGGTTAAAATGTAGAACTGGTGTTCCATTTATTTTTTGAACAGCATCCATTCCTTCAATCGTATCGAACCCTTCTTTGGAAAATGTTATTGCCTCCGATAGTAATTTATCATTTGTTATTTTAAAATTTGTTTTAAGTTGCTGAATTAAAGTCGCGTAGTCTGCAATATCGATTTTAAAATACTTTGCTTGTTTTATTTCTTCAACTGATAATTCTTTGGTTTCGTATGAAGTTTTATACGTTGTTATTGTGTTGCATTGTTTCATTATACAAAATTTAGATGTGACGGGTGTATTTATAGGCACTGAAACATACGTCTTCTTCCATGTTTGTGTTTTCTCGTCCAATATCATAAATGAACACCCGAGTTTTACAATCAATCGTATATGCGAACTCCAATCTTTTACATAATATCCATTTTCGTTTACTACATTTTCCATTTCCTTTTTATTTAACCATTTTGATGGAGTTGTGTCAATCTCGTATTTATCTGTTACAGTTGGGTCGACGTTTATTGTATTCGTAGTGATATTGGTACTAGTAGTTGTCGCTCCCTCTATTTTTTTAGGAATAACGTTTATGATAATGAACACGACTACTATTAATACTATAATTAATATCAAAATATGTTTCAAATCTATCATAATTATATTATATTGAGTCATATTTTTATATTATGGACATTATTCAATATACTGGGGATGATAAATGCGGAGAAACGACTGCGTATATGTTTCGTAGGCACTCCGTTACATCCCCTCTCCGGAATTGTCCCAGAATGCATTTGTCTGTTACCATATAAAAACAATCGTATAGAGAACACATTCCATTATTGATGCGTGTTGCAAATTACGAATGTAGCGAGAGAATCGGTAGCGGTGCTTTTGGTGTTATATATAAAGGAAAAAATGTGCGGACAGGTGAACCGGTTGTTCTAAAGACCGAACGGTTAGACATCAGTTATTCTTCTATCAAACACGAATCAAACATACTAAATATTCTCTATTCTAAGTCGTGTAGAAGCATTCCGCCGATTTATTGGTATGGCATATTAGAAGACCAACGTATCCGTCTGTTGGTAATGCCTTTTTACAATGAATCGCTAGAAACGGTTCGCATAGAAAATGAGAAGATGATGTTGAACATAATCCGGTCGGCGATTACAATAGTAAATCATATACACGATAATTATGTGGTACACCGTGATATAAAACCGGCGAATTTTATGATACACAATGACGAATTGATACTGATTGATTTTGGATTAGCGTCTTTTTATGTAGATTCCGAGGAAAAGCATATATCTCCTGCTAACCCTAAAAAGACGCATATTATTGGAACACCCAAATATGTAAGTTGGAATGTTCATTGCGGCGAAGAATATAGCAGACGAGATGATTTGCTATCCATTGTTTATATTGGTATTTTTTTGGTATATGGCAAGGATCTGTGGGCGGACTTACCACCGTTCTTCTCCGAAGAAGAAAAATCCGCCACTACTCACCCCAGAAACCAATGGTTTAAACAGCAAAAAGATATTCATACTATAAATCGTACTATAATGAAAATGCCGTGCGCCGAATTGGGGGTCGTAGATAGAATGACACGGTTTGCAGAGCATGTGTACTCTCTATCATTCCAAGAACGTCCTTCCTACAAATTGTATTTAGAATTGTTTACAAAAACGATATAAAAGGTTGTATTGATTATGAATCATATTAGGGATATTTATTACCGGAATAGTCCAAAGATGAGCAACGAAACGACAAAGAATGAGAAACAAGAAAGAATAACTGGTCGAGTGAAGTGGTTTAACAACAAAGCTGGGTTCGGATTTGTTACCGCTTGTGATGGTGAAATGAAGGACAAGGATATCTTTGTTCACTATTCATCTATTCTCGTTCCAGATGACCAATACAAATATTTGGTTCAAGGAGAGTATGTCGATTTTGAAATAACCGCTTCGGAAAAGAGCGACCACGAGTTTCACGCAGTGAATATTTCTGGTGTAAAAGGTGGCAGTCTAATGTGTGAGACGCGTCGTCAAACAATGGAGACCCGCCCTTATAAACCACGTGTTTATAAGACTCCAGATGAGTCGGATCCAAGTAGTTCTCATAAGAAAGACCGCACGGTTCCTAAAAAAGAAAAAGCGCCTAAACGTACTGGTGCTTCTGTAAAGGACGGCGATGGATTTACGAAAGTCGCGTCGCGTAAACCCAAGAGCATTAGTAAGTAAATAGGATGGGACAATTCCGGAGAGAGGGACGAACATAGGAATTGGATGATTCTCTAAGGCACGAGTAAGAGAAACGACCGTAGGGTGTTTCGTAGGTAGAATGCGTTGTATTTATCAACCCAAATTCATATAGATATGAAAATCAATATGAATACATCATTGTTTATATAAACCCCAGTTGTATTTTGTTATATGCAAAAATGTAATTGAGAAAAATGGTTTAAAGAATAAAGATGATTTTAATATAAATTAGTTAGATAATAGATACATTAGAAATAGAACATGAATAAAAATATGTCTACGATTACAACAACAGATAGCGATATTCCGTTTGTTATTCCGAGTGAAGACATACAGCGTTTATTTGTGATGGACCAGACACATACATCTGCATTGAGTACACCTGCTATTTATTCTGATATGTCGCATAGAACTGGGTGTATTGAAGAGTATTCATTTACGGACGAGGAGTTTGCGAAAATGCCTTCTACACTAATGAAGGTGGTTCGGCGAACGGATGAATTGTTGCATCATACAGAAATGGTCCGTAAATTTGTAATAGATACGCATAATGATTTAAAGGGTGTACATTCGCTTCTTCTACGATATACTAAAAAGACGTTAAAAGACGCTGAGAAGAACGATGTGATTGCTGAGTCGAATGCCGAGAAAGGAAAAACAAAAGGTTTTCGTAGGCAATGTAGGATTAGTGATGACATGTGTTCTTTTATGGGGTTAACCCCTGGCGCGACTTCGTCGCGTGTTGATGTAAACCATGCGATTAATAATTATATTCGCACAAACGGGTTGATAGACCCTGAAAATGCACAACGTATTTTGCCGGATGAAAAGTTATGGTCTTTATTGAGCGAATCTGCAAAAGGCAATAGAATAACTTATTTTAGTATTCAAAAATACATTAAGCATCATTTCATGAAAATAGAGAAATGAAATATGTAGTATCCACTAATAGATGTCACGAGTCTCATAGTTGGATAATGTGTACTCGATAACTCAATTTGTATAGTGCCAAGAAATAAGGTCAATTGGGACAATATTATTTCGGGTTATATGGATTGATGTTACTCTGTTTTACGTTATGTGCTTTAGGTATAGGAATAGGTTTGGCACAATTACTAAACGTAATTGGATTATGAACGCGAAATTCCGGGGAAAAGGCGTTTTGTAGGCATAATGCATCATCAACAATAAAGACACGGTATATACGAATACGTTTCGCGTCTTTTTATTTGGGGTTCCGATAGGACTGGAATGTATTCGACCATCGAGTATCCGTGGCAAAGCGAAAAACTAAATTCGAGTTCGTCTGTAGTGTCGTGTTTGTTATTCATACTATATCAGTAATATATTGTATGAATAGATATTACATTTTTTGGTTTTTTATGGATTTTAATATTTCTGCGGGGTAATCCATTGTGCGTAATATTTCTATGCCACCTTCCAATGTCGATATTCCTTCTGCGAGTTTATAGGTATAAACAAATCCACCATTTTTATCAGTATCCACCATCATCTTATAGTTCTTCACTTTCTCCGATTTATTGAATTTACGGCATACATTTACATAATGGGTTGTCAATATGAACTTCACGTTCGGTTTGCGAGACAAATACTTGAGAATACAATACGCGGATTTTGCTGCTTCCGATGGATTTGTTCCCGAATATAGTTCGTCGAAAATGCAAAAATGATTCTCTGTTATAGGTGTGGTCTTTATTTTATCAAGTATTTCTTTGCATCTTCTCGACTCTGCTTGGAAAAGACTGTCTCTGCCGGAAGTATCCGGTATGTTTAAATACGAATGTATATGACTATACGGTGTTAATTCACCCGATTTATAGAATCCAAACCCAAATTGCTGAGAAAATATGATATTTAATGCGGCGGTTTTCAGTGTAGTCGTTTTTCCACTCGCGTTTACTCCAGTGATTAGTATATTCTTCTCTACATCTATCGTGTTTTTGACGCATGTTTCCACTTGATTTGCCGGGTAATATTGGTCGACAAACCGAGTTTTCCGGATAACTGAACCAGAAGCATCGATTTCGTTGCCCAAGTCGAATTCGATTTTTCCCAATTTGCCGGTTTGGTATCCTCTCGATATTCCGTGCAGAATATCTATATATCCTACAAATCCAATGCTGTATCTCAGACTCGCCTCATAGTCAATAGAGGAGTATAGTTGATAATAGCAATCGAACATATGTCCTAGTCCTGCTATCTTACTTATGGACCATGAATAAGGCGTCAATTCTGAACCAATGGCATTTCGTAAATCAAGCAATACTAATCTATTGCTATGTATGTCTTGACAGAAATCACTATAGTAAGGCAATGTGGAATTGCGTTTTATAAATGTATCCATTGAGAGGGTGACATCGTCTAAATATTCTCGAATAAATAGTAGATTTGAATTCATACGCTCTATTGCAGTGGTCAGCTTTATACAGGAAATCACCTGATTATAGGTTTGCCATAAATACATTCCAACAATAACAAACACATACATCACATTTTCGAAATTCCATTTTTTAATATTGAGTATTTTCCCTATATAATGCTGTTTACCAACCTCTCGTAGCGTGCTCAAATATACATCAAAAGTAATTGGTGTGTTCCACATTTTTAAAATAAGGAATGGTAACAGCAATATAATGAGAGGAAGAACGAGACTATATATTGGCGATACTAGATTTAATACGGTATATATATTTAGAAATGTGCGCGACTTATTCAAATCCTCTAGGACCTTGTACTCCATATACGCGTGTCGTTCTAGAAACGACCGGTCTTCTTTTATTTCTTTCCATATTTCTATGAATCTCGTCGTTTTTGCTTTGTCAATATGAGAGGACGTTTGGTTTAACACGACCGTTTGTGTATCTTTCAGGAAATCGATATTTGTAGTAAATCTTCTGGATACTTCCGGAATGAGCATATTCCCGAAATCATTGAGAGGTTCGACAAAATGTTCATACATCGGTTTTTGAGTTGTCCCAGGTCCATTCGCATTCGCACTTACCGCACCAGTGTCCGTCAGTTTTATTAATTCCAAATCGTCTGATACACTTTTTGCAATATCTTTTTGATACGACTTCTCTAAATATTCAATCGGTAGAAGAAATCCGCAATGCATACTATCGGATATCACAGGATGTGGTATAGGAATGAACCCAATTATTTCATTTATACTATCTACTATACTTGCCGGGTTTTGTATAGGGCATTCTGGGTCGGACATATTTTGGAGTAAGTATACTATACGGAATACTAAATTATTGGGACAATTCCGAAGAGAAGTAGAGAACGTAGGAATTGTCCCAAACGTGCAATAAAATTGATTGACATTGCAACATTATAGGCAAACGATTTAAACTACAATCTACATAATTATTATTGCGATGGACTTCTCAAAACAAACTAAACCAGAATTAATTGCAAAGTGTAAAGAGCAAGGTGTTCGTAATTACAGTGGCAAAACGAAATCGCAGATTATCGAATTATTAGAAACACATCTAGGGTCTTCTCTTCCGCCACAGAATACTCTACCTATGGTCTCTAATCCTCTCACCGGAATTGGACTAGTATCCGGAGAAAAGGAGGTTTGTAGGAATAATGTCCCAGATACCACCACATTGAATTTCATCGATTTATTTTGCGGTATTGGCGGTTTCCATCAAGCATTTAAACGTCTCAATCTAGAACCATTATGCCTACAAAAGTTCGAATGTGTACTCGCTTGTGATATCGATGAACAATGCCGCAAAACATACGAGAAGAACTATGGATTGAAACCCGAAAGCGATATTTCGAAAATCGATGTCTCTAAAATACCTGCCTTCGATATTTTATCTGCCGGGTTTCCGTGTCAGAGTTTTAGTAATTCAGGTAAGAAAGGCGGGTTAGGGGATAAACGCGGGCAATTATTTGAGTATATTTTGAAGATAGCAGAGTTCCACAAACCGCGGTTCCTCTTCTTGGAAAATGTGAAACATATCATGAAGATCGACGACGGGAAAGCGTTTGACCATATATTGAAACGCATTCGAGAAACGGGATATGAGGTCGATACATATGAATTGAGTCCGCACCAATTAGGTGTTCCTCAGCAACGCGAACGTGTTCTCTTCATATGTGTTCGCAGAGACATTTATCGTGGAAATGTTTCTGCTAGATTTATCATTCCAAACCTGCCCATTTACGTCGACCGCATATTTGAAACCGAACAAGAAAAAACACAGAAATATCGAATTTCCGCGGAAGATGAAGCAATATTAACCGCGTGGGATGAAATGGTGCAAGTATTTGATATCGACGAAAATATGAGTCCAACGATTCTTTGCAATGAATTCTATACTACATATTCTGAACCGGAATTTGCAGAATTACCACAATGGAAACGCGATTATATTAAGAAGAATCGTCCTATCTACGAAAAATACAAGACTCAATGGGACGCGTGGTATGAAAAACATTGTGCTATTTTAACCCGCAAAGAAATTTACGGGAAATTGGAATGGCAAGCAGGTAAGAAAAAGGAGGGAGATAGCATATTTAATCAATTCATCCAGTTAAGACAATCGGGTATTCGTGTAAAAAAACGCGAGTATTTTCCCACATTGGTTGCTATTGTGCAAACCCCAATTTACGCCAAAGAGAGGAGATACATTACGCCTAGAGAATGCGCCCGTTTACAGTCTTTCCCGGACGATTTTATATTGAATGAACATGATCATACCGCATACAAACAACTCGGCAATGCAGTCAATGTAGATGTTGTGCATTTTGTTATTCGAAATACATTGCAGGCGTACGATATAATAAAATAAATGCGCATAAATAGGTAATTTTGTATTCGATTTATGTTACGATGGTAGATACAGTAAATAAATATTTATTAACAGACAGTTTTCGATTAAGTACTTCGATTGCTCTTTCCGTTGCAATATTCGGGGCATTTGCTACAATATATACACAATATTGCAACTTAGCAATCAAAATAATTACTCTCTATGCGATTTGCGACATTCCTTATACAAAAATCGATTTTTTATTGCATCATGTATGCGTTTTGTTTTTTGTCTCTGCTGACTATCTATACGATATTGATGATGTTCATATGAATTATCTAAAAGTTCAAATGCTGAAAGTGGAATATTCGACGATTTTCTACAATACGAGACCTCTAGTATTGGAATATTTTTCAAAAACGGAATTGAATCATTGGAATCCGGTGATGAGCAATGGATTTCTTTTATGCTTTGTGGCGTCTTTTGCAAAGTTCCGTATTTATGATTATTCGGTCAATATCATTTTACGAGAAGACAATTATAATTACGATTTGTATGGTGGAATTGTTCCGTATATTCATTTGATACTGACGGAATGGGTTTTCTACGGATTAAATTTGTATTGGTTTCAGCTAATTATATTTAAGATGCTCGATACTTCGCCAAAACCGAGATTGGGACAATTCCGGAGAGAGGAACGAGCGTAGGAATTGGATGATTATCCGGAGAAACGCCTACTGCGTTTTGTAGGCATAATGAAAATAGATGTCAATGAAGAATAATGTCCCAGATAATATTATTGTGTTGATATAAAATCAATACAATACACACTCAATATCTAATTAAATTCAATATCCGAGTTCATTTCCTCGATATTAATCTTGTAATGATTTTCAATTACCTTCATTTGTCGAACATCCGACTTCGTCACGAAATTAATTGCAATTCCTTTACGCCCCCAACGTCCGCTTCTTCCAATACGATGCAAATATACATCTACTGACCTAGGTATATCGAAATTAACAACTGTTCTTACTTGCTGCACATCGATTCCGCGCGACGTTATATTCGTAGAAATTAAACAACGGTACTTACCGAGAACAAAAAGTGACATCACATCACTACGTTCCTGTTTCGACATTTCGCGATGAATGCAACACACTGCAAATCCTTCATTATTCATCATATCGTATAAATCCTTCACTCTTCTCACATCGTTCGCATATATGATCGTTTGCGATACGGTCAGTCTCGAAAACAAGTCTTTTAATGTAGCAAGTTTATCGTAATCGTCGTTCATTGCAATATAATATTGGTCGATGCCTTCCAAATTCAACTTCTGTGGCAACATCGTAATCTGTACCGGGTCACGCATAAACTTACTCGTCAATTGCAATATAGAAGGAGGCATAGTGGCACTGAACAACGCAATTTGGACATTTGAAGGCAGTTGCTTAAATATATCGTACATCTGTTCCTTAAATCCGATCGACAACATCTCATCTGCCTCATCCAACACACATAATTTCACATTTCGGGTATTAAGTGCACGTCGTTTTATCATATCATATATGCGTCCCGTACAACCAACAACGACATGCGGAGGATTGTTCTGCAAATCGCGCATTTCGTCGGTTACGGAAGTTCCTCCCAACACTTTTCGAATTACAATGCCTTCCATAAATTTGGATAATACACCAAACACATCGTATACCTGCGACGCTAACTCGTGGGTAGGCACCAAAACAATCGCCTGGGTTGTCTTCTTTGAAACATCTATGTGCGAAAGAGTACCCACGGTGAACGCACCTGTTTTACCCGTACCCGATTGTGCTTGTGCAATCAAGTCTTTCGACAATTTCATTGGCGGGATCGCCTTCCTCTGTATTTCACTCGGTCTTTCGAACCCGTATGCATAAATAGACCGCAATATAGCGGGGTCGATATCCATATCATCCCACGTCTTAATCTCCGGTTCAGTGGAAATCGACGCATTTTCGGGTTCATTTACACGCTCATCCCATTCATTTATTCTTTTTGAGTCCTCTGATTCATATGCATTCATATTTTACTACTATGAAATAGCAATGTTAAATGTTTATGTGAATTTAGAAACAATATATTATTTTGTATTTTTACACGTAAAAAATTGATTCAACAATCGTACGAATGTATATAAAGATATTTATAATAACATATATAGTCAAAATATTTAGAACAGTATACGATACGAATATGTCTTATTTTACAGTTAACCAAATAATCGAGTTTGCGTTTAGTGGAAAATTGGCGTATAGTTTGCCAGAGACTGTGAAGAAGATGTTGGTGGAATTGGAGTCGTGTTTAGACATTACGGATGTAGAACCGAATGAGCGAGAACGCAAAGATTATAAGTCCTCTGATTCAAAACGCACATCTACAACAGAAACAACAGTTAAGTATCGAAACAGGTACGATTACGAGTCGCCGCAGATTGGTCGCGGCGACAAGGAAAAAGACGGTAAGAAGAAACGCGACTTTAGGAGCAAAGATAATGCTTCAGCGGAATGGAGAAGTGGCGGTGTAGTAGTCAAAGAAGAATCTGTCGATGCGGAATGGGAATTGATGCGGTCTTTTAAACCCACAAAAATCGAATCGAAAACCGGCATAGATAAACGATTGAATGATATACGCATTGCTTTGAATAAAATAAGTGCCGCGAATTACGAGAAGCAACGGGACGCGATATTCGGATTGGTGAATGGGTATTTCGAGTCCGAAGAAGAGAAGACAACCGCAAACACAAAACGCATTTCGAAGACAATATTTGAGATTGCGAGTACAAACAAATTCTATTCGGAAATGTACGCCAAACTTTATAAGGAATTGGTTGATGCGCATTCCGTCTTTTACGAGTTATTGGAAGAATTAATCGCAGGATTTATTGCAATGGATACGATTCCGGTTTATGTAGACCCGGACACTGACTATGATGGATTCTGTGCTTATTCGAAAGCGTGTGAGATACGTAAGTCGACCACGACATTTATAGTGAATTGTTTCAAACTCGGCATTATTGCGGATTCGAGTGTGATGGATATTCTATCCGAATTTGTGAAATTTGTGAAAGACAAGCGAACGGATAGCAGTTTTACAAAAAGCGTAGAAGAGGTGGTCGAAAATATTTATATTATTGCAACTATGTGCATTGCGGAATTGACGAAAAACGCAAAATGGTGCGAGTATGCATTGCCGACTATTCGTCAATTTGTGGCAGATAAAAGCAATGATTTTCCAGGTATGAGTAATCGTGCAGTGTTTAAATTAATGGATGTGGTAGATAAATTATAATCCACAAATACTATACAGTCATTGCGGTGATGCTTTGCTTCCTATTAGATACTAATGTCCAGACGTATATTTTTTACGTCTAGACATTACTCACTAAAATGAAATAGACGTAAATTGTATAATTATCCATAAAATGACTACTGTTTCTGTTATTAATCCAGAAGTCACTTATAAAGAATCGAAAACAATCGACGATGAAGATATGGGTTATAAGTCGCAGGTATATGAATTGGATTTGAAAGAAGGTAATACAATCACCGTCGTCATCGGTAAACCGAAATACATATATACGGATAAGAATATAATTTTTTTCCCTATTTATGCGGTACACCGGTCAAGGGTTCGTTCACAGATAGGTGTATTTGAAGTGAAGTCCGCGCAATTGATTAACGTGTATAAAAACGGCGAACTCGATTTGCGTCGTTTATCGGACCCCCTTTTCTATTCTTTTTCTACACCAGTCTATTTAGCAAAACTAGAAGCAGAACCACGATTCTTCAAAGACCAACCTCTCACTCCATCCCCGAAACCTATGCAAGAACCAACACCATATCATGAAGAAGTAGAGAATTCGCATCTATCGCTTAATCTCGGAAAAGCAACTATTTCAAAGGCACATACCGACGCAAAAGATGTATTGAAATCCGGTGTGTTTGAGGAAGTGGAAGGATATAAACCGGTTGAACCTCTCGCAGAAGAAACAGGAGAAATGGCAGAAAAAGAGAGAGCGGAATATAAAGAATCCTCCCGCGACGTTTGGATACAGAAGTATATGCGTAATAGTAATTACAAAATACACGACGTAGAAGAAAATGGCGATTGTCTATTTGCTACTATCCGCGACGCATTTGCGTCCATCGGCAAAAAAACAACCGTCGAGAAGTTACGTGCATTATTGGCGTCAGAAATGACAGACAGCGTGTTCGATGAATACCGCAAATTGTATTTGTCGTTTTTGAATGAAGTGCAAGACCTAAACCGCGATTTAGTTGCGATTGAAAAATCACTGAAAGAATACAAGAAACTAGTAACGAAACTTACGGACAAGACTACCGCTGATGCGAAAAATGTCATAATGAAATCCAAAGACCTTGAAGTCGAGAGGAAGAATACGCAGAAAAAGATAGAAGAAACGACAGAAATGATGCGAGTTTACACCGGCAGTATTCAAAGTGTGGATACACTGGAGAAGATGCGCGACCATATCCGTACTAGTGCATTTTGGGCAGATACGTGGGCAATATCTGCATTGGAGCGCGTTTTGAATATAAAATTCATACTCTTCTCGGAACAAGCGTTTCAACCGGATGACGGTGTTCCTGATTTAGATGGAGTTCTGCTATGTAGCGAAGCGAGTAAAGAATTACAAGAAAAACAGACATTCTCGCCAGATTACTACATTATGGTTAGTTACAGTGGAAATCACTATAGACTGATTTCTTATAAATCGCATAAAATTGTGCAATTCCGCGAGATACCATACGACGTGAAAATACTGATATTGAATCGGTGTTTATCTAGACTGTCGGGTGTTTATTATATGATATCCGAATTTCGAGATATGAAAACGAAATTTGGAATCGACGAAGATGAAGGTGCGCCGGTTGACTATAGAGAAACCGATGGTTACGGTGATTTGTATAATACAGATACCGTATTCGTATTTTGCTCAAACTCCGACCCGAAAGTAAATCCAGGCGAAGGCAGTGGCGAGAAGATATCGTCAGAAAACAAGGTGAAGTATGCAAAATTAAATACGAAATATTATAGTTGGCGTAAAAAGTTGGACGACGATTGGGATAAAAATCCGATTATTATCGATACGCACAAATGGACATCCGTAACGCACTATATGCAAGGTATTCAATATAAAAAGACACATCCGGATGTATATATGATGTTCAGTCTCAGTTCCGACCCGGACAGTAATTTAGCGAAAAGCGTGAAAGCAGCAAAGACATTTAAAGGTGTTGTGAAAGAAGCGGAACCAATCGAAACCGCAGAAGATAAAAAGAAAAAACTAAAGGCACCAAAGAAGAAAGTGCAGGTGATTGCGCCGGATTTGGATTTCGACGACAAACGGCGAGAGGAGGAACGCATGAAAGCACTTACTGCCAAATTCCACAATAATGAAGCAATGCGACTTCTTCTTAAATCGACTGGAGATGCATTGTTGATACACAAATGCGGGTCGGGCGAACCAGCAGAACCAGATATGGAGTTAATGCGCGTTCGTAAATCAATTGCATCACAATAAATGGTGCCATCATCACCGTAAAAAAATTGAATGATTTTTATTACGTAATTATCCTCTTGCAATAGACAAAATAAAAATATATTAACCATTCATTCGAGTTTAATCTATTTATACAAAATGATGTTAATTGGTTATCGTATGTTATTTGGCGAATTATGTACTTTATTGAATGTGCATATTGACCCCGACGCGGATTATGTGGAGGATGATATTGCGAGGGAGAAGTTGGTATCGAGTTTATTGCGGTCAATTCATAATACGGATTTGTGTGTATTGTCATTAACGAATGATATTTATTACCTGGGACTATCTATCGAAACTTGCATTCGAGAATTACCTGCAATTATGTCTACGCGCGAACTAAACGAGAGGACGGCAAATTGTTCCATCCGATTACGACGCGAATTGAAGAAAGTGGGTCTTTTCAAGCATTTAGACGATAAAACAATGCGGATACCCGACGCACTCATTATCCAATGTGAGCACGTTTATCCAATCACGCCATGACCGATATTATTTTGGAAGAACTTGTCGTCAATTCGTTGTCCATATCTCTCAACTTCAAACTCGTCCAACTCGAAAGAATCAAAATAGGTACGTTTTCTCGATATAGGTGTATAATCCATTTTTCTCACGAAATCCTCTCCCTGTGAGTCAGTTGTTATTTGCAAATCATTGTATCTTCTCGACAATTCCCGGACAAATCTACGGAATCGAATTTTATAGGATGAATTCATTGATGACATTGTTATTTAATACTGTTCGTGTTGTTTTTGTTATAAAAAGACATTCAACTTTTTTATGTTCAATTTTCATAGTAGTAATGACGAGGAGACGCAATATAGACATTCGAATAAAGCAAACACGCAATAATCGTGCTATTATTATGCCGCCAGTATCCTCTCGTACTATCAGAGTAGTAAAGAATTCATGGGACTTGATATGCAAATCCGATTATCCTTTACCAGATATTACACAAATAGATCGGAAAACCATTGATACGATTTGCGACCAAACAATGTACAGTCACATACCAGAAGATATTCGGCGTGAATTCGAATCAACCGAGCAACAAGGATTTAAAACCGAATTTGTATTGCCGAGAGGACGCAAAGTCATTATGTATACTGTTCTTCCTGCACATCATAATAATGCATCACAATCTTCCGATAAGGTTTTAGAATATGTAAATCGCGTCATTAAATGGTTGTATTTTATCGACGGTGTCGCCTCTCAACAATGTGCGCAAACATTGAATATCTATTTGCTTCTTACTGATGCGAAAAAGCAGTTGCCTGAATCACCGACAGATGGGTTAGTAGGAAACGATTCGGTTATAGATATGGTTCACGCAAATACTGCATTTACTACTTCGTGTTCTCCAAAAAACGATATTTTCATTTTCCGTAGAGAGGAGTGGTTCAAAGTATTTATGCACGAGACATTTCATTGCTTTGGATTGGATTTTTCTGCATATTCGAATTCGGATTCAAATAAATGTATCCTCTCTATATTTCCTGCAATTGACCCGAATCTAGATGTGCGATTGTACGAAACATTCTGCGAAATGTGGGCGGAATTGTTCCATATGTTGTTTTGCTTATTTTATGTGCCGTTGGACGGTGACGGGGATAAATTTAAAGACGGATGCATACCATTCTCAAAACAGCGATTTATAAGCACATTGTCGAATGAACGTATCTTCTCGATATATCAATCAAATAAACTTTTGCTGCATTCCGGTTATACGTACAAAGACTTGTTTGCCACACCTATGAGAGGACAACCCTACTACACGGAAAAGACACCCGCATTTTCTTATTATGTTATAAAATCATTAATGCTATGGAATCTGGATATGTTTATAGATTGGTGTCTAAAGTACGCGAATGGGGTAGAATCAAGTCCTCCGATTCAATTTGATAAGAAGAATATTGCAAAATATTGCGATTTTGTGAGAGAATTAACCAGGAATGATAAGCGGTATAGACGAGCGGTGGAAAAGAGATGGCATCCGAAGCGACGGTCATTTAATGTTGCAAAAACGTTACGTATGACATCAATTGATATAGAAGAATAATGCGTGCATCCTCTGGGACAATTGCTTGTAGGCATAATGAAAATTGATTGCTGAATATATATAAACGGCAAAGGCGTAACTATACTAGTAATTGAAACTGAATCAAACGTAAAATATAAAAATGGGAATCCGTCAATTAAATCATTTCTTAACTGAAAATTGTACTCAAAATGCTATCCGAAAATTACATTTAAAGCAAATTGCAGGGAATTCGCTTGTGATTGATACGAGTATTTATTTGTACAAGTTTGCGGAAAACTCGTCTGTAGCGGAAAACATATATTTAATGATATCTATATTGCGTAAGTACAATATTATTCCGGTGTTTGTGTTTGACGGAAAACCGCCAATTGAGAAGAAAGCGATGCTAATCAAACGAAAAATAGACAAAGATGCGGCAGAGGTAAAGTACAATGAAATGAAAATGAAAATCGAATCCGGCAACGATGTTACTGAATCTGTATTGGAAGAGATGGATAAATTAAAGAAGCAATTTGTCCGGGTAACCGAGGCAGATATTTCCAAATCAAAAGATATTATGCGTGCTTGTGGAGTTACTTATATAGAGTCTAGAGGCGAGTCTGACAATTTGTGTGCGTTTCTAGTGAAACACGGATTTGCGTGGGGGTGTCTCAGCGACGATATGGATATGTTTCTGTACGGTTGTCCTCGTGTAGTAAGACATTTGAGTTTGTTAAACCACGAAGTAATTTACTACGATACGGCACAAATATTGTTCGAGCTGGATATGAGTCAAGACGTGTTCAATGATATATCAATATTGTCCGGTACAGACTATAACATTACTGTGCAGCGTTCTCTTAGTGAAACTGTTAGATTTTATATGAAATTCCGAGAATGGACGAATTTCAATACATTGCGTCGTAATGCAGTGACAAAAACGTTCTATGAATGGTTGATGGAAAACACAGATTATATAGAAGATATTGATAGTCTTCTCCGTGTCCGCAAATTGTTTGACCTGGATTCGTTTTTAGATACACGCCGAGAAGAGTTCAAAAGAGTGGTCGATATGATGCCATTCAGAACAACCGATGTTGATTTCAATGAATTGGAGACGGTATTGAGAGAAGACGGATTCATATTTGCGAGAATACCCGCATAATTCTGGGACAATTCCGGAGAGAGGATGTAACGTAAGAATAATGTCACAGAAACTTGATAAATACCTGTAGTGTATAATTACAAGTATTTTTTACGAATTACATAAGAGAAGACAGATATGACCCTTTGAAATCTTCTACTCCACAATGGTTTAAGTTAATCGTCACATCAACCCACGTTTCGCCTCCCATCTTCGACCATCGCGAACAAAACAACCAATCTTCTGAACAATAATGTCCTTCTTCTACCCCGCAATCGAACAACGCATAAGCATATTCATTCTCTTCTCCTTGTAAGAATCCAACATCGTCCGTATATTTCGTCGATGGAAATGCTCTTGCCATCTTCTCAATAGTGTCGCGACGAATCATCATGAATCCGGTAGCTAAATGACGCACTTTTGTCAAATTATTAGAAACCTCCAATGTATTGCTGATATAATTTAGATTGTACCGCATCATTCTATGTTGGATGAAATCTTGGTCGGACATTGACGCACTTAATTGCGAACTATTTTTCTTATCCACCCATTCTTTCGGTATATTTTTGCCGGGTTCTATCAATTTGTTCCATTCATAGTTTTTAATAGGATATACGCCGCCCACTATATTCTTATCCGCTAGAACTAATTTTAATATATCAACTGGATTCCAAGTAATGTCCGCGTCGATAAATAGCATGTGCGTTACGGATTTGTTATGCATCGCTTTTGCAATCAGATTATTACGCGCACGTGTTACTAAACTATCATTTCTGCAAAATTCGGCACAGACTTCAACGCCAATACTGGAAAACAGAGTCATTGTGTTAATAAGACAAGTTACATAAGTAATATAGCACTGACTTCCATAACACGGCGTCAATATCATAATCTTCAGAGGTCGTTTGCTAACATATTCCTTTATCCGGGAAATAATATCAGGCGAATCTCCCGAGTTGTTGAATTCTAAACTTAATCCAGATGACATCTTTATGTATTTAAAAATCGTGCATATGGTTTATATCGTTTATTGTTTATAAAATATAAAGGTTTGACTCGTATATATCTTACTTATTTGGATAAACAATGTCTACCTTATCTATTCAACAAGTGTGTGATTCTTGGAGAGATACAATTGAGAAGAGGATAGTGAATATGCAGTGTTTATTTAAGGATGTTGAGTTGCTGGAAGACCTGTACAGATTTGGAGACATAGGACCATTTGATGAATCGTTTATAGAAGACTTGGAATGGTTGCATGAGGTATGGTTGAACGATTCCGAGTATTCAATTGAGGTGTATGACGATATTATGGATAGATGCACAGAAATCGAAAATAAATTGGCGGCATTACCATTTGAGAAGGCATATTGCTATAGAGAACCGGAATTCCATACCAAATCCAATATGGAAATTGTGCGAAATGTATTCAAAGAAAACGCGACGTGGCGGTTCAATCCTTCTATCGTAAAACATTTTCCGATTGAAGAACGGGAACGCATTTTCACGAAATTCGAGTATATGTGCTATTTCGTCATAAATGTTCGAGAAACCCTAAAGTTTGACCTGCAAACTACATTGTAAATATAATATATTATTTACCAAATTGGTAAAGAATATAATGTCCAAACGTATGGAGTTACTCCTTACGTAAACACAACCGGTAAATCATCGGTTTAATGTGTATTGCGTTAAGGGGGAATCGAACCCCCGGATTAACCTTGGAAGGGTTAAATGTTACCACTACATCATTAACGCTCGGGGTTTCATTTACATACTATAAATTATATTATTTTTATTTTTTATATCTTTTCTCATTTAAAACACCAACTATTTAGATTTTTTTAATAAATACTTGAGTTTCTTTTTCACCTAAATAGTTTATTCTTTTATGATATCCAGATAAAAACCCATCTATACCTCTTTGTGTTAAATCAGGACCACCCCACCCATAATCATCAAATATCATTATACCATCTTTCTTTAATTTTCGAAAACTTAAAACTCATTATGTAATCCATAAGTTTTCGCAACAGATAAAATATTAGCACCATAAAATGTACCTATCTCTAAATAATTGATTTGTTTATTAGAATAATTTCTAACATCTATATGGTTAAACCAGTTATCTGCTAAACGATATTGAGTTCCAACAAAATTATTTAACATATAATATACTATACTATACTACACTACATGTTAAATTATATTATTAACGCATTTGAAAATATTATTATGTAAATATGGTGTGTTTTAAATGAGAAAAGGTGTAATACCTGTGCAATTTTAACGACTAGACTCACTGTTGATGTCTAAGCGGTGGCGGGGGTCTCAATTCGGATGAAGTGAGGTTTCATGTACTTCTGGAGGTTGAAGTAGGTGAGTTGTTCATCCTTGGGCAACTTAAGAAGAGCAGACAACTTGTCATCGGGGTTAATATTGCGTCCCTTTCCCTTCTCAGTCTCCTTCAAGTTGTGGAGGGCAACATATTGGCGAATCTCGTCATTGGCATCTTGACGTCCCATAACAGTTCCTGCTGCCTTTCCTAGGAAAGATGCTAACTCGTCACTGATTCTAACAGGGCGCATAAATCCAGAGTTGCGGGGTTTGACTTCCTCACCCTCAGCAACAACACGCTTCTTCTTGGCGGATTTCTTTGCTAATTTGTCGGCAACTTTCTTGTCGGCAGCAATCTGTCTTCGGAGAACCTTTGAGTCGTTCTTCAAAGAAGCAAGGATGGAAGAAACTTGTTGAATCTTAGCATCAACTGCAGTAAGAATGGCGTCGGATGAAAGAGACTTGGTCTCTTCTGCCTTTACTTCAACGGGAGCGGGAGTTGGGGCAGGGGCAGCAACAACTGGAACAGGGGTAGGAACCACCTTTTGTTCAACAGGGGCAGCAGCGGTTTCGGTCTTGGTTGATTTCTTAGAGGATGTTTTCTTAGCGACTTCCTTCGATTCAACAACGGGAGCAACTGGAGCGGGGGTAGTAGAGGCGGTTTGCTTAGCACTTGTACTTCTGACCATTTTATCTAGTGGGCGGATTATACATTATATTAAGTCTCCGTTTTAAGTAGTTTAACGCACTAAATTATTTATTCCTAAATAAGTTCCACTGGACGTGTCCTAACAGACCGACGATGTTTCCTCTAAATAGATTTTTTCGGTTTTTTGACGCGCGGCATTTTGGCGATATTTTTTGTTTTATTTACGTTTTACTTCATTCTGACTATGACAAATCATTGAATAGTTCTTGCCATACTCTTCTCGTTGGTCTGCTTACAACTGTTAATATGGTTAATACCTGTTTTGCTCCTAAACTGCAATGATATTCGTCAACTCCGGTATACACCATTGCTTCAATTACATCTAAACAGATGGATTTATAAAAATCTTCTGTGCTATTTTCGTCGATTCGATTTAATGCTGAAAACGGATTCGGTAGTTCGCATATTGCAGTCTTTGTGTATTCGGATAATGTGCTTGACCGAGTCCACCATATGTAATAAAAATGGTAAAATCGGTCACATTCGTGTTTTGTTAACTGCAAAAACCATTCGGGGTTTACTTCTCCATTTACTAGATTTCTTATCCTCTCAAATACGTGTAAGCAAGATTCGCGTATATCTTTTATTACGTAGTCATCGGGTTCTTCATTTGCCGAAAATGTGGGCGACGATAACACCGGCATATTTTCCGTCATTAAATAATCGTCTTCTCTATCTCTAGTATTTGTCGATTCGATTCTCGCCGGCACATCAATGACTTCTCCGTCTTTTTCGGAGAGAAAATCCGGATATAATAGAATTGTTTTCTTATAAATGCTAAACAGTGACTGAGTAACATGGAATGGCATCTCTTCTCGATTGTATGGATTGATTAATTTGCGTTTACACTTAAACATCGTTATTAATGAGAAGATATCAAACCCGTAAATAAACCCGGATACGTCGCAATAACTGAAAAAACGTTCTCTTGGCAAAAAAGACAGCAATTCCATCGTTTGGAAATCGGTCGTATTATTGCATAAACTATAATCTTTTGATGCAGGCCCTCTCATTCGTTCGCACTCTCTAACTAAAAATCCCCTAAAGACACGCTGAATATGAATGACCCGGGTTACCAGAGTATAGTGTTCGTGTAGACGACGAATCAATGTCGATTTATTGCCTGAAACACGGCATTTGTTGTAACGTAGCGTATTCTTAAGTGTTTGTAAACTTATCCTCTCAATCTGATTTGCATTTATCTTCCATTTGAAGTAATAGTAAATATCCACTTGGTTATTTGGTGTATCACAGTTTAGTGCATACTTGGAGAAGTTATTGTAATATAAATCTTCGGATTTTACCTTGTGCGTTTCTTCCTGTTGAGAGGACGATTCATTCTCAATAAACGCATACTCATCAAAACACAATGAATTCATTTTAATTAGAAGACATATTTATGGGTTTATTTCGATTTTGTAATATACCTTATTTGTAAAATGTAAAAATATAAACAAAAATATATGAAAATTATAAATGTCGAATCATTTACCAGACGATAACAATTCACTAAATTTGCGTAATTATTTGCTAGACCCGTTGTCGGTTATTGTGAAACTTGCTATTTTAGCGAGTAAACCGGTAGGTACTAAAATTTGCATATATAACAACGTTATGGTTTTTCAAGACCCTGGACCTTTCCAAGCGTTATGCCGCATTATCTATAGTTTGAACAAAACGGACTTGCATTTTATGTACAATCCTATACAATTAGCATGTTTACGTTTCCTCTCTGCGGAAGCATTGAAAGCGCGTCCTCGTATGCGGAATCTGTTTATTCATGCACAAAAAGGATTAGAGAAGTTGATGGATACATATTGCACAAATTCTACTATTCGACATAGTCTGAATTATTATCACGCATTGATTGCAAATTACGTAGATGCAAAGTACAATACAAATTTATTTCGTGCGGATGGTATATCGGTTTTGTATGGAGAAGAATTGGTATCCGCGCTGAATTCACAATGGACAGATAAATGGATAAAGGCGATATTGGATGTAAATGGGTTCTTAAGCGACGATTCGATTTCACCTGAGAATATACGCGTGCTAGAAAGTCTAATGATGTCTATTGATTTACAAACCCGTGACCTGTTCTTGAGAGGAATCAATCCTCATAATTCGAATTCAAAGCATATACAACAATCGAGTAGCAACTCAGATGATATATGAATAAACACAAAATTGAATGACTTTTTATGTTTATTTGTGCATTGGTAAATCCTAGCAACACCTCTATTATTAAACGCGACTTTATATCTCACTACTCTATTAAAATGACTTCCCAAAATAATACGAAAACAGAATATTTTGCATCCACAATGGATACTATTGCATTTGATAATGAACAGATTGATATCAGCAATGTAAACCTGAACCCTGAGTGTACCTTGACAAGGAGTACGTGCGATGGTTGCATATTTGTCGACGGCGAGTTTATTCAGCAGAATGTATCTATCGCTCCGTCCTCTCCTGATTATGACTCGTTCAAAGAATACTTTGCGGCAATCATGGATGCGACTGTGTGCGATAACGAACATATCGATATCTGCAATGTAAACCTGAACCCTGAATGTACCTTGACAAGGAGTACGTGCGATGGTTGCATATTTGTCGACGGCGAGTTTATTCAGCAGAATGTATCTATTGTGTCGTCGTCCTCTCCGGGTTATGACTCGTTCGAATTATGCCTACAAAACGCCTACTGCGTTTCTCCGGCACTTCGCATTCATCATCCAATTCCTACGTTCGTACCTCTCTTCGGAATTGTCCCAGAACACTTTGCGGAAATTATGGACGCGACATCCGAAAGGTAAGTACAATAAAATATATTTGAAACCTACTTAAAGACTACCTATTATATACTGTATACCAATCCGCACTTCTTCTCCTCTCCTCCCTTTTATAAAACTAAATAAACCTTTTTAACGCCGAATTTATTGCAAAGAATCTTATCGCCAAAAATGTCAAAATCTTTCGTACTTACTATGCCAGAATGGGATGTTACCAATGCTCGATTTATGCAACCTAAGGTCAACGACCGTGGTGGAAAATCGGTGAATATCGTCAGTAACCAGACGAATCGCGGAATCCATATTTCCCTCCCTTTTTTAAATACTTGGGGTGTCAGTGATTTTGTTGATGAGAAGACCGGTGAGTCGGACGGTAAATACAGTATGTCATTGTCTTTCCCAAATGATGATTATGCTACACCTGCTGCAAAGGATGCACTCGAGAAATTAAAAGCATTCGAGAATTTCATACTCGATTCTGCTGTGAAGAATTCCGAAGTATGGTGGGGTGAGTCGATGTCTCGCGAAGTCGCAAAGCATACATTTTTCCCGTTCATAAAATACAGTAGAAACAAGGACACTAAGAAAATCGATTTAACAAAACCGCCAACGATTCGTGCGAAACTACCTTTCTATGATGGAAGGTGGAATGTCGAAATCTACAACATTAAATCGCAGATGATTTATCCAGCGGATGATAATACTACTCCAATGGACCATATTCCATCCAGAAGTAATGTAGCGTGTGTTCTACAATGCGGTGGAATCTGGATTGGTGGAAAGGGATGGGGTCTTACTTGGAAGTTGTACCAGTGTGTTGTGAAGAATAATCATCCGCCTGTCGCATTACGAGGAGTCTGCAATGTATATATTCCAAAAGAAGAATTGGAAAATGATAATGAAGAAGAAAAACCTCAACAATTAGTTGCTAAACAATCTGCTACTAAACCCGCTCCTGTTTCTGCGGAAGTAGACGATAGTGATACAGAGGATAATGTGCCTGCTCCTGTTCCTGTTGCCACGAAAAAAGTTGAACCAGCGTCAGTGCCAGTGCCAGTGCAAGTTGCAGAACCAGAACCAATTAAAGAAGAACAGGTAAGTCAAGAAGAACCCGCTGCAGCTGAACCCGCAGTCGCTACCACCAAGAAAGTCGTCAAGAAAGTCGTCAAGAAAGCATAATTATTTGTTGTATAATGTTTATTGTTTTTTGCTAATATAAAACAATAAATGGCGAGTTAATGGTGTTGGATGATTACCCATTGTGCAAGGAGAAACTCCCTACTGTCGTTTCGTAGGCAAAATAGATTCAAAGTACTTATTTAGTCTCTCGTATGATTCCTTATTGTTTGCCTTGCATACTTTATGCGTATCTCCGATGTAACAACCATTACCTTTTGTGCAAATATCCAAGCATTCATCTATTTTTCGCACCCATTTTATACACGCTTCGTTTAGAATTTTATTATCATCGACTTTTATGAATTTGATATCCATACTTATAAAAACAATACCGCTATTGTTTTTATATCATTCACTGCAAAACGCGAATAAAAAATATAACAGGTTGTCTTCTCGAACAATCAAATATATCGTCCGTGTTATTATAAGGGACACCACAATTTTCATATTTAATTGTCTGGTGTAAATCCGTCATTTTCAATTCTTTGCCGCGAATTATAAACGGTACGCCGCCGACGTCCACCACGACCTCTCGATTCCATATTTCGTGTAAATGGTACCGAAGACTAATGGTCAATATATTGCAGTCATCCAACTCCATATTATCCGGTAATAATGGAAACGTCTTTACAATCAATTTCCGATTATCGTTTGACCCGGACTCAGAACAATCAAAGATAGTCTCGTGATGCCAGAGAGGAACCAGATACGATTTCCCATTATTCTTCAGAATATACACGTTCTCGTTTGACATCAAATCCTCCAATGTTGGATTCAACACTATACATTCATTCACCTCCAATAACTCCTCTACACGACGAATCAACTCTTCTGAAAAATGCAAAATATGTCTATACTTCGAGAGGATAGAATACACAATCTGCAGTGTATCTCGGTTTATATTGCATAAATATTCTATGATTGCGTCTGCATTATGGTCGATTATGAGACATATCTTCTTGCATATTATTTCGCTCAATTTGTGTATGAGAGGAACATCCGTCTCCTCTCGAAGAACGGAGGATAAGAACGATTTAAATATGTCGCGATACGATTCGTTTTCGTATCCACCACTTGATTGCAATACATTATAAGCGTCTTGTACTTCTATAAACTTCTCCGCTGCGTCGGCGGAACTGTTTTTGTCCGGATGATACTGCAATATTTTTGACCGATATTGCTTTTTTATTTCCGTTTCGGAATATTCTTTTTCGTCATTCAATCCTAATATTTGGTATGCTTTTTTTCGATTCATACAAAAAGGGATGGATACCTGTATATCTTTGTTATCAAATAAATAAAAATACTCTCTAAATGGTATATCGGTCTATAGTTATTGTTGTAGTACTTCAGGAACGAGTCAATCTTATCCATTATTTCTGACATAACCTCTCCGGTTTCATCAACGAATATATCCGTTTCCACGAAATAATACAATATATACCATAAACATTCCGTTATATCGAGACCGTATAGCAAAATATCATATAGATTATCCCTCAATACTATTATATCCAGAGTTTCATGCTGAACCATTTTCGAAATAATATTGTCGCATATAATGTTGAACACGTCTTTTGGGGGATTATCGACTCTTGCTATCACATTTAATTCTTTCATATTTAAAAGAGATTCCGGAACTATATTCGTATTTGTATGTTTGGCATTATTCCTACAAACCTCCGTTTCTCCGGCACTTCGCATCCATCGTCCATTATTCCTACAAACCTCCTTTTCTCCGGATAATCGTCCAATTCCTACGTTCGTTCCTCTCTCCGGAATTGTCCCAATAGTACAATTATGGGTATTAATGCGATTATCAGAGGACGATTCTGACATTCGTTTTTCGGTTTGATTCTGACTACTAAATCCCATTGAAGTTTCATCGGAAAATCCTCGAACACTTCCCGTTTCGAGTCGAGTGTTCTTTCCATTATTCCTACAAACCTCCTTTTCTCCGGATAATCGTCCAATTCCTAAGTTCGTTCCTCTCTCCGGAATTGTCCCAACCCGCAAGAACAAATCCATCGGTCCCTGTACGTTTTTTTTATTCGTAGGAAGTATTTGATGAGAGAATTGTTTATGCGTTTTATGTCCATCTGCAATTTCGTTTTCTTTAAAATCCGCGTCTCGCCCATTATACAATTCTGCAGTAGGTCTTCTCACAGATATCATCTTACAACATTGTAGAATTCGATTTGGAATGAAACTCACGTGTTCCGTCAATATTGCAAAAACAATATGAATACTCAATGCCCTACATTGTTGCATATAACTATAAAATACGTCCAATAATTCACTATGTATTGACTGGAAATTGCGGCATAATATGATTCCACATTTCGATTTCTTAGCAGACACAATATCCACTATCTGAAAAAAACACTCATTCCATAACTTCTTCGATTCGCAACCGAGTAATGCCAAATCAATCTCATAATGGATATCGCTAATATGATATTCGTAATGCTGCTTTTCCGTTGACGCCGTCATCTTCTCCGTTTTTAATCCATTTGTCGAATATTTTTCAATAAATCGGAGAAATTGAGTATACTTTCCAACACCGGATGGTCCATAGAATATAATATTGCCTAATTTACTTAAAGAATCTGGCATCGTTAATGAGTGGGGTCTTAATTCGGGGTGCATATCAAAACGTTTTGACGCTGCAATGTATTCAGAACAATTCGTTTCGTAGTATTTCATATTTAACAATATTTTCTATGTATAGTGTTAAATAAAAGCGATTACCCATTTATGTGCATTTATTCGTAAATTGTCTACTGTATCACTATGTTCGGCGCTACGTGCGAAAAGTAGTCCGTTATAAAAACGAGATAAGAAGACAGTGCAACTACGGTTGGTGGTACCAAAAATCGCATTATATTTGTTACTAAGGATGTCAACATGGATGAGGTCAGCGTATTGAAGGTATAGAATATAATTAGGAACACAATAAATGCAATATACAACTGACGAATATGTGCGTTCTTAAACAGACAAGAATCGCCTTTCGGTATGAGGTCGAATTCTCTTATGGTAAACCCTGCATATACTAAACCGGTCAATCCAAATGCATATTTGGCGAGTAGGTACAGTACATCCCATCTTATAACAGGCATCATCAAAAAACTCGCGATTTCCGACAAAACAGATTTACCATTTCCCTTATTCGCGGGTTCCGTATCTATCTTATCCTGCGACTTCTTGTTTAATCTTGCCAGATTCTGCAATTTCTTGTTTAATCCTGCCAGATTCGATATACCCAAAGTTAGTAACGATATTAGACTGATAGACGGGTTTTGTCCATATATCAGGGTACGGTCTTCTTCGGTAAATCCGACTAATTTACTAGGATAAATACCGAAAATATTGAAATTTGCTTCTAGGAATGGACGCGACAATACAATCACTGTAAATGCGAACAGAAACCAAAATGTCTTTATAAAATAGTCTTTAAATGTCTTTATGGATTTATTGTTTTTCGGGTCGCAAATGACTCTTTTCGGCGTTTTGTTTACTTCAAAAGCGTCTCTGTCTAATTGTCCATAAAGTGCACTTCCTAGACCAATTATTACTATTGGAAAAATAACACGTAACCAATTACCCGGCGGTCCATTCAATACTTTGTCGAATATGTAATATGTAAATTTGCGTATATCATCTGGTTGAAAGTAGACATATAATGCAGTTACTCCTATAAATGTAGTTACGGTTGTAAATATTATTTTGGTATCGTCGAGTTTCTTTCGGTCAGTCGGTGACCATTGCAATATTGCGTCGCTTTTTGTAAATTTCTTTTGCAATGTAACTAACGTCATTATCATCATAATCGACGATACAAACGAAAATGTTATGGATACTATCAATGTGCCGAATTTGATATACCATTCTGTCGACTTACCGTCGGGTGTAATAGACCCGTCCGTTAAATCTTTCCCTACTGACGCGAAAAAGAGTATATTCGTAGTCAAGAACATAGCAAGACCGAATAATTCGACCTGCTGTATATTTAGTAGGCAAAATGATACAATGAATACGAATAAGAATAGAAAATATTTTATGAAACCTCTCGATTTTGGTGCAGACATATTCGTGTTTTATATATTATCCTACGTTTATCTAGTCAAGATGTTAACATCTGGACTCCCGTAGGGCGCGTTGATGCCCTGGGACATCAACGTCCCCCCGCAGGGAATACAGTGCAAATGCCATCCTATGGGTTTTTAACCCATACGTCTGGACATTAATGTATAGACGTTAACATCTGGACGGTTGTTTGGCGGGTAGAATGTTATTTTGCCTTAGCAATGTACATTTTATCGATTGCTGCAATTAAGTCTAAATTCGACATAGTCTTCCAATCATCCTTGAAAGGTTTGAGAGGATAGAACTTCGGCGTAGACATCTTTTCTGTTTTATGAAAAATATATGGTCCATATTTCCCCTTTCTTATTGAGAGGTCGCTCCGCAAAGTACGTAACAATGTTTTGTCGCTTGGAGACTGTTTCGTAGACAGAATAGGTTCCAACGCATCGTCCTCTCCACCAAATACACATTGCGGTAAAAATAATTCCGCCGCTGCTTCTTGCGTCAATGTATTCGACTTCTTCTCAATAAGTGCAACTACATCTTTCAATCGGATTTCTTCGGCAGATAAGTTGAGAGGTTTCAAACTAATTGTATTTTTGCTCGAACCCCATTCAGCATATAATCCGAATTTGCCTTTTTTTATATAAATCGGCGTATCATTATACTTTCCTAAACATCCATTATCCTCTCTCCAAACCAATTCCGACATTGTATATTCACCGCGTGACGCTCTTTCTATGTCTAAATCTATATCTGCCCGGACTTTCAGGTATTCAGTCTTCCCATCTTCACCGGAACCTTTTAACGATGCACCGTATGAATTAAATACCAGTACATAATCTGCAGTATCCGATAACGCAAATGTCTGTTTCGTCTGTTTTGCAAGCGGTTTTGACCTCTCCGTTATATCATTCAAACATTTCTTACATATTTGATGCCAACTATCGAATGCTTTGTCCGAAGGTTGAGAGGACAGTAAATCCAATTCGTCTTCCATAATTCGCGTATAATCATAGGAAAAACAGTCGTCGAAATGTTTCAATAAGAAATCAAGCACTAGAATACCAGTTGGTTGAATAACCAATTTGTCGCGTTCGTCTCCAAACGACTTCTCGTATTCCGTTTTTTCGAGAGGATAATTATCCGATTCTTGCGTTGCTACTTCTCGGCATTGTCCTAAACACCGCAATTTAAATTCCGTGCATTTTTGCTTTATTCCTTCTATATTTGCCTTCTTCACGTATCCTCTCTCTTGTATCGTTTCTACTATGGATGAGAAAGTCGACGGACGACCGATTCCTAAATCCTCCAGTTTCTGTATCAACGACGCTTCTGTGTAATGTGACGGCAGTTTCGTATGAATCGCGACTTTCGATTCAATAAGACTCCACGTAACTGGAACCGACGATTTCGATATTTGTTCCAAGTAAAACGCGAGAGAGGACGAGGATTCGGATGTTGCGGTCTTTATCTCTACTCGCCGCCATCCTAAGAATACCGGCGTTTCTATCGTATATTCATACTGTATTCCCGGCAATGGACTTGTGATAGCATACTCCGTAATATTATATTTTGCCTCTCGCATACAACTCTCTACGGTGTTTTGCCAAATGAGACCGTACATTTTCGACAATTGTGCGTCATTACTAGTCATCGTAGTTAATGCGAGATTGGTAACGCGAATACCCTCGTGTGGCATTGTAGTATCGAGAAGAGCAATCGCAGCAGCATTGCCAATATACTCCTCTCCGTATTGTTCTGCAATATATGTTGACGACTTTTTTAGGAAAATTTCGGAATATTTTTGGCATTCAGTACGCATATAAGTGATTAAACCGGATTGGTAGAGTGTCTGACATAATTCCATGGTTCGTTTAGGTGAGAGGCGAAATTGGTTGCTCGCTACTTGGAGTAATCTCGATGTATTGAATGGTTTGGGAGGGGAACGAGTCGATGGACGTGTTTTACCGATAGTTAAACGATGTTCGTGTGTTTTCGTCTTCTCGAGAAAATCCAGAAGAGATGATTGAGAGGTTAGATCATACGATAAATGAAATGGAATTGCGCTATTGGTAAATAGACCTACTAGTTTATGAATTTGGGCATTATCGGACTGTATTGCTTCTTTATATTGCAGATGATTATCATATACAAGACGTAATGCGGGGGTTTGGCATCGACCTGCTGAAAGGGCGTTTTTACGATTACTTCCTATATTTCGCCAGAGGAGAGGCGAGATTTTAAATCCGACGATGACATCTAGAACTTGCCGCGCCTGTTGCGCGGCAACCAACGATAGATTGATGGTTGTCGGATTCGCCACTGCGGCCAATAAAGCGGGTTGGGTTATCTCGTGGAAAACAATACGTTTTGTTGAGAGGACGTCGAGACCACATACTTGACAAATATGCCATGCAATCGCCTCTCCTTCTCGATCGTCGTCCGTCGCCAAATAAATATTTGTAGGTGAATATTTTGCTACCGTTTTTCGCATTGTTTCTATGTGGTCGAGTTTTTCCTTGATAGGCGTATATTCAATCTGGAAACGGTCTTTTGTATTAATACTCGATAGACCATCAATTTCGCGAATGTGCCCTTTAGAAGAAATACATTTGTATCGCTCTCCCAAATAAGACTCAATTTTGGCACATTTTGACGGCGACTCCACAATAATGAGGAAATTATTTGATTTTTGAATCGGGGTTCTCTTGGGTGGCATATTTATAAATAGACACCAATATAAAAGGAGATATATTGCAGTGTTTATTTCGGTTTTTCATTGTATTATCCATTCTAGAATGGACATCAATTATCATATCCCCAAGGCAAAATGAAACACATAAAACCCGGTTTTTGTTGTGAATGTATTTTTATGTTTCGATGGTCATTAAAATTATAAGTGTTGTAAATGCAACACGCAAATATTTCATTTACCTTTTTATCGTCTATTAAATAATCAATGGATTTTTTTATAGTTCCACCAGATGCAACGGTTTCGTCTATAAGTATTATATTTTTATTTGATAAATTTTCGTTTATTGTTTCACACATCATAAATTCTTTGTGTATATTTAACTTGTACATTTCAGTACTAGTTTTTATAGACTTGAAATCTGTTTTATTGCAATTATTATCGACAGTTGA
>Ga0214917_10001108_pt1 | contig 35142 bp, 35 predicted proteins | sample LL_1208_BB_MetaG_FD_177983 | JGI IMG/M metagenome (GOLD analysis project Ga0214917, IMG submission 177983) | Freshwater microbial communities from Lake Lanier, Atlanta, Georgia, United States - LL_1208_BB | ecosystem: Environmental > Aquatic > Freshwater > Lake | place: USA: Georgia | collected... | reverse complement strand
TTGAATTCGCCCTGGTGTTACATCGATGATGCGTGCGCGACCATGTGCTGAATCTGTAATAACGCCAGCTTGTGAACCAGTGAATGAACGAGCTTCATGGCCAAGATTTGAAATCGCCATTGCAAGTAGCGCCATAGAAATTCGCTCACCTGCAGTTAGCAACATATCTAATTCGCGTCCGCCCGGAATCGGGGTGACTGCATTGGCTAGATCAATTAACTCGTCAGTGGTATCGCCCATGGCGCTCACGACAACAACGACCTGGTTGCCATCTTTCTTGGCGGCGACGATGCGGGCAGCCACGCGCTTCATGCCCTCGGCATCGGCTACGGAGGATCCGCCGTATTTCTGAACGATTAGTCCCATGGCTCAATAGTGAAGGAAAAAACCTGGTCTTTCCACCCGATTTAGGAAAATCTCAAAATATGGAACAGGGTGTCGTTCAAATAGTGAGACAATCAGCTTTCTACGTTACGACGGCCTTCAAATGCGCGGCCAAGCGTGACTTCATCTGCATATTCGAGATCTCCGCCGACCGGCAGGCCGCTAGCCAAGCGCGAGACTTTGATGCCCAGCGGCTTAATCAAGCGAGCCAAATAAGTAGCCGTTGCCTCGCCCTCGAGGTTCGGGTCGGTGGCCAAGATGACTTCGGTGATATTTGAATCAGAGAGACGAACCATTAACTCGCGAATGCGGAGTTGGTCTGGGCCAATGCCATCGATCGGACTAATGGCGCCACCGAGCACGTGATACTTGCCCCGGAATTCGCGAGTGCGCTCGATTGCGATTACATCTTTACTTTCTTCAACCACACAAATTTGAGCAGGATCGCGCCGTGGATCACGACAGATGCGACATTCCGTTTCTTCAGAAACGTTGCCACATTGATTGCAGAATTTAACGCGTTCTTTAACGGTGCGGATAGCGTCTACTAAATTGATTGCGGCATCGCCATCAGTCTGCAAAATATGGAATGCAATTCGTTGTGCGCTCTTTGGTCCAATACCTGGCAAACGTCCTAAAGCATCGATGAGATCTTGGATCGCACCTTCATACATTCCGGTGCTCATTACTCTTTATTCTTTTCGCTAATCACAGTTGCGCCGAGTTCGGCGGCAAGTAGCGCGGCACCTGAAAGTAAGTTCTTATCTGTTGGCGCTTCATCCTTGCGAACTGCGCGCGCTTCAGGCGTTGACGTTGTGTCGATTGATGCATCAACGACTACTTCGATCTTGCGATCGATACCAACGATTTCGATAAATGCTTGGCGCAAGATCTCATCTGATTCAGAGCGAACAAATGAGTCGCGGGCACCGGCGTTGACGATTCCGATCGTTATTAACTTTTCATCGACGGCGACGATTTGTGCTGAGGCGGAGAGGAGAGACCACGTCAAACGACGACGTTTCTTAACGTTTTCGATTACATCTGGCCAAAGGCGTCGTAAACCAGTGATATCAATTACTTTGTTTTTCTCCGAAGCAGATTGGCTCGTCGACTCGGGAAAAGCTTCTTTAGAGTCTCCTCCGCCAACTGCTTTCGGAGAAATCACTTCGACTACAGGTTCTTCGATAACTTTTACTTTTGCTGCTGGTTTATCAGCAGCCTTTGGCGCATCTTCAACCTTTGGGGTTGGTGTTGCTGCCGTGGTCTTGGCTGGGGAAGGTGTGGGGGTTGAAATGTTTTCGACGCGCTCGAGGCGTTCGATGCGGGACAGTAAACCGGCTTCGGAGTTGTCGCCGCCCGGAAGAAGCATGCGGCCACAGATAAGTTCGAGAATTAAACGTGGCGCTGTTGCACCGCGCATCTGGGTTAAACCTTCGGATGCGATATCTGCGCAGCGCGATAAGTTGGCGGCACCGATGTTGGTTGCTTGTTTGCGCATACGTTCTAGTTGATCATCTGGAAGTCCGCGCAGAATTGAATTGGCGTTTGTTGCTTCAAGTGCATCAACGATCATTAGGTCGCGCAGGCGTTCGAGTAAATCGCTTGCGAAACGACGTGGATCGTGGCCGGATTCGATTACGCGATCGACAGTTTTAAACAACGTTGCGCCATCGCGAGCAGCAAGTGCATCCACTGCATCGTCCAGTAATGCGCCATCGGTAAAGCCGAGTAGCTGAATGGCGATTTCGTAGCTTACGCCGTCGGGACCAGCACCTGCGAGCAACTGACCGAGCACAGAGAGCGCATCGCGAACTGAGCCACCGCTAGCGCGAACAACTAGTGGAATAACGCCTTTAGCAACGGTTACGCCCTCTTCTTTGCAAATCTTTTCCAGGTGCTCAGCCAAGATTCCTGGTGGAACTAAACGGAATGGGTAATGGTGGGTACGTGAACGAATAGTTGAAATCAACTTTTCTGGTTCAGTTGTAGCAAAGATAAAAATTACGTGGGGAGGTGGTTCTTCAACAACTTTGAGCAAGGCATTTGCTGCACCTGGCCCGAGTTGGTGTGCTTCATCGATGATGTAAATCTTGTACTTGCTTTGTACTGGTGCAAAAAATGCTTTATCGCGCAGATCGCGCGCATCGTCTACTAAACCGTGTGTGGCCGCATCGAGTTCGATGACATCGAGTGAACCCGGACCATTTGCAACTAAATCTTTACAGGATTGGCAGAGGCCGCAAGGAGTTGGTGTTGGACCTTTTTCGCAGTTAAGTGAGCGCGCCATGATGCGAGCGCTAGAAGTTTTTCCGCAACCACGGGGTCCGCTAAATAAATATGCGTGATGCGTTTTGCCAGAGGTGAGCGCATTAGAAAGTGGAACGGTGACGTGTTCTTGTCCGATTACATCTGCAAATACCGATGGTCGATATTTTCTATACAACGCGAGTGACATATTCACTCCTCTCTTCTGCGCAACAATATTTACAACCTATTACAAATCACTGACCTGCACTATATAAAGGACCCCTCACGCACCCATCAGAGCGCGCCTACCCTTGCTGTATTCCTACCCTGGGGGAGTTCAGCGCGGTAATGCCGCGTGAGGGATCTGGCGTAAGGATAGTTGTTACACCTATACCCTTAGCCAGTCGGGAGCGATCCCGCCAGGAGGATTCGCATAGCGGCCGAGTGCGCACGCTTGGAAAGCGTGTAAAGGGCAACCTTTCGAGGGTTCAAATCCCTCATCCTCCGCTCATTTCATTCGCTTCGGCTGAATCATCAGAAAACTACTCCGTGTAACTCGATTTTTCACTATTTTGGCCGGATGAAAAAATTTAAGAGAAAAACTAATAATTCCAAGGAAGAGCAGCTCTCAGGACCCGGTTGGTCTGCATATTTTGAGATGCCAGACGACTTTGATTTTGAATCGTGGATTGACGAGTGTGCGAATTTCTATGCCAATCCTCCACTGCGCGAAAAGGTAAAACATTTTATCTCATACTTGCTTTTTTTCATCAAGTATCGAGTACTCCATTTACGTTCAGTTCACAAAATTCAGATTTTTGATGAAGATGATGAAGAGTTCTCAGAAACTTTTAGTCGAGGAATAGAAGTTATCAGTGAGCTTAACCCGCTATTTCAAGAGTTTGCTGAACAACTTATCGATAATGATCGCGCAGAGATTGTGTATCGAAACAAACGGATAATTTATTACCGAAAAGATCACTCGACAAACCCAGGCTATGCGCATTGCGTTGAAGATTTAGATGGTTCGAATAAATTCGAATATGGATGGAGCCACGAGAGTGGAACGCGCGAACAAATGATCGATTCAATTTCTCACGATGTTGGATTTAAGTGCGCAATAATCGAAATGGAGGATTTCTGAGTATAAGTACGATTCAATTGCTCTTAATTAAAACCTGTGGATAACTTTTGAAGCACAGTTTGAATTCTTGCAATGCTGAGGCATGTCAATTACCCTTCCAAAACCTAATTTGCTTAACTTCAAAGTCCCAGGTGCTCTTGCTGTGGGTTTATTAGCTGCCCAATTTCTTCTTTTTCAGTACGGAAACGATACTGATCCAGAATGTTTTTTAAATGTCGAGAGGCCACACCATTCAACAAGTTTGTCTGAAAATCAAAATCTTGATGCCATTAAATTGAATATCACTTCAACTTGTAATGTCTCACAAAAATACACTCAACTAAGCGCGTCTATACAAAAAATTCAGAATAACCGTGAAATCACGGCCTACTCATTTGTGAATCAAAGAAGGAGTTCGACTACTAAATTACCTAATGTCGCGAGTTTCAAAGAACTCTTTGCTCCATGTCGGAAGGGGGTTTCTGCTGCATATCGTGGCACCGCAAAGGGTTATGTGTACCTAGAAAATGGTAAAAGGCTGGCTGTTGAGGGAGATTCAGGAAAATTTGTAGCGGCAGGATGCTTGATAGGTGCACAATAAAGGTGTGAGTTATTTTGAAGAGTGCTTAACATCTGGTGGTCTTCTTTTCCAAGAAGAAAGAAGAGCGCTTTATAAGTACCTGCTTGAAATAAACAAAGATTATTATTTTAATCAAGCCAAACTGCTTTTGGACAAAGGAATTACAACGAGAAGTATCGCCAATGGTGAAGCTACCTATTATCTCAAAGATAGGAAGGTGAATTACTCCGCAAGAGAGCTAAACTCTGATGAAATTCAATCTGAAATTCGAGAAATCAATTTGACTAAGATCAGAAAATACAACATTAGAAAACTTGCGAAGTTTTTTGCTCAATGCGATGTAGACGTAATCTCGAACTTTCCCATTTCTGGACGAATTCCGAAGGCAGAATCAGGATACGGCTTTAATACTTACCCTTTCTACACTCTTGCCTACTACGCCGATGGAAAAAACCGATTGATTGGTTTAATACGGAAAATCAGGGCTGATGACAGAGAAATACTTACAAAGCTAAGAACTTATTAAAGTATTTTAGATCTCTACGCCGATGTATTTGGTCTCGAGGAATTCGTGGATGCCATCGAAGCCGCCCTCACGGCCAAGCCCTGATTGCTTAACTCCACCAAATGGAGCTGCAGGATCTGAAATCATTCCGCGGTTAATTGCAACCATTCCAGATTCAAGCGCTTCAGAGATCTGAATCGCGCGCTTTAGATTTTCAGAATAGACGTAGCTAATAAGTCCGAAATCTGTGCTGTTGGCTAGCTCAATCGCCTCGGCATCGGTATCGAAAAGAACAACTGGTGCAACAGGTCCGAATACTTCATGGTTGAGAATCTCAGCCTGCTTATTTACTTCTAGAACTGTTGCGGGATAGAAAGCCCCAGGGCCATCAGGGGTCTTGCCACCAGTTAATACCTTTGCGCCGGTTTTGATTGAGTTATCGACTAGCTCTGCAATCTTGTTGCGCTCTTTAATTGAAACGCTCGCGCCAAGTTGTACACCTGCATCGCGACCGCGACCCATAACAAATGCACCCATTGCTGCGGCAAACTTTTGAGTAAATTCTGCAGCAACTTTTCTCTGTACATAAATACGGTTTGCAGCGGTGCAAGCGGCGCCACCATTGCGCATCTTCGCCAACATCAAACCTTTTACCGCTTCATCAATATTGGCATCGTCCATAACAACAAACGGCGCATTTCCGCCAAGCTCCATAGAGCAACGAATTACGTTGTCGGCTGCCTCTTTCAGAATTATGCGGCCTACTTCAGTTGAACCAGTGAATGAAAGATTCTTAACTCGCTTGTCATGCAACATTTTCGCAATTGCTGGACCAGTTGGCGTTGGCAGAATTAAATTGACTACACCTTTAGGAACTCCAGCGCGATCGAGAATGTCGACGATGGCGAGCGCAGTAAGTGGTGTTTCACCAGCAGGCTTCAAAATCATGGTGCACCCTGCTGCAATTGCTGGACCGATCTTGCGCGTTGCCATTCCTGCGGGGAAGTTCCAAGGTGTAATTAATAGGGAAAGACCAACAGGTTGATGTGTAACTAAAATTCGCTTATCGCCACTTGGTGACATTCGGAAATCTCCTGCTATGCGAACTGCTTCTTCGGAGAACCAACGGAAAAATTCGGCAGCGTATGCAACTTCACCTTTTGCATCGGGAAGCGCTTTTCCATTTTCTTTGGAAATTAACTCAGCAAGGTAATCAGCCTCTTGAATCATTAATTCGAAGGCTTTGCGCAACATCTCGGCGCGAACTCGTGGCGCGGTCTTGGCCCAGGCAGGTGCGGCGCGATCGGCAGCAGCGAGGGCGGCCTCAATTTGAGCATCTCCGGCTGTGGCAACCTTAGCGATTACTGAGCCATCACTGGGATCAATCACATCCAAAGTACCGTTGCCATCGACCCATTGACCATCTATATATAACTGAGTGCGCATAAGATGAGCATACCGAATCGGTAATTGGGCGCGCTAGCCGCGGGAACTGCAAGGAGTTGAAAGTGCCAAAGTCTTGGACAGATGGTGCTCCTCAGCCCGTTGCACTTCAGGAAACTACTCACGTAAAAGATCCGCTGAGCTACAAGATTAAGCGTCGCATTTTAGGAAGTGCGCTCAACCGACATTCTCTTGGCCATCAACGATTATCCAAGCGCTATGCGCTCGGAATTCTTTCATCTGACTGTATTTCATCTTCGGCTTACGGAAGCGAACAAATTCTGATCGCTTTACTGCCAGCATTTGGTTTAGCAGCTTTTGCAATTTTGATGCCGATGACCGCAGTTGTCTTGGTAATTCTTACCATCATCACACTTTCTTATCGCAACGTGATCGATGTTTATACAAAAACGGGTGGCGCATACATAGTTTCGCGAGATAACTTCGGACCAGTGGTCGCTCAGATTGCGGCTGTTGCGCTGATGCTTGATTACATTGTCACCGTCGCTATTCAATCCGCAGCCGGTGTTGCAGCGATTATTTCTACATTCCCATCTCTTGGCCCATGGAAGATTCCAATGATTTTATTGGTAATCGTTCTGCTTACTTACGGAAATTTACGTGGCGTTAAAGAAGCCGGTAAAGCATTTGCCTTCCCTACTTATTTCTTCGTTGGTTGCATGATGATCGTCTTCGGTATGGGCCTTTGGCGTTTATCCCAAGGGACTCTCCCAGTTTTAGCAACAGATCTCCCGGGCGCAGTTGAAGTTGGACAAGAGCAAGGGCTGTTAACTGCAGCTGCAATCTTTATCTTGCTCCGTGCATTTGCAAATGGCGGATCTTCACTAACTGGATTGGAAGCTATTTCTGATGGAGTTGCGCTATTTAAGACACCAGAACATGTAAACGCCAAGCGCACTCTGGTCGTGATGAGTTGCATCCTTGGAACGCTGGTTCTGGGAGTTTCATACTTTGCGCACCACATTCACGCGATGCCTTACGAATCTGGTACTCCAACTGTTATCTCGCAGATTGCAAAGGCTGCAGTCGGTGAAGGCGCATTCGGAAGCGTCATGTTTATCTTGGTCCAGCTGGCCACGATGCTTATTCTCTTTGCTGGTGCAAACACCACATATAGCGCTTTCCCGCTGCTTTGCAACTTCGTCGCATCCGATGGATATCTCCCCCGCCAATTAACCAAGCGCGGTCACCGCCTGGCTTTCTCTAACGGCATTTTGCTTCTAGCTGGCGGTGGAATTGTTCTGGTTTTGATTACCGCTGGATCGGTTGAACATCTAGTCGCTTTCTATGCACTTGGTGTCTTTACTGGTTTTACTCTCGCTGGTTTTGGAATGACTAAGCATTCACTTCGCGTAAAGCCAGAAGGCTGGAAACTTCGCGTAGTTATTAATTCACTCGCTGGTTCAGTTTCACTGATCATCGTTATCATTTTTTCAGTTGTTAAATTTACCGAAGGCGCTTGGTTGGTTTTGGTAACCGCTCCAATAATGGTGGTCTCATTCCTTCGTTTGCGACGTCAATACACTCGCGAACAAGAAGCGCTTTCCGTTCGCCAAGAACAAGAACGTGCTACAACAATCGTTCGACACAATGTAACCGTCCTCGTAGATAACGTTGACCTCGCAACAGTTGCAGCCATTCGCTATGCGCGAAGCCTCAAGCCAAGAAATCTCAGCGCTGTTCACTTTGTTATCGATGACCGTCGCGCTGAAGAGATAAAGAAGGCCTGGGCAAATTCAGATGCGCTTGATGATGTAACACTTGAGTTAATTGATTGCCCAGATCGTCGTTTAGCTAACGCTGCTCTGGATTATTCAATTCGCATGACTGAAAAACACGATGTTGAGTTAACTCTGCTACTTCCACGGCGCGCTTATTCAGGATTCCTCGGGCGCCTGCTTCACGACCAAACTGCGGAAGAAATTGCTGCACCAATCTCACAATTACAGCGAGTTGTTGCAACGATTGTGCCTTTCGATGTTGAGCGCATTACATCTGCTGCGCAAACTACGGTTTCGTCGCAAGTTGAAGTTAAGGCCGCGCCAACGCCAGTCGCACAATTTAAGCCTGTTCAGGATGTCATCAAGAACATCGAACCAATTAGCCATTACGCAGAAGATATGACGCCAATTGGAGAAATCCAGTGGCGCAAACGCGCACATGTTCAAGGTCAAGTGACTGCGATCAAGAATGCACCTCGTGGTTCAGCTCCACTTCTACAAGTAGAAGTGTGGGATCAAACAGGTGGCGTAACGCTTCACTTCTTGGGACGTCGCGAGATTGCCGGCCTTGAAGTGGGTTCACAGATCCGCGCTGAAGGTATGGTCGGTGAAGAAGAAGGCGTTCTTACGATTCTGAACCCTTCTTACGAACTTCTTGTTTAACGCTGTCCTTCGAAGAATTCGCGAAGTAAATCTGCACATTCTGTTTCGCATACGCCTGCAGTCACATCGAGTTTGTAAAGAGATCTCGGATCTCGGATTACATCCCAAACTGAGCCCACCGCACCACCTTTAGCATCCCAAGCGCCGAAAATCAGATGTGAAATTCGCGATTGTGCGATTGCCCCAGCGCACATTGGGCATGGTTCTAAAGTAACTACCAAGGTGCAGTCATCCAGACGAGAATTTTGTAAACGCGCAGCAGCGTTGCGTATCGCCACTATTTCGGCGTGAGCCGTTGGATCGTTGTTAGCTTCACGTTCGTTTGAGCCGGTGCCGATCACAACTCCATCTTTATTTATAACTAGCGCACCAACTGGAACATCCCCGGTCTTTGTTGCATTACGTGCGATAGCAATCGCTTCTTGCATAAGCGATTCAGGTGTTTTAGTAGAAATTCTTATAGCTCCAATAGTTCAGCAAATTGATCAGCAAATCCTAAACGACCTGCAATCGCTTCCAGCTGTTCATCTGGAAAAAGTTCTGCATCATCACAGAGCGCTGATAACTCCATTGAGTTAACGCCTAGGTCGGCCAAAATTTCAAGGTGGCCAACTGGTAGCGGTTCTTCATCTTCTTCGGGCGAATCCAAATCACAAAGTTCTAGGAATTCAGCAGCAACTTCATAATCAAGTGCACATGTAACATCACTTAGGAACATGCTTATATGTGAACCAAGTACACGGATCAACATGAAGAATTCTTCGTCGATCGCTAATAGTGCAATTGCTCCACCATTCGTCTGCTGTGATTTCAGACGATCAATAATGTGCGGTAGATCATGTGCGTCAGGTAACAGCGCTAAATTCCAGCGGCCATCTTCGTGCCATGCGGCAACGGCGATATCAACCTCGTTGGTGGTGGAAATTGCATCGCTCACATACGACATATTGGCACTCATTGGGCGAGAAGAAAACCCCTGTAAGGTAGGTGCTATGAAAGTTCATGTCGCCAACCACCCGCTAATCACTCATAAATTGACTGTTCTACGCGATGAAAGAACAGATTCGCCGACCTTCCGTCGCTTGGTTGAAGAGCTTGTGACTTTACTTGCTTATGAGGCAACTCGTGAAGTGCGAACAGAGAACGTATCAATCAAAACTCCAGTCACACAAACTACTGGCGCAAAGCTCTCTGATCCACGTCCGGTTGTCGTACCAATCTTGCGCGCTGGCCTTGGAATGCTCGAAGGAATGACTCGCCTGATCCCAACGGCTGAAGTTGGTTTTCTAGGCATGGTTCGTGACGAAAAGACTCTGCAAGCAAGTACATATGCCAACCGTCTTCCCGAAAACCTCGCTGGACGCCAATGTTTCGTTCTTGATCCAATGTTGGCAACAGGTGGAACCCTTGTAGCTGCAATTAACTTTTTGATCGAACGTGGTGCAGATGACATCACCGCTATTTGTATCTTGTCTGCGCCTGAAGGAATCAAAGTCTTAGAAGATGCCTTCGCTAAATCAGGAGTTCCAATCACATTGGTAACTGGCGCACTTGATGAAAAACTTAACGAGCACGGATACATCGTTCCGGGACTTGGCGATGCCGGCGATCGACTTTACGGAGTCGTGTAAATGGCATCAACTTCTCCTGGATACGGAATCACAATCCGTGTCGAGGGTGCTCCAGAACTCCAACCAGTTGCATTGATTACTGCAACCATAACTGGCGCTGGTGCAACGATTACTGCGCTCGATGTTGTTGAATCACTCTTAGAAAAAGTAGTTATTGATGTTACTTGCGACACGATTGATGCCGATCATGCACAAGAGATTAACGAAGCACTTACTGCGCACAAAGGTTTAACAGTTCGTAAAGTAAGTGACCGTACCTTTTTGCTTCACCTTGGCGGTAAATTAGAAGTTCAGTCAAAGGTTCCGCTCAAGACCCGCGATGATCTATCTCGCGCATATACCCCTGGAGTAGCGCGTATTTGCCAGGCAATTGTTGATGATCCTGCTGATGTGCGCCGCTTGACTATGAAGCGCAATACCGTTGCTGTTGTAACCGATGGATCTGCTGTTCTTGGTCTTGGAAATATTGGTCCAGCTGCGGCTCTTCCAGTAATGGAGGGAAAGGCTGCGCTCTTCAAACGCTTTGCCGATGTTGACGCTTGGCCAGTTTGTCTAGATACGCAAGATGTAGATGAGATTGTGCGAACAGTGCAATTGATTGCACCTGTTTATGGCGGAATCAATCTCGAAGATATTTCTGCGCCACGTTGCTTTGAAATCGAAGAGCGTTTGCGTGAACTCTTAGATATTCCGGTTTTCCATGATGACCAACATGGAACCGCCATTGTTGTTCTAGCAGCGCTTACAAATTCTCTAAAATTGGTAGGCAAGAAACTCAGTGAGATAACAATTGTCATGAGCGGTGCAGGTGCCGCAGGTACAGCGATCTCGCGTCTACTTTCCAAGAGCGGTGCTTCGAAGATAATCGCTTTTGATATCGATGGCTGCGTCACTCCAGGCTTTAACGGAAGCATTTCAGATGCCATGAAAGGCGCCGACGTATTCATCGGTGTAAGCGCGCCAAATGTATTGACCGAGGCAGATGTTGCTGGCATGGCAAAGGGCTCAATAGTTTTTGCGCTTGCAAATCCAGATCCCGAAATTGATCCAGTCATCGCACGCAAGTACGCAGCAGTGGTTGCAACAGGTCGCAGCGATCAACCAAACCAAATCAATAACGTTCTTGCCTTTCCTGGCATCTTCCGCGGTTTACTCGATGCACATGCCCACAAGATCACCGATGAACTTCTAATCGCTGCAGCCGAAGCGATCGCATCTTGCGTATCGGATTCACAGTTAAATGCTTCATTTATCGTGCCGAGCGTCTTCGATTCACAGGTAGTTGCAAAGGTTGCAGCAGCGGTCAAAAAGAGCGTCTAAATGGACCTTGCCGCATCATTTGATTCTCAACTCGCTTCGCTAGCGCCCTTTATCTTCTATCTAATAGTCGCAGCCATTGTCTTTATCGAAACCGGGCTCCTTTTTGGATTCTTCCTTCCCGGGGATTCAATTCTCTTTAGCGCTGGTTTAGTTGCGGCATCTCACGGAAATATCAATATCGTCATCTTAGTTACAGCAATTTTTCTAGCAGCATTCTTTGGGGACCAAGTTGGTTTTGTAATCGGTCGGGTAATCGGGCGTCCCTATTTAGATAAGCGCCAATCACCGCGAATGAAGAAGATGATTGCCAATGCCGAAGAGTTCTATGAAAAAACTGGCTGGTGGGCGGTCGTTGCGGCACGTTTCTTCCCTTGGATTCGTACCTTTGTTCCACCAATTGCCGGTGCAGCGATGATGAATTACTACCGATTCTTATCGGCAAATGTTTTGGGAGCGCTGCTTTGGGGGGTTGGAATCACTCTGGCAGGTTTCTATGCCGCGACCTTGCCTTGGGTTAAGAGCTCTTCTTACGCGATTGCGACTTTCTTTATCTGCGCTTCGCTAATTTCAGCTTGGGTAAATTACCGACGCCGCCAACTACCACCCCAAGATAAGTCATAAAAATTCCAGTAACTAGATAAGCGCTAACTTGAACGCCTTGAGTTGGGGAGTAAAGATCAATCAAGAGTGATCCGACTAATTGTCCACCTACGCTGATTAACGTAAATGTAAGTACACCCAGATGCTGAACAATGGTTGAAGTAAATGCAATGTAGATAACTCCAATTGTTCCGCCGGTATACATCCACCATGGACCTGCGGGAAGCGCTACAACTTCGGCGCGGTTGATTAGCACTCCGATGGTTAAGAAAATTACGAGAAATGTTGTTCCCATGATGAAGTTAAGCCAGGAAGTAGCAAAGCTTTGATGGGTGCTTTCATTAATCTGACCATTGAGCGCACGCTGAACACCGACTATTGACCCTGCAAAACAGCCTAAAACAACAGCAAATATCGAGAGATCCTTAGCATCAATCCGATCAAGAACAGAGATTAAAACAGCCAATACGGTAACTCCGGCCGCTGCAACGCGTCTAACGGTGATGCGTTTCTTTCCTCCGCCAGTTAAGCCAATTCGATCAACAATCAGTGAGGCAGCTGTCTGTCCGGCAATTGATGCCACTGAATAAATTGCGACTCCGATTATTGGAACAATTTGAGTTTGAACCGCCACAAAACTTCCACCAAGCATTCCAGCAAATAAAGTCCAAGCGGGAATTTCATTCTTTGTAACAGCGCTCTTCAAATTGCGCATTCCATTTTGAATAGAAGGATTGAAAATAGATATCAGTGAGATAATTATTAGCCCTGATCCAAATGAGACTAAGGCTGCTTCAATTGGATTTCCCATCCGATGGGAAAGCTCTCCATTAGCGCGCGCTTGCAGCGCAATCATTAGCCCCGATATAGCGGCAAGAAAATCTAACTTTGAATTACTTTTTGTCACTAGGGATGTGTGCCATGGAATTCACGCTTATCTGCGATCCAATCCATAAGTGCGAAAAGTACTCCTGAGATTACAAATGTGAGGTGAATGGCGATGCGCCAGACAGTGCCTTCACCAACTTCTGCTTTTCCAGCCAAGCCGATGAAATCCTTTAAGAGCTCAATGACTGAAATCGCGACCAGGGATCCAATTAACTTGATCTTTAATCCGCTGAAATCAATTGTTCCCATCCAGTGAGGACGATCCTTGGATTCAGTTGCAATATCAATTCGTGAAACAAAGTTTTCATATCCGGCAAAGATCACCATCAGAATCAGATTTGCCAAAAGAGTTAGATCTAGGAGAGCAAGCAGTGCGAGTGTAAATTCACTCGCGCTCATATCGGCTGTCTTTTCTGCCAGATGCCAGAATTCAACTATGAAGCGGTAAGCCAGCAAAATAAGGGCGCCAACCAACCCGAGATAGAGGGGGGCTAGTAGAAAGCGGCTGCGAAAAAGTACAACTTCAATTCCATGCGAAATTCGACTCATAGCCAAATTTTAACTCACTGATCTAATTGGACCGTGATTTCAAGCCATTCCTCTTCACGAGTGTTTAACTCGCTGCGTTGTGATTCTAAATCTGCACTGATTTTAATTAGATTCTCTGGGTCGAAGGCGGCTTCATCGAGCGCCTTCTCGAGTTCGGAAATCTTTTCCTTCGCTTTTTGAATCTGTCTTTCGACCCGGACCAAATCTTTCTTCAATTGCCTTTGTTCGGCTGCCGAGGACACTCCTCTTTCCTTAAGCGATTCAACAGGTTTGTTTAGCGAATCAGAACGCTGTTCTAAATATTGGTCGACACCGCGCGGTAAATCGCGAAGCGCGCCATCTCCAAGCAAACCAACAAAGCGATCACAGACTCTTTCTAAGAAATATCTATCGTGCGAAATCACAATCAAAGTTCCACCGAAGCTATCTAATAGGTCTTCTAGTTCGGTAAGGGTTTCAATATCAAAATCATTAGTGGGCTCATCAAGCAAGAGAACGTTTGGTGAATCCATTAATAAACGAGTCAACTGCAAACGTCGTTTCTCACCACCAGAGAGATCTCCAACTGGCGTCCACTGCGAATCTTTATCGAAACCTAGACGTTCACATAATTGTGATGCAGAGAGCGTTTTGCCATTTCCAAGTTCGATGTGCGCCGCTACTTTTTCGACTGCCTCTAGTACGCGCCAAGTTGGGTTTAGTTCATCTAAGTGCTGAGTAAGAAAAGCCGCTTTCACTGTTACGCCGGTTACGAGCTTTCCAGCGAACGGTGGTATTTGTCCCGCTAATGTGCGCATTAAAGTAGTTTTTCCAGCGCCGTTAATTCCAACTATTCCGATGCGATCTCCAGGACCAACGTTCCAATAAAGGTCATCAATCAACTCTTTTTCGCCCGCACGAATCTGCGCATGATGGGCTTCATAAACCGTGTTACCTAACCGATTTCTGGCGAAGCGGAGAAGTTCTCCTTGATCACGCGGCGCGGGTTCTTCTGCAATCAAAACGTTTGCAGCATCGACTCTAAACTTTGGTTTTGTGGTCCGTGCTGGTGCGCCGCGACGAAGCCAAGCTAACTCTTTACGAATCAAATTATTGCGGCGTGCATCCATTGCATTGGCCTGACGTGCGCGCTCTGCTTTGGCAAGTACAAATGCCGAGTATCCACCGTCGTATTCCTCAACTTTTCCAGCTACAACTTCCCAGGTTCGCTCCGTTACTGCATCAAGGAACCAGCGATCGTGAGTAATGACTAAGACGGCCAAGTTTTTCCGCTGATTTAAATGGTTAGCAAGCCAGGCAACGCCTTCTACATCTAAATGGTTCGTTGGCTCATCGAGCAAAATCAAATCAAGGTCATCAATTAAGAGTTTGGCTAAACCAACTCTGCGCTTTTCTCCACCAGATAAGGTTCCAAATTTGCGTTCAAACAAATGATCATCAAAACCCCCGAATAGACCGGTAAAGACTTCACGAACTTTGGAGTCACTCGCCCATTCATGTTTTGCCATATCGCCGAGAACAACATCACCGACGGTTGCGTTTGGGTCAGCTTTATCTACTTGTGAAAGTAATCCAATTTTGACGCTATTGGCTTTCGTTACGCGACCATTATCGGGTAATTCAATTGCTGCGATAACTTTCATTAAAGTACTTTTGCCAGAGCCATTACGTCCAACGATTCCGATGCGCTCACCTTCAGAGACACCAAGTGAAACGTTTTCAAGCAGCGCTCTAATATCAAAGGCCTTAAAGACCTCTTCGATGTTGACAAGATTGCGCGCCACGATGGGAGAGCGTACCTTTCAACTATGAAAGCCACCGACCGTCAATTTGCGCTAGATCTCGATGCGCGCGATCCACTCGCAAAATTCCGTTCGCAATTCGTAATCAGCGACCCCAATATCTGCTATTTAGATGGCAATTCACTGGGACGTTTGCCCCTATCAACGATCGAGGCGGTCAACTCATTTATGAAAGATGAGTGGGGACCAGAAGTTGTAACTGGTTGGGGCCATTGGGTTGATGAGGCGCAACCAACTGGAGATCTAATTGGGCGTGCGACTTTGGGCGCAGCCGCCGGACAGGTCTTAGCTTGCGATACGACTTCCGTTAACTTTTATCAATTGGCGCTTGCGGCAATCAACGCTCGCCCTGGCAGAAAAACCATCATTACTGATGCGGCAAATTTCCCAACCGATCGTTACATTCTCGATGGAATTGCTAAGCAACTTGGTCTCAAATTAGTCATCATCGATAATGAAACTCCAGGCAATGCAGAGTATGAACGAATTACTCCAGAGATCTTGGCTCCACACTTAAACGATGATGTTGCGCTGGTTACTCTAGAAGTAATTCAATATAGATCAGGCGCCCGTAATGACATCAAATCGATAACTGACTTAGTTCGCAAGCACGGCGCATTTATGTTGTGGGATGCCAGCCACGCAGTTGGTGCGATCGAGATGGATTTCGATAAGAACGGCGTCGATATCGCAGTTGGCTGTACATATAAATACGGTAATTCCGGCCCGGGCTCGCCTGCTTGGTTATATGTAAATAAGAAAGTACAAGCTGAACTTCAGGTTCCGATTCAAGGTTGGTTTTCACAAGGCGATCAATTTGCCATGGGCGCTCTCTTTGAAAAGGCCGAAGGAATTCGTGGCTTCCAAATCGCTAGCCCATCTTTAATTGGACTACGCTGCATCAAGAGCGCATTCACAATGATTGAAGAAGCCGGTATCGGTGCGATCTCTGAGAAGGCCGCTATCGGTACTGAGATGATGATTCAACTCTACGATGCTTGGTTAGCAGATCTTGGATTCACTTTACTTACCTCGCGCAATCCACAAGAGCGTGGCGGACATATCTCACTCGGCCATCCTGATGCAGCACGAATCTGCGTTGCTCTACGTGAATTTGCAGATGTAATTCCTGACTACCGAACACCAGATTCAATTCGCTTAGCAATTGCGCCACTTCCAACTTCATACGTTGAAGTCTGGGATGGCTTTGCCCGGATTCGAGATTTAGTTTCGTCTCGCCAATACGAGAAGATTAAAACTACAGATTCACGTGTGACATGAGCGGCGCAGATTACGATTCAGCCCTTACCTACAACTCTTATTTGGCTGTTGATGAGTTGCTTAAGCTGCAAAAACCGCTCTCTAACGCTCCGGAAACTGATGGTCCTGAGCACGATGAGATGCTCTTTATCATCATCCACCAGAGCTACGAACTCTGGTTTAAGCAGTTAATCCACGAGTTCACCGCTGCTGCGAAATCACTCGAAGCAGGTGATACCCACCGATCCCTGGCGATCTTGGGGCGAATTCGCACAATATTAAAAGTCTGCGTTACTCAGGTAGATATTTTAGAAACTATGACTCCACTGCAATTTAACGCTTTCCGAGGCTATCTATCTTCATCAAGTGGTTTTCAATCTGCCCAGTTTAGAAAAGTTGAAGCTCTACTTGGTCGCAGAGATACCAAAATGGCATCTCACTTGCCACTGGAAGTTCAAAAAGAGATTTCTGAAATAACTTCGCGTAACTCAATTTGGGATTCAACTCTTGCTTATCTAGCAAAGCGTGGGCATAAGATTCCTGATGAAATTCTTAGCCGTGATAAATCCCAGCACTACCAATCTGACCCAAGAGTTTTAGATGCGCTCCTTGAAGTTCACCGCAACGACCCTGAGTCTGCGATGGTCTGCGAACGTTTAGTTGATATTGATGAAGGGCTTCAAGAATGGCGTTATCGCCACGTGAAAATGGTGGAGCGAACCATTGGACAGAAATCGGGAACTGGTGGCTCAGACGGAGTTAAATACTTAGCGAGTACTTTATTTAATCCAGTCTTTAAAGATCTCTGGGAGATCCGTTCGCAGTTCTAACTTACTTAGGAAGTCCTGCAATAACTATCTCGGAAAGTTCCTTGCGAACTCGCGGTGCTAGCTCGCGTTCAGCTGCCGGACCTTCAAGTTTTTCGGGCGTATCTTGCTTTCCGATAGCAACGACAACGACAGGTGTTAAATCTGCAGCCATTTCCAGTACTTCAGCGCTCTGTGTACGATCAAAGCCGGTCATTTGGTGAGCTACAAAACCACGGTGATGAATTTCAAAGACCATCTGCGATACCGCAAGGCCACAGTCATATTGATAATCAGCGTGAATCGAACCGTCATCTTTTGTGGTTTTCGCCGCAACAGTAATCAAGACTGCTGAGTTCTTCGCCCAAGATTGGTTGAACGGAGCAAGAGTTGAGAGAGTTTTCGCAAAGATTTCATCGCCGTTTCGACCTACGAAGAAGCGCCAAGGCTGACCGTTAAATGCCGAAGGCGCCCAACGCGCAGCTTCGAGGATTGCGATTAGATCTTCATCTGAGAACGCAACGCTCGGATTAAGTGATCTTGGGCTGCGGCGGGTCGCAATTATTTCATGTACAGGTTGTGAAGTTTCGGCTCTCATAAGGCAAGAGCCTAACGGTGATCGTTATAACTTGCCTGCTGAATGTAAGTACAAGATTACGATGATTGAAATTACTGCAGCTACAGCAACCATAGCTAGTTGCGCCCACTTTGGAATTCCAACTTTATCTGCCGCCTTCTGTGCATATGATCTTGTGTGGACCATCACACGTGCAGCCCACGCAAACTCAGAAGCTAAAATTCCAAGTCCTGCAAGGACTATCAATATTCCAGGACCTGGACCAACTAAAGCAATTGCACCAAGAACTGTAATTAATCCACCAACAAATCCAATAATTACTCGCCAAACCAATCGCCCTATTGGTGTTTTTTTAAACCAGGTCCTTACCTTCATTTTGTTTTAATCACCTCTACTAGTTCACCATACGCATCTTCAGCGATCTGCGCACGGCGACGTTTATAACTATCAGATGCCCCTACTATCAAATGTTCAAAACGCTTGTCACTTTTTATAAGTGGGTGAAGTTCCTTAGCGGTGTTTTGATCTCCCCATACCGGAGGTTCTTGGCGAGTTACTTGAACAACAATATGGGGGTGTAAGAAACGGTATACAAGTCCTAGGCGACGTAAACCTAAATACGCAACGTGGCGCAATCCACGATTTATATGTTCTTGAACCATTAATCGAATGTAAGTAAGCCTAGAAGGGCGGATTGGTTCTTTTGCCGTAGCTAATTCGTAAAGAATTTTCGCAATTTCCGCTCCGCCAGTTGTATCTGGCAGTTCTGCACATTTTGCTGATAAGCGTGCCCGAACTTCTGCGTTCTGTAGTTCGCGCACCTTTGCAGTTATATCGGCTAGATCAGCTTGATCGGCGCGAAGTGCATAACCAAAGTCATGACACCACTTAGCGCGCGCCTCTTGATCATCGGTGCCGCGAATATTTGATACGAAGACGGTCGGCACTTGCGCTGGAAGAAGCTCGTGCACACCGTTGTAGCCAGTTGCGCAAACGCCTGCGTCAAATGCGCGCAGGACTTTGGCAAGTGGGAAGTACCGGACAACGCGTATATCTAGCCCTTCAGGCGCCAGGGATTTACCTTCTTTATCTAGTGGCTGCTTCGTCAGAATAACTTGAAGGTCTTTCCATCCAAGTAGGCCAGAGAGTGCGGCGGTCATCTTCTCGTTGACATCGCTATCACCGGTGCCGAGTTGAACCAGAACGGCAGGACGATCTAAATCTAAACCAAGAATTTTCCGCGCTTCATCGCGATCGAAAGCGGTCTCGCTTTGGAAGAGCGAAACCGGAGAAGTAAGCGTGGCATCTTTACGAACCGCAGTTGGACCAAAATCATAGGCGCGCGCAATATCACCCGGTTCGACGATGTGATCCATCATCTTTGATTGCAAACCTAATACAAAACGTTGTGGCTTCTTCTGCCACAAGCCACGACGTACCCAAACGAGTGAAAGTTTAGGATGCCCAAATTTTGCAGCGATAACACCTGGATAAGGAACAACTCCATCAAAAGATAAAACTTTCGCACCGGTTTCATCGACTAGTGCAAGTAAGCGATCACGTAAATACGCATCCCATTTTTCGCGTGACATCCATAAGCGGTCGCGCCCTGGAATATATTCGCAACGAATTCCCATAAATTCTGGAACTTCAGCAATTCCGCCAGCCATGGAAACAATAATTGGATTTGCATGCTCTTTTAACGCAAGCGCAATTGCAGATGCGCGCGCAAGATGGCCCATTCCGACGCCATTACTTGTTGCAAGAATTATTGTTGGTCTTTCCATAACGCCCTAAAGTTTATGAGAAACGCCCGAACTTCTCGCATAAAACGGCCTGGGGGTTGCAACTTTTTTTAACTTCAGAGATACTTATGCCTTATTCGAAAGAATAAAAAATGATGGGGAGAGTACTTCTCAAACGAGTTTCTAAATCAGAAACCTTTGCCGTACAGCTTTAAAATGATTACACAAACGCATCACGCGCAGACTTTTAGATCAGTTCCAGCAACATCAACGCCAATTTCGCCTGAGAAAGTAGCTTCTTTACTGGCCTCCGAATGGGCGCTATTTACTAAAAACACCAAGGGTTCCCAAGCCGAGAGCGCACGCTCGATGAAGTCGCTTCCGCTCGGTGTGACTTCAAGCTTCCAACACTGGGATCCATATCCAATCTCAATCGTCTCCGCTAAGGGCGCTTGGATGACAGATGTTGACGGTCGCCAACTCCTTGACTTATCAATGGGCTTCGGCGCAATGCTCGCCGGCCATCTCAATCCTGTCGTTGTCGAAGAAGCGAAAGCTGCTCTCGATACCGGAATGCTCTTTGTAACCCCTTCACCAATTTCAACTGATGCCGCAGAGCGAATCTGCCGTCGCTTCGGAATTGATCAGGTTCGTTTCACTAACTCTGGAACAGAATCAACTATGTACGCCGTACGCGTTGCTCGTTCAGTCACCGGTAAGAGCGATATTGTAAAAGTTGAGGGTGGCTACCATGGTAGCTATGACCCATTCGTTGTTTCTAGCAAGCCGGCAGTAGACAAGGCCGGTGATGCTGAAGATCCAACTCCTGTTACAGATTCAAACTTAGTTACCGGAAATGTTCATGTTGTTCCTTATAACAATCCAGAAGTGTTAGAACGAATCTTTGAGAAGCACTCAAAGACAATTGCCTGCTTTATCGTCGAACCAGTACTGGAAAACATCGGAATTGTTCTTCCAGATGCTGGTTATCTGGAACGCGTTCGCGAACTTTGCGATCAATACGGAATCATTTTGATTTTTGATGAAGTAAAGACTGGACTTACTGCAGGTCATCAAGGGGCTGCGCAACGCCTTGGGGTTAAACCGGATCTGCTAACACTTGCTAAATCAATTGGTGGCGGACTTACTCTCGCTGCATTTGGTGGAAAAAAGCAGTACATGGATTTTGTAACAAATGGAAAGATGGCCCACTTCGGCACATTTAACGGAAATCCGTTAGCAATGGCTGGTATCCGAGCTGTAGATAAAATTTGTACCGCAGAAACTCTCGCTGCTGCTGAAGCGCTTAACCAACAAGCACTTGAGCGCATCTCAGAGATTATCGATGAGTATCAACTTCCAGCACATACCGTCGGTTTCGGCGTAAAGGGCTGTATTACTTGGTCAACCGCACCTGTTCGCAACTACCGTGATTACAAGGCGACTGACTTTGCAGTGGCTGAACTCTCTTGGCTTTGGTCACTCAACCGCGGAATCATCACGCCTCCGGGACTTGATGAGCAATGGTTGATCAGCTTGGCACATGGACAGAAAGAGATCGACATCTTGGTCGAAGATTTTCGTTCACTTGCTGCAGCGCTTCGCAGTTAATTAATTTCTGAATTAATCTATCTGCACAACGAAATCTGCGCGCGAACGCCCTCGTTCAATTAACTGTGCGTTGGCTTCATCAGTTCCTTTAGCCCAAGCTTTTGCCGCCTCGGGCTCTTTACCGTAGGCGATGTGGCGTGAGATAAGCCGCGCAATACGCTTATCGTCATCGACATCAACCATCCAACTCTCATCCAATAAATCTTTTACCTCTTCCCAGCCACCGGCGTCATGTAAAAGGTAATTACCTTCAATGATTACTACGCGAGTTTCGGAGGTAACTACACCTTGCGCGGCAATCGATTCTTCAATCGCGCGATCAAAGATTGGATAATAAATATTCTGAGTCTGCTCAGATCGAATTCGCTTTACCAGCGAGGCAAATCCCGCAACATCGAAGGTATCTGGGGCGCCCTTTCTATCGGCACGCTGCAAATCCTTTAATACTTTATTGCTTAAGTGGTATCCATCCATCGGAACAACTGTGACAAATTGTTTTGGAAGTTTGCTCATCAGATACTTTGAGAGCGTTGACTTTCCAGCGCCGGGTTTTCCAATAATTCCGATTAAGACTCGTTCGGAAGACTCAGCTAAGAAGCTCTCAATTCTTGCGAGAGCCGCCTGCTGGTTCGCTAATTGTTCTGGCATTTTTCAAGTTTAGCGCTTGAACTTAACGCAATACTAGGGAATCATAAATTCATGATAAAAAATGGAATCATCAACGGCGACCTTGCCTCACTTTTAGCTCGCTTTCGCCATGTAAATACGATCGCAATTGTTGATGGCCCTTTTCCTACTTATCCCAACGTCGAAACTATTGATCTAGCGCTCGTTATGGGCACTCCAACTGTTTCACAGGTTTTAGATGCGATCCTGCCTCACCTGGATTTAACTGGGATGTACCTGGCTGCCGAGTTTGAAGCAAAAGTCGATGCTGCAACTGTTGCTGAATACAAAACTCACCATCATGGTCTAGCGACAACTGTTATTCCGCATGAAGAGTTCAAGGTAAAAGTTGGTCAGGCGTTAGGAATTATTCATACTGGCGATGCGGTGCCTTACAGTAGCGTTATTTTGCGATCAGGCTGAAATCAATCTCGTTTAAGGTCGGATAAGAACTCTGCGCGCCTTTGCGCGTAACGCTCTTTGTTGCACAATCAATTCCAAATGTAACCGCTGAATCTTCGCTGGCTCCAGAGGCAAGCGCCGCGGCAAATGCCCCAATAAAGCAATCGCCTGCACCAGTTGTATCTGTTGCTGAAACTTTCTTTGCAGCAAATCTCTTTACTGATCCATCGAGAGCAACAAGTGCCGCTCCATCGCTGCCTAAGGTAACAATCGTGCGTCCGGTGCTGCGCAGAGATGAAATAACTGCATCTGAATCTGGAGCGCGATGTGTTTTATCTAACTCTGCAAATTCAATCTCATTCGGAATTAGCCAATCAGTTAGCTCAAGCAAATCATCAGTCAGTGGTTGATAAGGTGCCGGATTTAAAATTGTGGTTATTCCTAGCTCTTGCGCAGTACGGAATGCAGCCAAGGTAACTTCTTGCGGAATCTCACATTGTGCAATCAAGACGCTGACATCCTTTAACTTGGAAACTTCATCAACTGCATCCTGCGGAGTTAGCGCGAAGTTTGCACCTGGAACAATTGAAATTCGATTCTGGCCTTGGCCATCTACCCAAATATGCGCAACGCCTGTGTGCGTTGGCAGTCGGAGCACGGAAGTTGTATCCATCCCGCAATTCTTAAAGTTAGCCAAACTTTCATCGCCAAAACCATCGCTGCCGATGCCGGTAATCATCGTAACTTTGGCACCGGTGCGCGCCGCCATTACCGCTTGATTTGCGCCCTTTCCGCCGAAACCCGTTGTGAAGCTATTGCCGAAACGAGTTTCACCAGCTGCTGGAAGTACATCGGCATAGACCGTTAAATCCATCATCGTGCTACCGATTACCGCGATCTTGGTATTAGAAAAGCCTGACATCTTTAGAGCGCAACTTCCGCATGAGTTTCGTGAGACTTCATAGCCGCGGCAAAGGCGCGATGTGAGTCAACAACTTCTGCAACAGATGCACACGCAAATTTATCTCCGAGCTTGCCTTCCCGTTCTGCAAAGTAAGCCGCCCACATCTGCAATAGCGCATCAGGAAATCCAAATTCAAAGATATGTCCAGTAATTACCGGCCAATTTGTTACGTGGCCCGGTTGGATTTCTGACCAAACTTGTTCACCGTTGCGCAATGCGAAGGTGTGATAAACCGCAGGGTTCTTGGTACTAAAACGAACTCCCCCAGTCATGCCAATCGCACTAAAGAAGAAGGTATTGCTCTCACCTGGTGCAATTCGCTTCATCTCCCAGAACATAGGAAATTCACGGCCATTGCCGGGATTAGCAGCGCGCATTGCTAGAACTGCGTTATCGAAGGTATCGCATGGAACTTGTTCACCTTGTGCGTTTTCACGGTGCGTGACGATGTCATCCAGGATTGCGAAAACTTTTCTTGGTTTATATCCCAAGCGAAGCGGAATATGCGCAGCGTGCATACCAAGATCACCCAGAACTCCGATATCACCACAGAATTTACGTTGGCGCTTCCAGTTAATCTTCTTTGCGCGATCAATATCTGATGAATGCAAAAGTCCAGAGCGAACTTCAACTATTTCACCTAAGTTGCCGCTGCGCGCTTCGCGGATAGCAGCTTGTGCACCCGGATAGAAAGGAAGTTCGCTGGAAACGCGAACAAAGTTCTTCTTTCCAACCAGCGCAGCTTCAATTTTTTCTGCCGCAGCTAGGTCAATACCAAAGGGCTTTTCACCAAGAAAATCTTTACCAGAATTAATTGCTGCAATATAAATTTCTTCGTGCAAGTTGTGAGGAACTGCGATGTAGACGACATCTACGTTAGGGCTAGCCAGTAACTCTTTGTAATCGCTATAAGACTCTTTCACGCCGGCATTGGTGAAGAATTCACGCACCGCATCAGAAGTATCAGCAATCGCCGTAACTTCTGGGCGAACTGGGTGGTCCAGCAAGGCATCCCAACGTCCAACCAGCGCCAGAAGCTCGCGGCCCATCAAGCCACCGCCGATAATTCCGACTTTTACCTTTTTCTGTGAAGACATATTAAGCAGAGACAATCTTTAACGCATCCTGTGCAGATGTGCCGTTGTGCAACATCGCCATCAAAGCTTGGGTCATCTTCGCCGGCTTTGGATGAGCGATGATATTTCGACCATAAACGATTCCGGCCGCACCCTGCTTAAGAACTTCAGCAGTGCGATTTAGAAGTTCTTCATCAGAAACTCGTCCGCCACCGCGTACAAGTACTGGTACTGAGCCAGCGGTTTGAATCACGTGATGATAGTCAGCTGCGTTATCTGTTGGATCTGCCTTAATTACATCTGCACCAAGTTCGATCGCCTGACGTACAAGTGGAACAACTTTTTCGAGTTCACCATCTGATGTGTAGCCGCCAGTTGTTGCATCTTTCATAACCAACGGTTCAACCATCAAAGGCATTCCGTAGTGCTCGCACTGCGCTTTTAAGGTCATGATGTTGCGAATACATGCATCGCGTAGTTCTGGGCGACCAGGAAGATCAAGAAGATTTACAACGACGATTGCAGCATCTAGGCGAACTGCTTGAAGCACAGGTTCCTCGAGAAGAATGCTAAATAAATGATCTGGAATCACTTTGCCGTAAACATTTGCGACATCTGTACGCAGAACTAAAGATGGTTTATGTGGATTGGGATGGTTCTGTAGAAGTTTGGCTTGCCCTAGGGTCAGTTGGATTGCATCTGGCGCAGCCTCGATCAAGGTGTTGACTGCTGCGCTCATATCTTCAATGCCCGCTAAAAATGTTCCTTCACCAAAGAAGCCATGGTCAACTGCGATGTCGAAGCAGCGGCCATTATTAAATAAGCGCTTAAGGCGAATTGATACATCAGACATTAAGTAACTCCATTTTCACTGGTAATTTCTCGAACCCTACAAGTAGTCTAGAACCATGTCTCAGAGTTCAACCACCCCTGCAAAGCTTCCTTCAAATCAATTTGATCACTTCTACCGCGGTGGAAATCGCATCGGCGCCTTGCGTCACGGCCCCGGCGGACCAATGCGCCCAGAAGAGTGGATTGGTTCAATCACAACTCGTTTTGGTGAAGCAGAGCAAGGGCTATCAAGGCTAAGTGATGGCACTTTGCTGCGCGATGCAATCAAGAACGATGCTGATGGTTGGCTCGGCGCAGATCATGTAAAAAACTTTGGGTTAAGCACTGAAATATTAATTAAGTTATTAGACCCAGATCAGCGCCTTCCTGTTCACTACCATCCAAATAAAGCATTTGCTAAAACTCATCTCGGTCTTGATCACGGAAAGACTGAAGCATGGATTATTTTGGAAGCGCCAGCTGGTTCCGGCGTTGGACTTGGTTTTGCAGAAACACAGAATAAAGAAGATCTCCTTAAGCTAGTTCGCGCCCAAGATTCAGCTGCGCTACTTGCTTCGCTTCGTCGTACCGAAGTGCAAGTTGGAGATGCAGTACTTGTGCCAGCTGGTGTTGCACATGCTATTGACGCTGGGATATTTGTACTTGAACTACAAGAGCCCACTGATTTATCTGCACTTCTTGAATGGGAGGGCTTTGCAGTCGATGGCATCAAAGATGGTCACCTCGGTTTAGGTTTTGAAACAGTTACCGATGCGCTGATGCTTGATCCACTCTCTGACTCTGAATTTGAATCGCTGATTACACATAACGTCTTCTCGGGTGGAGCGCTGCGCTCGGTTCTGCCACTGAAATCTGATGGCTATTTCCGCGCTCATCTGGCACCTGGCACAGGCGATTTTCCGGCAGGATTTGCAGTTGCACTTGTTCTAGATGGAACAGGTTCAATTACTTTCGCAAATGCTACTGAAATGGCGATTGCAAAAGGTGATGCAGTTGTGATTCCTTACAGCGCAGGTTCATACACATTCGAAGGTGCAAACGCCATTGTTTGTCGCCCGCCGCTTGCGGAATTGGCGCGCGTTGCGCCATAGGCGCTGCATTTAATTATGTCTTCGCAAATTCTGATTGGCGTTGATGTCGGCACTTCACGCATCAAAGCTGTTGCTACCGATATCGAGTTAAAGGTTCTCGCTGAACATGCAGAGCCAACTCCTTGGCGCCATGAAAAGAACACCAGCGATATCGATATGTTGCTGCTGGCTAAGACCGTAATCGCAGTTGCCGCCAAGGCAGCGGAAAAAGCGGGCGGAAAAGTTACCGCGATCGGTTTTACTGGCTTTAGCGAAACTGGCGTTTTAATTGACGGAAGCGGCCATCCACTTGCGCCAGGTCTGGCTTGGCATGATCCACGTGGAATTACCGAACCAATTATCTCTGAGTTAGGTGATTACGAATTTAGAGCGCGTACTGGAACGCTTGTAAATGAGATTGCTTCGATTTCTAAAACACTCTGGCTCAATAAAGAGATCCCACAAAGTCGCAAAGCTAAACACTTCTTATCTGCACCAGAATGGGTTGCGTACTGCTTAGGCGCTGAACTAGTAAATGAACTTTCCCTTGTAAGTCGCACCGGATTCTTTGATGTAGAAGCGCGTGCACCTTGGCGTGAAGCTATGGCCTTGGTAGGTGGCGGCGATGATTTCTTGGCGCGTTTAGTCGTTGCCGGTGAACCAATTGGCATCGTAAATAATGAAGCGCCAGAGGTATTACGTGGTGCGGTGATAACAATTGCAGGTCATGATCACTTCACTGCTGCTTACTACTGCGGTGCGATAAACGAAGGTTCGCTCTTTGATTCGATGGGCACTGCAGAAGCGCTGCTGCGCACATTTAAAGAGCCACTTTCACGCGATGCCATCGCCGAACTTGCAGCAGCAAATGTTGGCTTAAGTTGTTCGGTAATCGCTGATCACTTTACGTTGCTTGGTGCGCTACCTACTGGCTTAACTCTCGAACGCGTTTGTTCGCTAGTTGGAGTATCTACGCGCGATGAGAAAGTTGCTCTTGGAGAAGCGGCGCTAAAAATTGATCCATCCGCCAGCGCTATGCGCGTTGTAAATGATTATCACGGATTATCTGTAACCAATCTTGATGATGCAGTTTCACCTGCTGCGCTCTTCCGTGCAACTACTGAGCACTTAATTGAAGATTCCGCTGCGATGGTTGGTTTAATTGAAAAGTTCACAGGAAAAGCCAATGAGGTTGTAATCGCCGGTGGCTGGATTAAGAATCCTATGATCGCTAGCGCGAAGAAGAAACAATTTGGTAGTTACAAGGTTTCTGATGCGACCGAGGCAGGTGCCACAGGTGCTGCACAATTTGCAGGGATAGCGGCAGGGATTTTTCAGTTAAAGATTTAATTACTTGTACTGCTCAAGAGTCCAGGCGCGAACACCACCGGCGACGCCAGCGGCATTCGGAACAATAACGACTTCATCGCCCATGCGATCTAGGTCTGCTTGGCGAATACAGCGCGCATTTCCGCCACCGATATAAAGGCGATCCCACATAAATACGGGGCGAAGTTCATCCACCATGGCGCGGATACGGCGTGACCAGAAAGCGTTTCCTAGGCGGCGACGTTCGTGTTCGCCGATCCAAGTGTCATAAGTTGTTGCGCGACGAACGGGTGCGTGAGAAAACTCAATATGTGGTGAAAGTGAGCCGCCGTAGAAGATTGCGAAACCAAGTCCGGTGCCGAGAGTTATTACAACTTCATAGCCTGAGCCAGAGATAATTCCTGCGCCATGAACTTCTGCATCATTTAGAACGCGAGTTGGCATACCAAGTTTCTTGCTAAGCGCGTTCTGCATATCAAATCCGCTCCATTGTTCTTGGAGTTCTGGATCGATCTTCGTACGTGGACCGGCTTTGGTCATGTAATGAGGGGTTGAGATAACAACTCCATGGCGAATCATTCCGGGCATACCAACTGTTGCGCGGTAAGTAGTTGGAAGCGAATCTGAGATGCCCTTTATAGTTTCAATAAAGCGATCTGGTGAAAGTGGATATGGAGTTTCAATCCGACTTGGCTTGGAATGCATCGTGCCTGATTCATCGAGTACGCAGCTCTTTAGAAAGAGTCCACCGCAGTCGACTGAGAGGGTTAAGCGTTCATCGTTAGCCACGGACAAATTCTCCCACAACAGTTGCTACAACTGAAATTTGTATTTGGATGCGCTTATTTTCCGCGTTGACCGTAGATATTTTGATATCGGTCATACAACTTATCGATGCTCTCTTGATCAATTAACTGCAGATTTCCAAGAGTCTTTGCAATCCAAGTTGTCTTTGCAACATCTTCACACATCACCGCTGATTTAACCGCGGCAGTCGCATCTTTACCGATCGAGAAAACGCCATGGTTCTTCATGATTACAGCAGAAGAACGGTGTCCCGTAAGGGTTTCAACTACACCTTTGCCGATTGCATCGTTGCCAATAAGTGCAAATGGTCCGAGTGGAATTTCGCCACCGAACTCATCGGCCATTGCAGTTAGCGCACATGGAATCGAACTGTGGATTGCGCTCCATGCGGCGGCGTAATTGGAATGGGTATGAACAACGCCTCCAACTTCTTTCATACGGCGATAAATGTAAGCATGGGTATGGGTATCACTAGATGGCGATAGTTCGCCTTCCAAAACATTTCCATCAAGATCGCAAATAATCATTTGTGAAGGCTTTAGATCTTCATAGCTGACGCCGCTTGGCTTAATCATGAAACGTTTGCCATCTGACATTCGCTCTGAAACATTTCCGGCAGTCCATGCCACTAGACCGTAACGCTGTAGATCAATATTTAACTTACAAACCTTGGCACGCAGCTCTTTTTTAGAACTCATTACTTTCCCTCCGCCGATGTAAGCGCACGATCGCGGATCGCACGAAGTGAATGCATCGCGCCATTGTGGCCGAAGCTTTCATAAAGATCGTTGTAGTGCTTATACAGATCGTTATAGACCTTGGCGTTGGCTGGATTAGGTTGGTAACGCTCGCTGGCGACTCCACCCATGGCAGCGGCTGCAGTTTGGACATCTTTATAGGCACCAGCTGCAACTGCGGCGTGAATTGCTGAACCTAGCGCTGGACCTTGTGCAGATTTAATAATCGTTATTGGCATATTCAATACATCTGCGTAGATCTGCATCACAAAACTATTTTTAATTAAACCACCAGCAGCGATAAATTCCTTAACCGGAACACCTGATTCGTTAAAGGTTTGAACAATTTTGCGCGCACCGTAAGCAGTTGACTCGACGATCGCACGATAAATTTCTTCAGGCTTTGTTGAAAGCGTTAAGCCCATAATCAAGCCAGATAGTTGGTGATCAACCAGTGTTGAGCGGTTTCCGCTCTGCCAATCCAAGGCAACTAAGCCATGTGCTCCGACGGGTTGAGCGCTGGCTAGTTCAGATAGATAGGTATGAATATCTACACCTTTTGTGGCTGCCGCTGCGGTGTATTCGGCTGGCGCGTAGTTATTGGCAAACCAACCGAAGATATCGCCAACCCCGGATTGCCCGGCTTCATAACCAAGTGCGCCGTCGATGATGCCGCCATCTACGACGCCGCACATGCCCGGTACTTCAGCAAATTTTTCAGAGACCATCACGTGGCAAGTTGAGGTTCCCATGATCGCAACCATCTGACCGGGATTAACTGCATTTGCTGCAGCAGAAGTTACATGCGCATCAACGTTTCCAACTGCAACTGCAATTCCTTCAGGTAGCCCTGTCCACTTCGCTGCTTCGGCAGTTAACGTTCCAGCAGAAGCGCCAAGTGCGCCAATCTCATGCTCTAACTTTTCACCAATAAAGTTTTCAAACTTTGGATTAAGGGCGGCCAAATATTCCTTGGTCGGATATTTACCGTCTTGGTAAATACCTTTGTAACCGGCGGTGCAAATATTTCGAACATACTTTCCGCAGAGTTGCCAGATAATCCAATCTGCAGCTTCTACCCATTTATCCATCGCTTGATAAATCTCAGGTGCTTCCTCTAAAACTTGCAGCGCCTTCGCAAACTCCCATTCAGATGAAATCTTTCCGCCATAGCGCGAGATCCAAGGCTCTTTGCGAGAATGCGCTAAATCGTTTATGCGATCAGCATGTGGCTGCGCAGAATGGTGCTTCCATAACTTTACGAAGGCGTGTGGATTCTTAGAAAATTCAGGAAGCTCACATAGCGGTGTTCCATCGCTCTTAACTGGAAGAACTGTGCAGGCAGTGAAATCTGTGGTTATCCCAATGACAGATTTAGGATCGATTCCTGATTCTTTAAGAACTGCAGGAACGGTAACTTTTAAGACATCAACATAATCCGATGGAACTTGCAGCGCCCAATCTGGTGGCAACTTAGCGCCAGAAGTTGGCAACTTATCTTCGACAACAGCATGTGGGTACTCATAAACAGCTGTAGCAATCTCGGTTCCGTCAGATACCCGCACTAATAAAGCGCGTCCGGAAAGGGTCCCGTAATCAACTCCGATTACATACTTCTTGTCTAAATCTTTTTTGGCTAAATCGCTCATTGAATCTGGCACTCGGAGAGCCTACCGCAGGGGTAATCGCTGCTGCTAGAGTTGAAAAAGTTAAATGTAAAAGATAAAAAGGAGTTTCGATGGCTGTCATTACGATTTTGGGCGCCGGCGGCAAAATGGGTAACCGCGTTACCAAGCCACTTCTTGATACAAAGAAGTATGAGCTTCGCTTCGTCGAAAAATCAGAAGCCGGACAAGCGCGCATTCGCGAAGCCGGACATACCGTCATGGAATTAGATGACGCTCTTAAAGGAACTGATGTGGTTATCTTTACAACTCCTGATGCTCTTGTTCGCCAAATTTCTGATGAAGTTGTTCCGAAGTTAGATCCCGGAACCAAAATTCTCTTCCTTGATCCCGCTGCAATTGCAGCTGATCGCGTAAAACACCGCGCCGATATCTCTTGCTTTGTCTGTCATCCAACCCATCCGCCAGTATTTAGTTTGCTCGGCGAAACCGATCCGGCTGCGCGTCGAGATTACTGGGGCGGCGGCCTGGCAACTCAAGCGTTGGTATTTGCCATCGCGTGGGGAACAGGAGAAGAAGCAGATCTCGTCGAAACTATTGCAACTGAAATGTTTGCACCAATTAGCGCTAGCCACCGAATTACTGTTCAACAGATGGCGCTACTTGAGCCAGCACTTAGCGAAACTTTAATCAATGGTTGCGTTGAAGTTATTACCCAAGGCTTGCAAAAGGTTATTGATCTTGGAGTCCCCGAAGCTGCCGCAAAAGATTTCTGCATGGGACATCTGCAAATCAGTATCGCTCTCTTATTTGAAGAACTAAATTGGAAGTTATCAGACGGCGCGCTTATGGCTCTCAAGAACGCCCAGGGTTCGCTCTTCCGCGACGATTGGGATGCCATCTTTAAACCCGAAAATGTTCTCGCCAGCGTTAAGCAAATAACTGGTGGAGATAAGTAATTAAATGAAACTTGGCTTCTCCAGTTTCACTATTCCTTGGGCGATCGGCGGGATTGATCCTGACCATCCAGTCTCGATGTCTGCGCTTGAACTATTGGAAAGCGCGCACCAGATGCAGGCCGATGTATTGCAGATTGCCGATAATTTACCGATCGGCGGGCTCAGCAGCGAAGAGTTACTAAAGTTGAAGGCGCAGGCTGAGCAATATTCGATTGCTCTGGAAGTTGGAACCCGCGGAATCAAGAGCGAGAACATTACTAATTTCTTGCGCATTGCTCAAGTGCTTGGCTCGCCAATCTTGCGCGTTGTGATTGATAGCAAAGGGCACGAGCCTACGATTCCAGAAATTGTTGACTTACTAAAACCATTCGAGAGTAAATTTAAAGAGGCTAGGATCAAATTAGCTATTGAAAATCACGATCGCTTAACTTGTGCCGAATTTAACGAGATCATTGATCAACTGGGTTCTGACTGGGTCGGAATATGTCTAGATACCGTTAACTCACTTGGTGCAGTCGAAGCTCCCAATACTGTTATTCCGGCGCTTGCACCACGTGCCATAAATGTTCATATGAAAGATTTCGAAATTATTCGCACCAACGGACAGATGGGTTTTACTGTTCGAGGTACCGCGCTCGGGGAAGGGCGGCTAGATGTTGCTCAAGTTATAGAAGCTGTTGGTGGAACTAAGCGCGAGATCACTGCAGTAATCGAACTGTGGACCCCGCGCCAAGATAGTTATGAGGCTACCGTTGCACTTGAACGTGAATGGGCAAAGATAAGCGTTGCCAACTTACGTAAATCGATAGGATCGTAACTATGGAGCTAAAGGGTTATAACGTCGTAGTCACTGGCGGCAGTGGTGGAATTGGTTCTGCTCTCGTCGCTGGACTTTTAGCTGCAGGTGCGAACGTTCACAACCTAGATATAAACAAGGCTGAAAATTCCAAAGCTCTTTTCCATAAAACCGATTTAACTAGCGAAGCTTCGGTCCAAAGCGCACTTTCAAAAATAGAAGTAATTGACGCCATAGTTGTTTGTGCCGGTGTACAAATGGTTGGAATAGATTCCAAGATTGGCGAAGTTTCTCTCGATACTTGGCAGAAAACGCTCGATATAAATATGACTGGCGCTTTTCTTTCGGTTAAGCACGCGATTCCCGGTCTAATTAAATCCGGGCGCGGATCGGTGATTTTGATCGGATCTCCAACGGCAATCTCTATGGAGGGCGCTGGCTACACCGCTTATGGCGCATCGAAGGCAGGAATGATGGGGCTTTCGCGCATCATCGCCGCTGATTACAAAGATAAAGGTATTCGCTCAAATGTTGTGGTGCCCGGCAGCATGCTTACTCCACTTATTGAAAAGATCTTTGAAGATCCAGAAAAGCGCCAAGGTTTGATCGACCGCACACCTCTTGGTCGAATGGGAAAGCCAAGTGATTTAGTAGGTCTAATTAATTGGCTGGTATCTGATCAATCATCATTTGCAACTGGAGCTTCCTATGCAGTTGATGGCGGAATGACTGCGCGATGAGCAAGCACTTTTGGCCCGATACACAAAAGGTTGAACATGCCGGATTTACTTTAGATATCGCCCGCGCTGCTATTCGAAACATTACTTATCAAGGCACCCAAATTATTGATCTTCTTTATACCGCGATTCGCCCATGGGATTGGTCGACGCTAAATCCAGATGAGCACAGCGAAGATGTAAAAATCTCTGGCGATAATTGCACCGTAACAATTACCGATACCTTTAAAGGATCAATGCAAGGTCAAACAGTTTTAACTTTGCGGCCAAATGGAAAATTTACCGTCGATTACAAATTAACTGGTCTAGACCACTTCGAGATAAATCGTTGGGGCGTTTGTTTCTGTCTCCATACTGGTGACTGGATGGGGTCTACCGTAAACGCCTCCGGAAATGAATACAGATTATTGCCAGAGATTTCTCCGCAGCGAGTTATAGATGGTGTAACGCAAGGGCTCTTTCCGGCGAGCCGCGAGATGTACTTTGTAGCGCCAGATAAACGCTCGCTAAAAATTATTTCGACTGGAAAAATCTTGGAAGCTGAAGACCAGCGCAACTGGACTGATAATACTTACAAGATCTACAGCGGTTCACTGGCTGAACCCCGTCCATTTGTAATTGAGAGCGGCATCACTTGGGAGCAGCGCGTTGAATTTGAAGTATCCGCTCCAGCCGGATCAGCGGAAGATGGCGTAAAGATTGTCACAAAAGATATTCCTTCACTTCCGCGTATTGGCCTGCAATTCAATGGCGAAGCAATGCTGCCAAGCGATGACCTAGAAAAGGCTTTATTTATTCTCGATATCGACCATATCCGAGTAAATGAGGAATCACTTACCGCGCAGAAGATCGCAACTGTAAGTAAGAGTGGTCTAACCCTAGAAGCCGCGCTCCTCTCATCGCATCAAGGGGCCGAGTTATCTCGAGAAGTCGAACACCTGAGCGCGCGCGTACCTGCCGGATCACGTTTATTAATCCATCGCGAAGGCCGCGAAATAGTTCAAGCGGAAGATTTACCAAAGAATGGCTCGCTAAATAGTTTTATACCTGGAAGCGATGCTTACTTAGTCGATCTCCACCGCAACAAATATCACTTTGGTGATGCTGTTTCCTACTCAATGGTTCCAACTATTCATTCAACAGATCCAGAAACCATCTTTAAAACTTTATATACGCAACGCGAATCAATTGATTTCGCCAAGAAATTTATTGCACCTCAAGTTTCTATTTCTCCAATTACCTTCTCTTCTCGCGGAAATCCTGAGACAGGCCACTTGCGCGATAACCGAATTAACTTTGCCCAACCAGAAATGGCACAGCAAATCAAAGATTTATCTGCTGCAGCTTGGACTTTAGGTTCGGTCTTTGCACTTGCGAGCGCGGGTGCTTACTCCGGAACATGGCACGAACTCTTTGGTGAATACGGAGTTATTTACTCAGAAGGTTCGGCAGTTAAGTTCTCTCCAACTTTTCACGCACTCGCCGCGCTCGGTGCACATCATGCTCACGAAATTACAATCGCAACATCGCTCGATAATTCGTGGGTGGCATTTGAAGATCGCGAATCTAGAAAGATGGTGGTCGCATCACAACGCCCTTGGCCAGTTGAAATAACATCAAAGGTATTGGCTGGATATAAATCA
>Ga0214917_10001107_pt1 | contig 35155 bp, 29 predicted proteins | sample LL_1208_BB_MetaG_FD_177983 | JGI IMG/M metagenome (GOLD analysis project Ga0214917, IMG submission 177983) | Freshwater microbial communities from Lake Lanier, Atlanta, Georgia, United States - LL_1208_BB | ecosystem: Environmental > Aquatic > Freshwater > Lake | place: USA: Georgia | collected... | reverse complement strand
AGCCGCCCCATTGTTCCAAACCTTGGACCAATGGGGCGGCTCCGACCGCGGTCTGTTGCCCGTTGAATCCACCATCATGATCGCCATCCCCGAGCTTGACGGCTCGACCGTTCCTATGGTGTACGGCGGACGCCCCGGCGCTGATGGCGTGACCTGCACCGGTTGCCAACAACGCTGCACCTTCACCAAAGACCATAAGCAGCAAGACATGTTCACTTGCACTGAGCGCACCGCCATGTTGTCAGCGCGGGTGGGCAAATTGGTGGATTTGCGACGCTCCGAACGTGCCCAGCGCAAAGTCGCCATGGTCATCTTCAACTTTCCACCCAACTCGGGCAACACCGGCACAGCCGCTTATTTGGCGGTATTCGAGTCCCTGTTCAACACCATGGTCGAGATGAAGGCGCAGGGCTACACGGTGGATTTACCCGAAAGCGTTGACGCCTTGCGCGACGGCATTTTGTATGGCAACGCCAAGCAGTACGGCGCCGACGCGAATGTGCATACCCTCATTCCTGCCGAGCAACACATTCAGCGTGAAAAATGGTTGTCTGAAATTGAAGCTCAGTGGGGCCCCGCACCTGGCAAACACCTGACCAACGGTCAATCTATCTTTGTGATGGGCCAGCAGTACGGCAACCTGTTGGTGGGGGTACAACCCTCCTTCGGCTACGAAGGCGACCCCATGCGTTTGCTGTTTGAAAAAGGTTTTGCACCCACCCACGCGTTTTCGGCGTTTTACCGCTACCTGAAAGAAGACTTCAATGCCAACGCGGTGCTGCACTTTGGCACCCACGGCGCTTTGGAATTCATGCCCGGCAAACAAAACGGCATGTCCGCGCTGTGTTGGCCAGACCGCATGATTGGCGAGCTGCCCAATTTCTACCTCTACGCCTCCAACAACCCATCTGAAGGTGCCATCGCCAAGCGACGCGCTGCCGCCACACTGATCAGCTACCTCACCCCCCCCGTGGCCGAGTCGGGTTTGTATGCTGGACTTGCAGACTTGAAAGCCTCCATCGACCGTTGGCGCAGCCTGGACCTTGAGCAAGAGCATGAGCGAGGTGAACTGATGGCCTTGGTGCAAGCCCAAGCAGCCGAACTTGACTTGGTCAGCATGGAACCCGCCTGGACCTTGGCGACGAATGCGCCCTTTGAACTGAGCGCCGCCAAACGCATCCAAAAATTGGGTGAGCAAATTTTAGAGCTGGAATACACCTTGATTCCGCACGGCTTGCATGTGGTGGGTAAAGCACCGTCGGACAGCGAACGGGTGGACATGCTCATGGCCATGGCCGAAGCCAGCTACGAGGCCAAGCCCACACGCTCAGCGGTTGAAGCCTTGGTAGCGGGCAGCGCACCCGCCAAAGCCTTGGCGCAAAGCGGGTTGGCGGGCCAAGAAGCCCATGCCGCTTTGTTTGACAAACTGGCTGACGCCAACCGAATGATGATGATGAACAGCGAGCTCAATGGCTTGATCGCTGCCATGGACGCTCGCTATATACGCCCTGCACCAGGGGGCGACATCATGCGCACCCCCGAGGTCTTGCCCACAGGTCGCAACCTGCACGGTTTTGACCCCTTCCGCATTCCCAGCGCCTATGCTGTCAAAGATGGTGCAGCGCAAGCCGACAAACTCATTGCCCGCTACCAACAAGACGGCAACCCGCTGCCTGAGTCGGTCGCCATGGTTTTGTGGGGCAGCGACAACTTGAAAACCGAGGGCAGCCAAATCGCGCAGGTGTTGCGTTTGTACGGTGCCAAGCCCCGCTTTGACAGCTATGGCCGTTTGGTCGGTGCCAGCCTCATCCCCTTGACAGAGCTGGGCCGCCCCCGCATCGATGTGGTGGTCACTTTGTCGGGCATCTTCCGCGACTTGATGCCCTTGCAAATCAAACTCATCGCCGAAGCCGCCTTGCTGGCCGCGCAAGCCGACGAATCGCCAGAAGACAACTTTGTACGTAAACACGCCTTGGCCTACCAAGCCGAGCATGGTTGCGACTTGGAAACCGCTGCTTTGCGGGTGTTTGGGAATGCCGATGGCGCCTACGGCTCCAATGTGAATAACTTGGTGGAAAACGGCGGTTGGGAAGACGAAGACGAACTCGCCAAAACCTATAGCCAGCGCAAAGGCTTTGCCTACGGCGTGAGCGGCAAACCCACGCAGCACAACGGTTTGCTGAAAAGCGCCTTGGCCGATGTGCAGCTCACCTACCAAAACTTAGACTCGGTAGAACTGGGGGTGACCACGGTGGACAACTACTTCGACACCTTGGGCGGCATCACCCGTGCGGTACGTCAAGCCAAAGGCGGGGTAGACACCCCTGTCTACATCGGCGACCAAACCCGCGGCGATGGTTTGGTGCGCAGCTTGTCTGAACAAGTGTCCTTAGAAACCCGCACCCGCATGCTCAACCCCAAGTGGTACGAAGGCATGTTGGCGCATGGCTATGAGGGTGTGCGGCAAATCGAGGTACACATTACCAACACCATGGGCTGGTCGGCCACCACCGGCCAAGTACAGCCTTGGGTGTACAAGCAGTTGACCGAAACCTTTGTGCTCAACGCCGAAATGCGCGACCGCATGGCACGCCTCAACCCCACCGCCTCTGCGCGTTTGGCCAACCGCCTCATCGAAGCCTCGGACCGCGCCTACTGGCAGCCCGATGCCGACATGATGGACCGTTTGCGCCAAGCCAGCGAAGAGCTGGAAGACCGCCTTGAAGGTGTTTTTGAAAGCAGCGCTGGCTAAGGCCTCACTATGTCTGCGGTGCCCCCAGCGGCGCATTGCTTAAGATCACGCCATGGCTATCCCCTTCCCCTTCTCCGCCATCGTCGGCCAAGACGAGATGAAACTCGCTATCCAAATTGTGGCCATCGACCCCAAGGTCGGCGGCATTTTGGCGCTGGGTGACCGTGGCACTGGCAAGTCCACCGCGGTGCGTGCCTTGGCCGATTTGCTCCCCCCTTTGCAAGTGGTGGTGGGCTGTCGCTACGGCTGCGACCCCGCCAGCAGCGCTGCCACCTGCACCGATTGCGCCAGCCTCAAAGCCACAGGCAAACGTCCGAAAACCGAAACCCGTCCGGTACCCGTGGTCGATTTGCCACTGGGTGCCAGCGAAGACCGCGTGGTCGGTGCCCTCGATTTAGAAAAAGCCTTGAGCCAAGGCGTGAAAGCGTTTTCACCCGGCTTGTTGGCCCAAGCCAACCGTGGTTTTTTGTACATCGATGAGGTCAATTTGCTGGAAGACCATTTGGTCGATTTGCTGATTGACGTGGCTGCCTCTGGCGAAAACGTGGTCGAGCGAGAAGGCCTGTCGGTGCGCCACCCTGCGCGCTTTGTGCTGGTGGGCAGCGGCAACCCTGAAGAAGGTGAATTGCGCCCGCAGCTGTTAGACCGTTTTGGTTTGTCGGTCGAGGTACGCACACCGCAAGACATCGACCAACGCATTGCCGTCATCAAGCGGCGTGACGCTTTTGAACGTGATCCCCAAGGATTTCGCGATGAATGGGCAACGCAAAACGATGGCTTGCGTGAACATATTTTGAAAGCCCGCAAATTGCTCGATAAGGTCAAGGTCGGCGACGACTTGCTGCGCTTGTGCGCCCAGTTGTGCCAAGCGCTGGGTACCGATGGCTTGCGTGCCGAACTCACCCTGATGCGGGCTTGCCGTTCACTGGCTGCGATGCAAGGCCACAAAACCGCCACCCCCGCGCATTTGCGTACCGTGGCCCCCATGGCACTGCGTCACCGTCTGCGCCGCAACCCCTTGGACGACACAGGTTCTGGCACCCGCGTTGACCGCGCCCTTGCCGAGGTGCTAGGCACGTGAACCTGGCTTGGGACGACGCGCTGTGGGCGCTGACGGCCCTGCATATCGACCCCGTGGGTTTGCGCGGTATTTGGCTGCGAGCCCCCCACGGTCCGGTGCGTGACGAGTGGTTGTCCATGCTGCACCACCTGCGCCCAGGGGTGCGGCGTCTGCCCAACAACATCGACAGCGAACGCCTGTTGGGTGGCTTGGATTTAAGCGCCACTTTAAACAGTGGTCGCCCCGTCACCCAAGCTGGTTTGCTGGCGCAGTCTGACCAGTCTCTTTTGCTAGCCCCGATGGCCGAACGCATGGCCTCCGAAGCGGCGGCGATCCTGGCGCAGGTGCTGGACAACGGACGCGTCACGCCGAATGGCGGCGGCGAATCCCAACAGGCTTGCTTGGGTCTTGTGGCTTTGGATGAGGCTTTGGAAGATGAAACCCCCATGGCGGAGTGCTTGCAAGAGCGTCTTGGTATCTGGCTGGATTTGCGCCACCTTGGGCGGCCAGAAGAAGCCAGCGACGAGGTGCTAGGGCTGATTGGGGTGCTCTGTAGCCCTGACGGCGAGGCCGAGGAAGAGCGCCAAACGGTGTTGCAACGTTTGCGCACACTGCGCTTGAATGACCTACAAATACAAGCCATTACCCAAATGGGACTGGCCATGGGCATCGCCAGCCTGCGCGGACCTTTGGCCTGTGTGCGCTTGGCCTGTGTGCTGGCTGCGCTGCGTGAAAGCGATGCCGTGGAAGACATCGATCTGGGCCGCGCTGCCCGTTTGTGCCTGACACCTCGGGCTACCCAGTTGCCCGCACCGCCCGAGCTAGAAGCGCCGCCAGAACAAGCTGAAGAGCCACAAGAGCCACCGCCTGAGGAGGAAAGCGCACCACCCGATCCAGAGCCGCCCTCTGAGTCCCCTGAAGATGACGCCTTGCCGCAAGAGATGGCTGAGTTGTTGTTAGAGGCAGCCTTGGCCACCTTGCCACCCGATGTGTTGGCACAATTGGCCAACAACCATGCCACCCGAATCCAAGGCGGCGGTCAAAGCCGAAGTGGTGCTTTGCGACACAGCCGCAGTCGTGGCTCGCCCTTGCCCCCGCGTCCGGGCTTGCCGCGCCAAGGCGCTCGTTTGCATGTGCTGGCCACGTTGGGACACGCCGCGCCACTGCAAAAGCTTCGTACGCCTTTGGCTTCTGCATATGGTGCTGCCAGTCGCTTGGCGATTCGTGCCGAAGACTTCCACATTCACCGCTTTGCCGAGCGCACCCAAACCTGTTTGATTTTTGCCATCGACGCCTCCGGCTCCGCGGCGCTGCACCGCTTGGCCGAGGCCAAGGGCGCGGTAGAGTTGCTGTTGGCGCAGTCGTATGCGCGGCGCGATCAGGTGTGCGTAGTGGGTTTTCGCGGTACTCAAGCCGAGGTGTTGTTGCCCCCTACCAAGTCACTGGTTCGCGCCAAACGAAGCTTGGCGGGTTTGCCAGGTGGTGGTGGCACACCCCTGCCCCATGCGATGAAATTGGCACTGGAACTCGCCTTGCAACAGCGCCGCTTGGGCGTCACCCCCAGCTTGGTCATGCTGTGCGATGGCCGCGCCAACGTCAGCCTGCAAGGCAGTGGTGGACGCTCGCAAGCCTTGCAAGAGACTCTGTCACTGGCCCAAGCTTGGCGAGCCCAAGGTTTGCAAAGCATTTGGATTGACACCTCTGCCCGCCCCGAACCGCAAGCTGAGCAAATCGCACTGGCCATGGGTGCGCGCTATGTGCCCTTGCCCCAGGCCAACAGCCAACGCATGGCACAAGTGGTGCAAGCCGCCACGCGTTGATATGGACTGGCAAGCGCATCGCCACCATTGGCCACACGCTGAACGCAGCCGGTTTGTAGAGGCTGGTGGTGTGCGCTGGCATGTACAGCAAGCGGGCTCACAAGGCCCCCGGGTCTTACTCATCCATGGCACGGGTGCATCTGGCCACACATGGCGCGATCTGTTGTTGCCACTGGCCGAACACGCACAGGTGTGGGCGGTGGATTTGCCGGGGCATGGTTTCAGTTCGCTGGCGGTAGGTGCAGGCATGTCCATGCGCGGCATGGCCGACAGCCTGCATTTGCTGATGCAAACACTGGGGGTGAGCGTCGAAGTGTTCATCGGGCACTCGGCTGGTGCGGCCATTGCGGCACGCATGGTGGTCGACCATGCGCTGACACCTCAGGTATTGGTTGGTATCAATCCCGCTTGGTTGCCACTGCCGGGTTTGGCAGGTTTGCTGTTTCCACCCACCGCCAAACTGCTGGCCCTCACCCCTTTTGTGCCGCAATGGTTTGCCAAGCAGGCCAGCGCGCCCGATATGCTGGATAAATTGCTAGACGGCACAGGCTCGGTGTTAGACGCGAGTGGCAAAGCGCTTTACGCCGAATTGGTGAGCGACCCCGAGCACGCCCAAGGCGCTTTGAAAATGATGGCGGCTTGGGACCTGTCTGTAGGTCCGTCCATGCTGCGCCAATTGCGCTGCCCTGTGCATATCTTGGTGGGGGAGAACGACCGCGCCGTACCACCCGCACAAGCCCAGCAAGCACTGTCTTTGCTGTCTGACGGGCGCGTGGACAGTTGGGCTGGGTATGGGCATTTGGTCCATGAGGAAGCGCCCATGAAATGCGCGGCGTTTTTACAAGAGTTTGCTTCGCTACGCTCGCAATGACGTCACGGCGAGGCGCGAAGCGACGAAGCCGTCAGGTCTTTGCCATGCCCATCAAATGCGCCATGTCTTTGAAGAAAATCTTCATATGCGCCATGGGTTTTTTGCGCTCCAGTTTTTTGTTCATGTAGGAGTCAAAGGTGAGTTTTTGCACGTCTTTGTCTTCGCACATCTTTACAAAACTCTCGCGGCGTTTGTCGGTGCTGTACCAAAAATACTGCATGATGCCCAGCACGAAAAACACAGTGCCATGGTCTTTCATGAAACGCTTACGGGCCTGCTTCAAGACCGCGGGGTTGCGTTGTACCAAACATTCATGGACCGCATCCGCCGCCAGCCTGCCGCCCAGCATGGCGTAGTAAATGCCCTCACCCGACGCTGGCGCCACCACGCCCGCGGCGTCACCCGCCAACACCACATCGCGGCCGTTGTCCCAGCGAGGCAAAGGCTTCATGGGCAAAGGCGCACCTTCGCGGCGCAGTACCGTGGCGTGCTGCAAACCGGCAGCATCGCGCAATCGTCCCACCGCACCGCGCAGGGAAAATCCCTTGTCAGCGCTGCCTGTGCCCACACTCATGGTGTCGCCATGGGGGAACACCCAGCCATAAAAATCGGGCGACAAACTGCCTCGGTAATACACATCGCAGCGTGATGGGTCCGACTCGGTTTGCACCATGTCCTCGGGGGTTTTGACAATCTCGTGGTAGGCAAAAACATACTTGGTTTTTTCGGCACCAGGGACGGCTTGGCGTGCCACCTCAGAGCGAGCGCCATCCGCGCCGATGATGCAGCGCCCCCGCACACTGGCGGCTTTTTCCATGCCGTCGTCAGTGCGGATGGTGAAATGCACACGGCTGACGCCATCGTCGTCGCGGCTGAGCTTGTCAAACATACCGCGCTGCCTGACTGCGCCATGGTTTTCTGCTCGCACACGCAACCATTCGTCGAATTGGTCACGGTTGACCATGCCGACAAAGCCACCCTCGATAGGAATATCTACTTTTTTGTCTTTGGGTGAGACCATGCGAGCCGCTCGTGCTTTGGCCACCAACAGCTCGTCGGGGATATCGAAATCTTTGATGAGGCGCGGCGGAATCGCGCCGCCACAAGGCTTGATACGCCCTTGCCTGTCGAGCAACAACACATGGCGGCCCAGTTTGGCCAAATCATCGGCTGCGGTGGCGCCAGATGGGCCTCCGCCGACCACCACCACGTCATAGGTCAAGTTTTGCATGCGAGTGCTCCTGAAGAGATTGGGCTGTCAAAAATGGAATGGCATCGGCCGAAGAAGTTGTAGTGTGTTGGGCAGCGTTGCGCCAAGCAAAAGCGCTGACCATCATGCCGGCCACCAACAAGGGCACACCGAAAGCGCTCAGGTTTAAAGCGCGGCTCACGGGGTCGCGCATGAAGCGCATCATCAAAGGGGTTTGTGCGTAAATCAGCAGCAACACCGCCACCGCGTAGGGCAACAAACCCCAAGCCAGCAGCAAAGCCACCACCACGAACTGGGGCAGCAACATCACCCAACAAGCGGTGCCCGCCGCGCCCTTGACGCCGAGTTGCACCGGCAATGACCAAATACCCATTTGCCGATCGCCTTCGATGGCTTTGAAATCGTTCAAAGTCATGATGCCGTGCGCCGCCAAGCTGTACAGCAGCGCCAAGGTGGTGATGTGGGCGTCAGGCATGGCCCCACCCAGCATGACGGCCGCGCCGGTGATCCAGGCCAAGCCCTCGTAACTGAGGGCACAAGCGGCGTTGCCAATCCAGCCGTCTTTTTTGAAGCGAAAAGGGGGGGCGCTGTAAGCCCATGCCAGCACCAGCGCCAGCAAGGTGGCTCGAAATGCCCAAGTGCCGAGCTGCCACGCCCACGACATGGACAACAAAGTCCAAACGATGGCGATGTACAAGCCCCAGTGCCCAGGAATTCGCCCTGAAGGAATGGGCCGCTGGGGTTCGTTGATGGCGTCGACGTGGCGGTCAAACCAATCGTTCACCGCTTGGCTGCAAGCGCAGACCATGGGGCCTGCCAACAGCATGCCACTCAGGATCAGTAGCCAATGTTCCGCCAGTGATTGCCCCGAAGACACCGCGCCACAAGCAAATGCCCACATGGGCGGGAACCAAGTGACGGGCTTTAAAAGTTGTAAAACAGCAAAGGGTTGGGGGAGCGCCATACCCCCCATTTTTCATTTGACAGAAATAAATGTCAATCTAAGTTGACGCTTTTTTTGCGAGGTCAAGGGTTTACTCTGACTCGTCCTCGGCAACCATGCCATAGCGGTGCAATTTCACATACAGGCTTTGCCGTGACAAACCCAGCATCTCGGCCGCTGAGGCGCGGTTGTTCTGGGTCAACTCTAGGGCAGCCTGAATGCACATGCGCTCAATCATAGTGCTGGTTTCGCCCACGATTTCTTTCATGGGCATACGCCCGACCAACTGCGATAACTGTGCCACCGAGTCGGCCATGCCGCCACTGGCGGCAGGCATGGCTTCACGGCCTCGTGCGCCAGACAGTTGATGAAAGAAGAAACCATAAGTGGGGTCGTCGCCATTCAAGGTCACGGCAGCGATATCGACCGGAATGAGCACGCCCACCATGCTGCGTAAATCGGTGGCAAAGCTGCGCAAGGTGCGTGACTGGCGCAAGTTGGTCAACAACACGCCAAGGTCTACGCCACCTCTGGCCAACCAGTCTTCCAAACTCTTGTTCACCAACATGGTGTGAGAGGCCACACCCACCATGCTGCAAAACTCGGGGTTGCTGGCCAAGATAGTGCCCAAGCGATCGGCCACCACAAAACCCAAGGGCGCTTGGTCCAATGCATGGTGGAACCAATGAACGACAGGCGCTTCGGTGTGGCTGGTTTGTTGCACACTCAAGGCTTGCAAACGCAACAAGTACTGCGGACCACCCTCCTGCACAAATACGGATACATGCAAATTGCAATCACGTTCGGCGTTGAGGTAGCGCACCCGCCCCGACTCCATGCGACCAGTTGCCTGCGCTTGGCGTAGCAAAATCTCCAAAGCCTCGCGTTTATCGGGGTCAAACAACTGCGCCACATCGCTGCCAGGCAGTTTGCGGCTGAGGTCTTTGAACAACAATTGCGCAGCGCTGTTGCCCTCCATGACGCGGCGTTGCGCCACATCAACCACCAACATCGGGTCAGCCACCGACTCAAACAACAAACGGTAACGCGCCTCCATGTGACGCAAGCGCAAAAAGTCGCGCTCCATCGACTGATGGGCTTCAACCAGACGGCTTTGCATTTGCGACAAACTACTTAAATCGCGCCCAAAAAGCCAAACCGTGCCGTCTTTTTCTTGCGGCACCAAATTGACTTGCAAAGGCAAGTCTTGGCCGGGAGAAGGTGAAAAATTGACATGTCGCCATGCAGGGGCCTCTTTCTTGCCTACAGCAGCCAACATCAGAGCGAATTTATCTTTGCTGTCGTGGCTGATGAGGTCATTGATAGAACGCCCCTTTAAGCCCGCCGTGTCTAAACGCTGTAAATCCTTACCAAATACGGTGACCTCAAGCACGGTCCATTGCTTGTCCAAAACCAGCATAATGTCAACCAAAGCTGGCAACAACTGCTGTAAATGCGCGGGACTTAAATCAGGTGTATTCAAGGTAATCAGAAGGCATTTAGGGTTTAAAACATGAAAAATGACATTGGCCAAACCTTCTGGCGAGAGCACCCACAGAGCAAGACTTGGGTAAACACCTATTCTAAGCGGGTTTGTCCAAGCTATCCATCACTTGAAAACCGCCGAATCTGAAGATTTACCCATGCGATGACGCGCTTGCTCGACCTGTTGCATCGCCATCAATTGCGCCTGATCGGCGTGTAAACACGCAAAATCAGCCCCAAGCCATTCACACAAAGCGCCGTGTTTGGGCAGCATGGGGCCGCCCACCATGACCAACAAACCAGGGTTGAGAGACTTTTTTCGCAAATTGGCTATCAATTGCTTTAAATAGGCAAATTGCTTTTCATCCGAGACCGAGATGCCAATCAAATCAATATGACTGGATTGCACCGTGATCATCATGTCCGGCTCTCGCCAAGTGGTGCTGCCTAAAATATGCCAGCCATAACGCTTGAAATACTGCGAAAGAATCAGCAGGCCCAAGGAATGTTGCGAGTTGGGCGTATTGACCAACATGGCGCTGTAATTTGACAAACCACCGCATTTGGGGCCTGACAGCACAAAGTCTGCGCTGAGGCTGTAGACCAATTCTTGCAGCCGGTAACTGGCTTGGGTGACGTTAACGAAGTCAATGTCATCTTCAGCCCACCAATCGTGAAACAAGCGCGCCGCATTTGGAATGGCCCGTAAAAACAAGTTTTCCATACCCAGGCCTTGTCCAAGCATGTTCAAGACAATTGCCTCAATCTCTTGCGCATTCAAAGACAAACAAGCTTTGGCCAAAATCTCACTTTGTCGCTTGGCCAGACCAATATCGGCGGGCTCAGGGGACGTATGGTTCAGCAATTGCGGAATCACGTGCTCTTTGATGGCCAGGCTCAATGGCACAGTCATGGCTTGTCTTTCTTGCTGGTCCATGATGGATTTTCAGGTTTGATGCAATCACAATTCAAAAGTTGCCTAAGTGTCATATTTTTTTGACACCAAGAGACTAGGGAAAACCCCTGCATTGTCAGGATTAAATAACGTCAATTTAAGTTGACACTATGCACTAAGACCTCTAAAGTTAATCGACTTTGAAAACAACCCTGCACCCATGAACGAAGCTTCTGCCACCACTGTGATCAGCGCGGGTTTGTACACCCCCGAAGAACGCATTCGCCGCGACAACACCATTTGGACGCCGGTGCAAGGCTTTTTGGCGGCTTTTCAGTTCATCGTGTTTGGCATCAGCGTGTGTTTAATTACCCGTTATATGGTCACCGGACAAGGTGAAACCTTGGCAGTATGGTCCGTGGTGTTCAAGACCTTGGTGCTCTACACCATCATGGTCACAGGCTCCATCTGGGAAAAAGTGGTGTTTGATAAGTGGTTGTTTGCCAAGTCTTTTTTCTGGGAAGACGTGTTCAGCTTTCTGGTGCTAGGCCTGCACACCGCTTACTTGTGGGCGCTGTTCACTGGCAGCATGAGTACCCGCGAACAGCTGTGGTTGGCATTGGCCGCATATGCCGCTTACGCCATCAATGCAGGGCAATTTCTTTGGAAACTCAAAGCCGCCCGACGACAAGAGCGTGCCACCTTGGCTTTGCAAAAGGAGTTGCTCGCATGAACGCTGTCATCCCTATTCGCAGTGACGCCGCGGGTTGCGGCGACCCTAAGGTGCGTACCGAGAGAGGCCAGCGCGAGGTATTTTGCGGCTTGACCGGCATCATTTGGTTGCACCGAAAAATCCAAGACGCTTTCTTTTTGGTGGTTGGATCGCGTACCTGCGCCCATCTCATCCAATCCGCTGCCGGCGTGATGATTTTTGCTGAGCCTCGCTTTGGCACGGCCATCATCGATGAGCGCGATTTGGCTGGTCTGGCCGACTGCAATGAGGAGCTCGACAAAGTGGTCGACAAGCTGCTCAGCCGTCGCCCCGACATTCGCACTTTGTTCTTGGTGGGCTCTTGTCCCTCTGAGGTCATCAAACTCGACCTGTCCCGTGCCGCCGAACGTTTAAGCCGTGTTCACAACCCCATGGTGCGGGTACTGAATTACTCAGGCAGCGGCATTGAAACCACCTTCACCCAAGGCGAAGACGCGTGCTTGAACGCCATGGTTCCTGTGCTACCCACCCTGCCAGCGGGCAGCGGTAAACGCTTGCTGGTGGTGGGCACATTGGCCGATGTGGTGGAAGACCAAATGCGCCGTTTGCTGGCAGACATGGGCATCACAGCGGTGGATTTTTTCCCGCCCCGCAACAGCACCGAGTTGCCTGCCATTGGGCCTGACACCCATTACCTGTTGGCGCAACCTTTCTTAGCCGATACCACCTTGTCAATGGAATCTCGTGGGGCTAAACGCTTGGCTGCACCCTTTCCATTGGGTGCCGAAGGCACCACAGCATGGCTGCAAGCCGCCGCCACCGCTTGGGGGGTTGACAGCGCTGAATTTGAAGCGGTTACACGAGCACCCCGCCAACGCGCCGAAGCTGCGTTGGCGCGTCAAAAGGTGTATCTGGAAGGTAAAAAAATCTTCTTCTTCCCCGATTCGCAGTTGGAAATTCCACTGGCACGTTTTCTCAGTCGCGAGCTGGGCATGTTGCTCGACGAAATCGGCACACCCTATTTGCACCGCAAGCTGATGGCCGAAGAATTGGCCCTGCTGCCAACCGGCTCGCGCATCACCGAGGGCCAGCATGTGGAAAACCAACTTGACCGCTGCCATGCGGCCTCACCCGATTTGGTGGTGTGTGGCTTGGGACTGGCCAACCCACTAGAGGCCCAAGGCCTGACCACCAAATGGGCCATCGAGTTGGTCTTCACCCCCATCCAAGGCTACGAACAAGCTGCCGATTTGGCCGAGCTGTTCAGCCGCCCCCTGCGTCGTCGCATCAAACTGGCAGCCTAAGGCGAACACCATGCAACTCACCCTCTGGACATACGAAGGCCCGCCCCACATTGGCGCCATGCGTGTGGCCACGGCTATGACCGATGTGCATTACGTGTTGCACGCGCCGCAAGGCGATACCTATGCCGATCTGTTGTTCACCATGATCGAGCGCTTGCCACGCCGCCCACCCGTCACCTACACCACCTTCCAAGCCCGCGACTTGGGTGGCGATACCGCCGAATTGTTCAAAACCGCTGCGCGTGAAGCCAACGAACGCTTCAAACCCAATGCCATGTTGGTGGGTGCTTCTTGCACCGCCGAATTGATCCAAGACGACCCTGGCGGTTTGGCGCTGGCCTTGAACCTGCCTATTCCTGTGGTGCCCTTGGAGTTACCCGCCTACCAACGCAAAGAAAACTGGGGGGCTTCAGAAACTTTTTACCACTTGTCCCGCGCCTTGGTACCCGCTGGCAACCAACGCTCACCCTTGGCAGGTCGCACACCCACTTGCAACATCTTAGGCCCCACCGCTTTGGGTTTTCGCCACCGTGACGATGTCAAAGAAATTCGTGCACTTGTGGAAGAACTGGGCATACAAGTGAATGTGGTCGCCCCGCTGAATGCCAGCGTAGCCGATGTGCGTCGCTTAGGCGAGGCTGATTTCAACGTGGTGCTCTACCCCGAACTGGGCCGCACCACCGCCCAATGGTTGCAACGTAACTGCGAGCAACCCTTCACCCAAGCCATTCCCTATGGCGTCAATGGCACTTTGGATTTCATCCAAGAAGTACGCACCTTGGCAGGCTTGGTCGACAGCGGCAAATCTTTGGCCGATTACAGCCAAGATTCACGTGCCAAGTGGTATGCCAAATCTGTCGATTCCACCTACCTCACCGGCAAGCGCGTATTTGTGTTCGGTGACGCCACCCATGCCATCGCTGCTGCACGTGTGGCCCACCAAGAAATGGGCTTTGAAGTCGTGGGATTAGGCACTTACAGCCGTGAATTCGCCCGAGAAGTTCGCGATGCAGCCAAGCTCTATGGCATTGAAGCCTTGATCACCGACGACTATTTGGAAGTCGAAGACGCAGTCAAAGCCATGCACCCCGAGCTGCTGCTGGGCACGCAAATGGAGCGCCATATCGCCAAACGCTTGGGCGTGCCTTGCGCGGTCATTTCTGCGCCCATGCATGTGCAAGATTTCCCTGCGCGTTACGCGCCGCAAATGGGTTTTGAAGGCGCCAATGTGTTGTTCGACACCTGGGTACACCCCCTCATGATGGGCTTGGAAGAACACCTCTTGGGCATGTTCCGCGAGGATTTTGAATTCCACGATGGCGCTGCACCCTCGCACCTGGGTTCCGGCCATGGCCGTCCAGCCAAGCTCGCTGTGCCCGTGGTTGAAGCGACTGTGGACACTGCCGATCGCATTGAGCTGCCCTCACCCACCAGTGTGGGCGCAGAGACGGTCGCCAGCAACGAAAGCAGTTGGGCACCCGAGGCCGAAAAAGAGCTCAAAAAAATCCCATTTTTTGTGCGTGGCAAAGCCCGTCGTAACACCGAAATTTTTGCCCGTGAACGTGGTGTTTCGCGTATCACGGTGGAAACCATGTACGAAGCCAAGGCTCATTTCAGCCGCTGAAGTCCCACAGGAGTAGCTCCATGATTGAAACCGCCAGCATCCCCGTCAGCCAAATCAAACGTGGCGGACGTCCCGACGGCGAGGGCAGTGTGCAAGTGCAGCTCGACCCCAGTGTGAAGATCGGCAACGCCAAGGTGTTTGCCATTTACGGCAAAGGCGGCATTGGCAAAAGCACCACATCCTCCAACCTGTCGGCCGCCTTTTCCAGACTGGGCAAGCGGGTGCTGCAAATCGGTTGTGACCCCAAGCACGACAGCACGTTCACGCTCACCAAAAAAATGCTGCCCACGGTGATCGATGTGCTCGAAACCGTGGACTTTCATGCCGAAGAGCTGCGCGTGGAAGACTTTGTGTTTCAAGGCTACAACGGCGTGATGTGCGTCGAAGCCGGTGGGCCGCCTGCGGGCACCGGCTGCGGCGGCTATGTGGTGGGACAGACCGTCAAGCTCCTGAAAGAGCACCATTTGCTGGAAGACACCGACGTGGTCATCTTCGATGTGCTGGGCGATGTGGTCTGCGGTGGTTTTGCGGCCCCCCTGCAACACGCCGACCGCGCCTTGATCGTTACCGCCAACGATTTTGACTCCATCTTCGCCATGAACCGCATCGTGCAAGCCATCGGTGCCAAGTCGAAAAACTACAACGTGCGTTTGGGCGGCGTGATCGTCAACCGCAGCGACGAGACCGACCAAGTGGACAAGTACAACGGGGTCACGGGTTTGAAGAACATGGCGCATTTCCCCATGCTGGACGAAATCCGCAAAAGCCGTTTGCAGAAATGCACCATGTTCGAGTTGGAAGCCACGCCGGCCATCAAGGCCGTGCAAGACGAGTACATGCGCTTGGCCGCCGCCTTGTGGGCTGGCTCCGACCCGCTGCCTTCCATCCCCATGAAAGACCGCGATATTTTTGATTTGTTGGGATTTGACTGACATGAACCAAGCCAGTTACGTCGAGCGCCGTGGCGAAATAGAACACTATTTCGATCGCACCGCTGCCAAAGCTTGGGAGGTATTGACCTCCAACGCACCCGTGGGGCGCATCCGCGCCACCGTGCGCAAAGGCCGTGACGAAATGCGCCACACGCTGTTGTCGTGGTTGCCTGAGGACATGCGCGGCCTGCGCTTGCTCGACGCGGGTTGCGGCACCGGCGCCTTGGCCCAAGAAGCCATGCGCCGCGGCGCCGAGGTACTGGCCATCGACCTCTCGCCCACCTTGGTCAACTTGGCCCGCGAGCGCCATGCCCAAGACCTCCTCACCAACCCCGCGTTCAGCGCCAATGGTGGCAGCATCACGTTTTTGGCCGGTGACATGCTCAGCGCCGAGCACGGCGACTTTGACCATGTGGTGTGCATGGATTCACTCATCCACTACGACACCCAAACCATTGCCAACGCCATCGAATCTTTGACCCAGCGCACCCGCCATTCGGTGCTGTTCACCTTTGCACCGCACTCGCCGCTGTTGGCAGTCGCCCATGCCATGGGCCGCTTGTTCCCACGCACCGACCGTTCACCGCAACTCTCGCCCACGCGCAAATCAACCTTGCATGTGTACATCGAGCGTGCGGTACGCGCACACGGTTGGCGGCCTGGCCACATGCAGCGTGTTTCCAGCGGTTTTTACACTTCCCAAGCCTGGGAGTGGAAGCGAACATGAAGCTGGCCTTTCGTCCCCCCGTATGGCTGCAATCCATCATGTTGCAGTACGTTCCCTTCGCCGATGCGGCGTCGCCCGAACTGCCGCTGGGACGTATGTTTCGTTTGGCCCTGTTTCAACTCTCCATTGGCATCACCATGGCGCTGCTGGTAGGTACCTTGAACCGCGTCATGATTGTGGAATTGGAAATTCCAGCTGCATGGGTGGCTATTTCGGTGGCCTTGCCCTTGGTGTTTGCGCCTCTTCGCGCCCTGATCGGCTACAGAAGCGACACCCATCCTTCAGCTTTAGGCTTGCGCCGTATCCCCTATATGTGGATGGGCAGCTTGTTGATGTTTGGCGGTTTAGCCATCATGCCATTTGCGTTGATGAATCTCAGCGAACCCCGCGAAGGCTATATGTGGGTCGGTCGCTTGGGGGCGGTGTTGGCGTTTTTGGTGGTGGGTGCGGGGATGCAAATCACCCAAACGGCTGGTTTGGCCTTGGCCACCGACGTCTCCCCTGAAGACAAACGTCCCCGCGTGGTGGCTTTGCTCTACGCCATGCTCTTGGTGGGCTTGATCGTGGGCAGTACCTTGCTGAGTGTTTTGTTGGTCAACTTTTCGCCAGTGCGCCTGATTCAAGTGGTGCAAGGTTGCGCAGCGTTGGTGATTTTCATCAACCTCATTTCACTGTGGAAACAAGAAGCGCGGGGGGCCAAACGTGGCGCTCGCCAACCGAATGGTTTTTCCCACAATTGGAATGCCTTTATTGCTGTGCCGCATATGAAGCGTTTTTTGTGGACGGTGGGTTTGGGCTCTGCCGCATTCAGCATGCAAGACATCGTGCTCGAACCCTATGGCGGACAGGTCTTGGGCTTGAATGTGGGCATGACCAGTGGACTCACCGCATTGAGCGCAGGCGGTGCATTGCTTGCTTTTGCCTTGGCTTCTCGCTTTTTGCGCAGCATTGATGCAGTTCGGCTTTCGGCCATAGGTGCTTTGCTGGGTTTACCCGCTTTTGCTTGCGTCATTTTTTCAGCACCCTTGGGCTCTGCACTGATGTTTCAAGCAGGTGCCGCCTTGATCGGTTTTGGGGGTGGCTTGTTCTCTGTAGGCATGTTGCTCACCGCTATGGAGATGACACAGTCAGAACAAGCTGGAATGGTTTTAGGCGCATGGGGCGCGGTGCAAGCGACGGCCTCGGGCTTAGCCATGGCCTTGGGCGGCGTAGCACGCGATGTGGTCGGGCAAATGGCCACTCAAGGGCATTTGGGCGAAGTGCTCGTCTCCGATGTCACAGGCTACAACTTTGTATTTCAGACCGAGATGGTCATGATGTTTGTGGTGTTGGTTGCTTTGGGGCCCTTGGTCAGCCGTCGGCCGACGTTGCCCCCAAGGTCTGCAGGGTTAGGGCTGGCAGAACTGCCAGGTTGAATGGTTTTTTAAAGCGTACTTCAAGGAGACTTGCCATGGGAACAGGTGCTATTACCCAGTATGTAGATGTTGCACAAATCGTGCTGTACATGTTTTGGGCATTTTTTGCGGGTTTGATTTATTACCTCTTGCGTGAAAACCACCGCGAGGGCTATCCCATGGACAACGGCCATTTGCAAGGTGGCCCTGTGCAAGTGGGTTGGCCAGTGCCCGATCCCAAAGTCTTCAAACTGGCCGATGGCCGTGAAGTGTTGGCACCTGACTTCAATCGTGTGGACGGCAGTTACTCGGCTCAACCCACACACCGCTATTTGGGTGCACCCTTAGAGCCTGTGGGCGATCCTTTGTTGGCAGGTGTGGGGCCAGGAGCCTGGGCAGCTCGCGCTGATACGCCAGACCTTTACCACGGCAACCATATCAAGATCGTGCCACTGCGCATCGCCGCCGACCATGGCGTCATGTCCCCTGATGTTGATCCACGTGGTTTGCCTGTTTATGGCGCTGACAAGCAACTGGCGGGCACAGTCAAAGACCTGTGGGTAGACCGCGCTGAAATGATGTTCCGTTACTTGGAAATTGAATTGAAGAGTGGCGGTGCGGTGCTTCTTCCCATGACCTTTTCGCGCATCAAGCCCAGAGGTGTATTTGTAGGCGCCGTCTTGGCTGCGCAATTTGCCAATGTTCCCAAGACCAAAAGCATGGAACAAATCACCTTGCTTGAAGAAGAAAAAATCACAGCCTATTACGGTGCTGGCACCTTGTATGCCACACCTGAACGTCAGGAGCCACTGTTTTGAACGTCAATCCTCATCACGAACACGAGTTCGAGGCCGCGCCTGGGCTACCCGAACCCTTGCCCGCTGACGAACGTCTTTTGTGGCAAGGCGCACCGCAGTGGCGACATGTTGCTGTCCATGTATTCCATGTTCGCACCTTGGCTTGGTATTTCGCTGCCATGATGCTGCTGCAAGCCACTTACCTTTTGGGTGAACCTGAGCGCAATCTGTTCAAACCGTTGCTGCTGAGCTTTTTGCTCAGCGTTATCTCGCTGGGTATTCTCAGCCTGATGGCTTGGCTGACTGCGCGTACGGCCCTCTACACCCTCACCAACAAGCGTGTGGTCATGCGAATTGGTGTTGTGCTGACGCTGACCTTCAATTTGCCATTGCGCATGTTGGCTGCTGCCTCACTCAAAACCAACCCAGATGGCACGGGTGACATCGCCCTCAAATTGGCTGGCAATGACCACATCGCTTGGCTCAACCTGTGGCCACATGCTCGCCCTTGGGCACTGCGTCATCCCGAACCCAGCTTACGCTGTATTTCGGATGTAGTCAGCGTGGGTGAGAGCGTCTTGAAAGCTTGGCAAGAGGTCAACCCCCATGTGCCAGTCATGTTGGGAGACATCGTTCCCTCTTCACAACCGCACATTCCTGCGACCTCTCTTCCTGAAATTGCCGCATGAACACCCTCGCCAACAACGGATTGCCCGGACGCCACGCCCTGACTGGCTGGATATTTGTTGGCTTTTTGTCCAGCATTTTTTTGGTTGTGGCTTTGCTGCGCGGCCAAGGCATGGAAATTCCTCAAGACCACAACCCGGTCAGTTGGCAACGAACACTGCGCTTTGAAGACCGTCCCAACGGCGATGTGGCGGTGATGGACGGCCAATCCACCGTCGAAATTACGCGTTACGCAGGCGAGCAAGGGTTTGTGCGCGGCATCTTGCGCACCCTTTCACGCGAGCGCATGCGACGTGGCATTGGCTCTGGCCCCACGTTTGAACTGATAGGCCATACCGATGGCCGCCTGACCCTGCTCGACCCCGCCACCGGACAACGTATCAACCTTGAATCTTTTGGCCCGACCAATATGGCTTCTTTTGCCATGTTGCAACCCGCTCCCAACCCCGTGACCACAGCCTCTCAGGAGTAATCCATGACCACCAGCGCATCCTTGGAATTCGACCACGTTGAACTGCTCATCGGCAGTGTGGAGAGCGCCGCCGACGCCAATGCCAAGGCGGTTCGCAACACGGTGCTGAGTCCTCGCTTTTACACCACCGACTTTGCCGCCATGGACCGCTTGAACATCGAGTCTGTACGCACCGAATGGGATGTCATGATGAAAGAGTACGAGGGTGACAACAACCATGACCACTTCCAACGCGATGCGCTGTTTGCCGAGGAAGTCAAAACCCTGATGCCCCAACTCTCGCCAGAGATGCGTCAAGAGTTTTTGGACTTCCTCATCAGCTCGCTCACCTCGGAGTTTTCTGGCTGCATTTTGTACAACGAAATCCGCAAGAACATTGACAACCCCGATATCAAACAACTGATGACCTATATGGCGCGTGACGAGTCACGCCATGCGGGTTTCATCAACCAATCATTGAAAGACTTTGATTTAGGTATCGATTTGGGCCAACTCAAGCGCACCAAGGCCTACACCTTCTTCAAGCCCAAATTCATTTTTTACGCGACTTACTTGTCCGAAAAGATTGGCTATGCCCGCTACATCACCATCTTTCGCCAACTCGAGCGTCACCCCGATAAGCGCTTTCATCCCATCTTCCGCTGGTTTGAACGTTGGTGCAATGACGAGTTCCGGCACGGTGAATCTTTTGCGCTGATCATGCGCTCACAGCCCGAATTACTGCGTGGTGTCAATTTGTTATGGATCCGGTTCTTCATTTTGGCTGTGTACGCCACCATGTATGTACGCGACCATACCCGCCCACTGTTGCACGAAGCCATGGGCTTCAAATCCACCGAGTACGACTACGAGGTGTTTCGCATTACCTCCGAAATTGCACGACAAGTATTTCCTGTGGAAGTCGATATCGACCACCCCAATTTCCGCGCTTGCATGGAACGTTTGGTTGAACTCTCGATTGCCAATGCCCAAGCCAAAGAACGCGGTGGCTTGCTTGGCACCTTGCTACGCGCCACCACGGCGGTGCAAGCGGTATGGACTTTTGGTCGGCTTTATTTCCTGCCAGTCAAGCGCAACGACCTTCCTGCCCAAGTACGGGTTCAACCCGCTTGGTAAAGCCACTGGCTTATGTCTGACTTCTTCTCGTCGATTCTGGGCGCAGCCTTGTTTTCGGTGTTCAGCTGGTGGTTGGGCACGGGTGCGATTTTGTGGCTGGTGCGCTTGTCGCCAGCGAGTTTTCGTTGGAGCATGTGTGGGCTGAGTTTTTTGCTGGGCTTGAGCTTATGGACGGCCTCCATCAGCATGCGCTCACACACCGTCTTGAATGCCTACATTGGTTTTGTCAGCGTCATCGCCATGTGGAGTTGGCACGAGATGGCGTTTCTGACCGGTTGGCTCACCGGCCCCAGGCGTGTGGTGTTGGATGAAGGTTTGAATTTACAACAACGTTTTGTTCAATCTGTACAAGTCTTGCTGCACCACGAACTGGCTTTGCTATTCAATTTTGGCTTGCTGGTGGCCATGCAGCAAGGTCAACCCAACCACATGGCCTTGTGTACCTTTGCGCTGCTGTGGTGTATGCGCCTGAGCGCTAAGCTGAATTTGTTTTTTGGTGTGCCTTTTGTTGGCGAGCAGTATTTGCCTGTGCACTTGCGCTACCTCGGCAGCTATTTCAAAAAGGGTCCCATCACTTGGTGCTTTTACCTCACCATGGGCGCGTCTTGTCTGACCTGGGGCTGGATGGTGTGGGAAGTGCAAAGCGGTCTGGTCTTGGTCAATGCCGCATGGGTTTTATTGTCTTCTTTGCTGGGTCTGGCCATCATTGAACATTTGTTCATGGTGTTTGCCCTGCCCTTGCAAAAATTGTGGGGCTGGGCCATGGTGCGTAGTCCCTACCGTAGAGAAATTTCTTCACCTGAGTTGCCGGTACCCGTGGCGCTTCCCAACCAAGGAGACCCCGCATGAATGCTTTCAAGGCGACTGGCGAGCGAGGCTTCTACAAAGTGCCGCAGCAACCTCGTCGCGCCATCATCATCGGCAGCGGCTTTGGTGGTTTGGCTGCCGCGATTCGCTTGAGCGTCAAAGGCTACCAAGTTCAAATTTTTGAAAAGCTTGACATTGCAGGTGGACGCGCCTATGTGCACACACAAGACGGCTTCACTTTCGATGCTGGCCCCACCATCATCACCCTGCCTTATTTGATTGAAGAGTTATTCACGCTGTGCGGCAAACAGATGAAAGACCATGTCGACTTGCGTTTGATGTCGCCCTTCTACCGCATCCGCTTCGATGACGGTACCCACTTCGATTACAGCAACGACGAGCAAGCCATGTTGGCGGAAGTTGCCAAGTTCAGCCCAGAGGATGTACAAGGTTTTCAAAATCTCATGAAAGCCTCAGAAAAATGCTTCGAATTGGGTTTTCAAGAAATGGGCATGATCGCCTTTGACTCGGTGGCTAAGGTGGTCAAGGCCATGCCGAAATTGCTTCGCATGAAGGCTTGGCGCTCCATCCACAGCATGGTTGCGCAGTACATCAAGCACCCCAAGCTGCGTATCGTCATGAGTTTTCACCCCTTGCTCATTGGTGGCAATCCCTTCTCGGTTACCTGTGTCTATTCGCTGATTCATATTTTGGAAAACCGCTGGGGTGTGCATTCCGCCATGGGTGGCACCGGTTCCATCGTGAAAGCCTTGGTTAGTTTGATAAAGGCCCGCAACATCCCCATTCGCTACAACAGCCCAGTAACGCGTATACGCGTAGAGAACGGTGCAGCAGTCGGTGTCGAATTGGCCAATGGTGAATTCATTGGGTCTGACATCGTGGTCAGCAATGCTGATGCGGCATGGACCTACAAAAATTTGGTTGAACCGCAACACAGAAAGCGTTGGACCGACCGTCGCATCGCCAAGGGCCAGTATTCCTCGGGTTTGTTTGTTTGGTACTTCGGCACCAACCGCCAATACAGCGACGTTCCACACCACATGATGGTGCTGGGTCCTCGTTATAAAGAGCTGCTGCAAGATATTTTCAAAAACCACAAACTGGCCAAAGACTTCAGCTTGTACCTGTACCGCCCAACCGCCACCGACCCTTCTTTGGCCCCAGAGGGTTGCGACAGCTTTTATGCCTTGTCGGTGGTACCGAACTTAAGCAGCGGCACCGATTGGCCAGCTATCACCGAGCAGTACCGTGAAGCCATTGCTACGGTGTTGCAGGACGCGGTGTTGCCCAACTTGAAGCAGCATGTGGTGACCTCCAAGGTCACCACGCCCCAAGACTTTCAAGACCGTTTGTGGTCTTACCAAGGCGCGGGTTTTGGCTTAGAGCCGGTGCTCACGCAAAGTGCGTGGTTCAGGCCGCATACCCGCAGTGAAGATGTACAAAATTTATTCATGGTGGGCGCCAGCAGCCAACCCGGCGCAGGCGTTCCCAGCGTATTGATGTCAGCCAAATTATTAGAAGCGGTGGTTCCCCATGCATTTGCCATTCACTGACCAAGCAGAAGACGATTTGGACGCTTGCGTTGAGATGATGCGGGGTGGTTCCAAAACTTTTTTTGCGGCCAGTCGTTTTTTACCGCCTCGTGTTCGATCTGCCTCTATCGCTTTGTATGCGTTTTGTCGCGTTGCAGATGACATGGTCGACCAAGGGGGCGTGATCGAAGACAGCTTGCGTGTCTTGCATCACCGACTCGATCTGATGTATGCGGGCACACCCATGGACACCGTGGAAGACCGCGCTTTGTGCATTGTGGTGCACAGACATTCCCTGCCCCGCCATTTGCTTGATGCCTTGCTCGACGGTTTTGCTTGGGACGGACATGGCCGTCAATACGAAACCATGGAAGATTTGCATGGTTATGCGGCCCGGGTGGCAGGCAGCGTAGGCGCCATGATGTGTTGGATCATGGGTCCCCAACAGGCCTCCACCTTGTCGAGGGCCTGTGAGTTGGGTGTGGCCATGCAGCTGACCAATATCGCCCGGGATGTGGGAGAAGACGCTCGCAACAAACGTATTTATTTACCGCTGCAATGGATGCGTGAAGAAGGATTAGAGCCCGCCACATGGATGGCACACCCTGAGTGCAACCCAGCATTACAACGCGTTATCAGCCGAGTTCTTGAAGAAGCCGATCGTCTTTACAAACGCTCCATGGGCGGCATCGCAGAATTACCGCGTGACTGTCGTACAGCCATTTTGGCTGCCGGCTTGATTTACGGAGAAATAGGCAAGGAGTTACGCAGCTTGGGCTTGAACTCTGTCAATCACCGCGCAGTGGTCAGTGGTTTTCGCAAAGCGGTTTTGCTGACACAAGCGCGCTTGCAATCCGGTTGGATATTTACCCAACGCAACCCACCACAACCGCTGGCCGGTATTGCTTACTTGGTTGAACAGTGCCAAGAAACGGCTTCGGCTCGGTTGGCGTTAAAAGGTTTTCCTAACCGCGCCATGCCCCAGCGCATCGAATGGATGCTGGCCCTGTTTGAGAACCTAGAGCACAGCCGATTGGAAAAAAACCAAAAAACTTACAACTGAACGCCTTTGGTCAAGGCGCCATCGACCACCAAATTGGTTCCAGTGATAAAACTGGCCACAGGGCTGGCCAAAAACACCACGGCGTTAGCCATCTCTTGCGGTGTACCCATACGGCCTGTAGGGTTCATACCCAAAGCCACTTTGAAGAAGTCAGGGTTACCGCTTTCAATTTGACTCCACACACCACCTGGAAAATAGGTGTTGCCAGGAGACACGCTGTTGGCACGAATGCCCTTGCCTGCCAAGTGGTAAGCCAAACCTTGGGTGTAATGCACCAAGGCGGCTTTGAATGCACCATAGGGGCCAGACGCAAAATCAATCTCACGGCCTGACACGCTGGAGATGGTGACGATGGCAGGGTGTTTGCTTTTCTCGAGGAAAGGCATGGCGCTGTCTACCAAACGCACACTGCCCATCAAGTCCACTTCAAAACCTTTTTTCCAACTCTCTTCATCGGCACCGATAGCCAAAGCACTGACGTTGGCCACCACGATATCGATGCCACCCAAATCAGCGGCAGACTTGGCCACCCATGCTTTGAGGCTGTCAGCGTTGCCCACGTCGGCAACCGAACCTATCACTTTGCTGCCAGAAGCTGACATGGCTTTGGCCGCATCAGCGACCTCGGTCGCATTACGTGCGCAAAAAGCGACATTCGCGCCTTCTTTAGCCAATGTTTCAGCAATGGCACGGCCTATGCCTTTGGTGCCGCCTGTCACGAGTGCGCGCAAGCCTTTGAGTTGCATGTCCATCTATGTCTCCTTGAATGGTTGGAAAGTTTTCAGTGGGTACTGGATACGCCGGTGTATTCGCTGACGATGTCTAGATCGTTCAAATGTTCACGTGGAATTTCACCCGTGATTTGTCCGCGCTTGATGACCAACACACGCTCAGATACCGAGGCGATGAAGTCTAAATTTTGCTCAACCAACACAATGGTGAGCGAGCGTTGTTTGCGCAAGGCTGTCAGGGTTTCTGCGATTTCTTCGATGATGGAAGGTTGAATGCCTTCGGTGGGCTCATCGAGCAACAACAGCTGTGGGTCACCCGCCAAAGCACGTGCCAATGCCAAAAGCTGTTGCTCGCCGCCCGACAACGAACCACCCATGCGGTCAAGCAAGGGCTTTAAACGCGGAAAGTTGTCCAGCAAGGAGTCAAGGTCTTGGGCAGAAGCCCGTCCACGCTTGACCCAACCCATGCGCAAGTTATCGGTCACCGACAGATTGGGAAAGATTTCTCGCCCTTGCGGTACATAGGCCATGCCCACTTTGGCGCGTTGGTTGGGCGCCATGCGACTGACATCAGCGCTATTGAAATGGATGCTGCCTTGGGTGGGCAACAAAGCGCCGATGATGCTGCGCAACAGCGTGGTTTTGCCCATGCCGTTGTGGCCCAAGATACCGACGGCCTCGCCTTGGGTGATGTGCAAGTCAATACCATGCAGCACCGGGATGCTGCCATAGCCTGCGTGGAGCTTTTGAATGTCGAGCATGCAGGTTCTTTCAGTTAAGCGGCTTTTTTGCCTAAATACACTTGGCGCACCGTGGGGTTGTTCATGACCGCGTCGGGCAAGTCTTCGGTGAGGATGGCGCCTTGGTGGAACACGGTGACCATTTTGGCGATCATGCGAATGAAGCTCATATCGTGCTCCACCACAATCAAAGCATGGCTTTTGTTGATCTCCAAAATCAAGTCTGCGGTCCGCCTTACTTCTTGGTCGCTCATGCCAGCAGCAGGTTCGTCCAACAAAATGAGCGAGGGGTCAGCGGCAATCACAACAGCCAACTCCACCCACTGGCGTTGTCCATGAGCCATCAAACCGGTGGTGGAGTTTTGCAAGCTGCTTAAACCCACACGCTCCAGCGTGTCGCGGGTGACTTCCAGCGCTTTGGCCTTGGGGTACACACGGCAAGCGGACAACCACACGTTTTCCCACACCGACAAACCATTGAACAAACTGGGGACTTGGGTTTTGATGCCGATGCCTAAACGTGCAGGCACATGCGGCTGACAACCGGTGATGTCTTGACCACGAAACAGCACTTGACCGGAAGTGGGGCGAAGTTGACCCGTGAGTTGTTTAAAGAAGGTGCTCTTGCCTGCACCATTAGGGCCGATGATGCAGCGCAATTCACCGTCGCTGAGTTTGAAATTCACATCCCGCGTGGCATGCACGCCACCAAAACGCATATTGAGGTTACGGGTTTCCAGCAGAGGAACGGTGCTCATGCCTCTTCTCCCTTGGTTACTTTTTTACCAAAGAGTTTTTGCAGCACATCACCTAAACTTGGAATGATGCCTTTGGGCACCAGCAACACAAACACCACCAAGATCACACCCAAAACCAAGTTGGAGTTGAAGGTTTGCTGTGTACCAATCTGGGTGGTCAACCACTGAATAGCCATGCAGCCAATGATGGGGCCGACTAAAGTCCCCAAGCCGCCCACGATCACCCACACAATGATTTGTGCTGACTGGGCCAAGCTGAAAATGGTGGGGCTGGTGAAAGAGCCCCAATTGGCGAAAAAACAACCTGCCAATCCGGCAATGCAACCACCCAATGTGAAAGCAAACAATTTGAAAGCACGTGCATCAAAGCCCAGCAAGGTAGCCCGTTGCTCGTTTTCTTTGATGGCCACGATCACATGGCCAATGCGAGAGGAAATCAGCCAACGCAAGCCGCCATAAATGGCGATCAGGGAAAACGCACTGAGGTAGAAGAAGGCCAGCGGGTCGAGTGTGTCCTCGGGGTTACCAGGGTAGTTGATGGAGGGTATGGACGGTATGCCGTTAAAGCCACCCAAGGGTGCATTGCCAATGCGCCATTCCGGACCTGCGGTGGAATTGACGGAGTTGAAAAAGATCAAACTCACTGTCAGCGTGATGACGCCCATATAGACATCAGACAGGCGACCGTAAAACATGAAATAGCCCAGCAACAAAGCGAACAGCCCTGGCAAGGCGATGGCCAAAAGCACTGGCAATGTGCTTTCGCCCATGTTGATGACCGACAAGGCATAGGTGTAAGCCCCCAAGCCAAAGAAGGAGGCTTGACCAAAGCACAAAATGCCCGAGAAGCCCCAAATAAACGCTTGGCTGATAGCCAGGATGGCCATCACCACATAGATGGTGATCTGTATCAAGGCAAAGTCATCAACCCATTTGGGAATAGCCAAAGTGGCCATGACCCCGAGCAACATCACCAGCACAGCACTCCAGGGGGAATCTCGAAAAGCGGTCACAACGATCCTTTGAAAAAGCGTCCAGTGATACCTTGGGGCAACATACGCAGCATCACCACGGCTGCAATGAAGAGCGCCACTTCACCAAACACTGGCGTGGTAATGAAGGTAGCCAACTGATTGATGAGGCCAAACAAGGCAGAAGCAGATGCTGTACCCGCCAAAATCGAGCTACCACCGCCAATCACGGTGATGAAGGCCTTGGCAATGAAAGATGCACCCATGGTCGGCACCACACCTGACACCGGTGCGAGCAAACCACCCGCCAAGCCTGACAAAGCTGCGCCAACAGCAAAAGTGATGGAGTAGACACGCGTAGGGCTGATACCCAATACATCTGCCATGGCAGGGTTTTGCATGGTGCCGCGTGCAATCAAACCCCAATCTGTGCTGCGCAAGACCCAACGTATCGCAAACAACAACAACACCGCAATCACAATCAAGGCCGAGGTGTAAAAGCTCACCGAATAAGCGCCAATAGAGAAATTGCCCTCAGGGGTAGACACGCCCGAGGTGGTATTTCCAATGAGTGAGGTCACCAAGCCCACGCACAAAAGCGACAGCCCCCAAGTAGCCAACATGGTGTCAACCATGCGCCCATACAAGTGACGAATGATGAGCCGTTCGACCACGATGCCAAACAGTCCCACACAAATAGGTGCAACCACCAGCATGGCTATCCAAATATTGATGCCCGCCTTGGTCGCAAAAATAGCGCTGTAAGCGCCCAACATCAAAAACTCGCCGTGCGCCAAATTGATAACGCGCATCATGCCAAAAATCACCGCCAACCCTGCTGAAATAATCACCAGGGTGGCGACGGCGTACAGGACCTGTACGGAAACAATCAGTGCCAGATCCATGTACGCCTTCTCTCTTTCAATCTATCAAACAAGCAACTGTGCTTAAACCTTGATCACGTACTGCTGGTTGTCAGCAGGGTTCTTCTTGAGGTTACACACAGCGCTGGTGTCCGATGGTGCTTGCTGTGAGAACGTTTGCAAAATATCAAGCTTTTTGTTCTTCACTTCAGCCAAGCTCACATCCAAAATACAGTGGTGTGAAGCACCGTCAACGGTCACCTTACCGCTAGGCGCATCGATGCTGATGCCGCTCTCAAGAGCTTCAATCACTTTGACGCGATCGATGCTGCCAGCTTTCTTCACGGCCTCGGCCCACAATTTGAAGCCTTGGTAAGTGCCCATGGCCAACTCGGTGACGTTGGGATAGTCCGCACCAAAACGCTTGTGGAAGGCTGCCAAGAAAGCTTTGTTTTGAGGTGTGGCGATTTTCTCAAAGTAGTTGTAGGACAAGACCATGCCATTGCACTCTTCAGGTGCCAACACCACTTGCTCGTTACCCACCGAGAAAGTAGATGAAGCCATAGGTATCTTCTTCAACATACCTGCTGCGCCCCATTGGCGATAGAAGGACATGTGTGCACCACCCACCAAAGCAGACACGACAAAGTCGGGTTTGGCTGCTTCGATTTTGGCGATGGTAGGACCAAAGTTGGTCACATCCAAGGGGAAGAATTCGATGGCTTGCACGCTGCCGCCGCCTTCAGTGACGTACTTCTTGACCCACTGTGAAGTGATTTGGCCGTAGTTGTAGTCAGCTGCGATGACATAAACCTTCTTGCCCCATTTTTTCATGGAGTAAGGAATCAGCTTTTGCACAGTTTGTGCAGGTGTCACGCCGGTACAGAATGTGTTGCGATCGCAAACGCCGCCTTCGTACTGTGTGTTGTAAAAGTAAAGAGTTTTGTTCTTGGTCAGCACGGGGCGAATCACTTCGCGTGATGCAGAGGTAATGCCACCATGAACCACCGCAACTTTGTCTTTCAACGCAGCCATTTGGGCGTACTCGGTGTACTTTTGCATATTGGACTGTGAGTCATAGTTGATCAAAGCCACTTTTTTGCCAAGCAAGCCGCCGGCAGCGTTTTGCTCTTCGATGGCCAAGGTCAAAGCGTCGACCATGGGTTTGCCGTAAATGTCCAAGCCACCAGACAAATCGTGGATGCTGCCCACTTTGATGTCGTCAGCGGCCAGGGCCGAACTGCCATACATGCCAGCGGTGCCAGCTGCAATGCCACCAGCGGTGGTTTGAATAAACTTTCTGCGGTCCATGTTGTGTTCCTCTTTTGTGTTGAAAAAACTAACGCTTACCAGTTGAGGCCCTTCTTTCAAAGGGCCCTGACCTTTCTTACATTTTTTTCCAGTCGCCCAATTGCTCGAACGCATAAGCACCACGGTAAATAGTGCCTTCATCCCAATGTTTACCAATCAGCATCATGCCAACAGGCAAACCATCCACCAAACCGCATGGCACCGACATGGCTGGATGGCCAGTGACGTCAAACGGGCAAGTGTTGGACAGCATCTCAAACGCACGCTGCACCACTTCTTCCACGGGGGCACCTGGCTTGGGCAGGGGCGTGGCAGTCAATGGCAGAGTAGGCATGAGCAGCAAATCGTATTTTTCAAAAGCATCGTCATAGGCTTTACGCAGCTGACGTGACAAGTTTTGCGCCTTGGCATAGTAGTGGCCACGGTAGTGCTGGATGAAATACTCGCCCAACACCATGGTGAGCTTGAGGGTTTCAGATAACTCATCGGCACGAGACTTCCAACCGGCATGGAAGTCCACCATGCTGGTGACATACAGACCTTTCCAATTGAAACCGTGGCCGTTGTCTTTCATCATTTGCTGTGTTGCACCTTCGGCAGCGATGGGCAACCAAATGGCTGGGCCCACCAAGTGCATGGGAATGGAAACATCTTCGATGATCGCACCAGCTTTGGCCAAGGCAGCCGCCGCAGCTTTGACTTTGGCGTCTGATGCCGCCATGGAGTTGGGCCATCCGAAACCTTCCTTGACCACGCCGATGCGCAAGCCCTTGATACCTTGCTTCATGATTTCGGAATAGTTTTTGGAATGCTGTTCAGCGTATTGGCGAGGATCTAAACCGTCGGGGCCGGCAATGACTTCGAGCATGACAGCGTTGTCGGTAACGTTGCGTGTCATGGGGCCGGTGTGGTCGATGGTGAGCTCAATCGGCATAACGCCGGTGTAGGGCACCAAACCGTGCGTGGCTTTCATGCCATACACGCCACAGTAAGACGCTGGCATGCGAATGGAGCCGCCTTGGTCGCCACCAATTGCCAAGTCAACTTCACCAGCGGCCAACAATGCAGCGCTGCCAGAAGAGGAGCCACCCGCAGAGTAACCGTGTTTGTGGGGATTGTGTACAGGGCCGGTGGAGCTGGTGTGCGAACCACCTGAAAAACAGTAGTACTCACAAACGGATTTACCGACCACGGTTGCACCTGCGTCCAACAAGCGTGTGACCACGGTGGCATCGATGTTGGGCATATAGCCCTCTAGGGTGGATGCGCCATTCATCATGGGGACGCCAGCCACGCAGACGTTGTCTTTCAACACCACGGTCTTGCCAGCCAATTTGCCAGACGCTGCACCCTTGATGGTGGACTTCACATACCAAGCGCCGTATTTATTGTCTTCAGGCGCGGGAAAGGTGCCAGGTGTGCGTGGGTACTTCACTTCAGGGACATAGTCGGGCAAGGCGTCAACGATGTCATAGGCGTCAAAGTTGCCTTGCAACAAAGTGTTGTAAGTCTCAGCCTGCTCTTCGGAGAGGTGAATCCCCAAGCTGTAGGCGACTTCTTGTAACTGATCGAGGGTAGGACGTTTGACAGCCATGCGTATCTCCTAAGGTGTTGTTAAATCGATGTCAGAGTGTTTCATCAAAAATTAATTGCGTCAATGAATTTATTTGCTTTGGAAAATAAAAACAGAGGGTTTTCACGGATCTGATCCATCACTTTCAAAGAAAAATTAGAACCTTGTAACGACTTGAAACTGGTGACCATTGGCACGCGCCAAATAAATAGGGGCGTTTTTAAAATGGTTTCCTACATAGCTTGCGCCTCTGGCGCTTTGGTACGCCAAATTACGCTTGGCGATCTGCGGCCAATGCTCTGGCCGATGCAGGTTGTTGTCGAACATGGCGGCCAAAAAATGCATGCCCTCATACGCCGACTGGCCCAAGGCATTGAGCACCGGAGCCCTCAGACCATGCCGTGCGCTGAAACGTTCTTGCAAAGCCAAGTTGGCGTCTGTTTGCAAATTGGCAAAGTAACTGGCTGCCACGTACAAGCCTTCGGTTTTGTCTGAACCTATACCCATGAGCACATTTTCTTCAATGGCGCACGACAAACGAACAGCACGTCGACTCAAGCCCGCATGCCCGAACTGGCGGTTGAAAGTAATGGCGTCTTGGCCCACCAAAGACACCAACACTGCATCAGCTTGCAGACTTTGCAATCGGTCCAGCACAGCTGAAAAATCTTGGGTACCTATTGGCAAATACATGGAGTCCAGAACAATGCCCCCGCTTTGCTCGACATAGTTGTGGGCCAAACGGTGCGACACACGCGGCCACACATAGTCGTTGCCCACGAACAGCCAGCGCTTGGCCTTTTCATGGCGACTCAGCCAATCGACTGCTGGGCGCAACTGCTGCGCTGGGGTTTCACCCAGCGTGAAAACCCCAGGGTTGACTTCGCCACCCTCATACAAGGGCGTGTATACATAGGGCAATAAGCCAGCCACACTTTGCACAATGCGTTCGCGCACAGCACTGGTATGCATGCCCACCAAGGCTTCAATGCCATGGGCGTCAATGGTATGCAGCAATTCTTCTTCAAAGTTGGCGGACTCATCACAGGCATTGAAACAGACCAAGCGCACCTGACGCCCTGCAATGCCATTGCGTTGATTGAGTTCAGCCACAGCCAATTCGGCACTGGCCAAGGCAGAGGGCGACCAAATGCCAGCCGCGCCATCTTGCGCCATGCACAAACCAATAGAGATATGCTGCGCATCCACTGGAAGCACAAGAGAGCGATGCGCTTGCCATGTGCGCACTTTTTTGGGGTGATGCATGCATGAAATGCGTGCATCCATTCCCCGATATTGACCATTCCAGTGTCTGCCCATGTTGCCTATGCCAATCTTTTCACCTGCAACCCAACAAAGAATGCTCCAAGTGCAACAAAGATGTTGTCCTTGGAAAAGAAGTTCATTAGACTAGCAGAAATTCAACAGAATGTAAGCAGGATATATGCCTAGTCCAGACCTGAACAACTACCTCTCTTATTTACTGGCTTCGGCTAACCGTACGATGAGCATGGGTTTGGGTAAAGCCATTGCCCAAGAAAAAATGACCGAACAACACTGGCGCATTTTGCAAGTGTTGTCAGATGAAAACGGACGCGCTATGGGGGAATTGGCCGAGCAGGTGCTGATGAACCATCCCGCCCTTACCAAAAACATTGACAAACTTGTGAGCCGCGGCTTGGTCATGCGCAACACCTCACCAGAAGACAGTCGCAAAGTGCTGGTCTTTATTTCCAACGCCGGTTTGGCCATGGTGCAACGCCTGACCGCCCAAGTCGACGCCCACCACCAATCCATCTACAAAGTGCTGGGTGTGCGTAAAACCGAGCAGCTGAAAAAACTTTTGGACGACTTTGTGCGCGACAGCGCCATGCACAGCTAAATTTCAAGGTCGTTGCATTTCGGCCAAGGTTTGCGCCGTGTTGTGCCAAGGCGGTTTATCGGGCGCATAGCGTGCCCGCATACCGTCCACCAACATCACCAACTGTTGATCACTCAAGGTATTCGCAAATGAAGGCATGAAACCAATGTCCTTAGAGGCCGGTGCCTGAATGCCCTCCAACACAATGCGCAGCAAGTTATCGGGCCGGTCGCTGTGCATATTGGTATTGAGTGCCAAAGGACGGTTCACACCCAACAATTGCGGACCATCGCCATCGTGGTGACAGGCGCCACAACTGCCTTGGAATAGTCGCTGGGCCGCGTCGGGCAGCGGGGCTTGACTTGCCGCATCCGCCACCACCTTGGCGGCCAAAGTCTCACGTTGCGCTTCGTCTGCGCCTGAGGGTGGCTGAAGAGAAGCCAAATACACCGCCATGGCACGTATATCGTTGTCCGCTACCAAGGCCAAGTTGCGCACGACTAATCCCATAGGGCCAGCAGCTATTCCGTGTTGCTTTGTATGGCCTTGTCGCAAATAGCGGAAAAATTCTTCCTCACTCCAAGGCACAGGCGATGGGTTCAACCCCGTCAGCGCAGGCGCTTGCCACCCGTCCACCATCGCGCCTTGCATATAGGACAGCTCATTGCGCTCGGCCCCCAATGCATTGCGTGGCGTGTGGCATGCGCCGCAATGGCCCAGGCCATCCACTAAATAGGCACCACGGTTCCATTCGGCACTTTGATTAGGATGTGGCTCAAACTGTTGTGGCGCATGAAACAAACCATTCCATAAAGCCATCAACGGTCGCCACCCCAGGCCCCACTGCATCTGTGGCTCAGGCGTGTGCGATGCCACCGCTGATTGCGACATCAACCATGCGTACAAGGCCATCATGTCTGCATCATTGATCTTAGTAAACGAGGTGAAGGGAAATACGGGATAGAGCGCATGGCCATCGCGTGAAATGCCTTGGCGCATAGCACGCTCAAAAGCTTGGTAAGACCATGCACCTATGCCGGTCTGCATATCGGGCGTCAAATTGGTGGAAAACACCGTGCCAAAAGGCGTGTGCATGGGCCGACCACCGGCGTTGGGCATACCGTCTTCAGCCGTATGACAACCTGCGCAATTGCCCAGCGCTGCCAACTGCTGGCCGCGCTGCAGCATATCGGCGCTGTAATTGCTGGGGTTGAAATTCAACGTAGGCAAGGCCGCACGCCAACCCACGATGGCTGCGCTCAGCGCAAACACACCCAAAGCCACACCTGTGACTTGCTGCCAGCGTTTGCGCCAACCTTGCAAGACGCCTGGCTGTGAACTTCTAGGTGTTTTGTTAACTGTTTCAGCCATGGGCGCAGGTGCAGGCGCTGGTGCGCCCAAAGGATGCAAAGCAGCACGCACCACCTCGGGTGTGAAGGGCGGGTTGCGAAAACGAATACCGGTGGCGTCAAAAATTGCATTGGCAATGGCCGCCGTGCCTGGCACAGAGGAGGACTCACCCGCACCCAAAGGCACCTCATCGCCTGGGCGAGGCATTTGCACCACCTCAATAACGGGTACTTGGCGGAAATTCAAAATCGGGTAACTACCCCAGTCTTGGCTGACCACGCGTCCATCGTTGGTATCAGTTTCAACTTTTTCGAGCAAAGCACGGCTGGTGGTTTGCAACACATTGCCATGCACTTGTTGCTCTACCCCTTTAGGGTTGACCACCAAACCTGCATCGTGGCCCACCACCACCCGCTTGACGTGTACTTCACCTGTGTGTCGATGTACTTCTACATCAGCTACCCAGGCTGACCATGCCGCACCAAAGCCTGGCCATTTGCTGTGCACATAACGGGTATAAGCCACGCCCTGCCCTTGCAACCAATCGCCATGCGAAGGTTTTTGTTGGGGCTGTGAACGGACTTGCCAACCCGCACGCTCAGCGGTGGCTTGCAACAGTTCTTTGGCACGCGGATCGCTGAGCATCTGCAAGCGGAATTGCAGGGGGTCGGCATTGGCGGCTGCGGCCAGTTCATCGATGAAGCTTTCATGCGCAAAAGAATTGGGCAAGGCTGACACACCACGCAGCCATGAGGCACGCAAGAGCGGCGGCA
>Ga0214917_10001104_pt1 | contig 35206 bp, 26 predicted proteins | sample LL_1208_BB_MetaG_FD_177983 | JGI IMG/M metagenome (GOLD analysis project Ga0214917, IMG submission 177983) | Freshwater microbial communities from Lake Lanier, Atlanta, Georgia, United States - LL_1208_BB | ecosystem: Environmental > Aquatic > Freshwater > Lake | place: USA: Georgia | collected... | reverse complement strand
CGACCGGATGGCATGGGCGAATCCGATGTACATGCGGGCCACCCCGCGGGACACGGCGGAAAGAATGCTGGTGAACCTGCTTAACAGCTACAGCCGCCTTGGCGATGAGGCACGGCATTCCCGCACTGTTTCCTGTCTGCAAATGATCGAGGAAAGTCTCGGTTAGGCCGGGCTTGCCTCGTTTTCCCGGGCGATGCAAAATTCAGCATGAAAAAGATTCTTCAAGCCCTCTTGTTCTTGGCGTTCTTAACCGTTTCTGTCCGGTCCGATGATGCCCCCGCCATCCCGGTGGTCACGCCCCAGGAGGCGGCAACCCAAGAGGGAAAGCAGGTCAAGGTCAAGGGAGTGGTGGATGCGCAAAAAACCTCCGCCAAGGGAATCACCTATCTGAATTTCGGGGGGCGTTTTCCGAACCATGTTTTTAGCTGTGTGCTACGAACGAGGGATTTTCCCAATGGGGTGCCTACTTACGAGGGAAAAGAGGTGGAAGTCACCGGCATGATCAAGATGTATGAAGGCAAGCCCTCCATGGATATCAAATCTGCGGACCAGATCCGTGTGCTGGGCGCAGAGACTGCCGGTTCAAGTCCCTCCGCCCCGTCTTCCCCGGGCGGCGAGACGGAGCATTGAGTTGGTTGGGCGAACCTTGGATTGCGGTTGCTTTTGGGTTGGACGATTCCGTATGTTGTCCTGAATGCCCACCGACACCGAAATTGAACCCGTAGCCTCCATGGAAGAAACCGAAGGTCTTGATCCCAAAACCCTGGAAAAGCTTGCCCAGCTGACCCCGGACTCCTTTTGTCATCACCGCAGTTGGGGGGTGGGAAAGATTGTTTCCAAGGACGATGCCTTACGTAGCCTGACCATCGACTTTCGCGGCAAAAAAGGGCATCCCATGGAGTTTGGTTACGCCGCCCAATCCCTCAAGAGTTTGGGTAAGGATCATCTTGAGGCCAAGATTTTGGAGAATCCCGAGGCGGTTCGGGAGATGGCGGCCAAGCAACCCGGGGAGGTTATGAAGCTGGCGGTACAGAGCCTAGGCCGCGAAGCCACCACCACGAGGCTGGAAGAAGCGTTTGTTCCCCACCTTTTCAAAGCGGAAGATTGGAAGAAGTTCTGGGAAGCAGCCAAGAGGGCCATGAAAAAAGACCCGAAATTTGTTCTGCCCGCCAAGCGCATCGAACCACTCCAGTATCTGGAGAGCGCTCCGGAAACCAAGGCGGGCGGCTTGGAAAACTTGCGGGAAGCGGTGGGGGCCAAGCGGGTGATGGAGGCCCTGGAGAAGCTGCAGAAGTCCCATTCCGCCGCGGAGCTGAAAGGAATGGCCGAAGAGGCTTTCAAGCTAATCGATGCGTCCGCCCAAAAGATCCCCAAGAGCCAGATCAGCCAAGTCGCCGAGTTGGCTTTGGCGCGGGCGGAATTTTCCGCCTCCGCCGGTTTGTCCCCTGAACTGGGCCCTGTGCTCCGGGCCATTCTCCCAACGGAGCCCAATCGTTTGGCGGTCGTCATCGAGGCGCTGCCTGCCGGAAAACAGCCGCGTTTTGTCGATTTAATGTCCGAACAGTTGGGCGAACGCTGGACCGAGCTGCATTTGTCCCTTTTGCCTAAAGCCTCCGGCCGGTTGATGGACGCGATCACCCAACGGTTCAAAAAGACGACCCGCTTGGCGGAGTTGGAAGGGGCGCTGGATCGGCTCTTGCGGGAGAGGCTCACGCATCCGGATCTGATTGTCTGGCTTTGCCGCAACCGAGCGGGTGAGCTGGCGAAACTGGCCGGTCCGGCTCTATTTATGTCGGCTTTGGCGGTATTGGAGAAAGAGCAGTTGTCCGATTCCAGTCGGGGGTCTCGTCTGCGGGATTTGCTGCTGGAAGACAAGGAATTGATCCGGGACTTGCTGGCGCCCTCCTCCCCGGAAGAGGTCCGGGATGTGACCCGGGCTTCGCTTTCCTCCACGGCGTTTGAGGAATTGGACAAGCGATCCCTGATTGGGGCCCTGGTGAAGCTGTATCCCGAAGTCAGCTCCATGGTGGCGGGGGAAAACAAGACCACGGTGGTCGAAGCGCCGATTGTCAGCTGGGAAAGCCTCGAAAAAAGAAAACAGGAGCTGGAGGAGATCGTGAGCAAAAAGATCCCGGCCAATAGCAAGGAGATCGCGGTGGCCCGCTCGTACGGCGACCTCAAGGAAAACCACGAGTTCAAGGCCGCCAAGGAGATGCAGGCCGTGCTCATGCGGCGCAAGGCCGAGTTGGAAGCGATGATCGTCGCGGCCCAGGGTACGGATTTCAGCGGAGTGAAGGGCCATGAGGTGGCGATCGGCACGGTGGTCGAATATGAACACCTTGAAGGTGGGGTGAAAAACACCATCACCATTCTCGGGGCCTGGGATAGTGATCCTGAGCGCGGGATCCTTTCTTACCAGACCGCCGTGGCCCAGGCTTTGGTGCAGAAGAAAGCCGGAGATCATGCCGAGCTACCCAGCGAGAACGGGCCCAAGACGAAAGTGATTATCCGATCGATCCGCGCCTACCGTTCCTGATTCGAGGGAATTGATTCCATTGAAGACCAAGATTCAGTCTATTACCGCCCGTGAGGTGATTGATTCCCGTGGCAATCCAACCTTGGAGGCCGACGTGGTCCTGGAGGGTGGTGCCTTTGGATCCGCAATGGTTCCCAGCGGGGCCAGCACGGGCATTCATGAGGCGCTGGAGTTGCGGGATGGCGACGCCAAACGTTACGGAGGGAAAGGCGTCCTGAAAGCAGTGGCCAATGTGAAGGAAAAGATCGCCCCCTTGCTCAAGGGAAAGGACGCGGCCGACACCCGAGGGATCGACCGCGCCATGCTGGAACTGGATGGCACCCCCAATAAGAAGTCGCTCGGGGCCAACGCGGTGCTGGGAGTATCCCTGGCGGCAGCCCGGGCGGCCGCGACCGCTCATCAACAACCGCTCTATCGTTGGCTTGGGGGCGACAAAGCCAACGTTTTGCCTGTTCCGATGGCCAACATCATCAATGGCGGAGCCCATTCCGACGCCCCGATTGATTTCCAGGAATTCATGATTGTGCCCCGCGGACTACCCACTTTCCGGGAAGCGCTTCGTTGCGGGGCTGAAATCTTTGCTGTGCTCAAAAAAATCCTGCATGACCGCAAGCTGGGAACTGCCGTGGGTGACGAGGGTGGCTTCGCCCCCAGGCTGGAATCCACCGAGGCGGCTCTGGCTGTGATTGCCGAGGCCGTGGAAAAGGCGGGATATTCCCTTGGGAAACAGGTTTTCTTTGCCCTGGATGTGGCCAGCAGCGAATTCTTTGATGGAAAAACCAAGGAGTATGTTTTTAAAAAATCAGATCAACGGCGGTTGAAGGCCCCCGAGTTGGTGGAGTTCTACGCAGCTCTGCAAAAAAAGTATCCCATCATTTCCATTGAAGACGGCACGGCGGAAGAGGATTGGGATGGTTGGAAAATCCTCACCCAGAAACTGGGGGGCAAAACCCAGCTGGTGGGGGACGATCTGTTTGTCACCAATGTGGAATTTCTGAAAAAAGGTATCCAGGAGAAGGTCGCGAATTCGATTTTGGTGAAGGTGAACCAGATTGGCAGCCTGAGTGAAACCTTGGCCGCCATTGAGTTGGCGCGTTCGGCCAAGTATACCGCCGTGATCAGCCATCGAAGCGGGGAGACGGAGGACTCCACGATTGCGGATCTGGCAGTGGCCACAAACGCCGGTCAAATCAAAACCGGCTCGTTCTCCCGTTCCGACCGTTTGGCCAAGTACAATCGACTTCTGCGGATCGAAGAGGAACTCGGATCCAAGGCGATTTATGGCGGGCAACTCGCGACTGTTTGATCCCCGTGGTTTGGGTCAACCCCCCGCCAGGGGACATTTTTGGCGAGTCCTTCAGCCTTGGGTGTACGCCCTGGTCGGCCTTCTGTTCGTGGCTGTGGTTCTGGCCTTATTTTATCCCACTTGGAAGCGGGGGCAACACATGAAAGCCCAGGCCGAGTTTTTGGAGAAGGACATCAACCTAAAAAAACAGGAACTCTCGGACCTGCAGGAGGAGACCGGTCGATTAAAGGATGATCCCTTTACGGTGGAAAGAATGTCCCGGGATACCCTGAACGTGGCCCGACCGGGTGAGGTGATTTTCAAATTCCAGCCCTATCGGACCAACCCCTTAAGTCCGCAAGATGGGAAACTTCCAAGGGTACCCGTGGAGGCCAAGAAAAAGCCATGAGTCAGACCATGCGCGTGGCCGTGACCGGGGCGGCAGGACAGATTGGTTACGCATTGGTCTTCCGTATTGCCACCGGAGGACTCTTTGGGCCCGAAAAGCGGGTCAGGCTCCAGTTATTGGAGGTGCCGCAGGCAGAGGCCGCCTTGCAGGGGGTCGTCATGGAGTTGCGGGATGGGGCGTGTCCCTTGCTGGAAGACATTGTGGCCACCAGCGATCCCCAACGCGCGTTCGAGGGTGCGGATTGGACCCTTTGCGTGGGAAGCATCCCGCGCAAACCCGGAATGGAGCGGTCCGATCTGCTGGGCCTGAATGGGAAAATCTTTGTACAACAGGGGCAAGCTTTGGCCAAGGTCGCCTCACGGGAAGCCCGGGTGCTCGTGGTGGGAAATCCCTGCAACACCAATGCGTGGATCGCGATGCAATCCGGCAGTTCCCTGCCACCGGATCGGTGGTTTGCCATGACGCGACTGGACGAGAATCGAGCCAAGGCACGTTTGGCGGAAAAAGCCGGGGTGGGAGTGAGTCAGGTCGATCGGTTGGCCATTTGGGGAAATCACTCCCCAACGATGTATCCGGATTTTACGCATGCCCGCATTGGTGGAAAACCCGTGACCGAGGTGATTCCAGACCGCGCTTGGCTGGAGGGTGCTTTCATCCAGTCGGTGCAGCAGCGGGGCGCGGAAGTATTGAAGGCGCGAGGGCTTTCGAGCGCCGCCAGCGCCGCCAACGCTGCGGTCGATACCGTGAGAACACTTCACCACGGCACGGCGGCCGGGGATTGGACCAGTGTGGCGGTCTGTTCGGACGGAAGTTACGGCGTGCCCAAGGGTTTGATGTGTTCCTTTCCCATCCAGGCAACGGGTGGTGGGGGTTGGAAAATAGTTCCGGGGTTAAAATTGGATGCCTTCGGGCAGAAGAAGCTCGATGCGACCGTGGCCGAATTGGAAGAGGAAAAAGCGACCGCGGCCCAAGCGGTGGGTTTGTAAGGTTCTACGTTTTGGCCTACGTCCGGGACAAAACCTGGGCGGGCCTATTCCTTGGGGATCTTGGCACTTCTCTAGGACTTGGTATTCTGTGGATGGTTTTTGTCTGAGTCCGTTCCAAGAAAGGAGTTGAAAGAGCTCCTCGGCACGCTGGGTGGAAAACAGCTGGTGGCCGGGTGGGATGCGGAGGAGGTCTGTCTGGGTGCCGGGTTCAGCTTATCCATGACTGCTTTTTTGGTGGTGAATCTCATGCACGAATCCAAAAAAGAAGGTTGGTTGGTCGTGGTCGAGGGACCCAAGGCGCAGGAGGAGTTGGCGGCGGAATTGGAGGCATGGGGAGGGGAGCCCCTGGTGATTCCGGAGGCCTATCGGGGAGAGAATAAAGTCCGACCCGACCCGGATCTTCAGGCGGAGTGGATCGGCGCCCTGGGGCGCTGTTTGGCCAAACCGCAACCGAGACTGATACTCGTGACCGCACAAGTTCTAAGGGAAAAGCATCCTCATCCGGATCTGATGGCGAAAGGAATCCGAATCGTGCGGCTCGGTGATTTGCTTGATCCGATGGAGCTTACCGAGCAGTGCATTCTTTCTGGCTACCAGAAAGTGCATACGGTCGCGGAACGGGGAGAGATCGCCCGCCGGGGAGGCATCGTGGACGTCTTTTCCATGGATGCCGACCTACCGGTTCGAATTGAGTGGGGAGGGAACCGGATTGAGTCGATCAGGAACTTTGACCTGAATGAGCAAGTCGGTATTGGGGAGGTTGCATCCACCACTCTCTTTCTGGGGCAACCCGGTGAGATGCCCAGGGAGGGCTCCCTGGATCAGTACCTACAGGGCACATGGGGAAAAATCACCAGAACGGATTGTGGAGAAGAACCTTCGGGCAAGAGCTTTGCTGTCAGTCATGGATTTACCGGGGAGCCGATTCGGGAATCGGGGTTAGCGGAGGCGAGAAGGAGACGAGTGGGGTCCGAGGTGCGCGCTTGGTTGGCGCGGAATTGGCGGGTGGTGGTGACGGGTGTGAACGAGGGGGAGGCTGCCCGATTGGAGGAGTGGATGGCCGAGTGCGATGTTCCAGCAAGGGAGATTCAAAAAATTGAATTCGTCCTATCCGGGCTGTCTCGTGGCTTTGCCTGCCCGGAGAAAAGGTGGGTGATCGTCACCGGGGCCGAGTTGTTGGGCAGAACGGAAAGTTACCATGGGCATCGCCGTAACCTTGGACGATCGGCGGAACGGTGGAAACGACCGGTCTTCGATCCTGGTGAGCTTAAATTGGGGGACTATGCCGTCCACCTACAACATGGGGTGGCGATTTATGAGGGTTTGGGAGACAAACCGGGAGGAAAGGGGCAGTGTCTTCTACTCAAATATGCGGATGGCGCGCGTTTGTACGTTCCTGTGGAGGAGTCGTATCTGGTCTCTCGTTATGTCGGGGTTGGGAAAAAAAGACCGATGCTGGATGCCCTGGGGGGCGGTCGGTGGGAACGGGCCAGGGCGAAGGCGGAAAAGGCGGTGGAGGACTTTGCCGCGACCTTGTTGCGAACGGCGGCGGAGCGGGAAGCCCTGCCGGGAAATGCCTTTCCTCCCGACCACGAATGGCAGGCTAAATTTGAATCGGAGTTTGTCCATCAACCGACCGTGGATCAGATCCAAGCGATTGCCGAAACGAAGGCGGATATGGAGCGAAGGCGCCCCATGGATCGGTTGATATGCGGGGATGTCGGGTACGGCAAAACCGAGGTGGCGATCCGGGCCATCTTTAAGGCGGTTCTAGCCGGGAAACAGGCGGTGTTACTGGCCCCGACGACGGTGTTGGCGCAACAACATGCACGAAACCTGCGGGAGCGCTTTGCCGACTGGCCCGTGGCCGTGGAGGAGTTGAGCCGCTTTCGCACGCCAAGAGAGCAAAACCGGGCGGTTCGCGGCCTGGCGGATGGCAGCGTGGACGTGGTGGCGGGAACCCATCGACTCCTCTCTCCGGATGTCGTCTTTCACAACCTGGGATTGGTGGTGATTGACGAGGAACAAAGATTCGGGGTGAAGCAAAAGGAAAAGCTCAAGGAAAGATTCCGCCGGGTGGACGTGCTGACTCTTTCCGCCACGCCCATTCCCAGGACGCTCTACCTGGCCATGCTGGGGGCACGGGATCTAAGCCAAATCGAGACCCCACCCCCCGGGCGGCATCCGATTGAAACCGTGGTGGCGGAATACGACGAGCGGTTGATCCGCGAGTGGATCCGGCGGGAACTTGGTCGGGGGGGGCAGGTGTACTATCTGCATAACCGGGTGGCGGCTTTGCCGGCCTTGGCCAAGAGGATAAGGGAACTGGTCCCAGGGGCCAAAGTAGCCATGGCTCACGGGCAGATGGGGGAAGGCGAGTTGGAGGAGGTGATGGGGAGGTTTGTTCGCGGGCAGACGGACGTTTTACTTTGCACCACCATCGTGGAAAGCGGGTTGGATATTCCCAATGCCAATACCATCATCCTGGATCGGGCCGACCGTTTCGGATTAGCGGATCTCTACCAATTGCGGGGGAGGGTGGGAAGGGCCCAACATCGGGCTTACGCCCTGCTTTTGGTGCCCAGGGAACGGAGAGGCGGTGAGCCGGGTGAACGAGTGGAAGCGTTGCAGATGCACGGAGGCTTGGGAGCGGGGTACCGTATTGCCATGCGAGATCTTGAGATTCGGGGGGCAGGAAATCTTCTGGGAACCGAACAGAGCGGTCATGTGGCTGTGATCGGTTTTGAGTTGTACTGCCGTCTACTGCGTTCCGCGGTGGCGCGAATGAAAAAAGGGGAGTGGAAACCGCCTCCTGGAGTGCAGATTCGCCTGGATTTTCTGACCCTGCGGGCGGCGGATGCGGGCGACGGGGTGGCCGGAGCTTATGTTCCCGCAGGTTATATCCCCGACGTGAGAGAGCGCATCGAAGCGTATCGCTCCATCGCAGAGGCCGGAAGCCGCAAGGAAATCGGTGCCTTGGGAAGAGCATGGCGGGATCGTTACGGTCCATGGCCCATGGAAGTGCAACTTCTTCTTGGCTATCATCAGGTGAGAATTCAAGCCAGCTTGATCGGGGTAACCCGTTTGGAGTCGGAGGGTGATAAGATTCGCATTTGGAAGGGATTGGAGTTGGAGATGGTCGGCACCAAACTGCCTCGTTTGACCGGTCCGACCGCCCCCGATAAGCTCACACAGATTGAGGGATGGCTAACAGCATGAGGAAAGCAGGAATCATGACCGTTTGGGCGGTCGCGGGCTGGATTGCCCCGGTGATCGCCCAGAACACGATCCAAAATGGCGTGGCGGCGGTGGTCAACAGCGAGGCCATTACCCTGCGGGATGTGTTGGCGCAGACCCAAATGGAAGAAGATGACTTAAAAGCCCAACAAGCCAGCGGGAAAATCACCAATGAGGAGAGAAAAGAAAGGATGCGCGCACGTCGGAATATCGTGCTGGACTCCTTGATCGAGACCCGGTTGATCCTGCAGGACTACAAAAAGAAAGGGTACAATTTCCCGGACTATTATTTTGACCGGGAGGAGAAGCAAAAAGTCCGGGACATGTATGGAGGAGATCGTCAGGCTTTGGTGAAAACGCTGGAGGAGCGAGGGCAGACATTGGCGGAATGGAAAAAATATATCCGCGAAAGCTTTATCGTGCAGCAGATGCGCATCATCAATGCCAAGAGATTCATCACCATTTCTCCCCTGATGATCGAGACTTACTATCAGCAGCATAAGCGGGACTTTCTGCAACCCGACCGGGTGAAAATGAGGATGATTTATCTCGCGCCGGGAAGCAGCGAGAATGTGGAGGCAACCGCCAAGGAAGTCTTGGGAAGGGTAGAGTCTGGAGAGGACTTTTCCGATTTGGCCAAAAAATATTCAGAATACAACCGAGCCGGTGGAGGCTTGTTTCAGGACAATAATGGTTGGGCGGAACGCGAAGGACTCAAAAGTGAATTGTCTGAGGTGGCTTTCCAGCTGAGACCAGGCCAATCCAGCGGTCTGATCACCCTGCCGACGGCCGACGGTCGGGCGGCTTATTACATCCTTAATGTGGAGGAAGTCAAAAAAGCCACCGTGACTCCGCTTTCCAGTATACGGGAAGCTATTGAAAGCACCCTGCAGGCAGCCGAAAGCGAAAAAGCCCAGAGAGAATGGATCGACCGGTTGAAAAGGGATGCCTACATCGAGAAGTTCCTGTGAAAAATCCGAAGCCCATCGTGGGCGTAACTTTGGGCGATCCGGCTGGTATCGGACCGGAGTTGGTGCGAAAGGTTGTTCGGCGGGTGGGGAACTCGATCTCGTTGGAGATTCTCGGTGGTACCGGACAGGTTCGGCTAGGAAAACCGACCTTGGGCGGCGCCCGGGAGGTTAAGGCCGCCTTGGAGGAAAGCGTCCGACTTCTCCAGCACGGTCGATGGGCTGCCGTGGTGAATGGGCCGGTGTCCAAAGCATGGTTGCGACGGGTGGGTTTCCCTTTTCCCGGACAAACCGAGTTCTACGCAAGGGCTTTCGGAATGAGATCCGATGAGGTCACCATGATGATGATCGGGCCCCGTCTCCGGATTGCCTTGGTGAGCACGCACCTTCCCTTGCGTGAGGCGGTCCGAAGACTTAGAAAAAAAGATATCGTCAGATCGGGGGTTCATTTGGGGGATGTGTTGCAACGGTTGGGATGTAAAAAGCCAAAAATCGCCGTTTGCGGCCTCAACCCCCATGCAGGGGAGGGTGGAGTTTTTGGCAAGGAGGAGAAAACAATCGTTGGTCCGGCGGTACGAGAACTCCGGAGAAGGACGGGATGGAAAGTCTCGGGACCCGAGTCACCGGACTCGGTCTTTCGAAGGGCATATCAGGGGGAATTTGATGGCGTGGTGTCCCTGTATCATGATCAAGGTCTCATTCCGGCCAAACTGCTGGATTTTGACTCCACCGTGAATCTGACGGCCGGTCTTCCGGTGGTTCGTTGCTCCCCTGATCATGGGACCGCTTTCTCCCTTGCCGGTCGGGGCAAGGCGAGCCCGGACAGCATGTTGGCCGCCATTCGACTGGCCCATCGGTTGACGCGGAACCCCTCAAAATGACGGGGAAAGATTCTATTCAGCAACTGATCCTGAACCTTCCCGCCGAAGGGCTTTTTCACGGTAAAAAATGGCGATGGTCGGATCAACCTTTGCTGTTGCCGGGCGAGGACGTGTTATTTCTGGAGGGATTGGGAAGAAAGCTTCATTCCTTTCTTAAGGGCGCGGACAAGCTTTACCGGGGAAGTATTTCCGGTGACGTGCCCTCTTGGGTAGCCGAGTGGCTGGATCAGGGGAAGCCTCCGGAGGTCGTTGAACTGGGCAGAAATCAGAGGGGTGTTACCCCACGTATTCTCCGTCCGGATCTGATCCGCACGGATCGTGGTTGGTCCTTGACCGAAATTGATTCGGTGCCCGGGGGGATCGGATTAACCGCCTGGCTGCAGGAACAGTATGCCGCGATGGGGCACGCCGTCCTCGGTGGAAAAAACGGCATGCGGCAGATGGTGCAGGAGGTTTTAGGGGACTCGGGAGAAGTGATTGTTTCTGAGGAAGCCCGTGATTATCGGCCGGAATGGCAGTGGTTGCTGGGTCCCTCGCGGGTCAAAGCGGCGGAGGGTTATCGATTCGGAAGTCATTCCGTGTACCGATTCTTCGAGATGTTTGACTGGATGAAATACGAGGGAATTCGGTCGACCTGGGGAAGCAAAGTGAGAATGGACGCCCCCCCCAAGGCTTATTTGGAAGAAAAACTATGGTGGGCGCTTTTCTGGATGAGGCCGTTGGAACACTTGTGGAGAAAGGAACTGGGCGAGGGTTTCTTCCGTGAACTTAGAAGCATAGTCCCCCGGGCCTGGCCTTTGCGTCCCACCGAGCTTCCCCCCGAGGCGGTTTTGCCTGATTTGGAAATCCAGTCATGGACGGAGCTGGAGCAGGTCAGCCAGAAAGGCAGGGATTTGGTCATCAAGGTTAGCGGTTTTTCCCCCAAGGCTTGGGGCTCGCGTGGGGTGCTCTTGGGAAGCGATCATCCCAGGGACCGGTGGGTTCGGGAGTTACGGGAAGCATTATCGAAGTGGAAACAGGAACCCCGAATCTTACAGAGATACCACCATCCCGAGACCTTATCTCATCCTGTGTGGGATGAAGAGCAGGGTAAGGTTGTGGAGGAAAAATGGAAGTTACGGGTCTGCCCGTATTATCTGGTCACGGACGACCGGGTGGAACTCAAGGGGGCATTGGCCACATTCTGCCCTGCCGATAAAAAGCTGATTCATGGAATGCAGGATGCCGTACTTGTTCCGGTGGCCACCAAAAACAAGATGGAGAAACAGGGGTAAATCTAGGACGCCGGGAAGAAAAAAGGATTATTTCTTTTCGCGGTGGACTGTATAGCGCTTGAGAAAAGGGTTAAACTTTTTTAATTCAATCCTGTCTTTTTGGAGCTTTTTGTTTTTAGTGCCGAAGTAACGGGACGGGGGTTTTCCCTCCGCCCGGGCTTCGGTGCACTCCAAGATGATCTGTTCGCGCATGGGGAAAGAATGCCCGAGGGGGTGCTTGAGGTCAAGGCTACCTGACGTTGGCGCCCCTCTCGGCAAATCGGTTGACCCCTGAGCTGGCCTGGGCGGGAGGGGGTCGGCGGATCTCCTCTGGAGCGGGTCCCAAGCTCATAAAACCCTTGAGGATAAAGACGTCGACCCAGACATCCGCCTGGGGTTCGTAGGCACGGTAAGGGGCGAACGACCCGTAAAACCGATACTGATAGTTTTTATCGTCCTCCGGGCGGGGGAGGAAAGTGTGGGGTAAGGGACAGATTCCTGCAGTTCCCTCCAACGCCACCCAGCGGGCCTGCCGCCAGGATTCCTTGTCCTTTTTTACCCAACCCCAACCGCAGTAGTCCTCGACCAGGGTTCTTTGCGCAATCCATGACTCCCCGATCGTTTCCCCATGTTTGGCTGGAGTGAGAGCCGCCGGCAGGGTGGCACGCGCGACTTTTTCCTCCAGGGGCTTGCGAACTTCCTCATCGTCCTCGGCTTCATGAGTCCCGGAAACGTTCAGTGGGGGAGAGTTGGTTTCGGTACTAGCCGGAATGGAGGCATCCGAGGTGCGTAAAGGCAAAGGTGGACCCCAAACGAGGGAGGGAGCCAACAGAAAAACCAAAAGTGGAATCAGTAAACCCATGAGCCTTCCTTGCCGTTGGAGAGTTTGGGCATGCCGCCATCGCTGTAGTCGGTCTTGCCCACGGCGCCCACCATGGGTCGCCCAACCACCATTCTCCAGCGTTGCGAAAACTCCTCGCCGGAGTGGCATCCGTAACTGACGCATTCCGCATTGGGGGTGAAGCTGGAACCGGAGATCTTCTCCAGGTCATCGACATGAATCACCAAAGGCTCCAGGGCTCCGCCATCCACCCGGTTGCTGTAGTCGAACATCCAACACTTCTTGTTGGAATGCCCGAAGTATTCCAGGCGTGAAATCTTGGGTTTCTCCGCTGATCCATCGCGCCGCAGAAGGGTAAAGAGCTGGCTCTTGTTATCAAAATAGACGGGGGTGAGGCCAACTTTGGCAGCGCGCTCCTCGAGAATCTGGAGGTAATCCTGCTGATCCTCGAGCGAGCGACTGGAGTAACCGGGGCGAAAGACGAACCAAACAATCTGGTCGCCAAGTTTCAGGTCTTTCCGCAGCTCTCCCGCGCGGGTTAGAGCGGAATCGATAAAATTTCCCCAATATTTGTCGTGGGATGCCTTCTTAAATTTCTCGAACGAGCGCAGGGCCGGTCCGCCGGAAATGAGGACAACATCATGCGCCTGCAGGGGCAGGCACAAGAGCATCAGCGCGGTTCCTGTTCGAATTAAACGCATGCGGTAAGGCTACTTTTCCTTTTGGGGTGGCTCAAGCGGGGGTTTGACGTTGACCGATGCATACTGATCCGCAATGCTTTGCAACTTATGTCGAAAAACACGCCCATCACAGTCGCCCGCGGAGACGGCATTGGTCCGGAAATCATGGAAGCCACGTTGGCTATTTTGAAGGGGGGAGGGGCCCGACTGGATATCGAGGAGATCGAGATTGGAGAAAAGGTTTATCTAAGGGGTAATCCGGCGGGCATCGAACCCTCGGCCTGGGAGTCTCTGCGCCGGACCAAGGTTTTTCTCAAGGCTCCTATCACGACTCCCCAGGGCGGGGGCTTTAAATCCCTAAATGTCACCACCCGCAAAGCGTTTGGCCTTTATGCCAACATCCGACCCTGCCTGAGCTACGACCCCTACATCCGGACCAAGCATCCGAAGATGGATGTGGTCATTGTCCGTGAAAATGAGGAAGACACCTACTCCGGCATCGAGCACCGCCGCACTTACGATGTGGTCCAGTGTCTAAAGCTCATTTCACGTCCCGGTTGCGAGAAAATTGTCCGCTACGCATTCGAATACGCCCGGGCATACAACCGCAAGAAGGTGACCTGTTTCACCAAGGACAACATCATGAAGATGACCGACGGTCTCTTTCATAAAGTGTTTGATGAGATCGGGTCGGAGTATGCGGACATCGAGAAAGAGCATTGGATCGTCGATATCGGTGCGGCCAAACTGGCTGACACACCCGAGGTTTTTGATGTGATCGTGATGCCGAACCTGTATGGAGACATTCTTTCCGACGTGGCGGCCCAGATTGCCGGGTCGGTAGGCTTGGCCGGCTCTGCCAACATCGGGGACGGTTGTGCGATGTTTGAGGCGATCCACGGGTCGGCCCCGCGCCGGGCGGGACAGAATTTGGCGAACCCCTCCGGGTTATTTTTGGGAGCCGTCCAGATGTTGGTCCATATCGGGCAGGCGGACGTGGCTGAGAAGGTTCACAACGCTTGGCTCAAGACAATTGAAGACGGCGTTCATACCTATGACATCTTCCGCGAGGGGGTTTCCAAACAGAAGGTGGGAACGAAGGAGTTCGGGCAGGCAGTGGTGGCAAGAATCGGGCAGAAACCCGCCAAGCTGAAGCCGGTGGACTACTCCAAGGCTCCCAGCCGTCCTCTAACATCCCGCCCCCCCTACCAAAGAGACACAGCCAAACGGGAGTTGGTCGGTGCGGACGTGTTTGTTTTTTGGCCCAACGGAACCATGGAGCAGTTGGCGGCCAAGCTGCAACCGCTGGCCGCGGACGGAATGAAGCTCGAGATGCTTTCCAACCGCGGAATGAAGGTTTGGCCGGGAGGAATGGCTGAGACCTTCACCGTGGATGAGACCCGGTGTCGGTTTCAGTTGCCCGATGACAAACCGGGTTCCATCCACCACGAGGTTTTGGAAAAACTTTTAAACCGCGTGCGGCATGCGGGAATCGAATGGGTCAAAGTGGAGAACCTTTACAATTTCGATGGCAAGCCAGGATTCAGTCGCGGTCAGGGGCAGTGAGATTTATTTGCAGACGATTCCAGTCTGTAGTGTCAGATTCGTTTGCGCGGAGTTTGTGACAAGGTTCTTGGATTAAAGAACCCCCAGTTGATTCCGGGCTCCGAGAGTTTTGGCCAGACGGCGGGGATCGGAACGGCCGGAAATGACTTCCCGGTAAGCCTGCAGCAATCGGATTGCCTCCTCCGGTGTTTCATTGAGCAATTCGATCCGGAATCTGCGAAGCCCCGCATCGAGAAGACTCTCGAGATGGGAAACACCCGACTGGGGACGAGCGTTAAAAACGGTGTTGCGGCAACCGACATCGGCTCGGAGGGGATGGGATTCGCCCACACGGTCGCGAACAGCGATCCGATGCCGATCGCAGGGTCGACCACAGGTAAGATGGTCTTTTCCCTCCGATAGAAAAGCGGCAAAGACGCAGTGTTCCATATGAAACATGGGTATGTGCTGGTGCAGCGTCAGCTCGAACCAAGAAGGCGGGGCGGAGCGGAGAAGTTCCAGAAGTTGGGTGATATCGAGATCATAGCTTGGCGTGAGATATTGTAATCCCTCGCGAATCAAGAGGTCGGCCGAGAGGGGGTTGGACACGTTGAGGGAGAAGTCGCCGATCATGGGGAGTTTGGCTGAGCGAAAGTAGTCGAGAGCGCCGAGGTTGCGGATGAGAACCCCGTCGGGTTTGGCGTTCTCGATCAGGCGGAAAAAGCCGGTTTCACCCGCCTTTTGAATCCGCGGGGTAGCGAGATAGACGGGGGACCTGGATTGTTTTCGAATGGCTTCGACGGTGGGGCTGAAACGTCTGAGATCCTCAAAATCAAGGTAAAGAAAGTCGGGTTCTTCCGGGAGGAGGGCTTCGGCCTGGGCCGGATCACGGCAGAGCACTGAGATTCTAACCTCTGTCGCGACATGACGACTTGGGGCAAGGATCGGTTCGAGAAGTTTGGGTAAAACCGCCTCTTTCGATTGTCCTATTTTCCCAGGAAAGTGGGATAGTCCGGATGACTGGGTTAGGCGGGCAACGAGTTCTCGGCGCATTCGGTTGAGTTCGGAGACGGGCAGAATCACCGATTGAGGAAGGTCGACCGATAGGTCGCCAAGTTGGAACGGAGTGCCACCCAAGCGCCCCAACTGTTCCCGGATCTTCTCAGAGGTCAGAGGTCGGTTCCGAGCCGGGGTCAGGGGTTTGGCGGAGGTCAGAAGTGCTTCCTGATCACGGGTTGTCGCATGAAGATAAAGTGGCTTTCCAGGCTGGCCGGATATTTTTAGATGCAGGGGAGTGGTTAGGACTGGAGCTTCCTTGGAGCGTTCAACCTTCAACTGTTTTTCCAATTGGGGATCCCTCGTTTTCCAGACGCGGTCACCCGCCCGTGAGGTATGGGCAGGTAGGGAACCATGGCGAAACAGAAGACGGTTGCCCTTCACGCCAAAAAGATAGCCGCCCCGCTCTTTCTCGGTGTCGGTTCCCCGGTCGATGACCACTCCATCCCCTGGATGAAGCGGAGTGAGTATTTCATCGAGCTCGATCCAGTCCGGTCCGGTGCGGGTGATGCGCCCCGCCAAGGGACCACGTTTTTTCCCAAAACGCGCATGAACCAGTTGTTGATGGTCGACACCATGAAACCAACCGGAAAAAAGCCCCCGGCTGAAGGTCATTTCAAGGCGGTATTTTTCCCCCGGAGAAGCCGGGGTCGGACGGTTGGCAAGAGCTCGGTCCATGGCCTTCCGATAGACCGAGGTGACCGCGGTGATGTAGTCGGGAGATTTGAGTCGCCCCTCGATCTTGAAGGAGTGGAGGCCGAGTTTGATTAGTTCAGGGATTTCGTCCACCGCGGCGAGATCTTGTGGAGATAAAAGGTAGGCCCGGTCACCGAGATCTTTCGGTTGGCCGTCCACCTCCAAGCCGTAGGGAAGGCGGCAGGCTTGGGCGCACTCCCCGCGGTTAGCGCTTCGGCGGCCGAGGACCTCACTGGTCAGACATTGCCCGGAGTAGGCAACGCAGAGGGCCCCATGCACGAAAACTTCCAACGGAAGACCAGAGGGCTCAGTTGCCGATGGGAACTTGGCAAGTTCACGGAGGGAGAGTTCACGGGCAAGGACGGCCAGGGAAACACCTTGGCGCCGGGCAAAGGCCACGCCCTCGGGCGAGGTGAGCGTCATCTGGGTGGAGGCATGGATTTCCACACCGGGACAAACTTCCCGGGCTAAACGCACCAACCCAAGATCCTGAACAATGATGGCATCGACCTTGCAATCCGAAACCCAGCGAAGGAGCCGTTCCGCCTCGGATAGTTCGGACGGGAAGATCAAGACATTCAGGGTGAGGTAACCGCGCCGCCCCCGGGCATGAAGGTATTCCATCACATGAGGAAGATCTGCTTCGGTAAAGTTTTCGGCGCGGAGACGGGCATTCAATGCGGGAAGTCCAAAATAGACGGCATCCGCCCCTGCCGTGACTGCGGCCTTAAGGCACTCCCAGTCGCCGGCAGGAGCGAGGAGTTCGGGTTTGAGCGGCGAGGCCATCTCCCAAGGTAGCCTTATTCGGAAGGGGAAACGAGCGGAGAGCTGTTAGTCGAGGAAATGAACCCGGCCTGTTTCCACATCGTAGACCGCACCGATGACTTGGAGTTTGCCGTCCATCTTGGATTTGTGCAGGAGCTCGCTGTTCTGAATGAGCACGTTCATCTGGTAGCGAACAAGTGCCTCGACGGCATGGCTCAACTGAGCCTCTTGGGAAAGGTCTGCGTGTTCCTGATGGATCTTTTCGATTCCCGGGCGGAGAGATTTGGTTAGCAGGGAGATATTTCCCGGGACGGGTTTGCCCTCCAGGGTGGCGGTGACGGCACCGCATTTCGTGTGGCCAAGGACGAGAATCGTGTGGACGCCCAATACAGCCACACCGTATTCGAACGTGGCGTTGACCTCCGGGGTGTCAAACCCACCTGCGTTTCTGCAGACAAAAAGATCCCCCACTCCCATATCGAAAATCACTTCCGGAGGAGTACGTGAGTCGGCACAGGTCAAAACAGCAACGGAAGGTGTTTGTCCGATGGCCCCAGTCTTGGCCACTTGACCCTTTTGCCAATTGTGAGCCAGCGCTTTTCCTTCGGTGAAGCGCTGGTTTCCGGCCTCCAAGATGGAGCGGGCTTTTTCTGAGGGGACCCCCGCATGAGATAAACCCAGGGTAATGAGATATGCCGCGCCGCGAAAAATCCAAACGGGTCGTTTCATGAACAAACTCAAGCGAGAAGGGCGTTTGAGACAAGGAATCATTAATAAAACAATTGCAGTCGCGTGATGAAGCCGAGCTCATTGTTTTCCACCACCGTGTTGGGAGCGCCACCTCCGGTGAAGGCGTTGTATTCCAGCGTGACCCCAAGCCGAATGATCCGGTTGGGGTACCAGTTGAGGGCCACGGAGGCCCCGTTGACACCTGAGGCATTGTTTATTTTTGAAATACCCATTCCGCCCTCATTCACCGGTCGAAACATATTGGCGCCTGCCGCCAATCCATCGTAACGAAAGGCGAGTTCCCATGCCCCGATATCTCCACTGGAAAAATCAAGAGGACGGGCCGGAACGATTCCTCCCAGGGAGCAAGGTTCCCCGGTAATCATCCAATCCACCTCAACATCCCATGCGGTGGTCTGATAGTTGGTATTTCCCCCGCCGGAGGAATTCACGATGGTTGCCGTGTTGACCCCCTGCTGTTCGGCGGTGAATTCTCCCCAAACCGATATCGGACCATAGTTATAATAGAGTTGCGGGCTGATTCGCCAAACCTCTCCTTGGACTCCCAAGCCGCTGGGAAAGGAGAGAAAAGTATTTCCGCCATCGGTGCTGTAATCCTGAAAGAGTCGATTGGTGTCAACGGATTGGTTGGCCGTCTGCCATCCGATGCTACCGCCCACACCCAAGTGAAATCCGCGAAGTTCTTCCGGGACAGAAAGCTCTTCCCGAAACGGCTGGCAAAAAAGGCGGAAGTAGCCCACCGGACCGGTGCCGTAGTCCAAGCCGCTTTGCACCGTGTCATTTCGTGCCCCGGCTCCCACCATGGCCGCCCAGGACAACTTTTCATCAAAAAGGATCCCGTGAGCCATGACCCCCAAATCCCGGTTGGGGATCAAATTGGAGGTGAGAGATCGTTCGGCGAAAGGAATAAAGGCCACCGGAGTGAGCATTTCCAGCCCCAAAGGCACGGTGAATTTTCCGGCCTGCACTTGAATCTCTTCCACGGTATCAAAATTAATAAAGGCATCGGCAATTGTCGTGGAGTATGAGGTTGCATTGGGAGAGGCCAGGGCAAACTCCGGGGCAAAGCGGTACTCCCAGTCATCGTAAAAGTAGCCAGCCGCGTAGGGTCTGGCGCGACGGACAAGAAACTTGGACATGTCTGAAGTTCCTGGGTCGACAAACTGACGATCGTCGAGTTGCAGCAGACCTCCCAGTCGAATGAGATGGTGGTTGTCCTTCGAGCGAAAGATCATGCCTTTCTCCGAGATATCGACCATAGGCAGATCCATGCGGGGCTGTTGTTCCGATTTGGGTGCGAATTCCGTCGTTCCCTCGACGGGTTGCTCCATGGTCGGTTGCTCCTTGGCATCAGGGGATAAAAAGGGTTTTGCTTGTGGAGGGGAGGGCGTTTTGGGTGGGAGAAAGGGGGTATATCCAATCGGGTGGGGGGGGATGATGGTGGGTTTGGGCGGATCCTCGGCGGGGGTTCTCAGACGGGCAGCAGGCGCGGCGCCGCTGTCCTGTTTTTTTATTTTTTTGACCTCCTCGATCAGTGTTTGGACCTGTGCCTTGAGATCTGCGATGGTTTTCGCCGTCTCTTCATCCATAGCCTTCAGCCCTTGCGAGCTGCATTGTAGGAAAAATGCAGCCAGCAACATTCTTCGGAATACGTGGGAGAATCCGTTGAGCATGCATAAACAGAATCAACGGAAAGCGTTGTGGCACCAATCTCTCCGCCCGTCATAAAAAAACTATTGGTGAACAAGGGTTAATAATAGGAGAAGGCAGGGATGAACTTGGTGCGTGGAGTGGTTTTTTTTGCTAGGATGGGTTTATGGAAAGAAAACCGCCATGGTTGCGGGTCAAGATTCCCGGTGGTCCCGGCTATCTAAAAGTTCGCAACCTTGTGCAAGATAATCGGTTGCACACGGTTTGTGAGAGTGCCCACTGCCCCAATCTGGGGGAGTGTTGGAGCCGGGGTACGGCAACCATCATGATTTTAGGGGAGACGTGCACCCGAAGTTGCCGCTTTTGCGCCATCGCCACCGGCAAGCCAACCGAGGTGGATTGGGCGGAGCCGGCCCGGGTGGCGGATGCGGTCCGGATTATGGGATTACAGCATGCGGTCATCACTTCCGTGGCTCGCGACGACCTTCCCGATGGTGGAGCGGAGATCTGGGCCCGAACCATCCGGGCGGTGCGCAATGTGAATCCGCAAACCCACATCGAGGTATTGATTCCTGATTTCAAAGGCAGGGAGGAGAGTCTGAACACCGTGCTGGAGGCCGGGCCGGACATTCTGAATCACAACATGGAAACGGTGAGGAGACTGCAAAAGCCGGTCCGGGTGCAGGCGCAGTATGAGAGAAGTCTCGAGGTGTTAAGCCGTGCCAAGGCCAGGGGTTTTGTCACCAAGACAGGCTTGATGCTGGGAATCGGGGAAAAAGAGGCGGAGATCGAGGAGACTCTGGCGGATCTGGCGGAGGAGAGGGTGGATATTTTGACTTTGGGTCAGTACCTGCGGCCCACGGCGAAGCATCTGCCGATCGACCGCTGGGTGACACCCGAGGAGTTTGCCCGGTGGAAGGAGAGGGCTTTGGCTTTGGGTTTCGGGGTCTGTGAAAGCGGTCCCTTGGTCCGAAGCTCGTACCATGCCGAAGAGCAATCGGCCAAATATACGGGGGTGGAGGTATCGGCGAGGAGTTGATTGGGGATGGAGGAATCGGTCGCAATCCCCGAGCGACTGCATCCTAGGTGAGCACTTTGGACGGCTTGGCTTTGTCCGCCAGACGACTTTAGGAAGCCAATTCGGAGACCGAGGGGCAGGAACAGACGAGGTTGCGGTCCCCGTGGACCGCGTCGATGCGGGAGACCGGGGGCCAATATTTCCAGATCCGGGTCCATGGGGCGGGATAAGCGGCCAACTCACGCGAGTAAGGCCGGTCCCAGGAGTCTGAGAGAACGTCACAGGCGGGGTGAGGCGCCATTTTGAGCGGGTTCCTGATCCGATCCATTTTACCTGCCTCAATCTCGGCAATCTCCTTGCGAATGGAGATCAGGGCATCGGCAAACCGATCCATTTCTTCCCGGGACTCCGATTCAGTGGGCTCGATCATGAGGGTTCCGGCCACCGGCCAAGACATGGTCGGGGCATGAAAACCGTAATCCATCAGGCGTTTGGCCACATCCTCGACTTCGATTCCGGCGCTGGCTTTAAAAGGGCGAAAATCGAGAATGAACTCGTGGGCAACCCAACCGCCGGCACCGCGGTAAAGGATGGGATAATGGGGGGAGAGCCGGTGCGCGAGGTAGTTGGCGTTCAGAATGGCGACCTGGGTACAAAGGGAGAGACCCTTGGACCCGATCATGGCCAGATACATCCAGGGAATGACGAGGATGCTGGCGCTGCCGTAAGGGGCAGAGGCCACGGCACCCGCCTGACCGGAACGAACCGGCAAAACGGGGTTGGAGGGTAAGTAAGGGGCCAGATGACCCGCGACCGCGATGGGTCCAACACCGGGTCCGCCACCCCCATGGGGAATGCAAAAGGTTTTGTGTAAATTGAGGTGGCAGGCATCAATTCCGAATTCGCCAGGTCGGGAAATGCCCACCAAGGCGTTCAGGTTGGCTCCATCCATGTAAACCTGCCCGCCGGCGGCATGAACTTTTTGACAAAGTTCGCGGATGCCGGATTCAAAAACCCCGTGGGTGGAGGGATATGTGACCATGGCGGCTGCCACTTTGGGTCCATGTTCGCGGAGCTTGGCCTCCAAGTCGGCATGATCGACATTCCCTTTGGCATCGCAGGCTACCGGGACAACGCGAAAACCGGCCAAAACCGCACTGGCGGGATTAGTGCCATGCGCGGAAACGGGAATCAGACAAACATCCCGGGCCGACTCCCCCCGGGCATGCTGCCAAGCCCGAATGGCCAAGAGGCCGGCATATTCCCCTTGGGATCCGGCATTGGGCTGTAGGGAAACCGCGGGAAGACCAATGATTTCACCAAGCCATTTTTCCAGATCGTGGATCATGGTGAGATAGCCTTCATTCTGACTGGCCGGAGCAAAGGGGTGAGGATCTCCGACTGCGGGCCAGCCCAACGGGGTTAGTTCCGACGCGGCATTTAACTTCATGGTGCAGGAGCCCAGCGCCACCATGGACTGCGCCGGGGTGAGATCTTTTTGGGCCAGATGGCGGATATATCGCAGGAGCTCATTTTCGTTTCCATGAGAAGAAAAAACGGAATGAAGAAGGGCCGGACTCATGCGAGTCAAGGGACCGCTCAGTTTTGGAGTTAGAGTAGAGGTCTTGGAGGATCTTCCGCCAAAAAACTCCACCAGCCGGTTGATTTCCATGTCGTCCGTTCTTTCGTCCAAGGTGATGCCGATCTCCGTATCGGAATAAACCCGGAAGTTGTAACGGGCCTTGTGTGCGGCCTGGAGTGCCGAGGAGATGACTTGGGAGGAGCCTTGGATGCGGAGGGTATCAAAAAAGAGTGGGTGGACGATCTTGAGGCCAAGTTGGCCCAGCTCAGTCGCCAGACGCAGGGCATGTCCGTGAATGCGCAGGGCAATTGAGCGGAGACCCTCCGGGCCGTGGTGGATGGCGTACATGGAGGCCATCGAGGCGAGCAGGGCCTGTGCCGTGCAGATGTTGCTCGTCGCGCGATCCCGGCGAATGTGCTGTTCGCGGGTCTGAAGGGAGAGACGATAGGCCATTCGCCCGGAGGCATCCTTGGAAACGCCCACCAAGCGTCCCGGCAGGAGACGTTGGTATGCCAGACGCGTGGCAAAATAAGCGGCGTGGGGCCCCCCAAAACCGACGGGGATACCAAAACGCTGGGTGTTTCCAACGGCCACATCGGCTCCGAGTTCGCCCGGTGGAGTGAACAAAAGCAAGGCCATGGGGTCGGCCACCAGAATGGAGAGGGCCCCGGCTTTTTTTATTTTTTCCATCTGGGGGCGTGGATCGGATAGGCGCCCGTCACTTTCGGGATAGCTGAGGATTCCGGCAAAGATTCGGGAGGCCTCGCTTTCTGGAAACGTTTCCGAAGTGATGATTTTCCATTGCAAGGCGCTGGCTCGGGTGGTGACGACCGCCGCAGTCGTCGGGTGAAGTCCCGGGGTGAGCCAAAGGGTATTACGGTCGTTGCTTGAGGAGGCGGCGTGGGCCAGGGACGCGGCCTCGGCGGCCGCGGTGCCCTCATCCAAAAGGGAGGCGTTGGCGATTTCCATGCCGGTTAATTCCATGATCATGGTTTGGAAATTCAGCAGGGCTTCCAGACGTCCTTGGGAAATTTCCGGCTGGTAAGGGGTATAGGAGGAGTACCATCCCGGATCCTCGAGCAAATTGCGGCGAAGAATGTTCGGTGTGATGGTGCCGTGATAACCAAGTCCGATCAGCGAACGCGCAGGCTGGTTCCGGGCGAAGGTGCTTTCCAGATCCGCCAGGGCGTGTGCCTCCGACCGGGCGGGAGGAAGCTGGGGCAGCCGGCGCGCGGAAAGACTCTCGGGAAGGGACTTTTGTACCAGCTCCTCAAGGCTGGCCAAGCCAAGGGTCTGAAGCATCTGGAGGCGGGTTGATTCATTCGGGCCCAAATGACGCGGTAAAAAGGAAAAATCCTCTCCGGGGGAATGCGCCGGGGCGGAGCGAGTTGCGTGTTTGGTTTGTGGGTTGGGCGCGGCTGCAGGCACCGTTTGAGCGTAATTGACACGGAGAACTTGGCAAGAGGCAGGGAAAGTTGGCGGTGAATGAGTGATTCGGGCACGCTATTCCGGTGCATCAGATCTCGGTCCGGAACTGTGGATTAGACGCCTTGGCGCATGTCTTGGCCTCTTCGGAGGCACTGCGTGCCGTTTCGGTTTCCTTCCATGAGGGGCGGTTGGAATATGCGACTGCCGGGCAACAAAGCGGGGAAAAGGCGGGAGTGGAAGTGGCGGAAGCGGTGCGCGGGTTGCAGGGGGCAAGCGTCTGTCGTTGGGATGCCAAGTCCCCGCGTTGCTCCGCCTGTGGCCGTCTTTTTGACGGGGAGTGGGAGGAGGGGGTCCTGATCCGAAGAGCCGGGGAAAAGATCGTGCTGGAAAGGGAAAGTTGCCCGACAGCCCCCAAGTTCTGGCTTTGGCGAATGTTGAGCGGGGTCAAGCTGGAGGTGCGGCAACTTCCTTCCGTGGTGGGGGCGGGAAAAAAATGGAAGGTGCCTCTGGGATTGGCCCTCGCTTGCGGCATGGCCGGCCTGTTGGGGTGGAGAGTGGAGGGTTGGATGGGCCGGATATTCTTTTTTATCGCTTATATGGCGGGAGGGTGGAAGACCGCGGAGGAGGTGTGGCATAAAATCCGCGGCGGGGTTCTCGATATTCATTTTCTGATGTTGGCCGTGGCCGCGGGAGCGGCGGCGGTCGGTCATCTTGAGGAGGGGGCGTTGCTACTATTTTTATTTTCCCTCAGCGGAGCTTTGGAGGAATTGGCCGCTTATCGGACCGAAAGGGAGTTGGCAGGCCTTTTCAAGGCAGCCCCTCGTGAGGCCACCCGGATCAAGGCGGATGGCCAGGAAGAGGAGGTTCCGGTTGATCAACTGGAACCAGGAATGATTGTCCGGGTCAAACCCGGCGACGGATTTCCCGTGGATGCGGAAGTGATTGAGGGAAAGACCAGCGCCGACGAGTCGAGTCTCACGGGGGAATCGGTGGCGGTGGACAAGGAGGTGGGCTCCAACGTGTTGGCGGGAACCCTCAATCTGTGGGGCCGGGTGGATTTGAAGGTTCTGCGAAAAGCCAAGGAAAGTGCGCTCGAGGGGGTGCTACGTCTGATTCGCGAGGCGCAGGAACAAAAAGCCCCGGCCCAAAGGTTCACCGACCGGTTTGGGACCAGATACACGCAGGTGATTCTGGCCTTGAGCATGACCATGTTCTTTGTTTGGTGGGGAACGGGTGGGTGGAAAACATCGGGTGTGAGCGCGGCGTTTTACCACACCATGACTTTGCTGGTCGTCGCTTCCCCGTGTGCACTCGTGCTTTCCATTCCCTCGGCCATTTTGGCGGGTATTGCCGCCGGAGCCAGGCGTGGGATTCTTTTTCGCGGGGGTAGCCCGATCGAGCGGTTGGGAGGCATTCGCCGGGTGGCTTTGGACAAAACCGGGACCCTGACGACGGGCGAGATGAAAGTTCTGGGAGTGGAGACTGACGGCGGGTGCAGCGAGAGGGAGTTGGTGCAAGGAGCCGCCAGTCTGGCAATCGAATCCCTGCACCCGGTATCCCTGGCGATTGTGCGCGAGGCAAAGCGGCGGGGGGCGCCCGTGCTTCCCTTGGCGGAATTTTCCTCAGCGACCGGCGGCGGGGTTCGGGGAAAGACCATGCAGGGGACAGAGTGCCGGCTGGGAAGGAGAAGTTTCCTCCAGAATCCAAGCTGGACGACAAAGATCGCCGCTCCCCCCACAGGAGTGACCGAGGTTTTTTATGAAGGGGAGGATGTTCGTGGAAGATTCCTGTTGGCGGACGAGATTCGGAAAAGCAGCGGCCCCCTCTTGGCTTGGCTGGAGAAGCAGGGGTTGAGGGTCACGATGTTGACGGGAGACCGGGAGGCGGCAGCCCGGCATGTGGCCGAGGAAGTGGGCCTCAAGGATTACCGTTTCGGCCTTCACCCCGCGGACAAGGTTGCCGCCATCAAGGAGTGGTCGGCCCGAGGGGAAAAAGTGGCCATGGTGGGGGATGGGGTCAACGATGCCCCAAGCTTGGCGGCGGCGGAGATCGGTGTGGCCATGGGGGCGAGGGGGACGGGGGCAGCCTTGGCGGAGTCGGACGTCATCCTGATGCGGGATCGACTGGAGAGCTTTGCCGAGGCCTATGATCTAAGTCGCCGGACCCGTCGGATCATCACGCAAAACCTGTTTATTTCCCTGGGAACGATTGTGGTTTTGGTGTCGGCGGCGTTGGGGTCCGCCATTCCGCTGACCGCGGGGGTGGCGGGTCATGAGGGGAGCACCGTCGTCGTGGTTCTCAACAGCCTGCGTTTATTGATCGGAAAAAGGAAATTTAACGCGGAAATGTGTTAATCTGACGGGTTGCATGCCGGGGAGGGTAGCGTGTAGGAATACTGGCATGCGTTGGAGGGCCATTCTTCTCTTTGGGGCACCCGGTTCCGGAAAGGGAACCCAAGGAAAGATTCTGGGTTCCATCCCGGGTTTTTGCCATCTGTCGTGTGGGGATGTCTTTCGGGGTATGGATCTGCGGACGAAGGTGGGGCAGGCCTTCCTGAAGTATTCCGGTGCCGGAAAACTGGTGCCGGATGATGTCACCGTGGATCTGTGGCGCCAGCACATGGCAAACATGGTGACCTTGGGTAAATTCAAACCGGAAATCGATCACCTGGTGCTCGATGGAATTCCGAGAAACGCCGCCCAAGCCAAACTTCTGGAGGCAGATCTTCAGGTGGACGCCCTCTTCCATTTGGTTTGTCACGACCGCGCGAAACTCGAGGAACGGCTCAAGCGCCGCGCCCTGCGGGACAACCGTCTGGATGATGCCAGCGACAAAGTGATCCACGACCGGTTGCAGACCTATGAAAGGGAGACCAAGCCTGTCCTCGAGTATTACGGTGATAAAAAAGTCAGGGAGATTGATGCGGAGCAATTTCCGTTCGAGGTGACCCGGGATATTTTGACCCAGGTCAAGCCTTCCAAGATCGAGAAGACCCAGCGGAAGTTGGCCGGGGCCGGCGTCTAGGCGCGTGCGGATCGTTTTTGCCGGAACGGGGGAATTCGGGGTTCCATGCCTGGAGGCCTTGGTGGCCTCGGATCAGCACTTCGTTTTGTCGGTGGTGACCCAACCCGACCGTCCGGCTGGCCGGCAGCAGAGGCTATTGGCCTCCCCGATCAAGGAGTGCGCTCTGCGGCACCAACTCCAGGTTTTTCAACCGGAGGATATCAACGCCCCCTCCGCCCTGAGCCAGATTCGCTACCAGAAGCCCGACCTGATGGTCGTGGTGGCTTACGGGCAGATCCTGAAAAAGCCGATTCTGGAAGTGCCGGAAAGAGGATGCTGGAATGTGCACGGTTCCCTGCTGCCCCGGTATCGTGGAGCCTCGCCGATTGCGGCAGCCATTCGGGATCGGCAAAAGCGCACCGGAGTCACGATCATGCAGATGAATGAGGGTTTAGATACCGGCGATATCCTGGATTTTGTGGCCACCCGAATCCGTCCGAACGAAACCACGGGGATGCTGCATGATCGTTTGGCCCAAAAAGCCTCCCCCCTTTTGTTGGATCTTTTGGCGAAAGCGGAAAAAGGAAAGCTCCGCCGAGTGCGCCAGAATAACGCGGATGCCACCTTGGCCCCGCGGATGTCCAAGGAGGACGGCAAAATCAACTGGGATAAAAATCCCGACGAGATCGAGGCCCATATCCGGGCCATGCAACCGTGGCCGGGAGCGTATACCTGGATTCCGGAAGGGGCGGACCAGAAAATGCTGAAAGTTTTCTCGGTCATTCTCTCCCGGAGGGCGAAAGGAAAGCCGGGGGAAATCGTGGAAGTGAACTCGCATGGGATTTTGGTGGCGGCAAAAAAGGGAGGCGTGCTCTTGCGGGAAGTTCAACTGGAGGGGAGGAAAAGGATGCCGGCGGCCGAATTCGGTCGCGGTTCCGGTCTGGGAACCGGGATGGTGTTCGTTTAGGGCGACTTCTTGATCCACCGCTCCTTTTGTAGGGCGAGACGGCGATCCACCAGTTCCCACGGGCCGGGATTCTTTCCGGAGGCGTAGAGCCTTTCCCGCCGGAGTATGGAGCGGATGTAGGCCCGGGTGGTGGGAAAATCCACGGCTTGCAGAAAATCGGACGCTCTGAGGGCCTCGTTTTGCTTTGCCCACCGGCGGGCGTGAGTGATCCCGGCGTTATATTCGGCCAGGGCAAAAACCTCCGGCCGATCCGCGTTGATCCAGCGCTTCATCGCCCGGGAAAGATACCAACTGCCCGCAGCCAGGTTGGTTCGGGCATCAAATAGATCCGTGGCTTGAAAAGAGCGGTTTCGGGTGGCTTGGGCCCAGTCCTGCGCGGCGCCCGGGGTAACCTGCATCAAACCACGTTCACCGGAAGTTCCCACAGCCCGGGTATCGAAATCGCTCTCCCTCCAAACCACGGCCCGGACCAGGGAAACGGGGAGATCATGCCGATGGGCGGCTTCGACGATCAGGGGTTCCAGCTCCTGGGAACGGTGAAGTTCCCCCAGCCAGGAAAATGTGATCAGGGCCAATGGGGTACAAATGACCGCCAGGGCGGCCAGAATGCGTGGACGGGCCAAAAGCATGAATTCCCATCCTACAGGCACAAATCGCACCAGGGGAAGCGAGCGATACTTGCCGGATCAAAAAAAAAGGAGCAGAGCCTAGGGGTGAATTTACCACGTTATGTCCGGGTGGCCCCGGAATTGGGTCTGGATCGCCTCTTCGATTATGCGATTCCAGCCTCTTTGTCCGGACGGATCGAACTGGGGCAACGGCTTCGGGTGCCTTGGGGGAAACGCGACATCATGGCCTATGCCGTGGAGTTCCCATCCCGACCGGAAGTGGAGAAGGTAAGGGAAATCGGGGAGATCATCGGGGATAGGCCCCTGATTCCGCCCGGCTTATGCAAGTTGGCGCGCTGGATGGCGGACTATTATGCCTGCGATCTCGGAGCGGCACTACGGACGGTCCTTCCCGGACCGGTGCGTTCCCACGAGGGGGGAGGAAAGATGGCTTGGTGGATCGAGCCGGTTTTGGAGCGGGAAAAACTGGCGGAAAAGGTGCTGCAAGGGGCGAAATCCCAAAAAAAAGCTTGGGATCATCTTCGGGCTCATGGCGGGGGATGGCTGAGTCGTTTGGTTCAAGAGGTGGGGTTGGGCACGGCGGTATGGAGGGCCCTGGTGGATCGTGGCTTGGCGGAACGTCTGGAAAAACGTTTTGTTCCTGCGGAGGAAAAAGCGGAGGCAGGGTGGGCGGACGCCTCCCGTAAGCCGGTGTTGGGTGAGGAGCAGATTCTGGCTCTAGAGGAGTGGAACGACGAAAGAAAAAAAGAGGAGGGGGGAAGACCGATCTTGCTGGAGGGAGTCACAGGCAGTGGAAAAACGGAGGTTTATCTGCAGGCTTTGGATGCTGTTCTGGAGGAGGGAAAAAACGCGATCGTCCTGGTTCCGGAGATTTCCCTAACGCCACAAACGGTGGCCCGTTTTCGAGGTCGACTGGCGGGACGCCGCGTGCGCCTTTGTGTTTTGCACAGCGGACAGACCGTGGCGCAAAGGAGGGAGTCTTGGCATGAGATCCGCGAAGGTCGGGCCAAGGTGGTGATTGGTGCCCGCTCCGCCCTTTTCGCTCCCTTGGATCAGCTCGGATTAATCGTGGTCGATGAGGAGCATGATGGCGGATACAAACAAGGTGAGGCACCGCGATATCATGCGAGGGACCTCGCCGTCGTCCGGGGTCGGATGGAAGGGGCCTCCGTCATGCTTGGAAGTGCCACCCCGTCGCTGGAGAGCGGATATAATGCCGACCGCGAAAAATATAGGAGAGTGCGCCTCACCAAGCGCGTGGATGGAGCCAAACTACCCAAGGTGCATGTGGTGGATCTGCGCAAGGAGACCAAGCCAAAAACGGGTGGACCGGTTCTGCTCTCCGTCGCCTTGAAGGCGGCATTGGAAAGCCGACTCCAAAAAGGGGAGCAGAGTTTGGTTCTATTAAACCGGAGGGGATATGCGCCCAGCGTGCAATGTCCTCATTGCGGTCAGGTGGAGGAGTGTGAAAGGTGCGCGGTGCCGATGACGTATCATCGGGGTGAAGGGAGACTGCGTTGCCACTTCTGTGACGCCGAAAAACGGGCCCCCACCCAGTGTGCCTCCTGCGGATCCCCGGTGCTTTCTTTCACAGGAGCCGGAACGGAACGTTTGGAGGAGGCGGTGGTGCAAGCCATGCCCGGGGTGCGTTGGACCCGGATGGACTCCGACAGCATGAAGGCGAGGGGTGCTCACGGGAGGGCTTTGGAGGATTTTCGCGAGGGCAGAACGGATATTTTGCTTGGGACCCAGATGATCGCCAAAGGACTCCACTTTCCCAGGGTGACCTGCGTGGGTGTGGTCGGAATCGATTCGGCCCTCAACTTGCCTGATTTCCGGGCTTCGGAGCGGGTGTTTCAACTGTTGGTGCAGGTGGCGGGTCGGGCCGGTCGGGGGGAAGTCCCGGGTGAGGTATTTGTTCAGACTTACACCCCGTTTCACCCTGCCATTCAATTTGCACGTCATCACGATGTGAACGGCTTCCGGGAGCAGGAACTGGAATACCGTAAGGCGCACGGGTATCCGCCGTTCCGGCGCGTGATCCTGATCTCTTTTTCCGGAACCAGCGATGCCCAGACGCGTGCTTCCATCCAGCATGTGGCCTTGCGCCTGCGGGAGATTTGGAAGGGGGAGCAGGAGGTGCCGGAACCGGCCCCGGCCCCGATCACCCGGGTGGAGGGCAAATTCCGATATCAGATCTTCCTGCTGGTGGATAAAGTGACGTCCGTGATGAAGGATATAAAGCGGGAGGTTTTGGGTCAAAAATGGCCGGTGGGAATGAAGGTTTCCGTGGATGTGGATGCGCAGGATTTACTTTAGATCGAACGCGAGTCGGAATGAGTTATAGTTGTTTTCCCATGGACACCCTCTTTCTGACCACGGCCATCGATTATGCAAATGCCAAACCCCATTTGGGGCATGCCTATGAGAAAGTTTTGACGGATACCTTGGCCCGTTTTGCGCGTCGCAAGGGTATTGCAGTGCGTTTTTTGAGCGGTTTGGATGAACACGGTCAAAAAGTGCAACAAAGTGCCGCCAAAAGCGGGCAAAGCCCCCAGCAGTTCGTGGATGGTATCAGCGCCGAGTTTTTGAGGCTTTGGAAGATTCTTAAGGTTGAACCGGATGACTATCTGAGGACGACGGAAGTGCGTCACCGTCAACTGGTCCAAGGGGTGTTGGCCAAACTTCATACCCAAGGAGATATCGTCCAAGGAACCTTCCGGGGTTTTTACAGCATTCGGGCGGAACAGTTTCTCACCGAGAAGGAGAGGCAAACCGACGGATCGTGGCCGGAAATCTACGGCGAAGTGGTTGAACTGACGGAGGAAAACTACTTTTTCAAATTGTCGAAGTACCAAGATTGGCTGAAGGATCTGCTGACTAGGAAGCCATCGTTGATATTTCCTGAATTCAGAACGAAAGAGGTTCTGGGGGCCCTGGAGAAGCCCTTGCCGGATCTCTGTATTTCGCGCCCTAAAACCCGCTTGGCCTGGGGCATCCCCCTTCCGTTTGATGAGACTCAAGTGACCTATGTTTGGTTCGACGCCCTGCTTAACTATGTGACCGGAGCTGGTTCCGGTGCGGGAAAACCAGAAGACTGGTCACCGGCGGTCCATGTCATCGGAAAAGACATCTTGGTCCCCGCGCACGGTATTTATTGGCCCTGCATGCTGAAGGCCTTGGGCCTCCCCGTGTTTGAACAACTGCTGGTACACGGCTTTTGGACGCGCAAAAGCGAGAAGTTAAGCAAGTCGACCGGGAACGTGGTTGATCCGGAAATCCTGGCGGCCAAGTACGGACCTGATTCTTTCCGCTATTATGTGCTCCGGGAGATGGCCTTGGGGCATGACGCGGATTTTGATGAGGAGTCTCTGGCAGCCCGAAGAAAAGGGGAGTTAGCCCATGAACTGGGAAACCTTTTGCAGCGCGCCGGCTCGATGGTGGGCCGGTACCGGGAAGGCAGAATTCCAGCGTCCCCCGTGGCGGATGCGGTCTCGGAAGCCTTTCGCGCAACCGTGCTATCCGCGTTGCGCAAATGGGATGAACTGATGAATGCGCGTCAGATTCATTTGGCCTTGGGAGAGCTTTGGAAGGGCGTCCAAGCAGCCAACCAGATGATCGAATCAAGGGCGCCGTGGAAATTGGCGAAGGATCCGGCCCAGGCGGACATGCTGGATGCCACCTTGGCCGATGCCATGGCCGCTCTGGAACTTGTTCTCGAGGAGGTGGCCTGCGTGATTCCGCTTACCTCCCATGCAGGATTGCGGCAGATCGGCTGTTCCGGAGGTATTTTCCCACGGTCCAAGAACTGGCCCCAGTGGCCGACGCACCAAGCCGGCAGGTCTTTGGGCAAGATCGAGCCTCTGTTCCCGTTATTGGAGGAAGAAAAGCAGGGCCGGTGAGGAAAATGATACGGCCGGCAGTTGCATCCACTGACCGACTTTGGCATTTTACCCTGCGAGGAGAATCTTGATCCCATGAGCAGCAAAACCTACGCACATCCTGAGGCCCTGGTGGAGACCAGTTGGCTGGCAGAACACCTGAATGATCCGGGGGTCCGGGTGGTAGAAAGCAACGAGGACGTTCTCCTCTATGACACCGGCCATATTCCAGGTGCTGTCCATATTGATTGGCGCCGCGACCTCCAGGATGCATTGGTGCGGGACTATATTTCCCCGGTGGCTTTTGCCGAACTTTGCGGACGCAATGGTATTACCCCTGAGACCACGGTGATCTTTTATGGGGATAAATCGAATTGGTGGGCCTGCTACGCCCTTTGGGCCTTCCGCCTTTTTGGCCACACCAAAGTCAAAATTCTGAATGGTGGAAGAGACAAGTGGGCTTCGGAAAAAAGAGCTCTGACCCGAGAGAGGGTTCAAACTCAATCGGTCCAGTATCCAGTTCCGCCCAAGCGTTTGGATGGCGAAATCCGTGCTTTTTACGAAGATGCGTTGGCTTTTAGTCAGGGCAAAAAACCGCTGATCGACGTCCGCTCCCCGGGGGAATTTAAGGGCGAGGTGACCCACATGCCGGAGTATCCCCAGGAGGGAGTGCTACGCGGGGGTCATATTCCCGGGGCCAAGAGCGTTCCGTGGAAGACGGCGGTTCGGGAAGATGGAACCTTCAAGTCGGCTGAGGAGCTTGGAAAAATCTACTTGGATGGTTGTCGATTAAACCCCGACCAAGAAGTCGTGGCCTATTGTCGGATTGGAGAGCGGTCGAGCCATACTTGGTTTGTTTTGAGTTATCTTCTTGGGATGAAAAAGGTACGCAATTACGACGGTTCGTGGACGGAATGGGGAAACCGCGTACGGGCTCCCATTGAGCGATCCGATTAATCCAGCTTGAGTAGGGCCCCGGTCCATCCGGGGAGAGTTACTTCCACTTTTCCGGTGGTCTGTTGTACGCCCACTTCCGCAAGCTTTCCCTGGGAAACAAACACCGGCACGAGGGGATTGGGGGCGCTTCCATCCGTGGTGCCAAAATTAAAGCGAAAGGTTTGGGTGGTTTCCGATCGGTTAAATACAGCCACCAAGGTTTCGGTTCCGGCCCGGGCAAAGGCAAACATTCGGGAATTGTTATCCGCCCCGATGAGCTGCATTTCGCCCTCCACCAATGTGGGAAACTTTCTGCGAAGCGCGATGGCATCCCGATAATAATCATGGAGGGTGGCATCATAGTTCACGTCATCATTGCGTTCGGGTTGGCCGCCGGGACTGATTCTTTGGGGCTCAAACTTTAAATCCTCCCAAACCATGGGTTGCCGGTCATCAGGGTCGTCGGCTCCCCACATTCCGGTTTCCACCCCGTAATAGAGGTAGGGGGCACCGGGATAGGTCATCTGGAACAAAACAAGCATTCGTTGAAGTTTTCGTTCGGCCTCGTTGGGTTTGCGGGCCAGATAGGGTTTGTCCCGATTGCCAGCGTGGACATCGCTATCATAGGAAAAGTCCTGGGGAGAGGAATAATAAGGGCGGTCGCGGTTGACGATCATGGTGGCCATCCGCGCCGTGTCGTGGGAGTCGAAGAGATTCTGTAGTTTGGCATATTGTTCCGGGGAAAACCTTTTTCTTCGGTCCTCGATCATTTGGACAAAATCCCGCATGGGCAGGGTGCCATCGATTAATCCCCCTTTGACAGGCATACTGAAGGAGTAGTAATTCATCACTCCGTCGAACCTGCCTTCCTGCACAAACGTCGGGGCATTCTCGACCCAGATCTCCGGAGTGGTGTAGGCCTGTGGATTGATCTTTTTGACCCACTCATTCCATTCGCACCAGAAGCCGGTCCCGACCTCGTTGGCCACATCGAGACGCCAACCGTCGACCCCGTCGGAGGGATCCCCGTTTCCGTCGGGGTCCATCCAGCGTTTGGTGATGGCAAAGAGATACGCTTTGACATCGGGATGAAGGTTTTTTCGGCCTTGCGCATCCGTCAGGTCAACAAACTCAGGCATGCTCTTCACGCCCCACCATCCGGCGTAGTCGAATTCGTTTTTGTCCGGCGTGGAGGAATCGTCGAACTTGTGCACATCGAACCATTTGGCATAAGCGGACTTTTCCTGTTTTTCCTTCAGGTCGGCGAAGGCGAAAAAGTCAGTGGAACAATGATTGAAAACGCCATCGAGGATGATGTGGATGTCGCGGGCGTGGGCTTGTTTGACCAGTTCGACAAACATCTTGTCGGCGGCGGTCCATTTCCAAGTGGCAGGATCGGCGGTCTCTCCGGCGGTTAGCGCACGGTCCCCGGTGGGGTCCGGACCAAAATGGGGATCCGCATGATGAAAACACCGGGCATCGTACTTATGAAGGGAGGGAGACTCAAAAATGGGGTTGAGATAAATGGCGGTGATTCCGAGTTCCTTGAGGTAGTCCAATTTGTCGATGATTCCCTGAAAATCCCCGCCGTAGCGGCGATGCCCGTTGGAGGCATAGACATCTGAACCGAGCTTCTTCTCCCACTCCTCAAGGGCATACCAATCCTTGGTCCATGGAATGATGCTCCACTTTTCCCTTACCTGTTCGGGAACCTTGGAGTAATCCGCAGAGGGGTCGTTCTTGGGGTCCCCGTTGCGAAATCTTTCCGGAAAGATCTGATACCAGACGGCGTGGCGCGCCCAGTCGTCTGTCGATCGTTTTTGTATGGCAGGGCTCTCACCGGCCCGGCCGGGGTGGAGACCGCCAAGCAACAACCAAGGCAGGAGTAGTCCTATCTTGCCCGGCCAAAGAAGAGCCCTCCGAGTGGACATGCCAAGAAGTTGAAGCAATCTCCAGAAGAGGGCGAGGCGTAAACCGCCGGGTTGCCTAAGGAGGATCGATTCCGCATACTTAGTGAATGGAGACTGGCTTGGTGCAATCCTCAACCAACACGCCGGCAGAGCGGGCAGTCGGTGCAGGTATTCAGATCCTGCGGATCGTGGGAGGCCTCTTGGTGGTATTTTTCATTTTGGAAGGGCTAGCGGCCTTTTTTGCCCTCGAATTACGTAACCCCGCCTCCGAGCTGAGGTTTACCTCCACCATGGCCGACCGCATTCCCATGGGA
>Ga0214917_10001103_pt1 | contig 35224 bp, 42 predicted proteins | sample LL_1208_BB_MetaG_FD_177983 | JGI IMG/M metagenome (GOLD analysis project Ga0214917, IMG submission 177983) | Freshwater microbial communities from Lake Lanier, Atlanta, Georgia, United States - LL_1208_BB | ecosystem: Environmental > Aquatic > Freshwater > Lake | place: USA: Georgia | collected... | reverse complement strand
TTTGTATTTTTCTTGCAAGGTTAAATCTAATAAACATTCTACACTATAATTTTTATCACAAGCCCAAAACTCTTTAAATTTACCATAATAATTGCTAGTGGTTTCACTACTAATAACACTCACAGCAATGGCATTTTTATCACCGCATTTTCTTAAAATATTTTGTATCTCTTTTTTAATTCTCTCGTCTTGTATAGCATCAACATAAATAGAATTATCATAATGTTTTTTTATTATAAAAAAACCACTAATTGCAATTGTAATTGTTAATAAAATAACAATTAACAAGATTTTGTTAAAAGATTTGATTAATTTAAAAAAACCATTAATAGCATTGATTTTAGATAAAATATCAAACAAGAACATTAAAAATAGGTAATTTAGTTATTTCAAGAGGGCTTGGGTTAAAATCTTTAAAATTATAAACTCCCATTTTTTTTAAGTTCCAGCGAATATGTAAAGCACAATGTCTTTTTTGTTGTGAGTTTTGTATTTTTAATATTTTTTCTTTTAACCAGTTTGGTAATAATTGTTCCCAATACTCCATACCAAGTGGCAAAGATAAAAAAGCATATTTTTTACCAACTTGACTTTTAGCATCAGCAACACCATTTTCTATTTGTTGTGCCGTAAGCGGTTGTTTAAGGCTTAACAAAGCAATTTTATCTTGTTTTAAAAAGTAATCATCAAAAGTCCAAAACACATTTTCTTTCTCTATACTTTGCCATTGATATATAACGACATCCCTATATTGCCCACCGTGAAAATTTTGTTCGCTTAATTTAAAAGTAAGTTTATTTACATCTCTTTTTACTTCATAACAAATTGCCACATGCTGCGGAGCTTCTTTATCACCTTTTTCTTTTGAAAAAAACGGAATCAATTGTAAATACCAAGCTTTTCTATAAAAAGCTAAACAATCGCCGTCTTTTAAATTATAAAATAAATTTTCTAAATTAGTTTTCATTTTTTATTTTTTTAAATTTTTTTTCAAAAATAGTTGCACCTATTAAACCACCGCCAGTATAAAGTAAAGAACTTAATAAACTAACTAACTGATCGTCTAAACTTTTATCAAAATGTAGTTTCATAAATACGGAATAGGCGATTAAAAAACCAGCCTCGGTTATCATTAAAAAACCAATTAATCTTTTACTTGAAACAGTGCCTTTTGGGCTTAAAAAAGTTAATTTAAAAAGATTGTAAAATTTTAATAAAAACTTTTCCATTTATAAAATAATTAAATTACTATAAAGTTTTTTGTTATCAATCAAAATCTTTTTTAATTCGTTAGGCGAGATTGTATCTGTATCAATATCGGCTAATTCACCAAGATACGGTTGTGTTTGCAATGTTTTTAAAATAAATTTACTGCAAAATGTTTTTTTACTAATTGGTTTTTTTTTAGTTAAATATAAGCCTAATTTATTTAAAATTTTAATATTATCTATTGCAGAAAAAAAACCTCTTATTTGTGAGTATTTAGGTTTTAAAGCAAGTTGATTATCAATATCTTCTTGAAACTTTAAAATATTTGTTTGATAAAAAGGTTTTGCAAAAGCCGTCAAAACTTTGTCTTTTTTTTCTAACAATTCTTCTCGGTGAATTTGCCAATTTACTTCAATTAAACCATCTTTTGTATTTACTTCATAATACTTGCCGTTAATGATAATGCCACAATGCTCCCAAAAGCCATTGGTTGCTTTTTGTATAATGCCACGAATAGGGGCTGTAAATAATCTATAAAAACTATCTCTAGTGCTATAAAATACAAGAGTTCCAGTTGGTAAATTTTCCATATTAATAATTAAAAACAGGATTAATAAATTTTACTTCCTCAATAGTTTTACATTCGTTAAGTTGTTGTAAATAACTCGCTAAAACTTTTGATAAATTATCTGTTCTTTGTGCCAAATGCCCTAAAATTGATAGTGCTAAATTTTTATCTAAACAAATAACTATATTCTCATCTGTTATAACATTATTAACAACTTTTTTTGCAGAATAATTAAATTCCGTAGCAAAATTATTATCTTGTAAAATTATTGTAGCAAGCAAAATTATACAAGGATTAATAACAGAAGCTCCAGTTTCCATTACTTTAAAAGCAAAATCAACAATTATATCACTTTTAACATTATCAATAACTAAATAAGCACTATGTATTGCAGGTTTTAAATTTACTTGATGATGTTGTGCAATAATTTCACCTTCTTTGTATTTTTTATAATATTGAAGTAAAGCAGAATAAGGTTGTATTTTGCCATTAAGATTTACCATAATTTCATTGCTTGTTATGGCATTTTGATACTCTTCTTCTGTAATAATTATAAACGGTTCTTCACTTTCAAAATTAAGTGGTTTGTAATCGGTTATTATATCGTCTTTATAAAATGCTTTCATTATATCCTCACAGTTGTAAATGTATTCACCGCCGTTTTAATAGTTCTAAAACTTGCGCTGGTGTTTGAGCCAATCGTTATATTTCCAACGTAAGTGTTACCAGTGTTGCCAGCCATTGTTATGGTGAAACCTGCCAAGTTAACCACTGACCATGTGAAACTTCGGTTGGTTTCTAGTGCCGATGATAAAATGCCAGCATCTGTTAATGTCCCTGTTGGTAGTGTAAACGTTATTGCCGCTGTTGGCGTTGATTGAATAACCAGTGTTAATAACTGAGCAATCGTTAAAGTGCTTGTGGTGTTAAGTGTGGTTATTGCACTAGCACCTTCATAAATTACGTCATTCACGCTTAGGCTTCCTGCAAAATTCCCTACACCATTAACACTCAATTTTGAAGTTGTATTTGAGGGGTTGCCAATTAAAACATTGCCACTTGAATTAATAATGAGCCTACCGCCCACTACGCCTGGCGCATCAAACTCTACAACACCAGGGGCTAATGAAAAAACAGTATTTGCACCATTGTCAAGACCTCCACCAATTCGCACTTTTCCGGCACCAAAATATGCCGTGGTTCCGCCTAAAAAATCACCAGTCGAGAAACTGCCTGTGAGTGTTAAATTTCCACTAACGGTTCCACCAGTCAGCGGTAGTTTTGTTGAGTCTGCAACAGTTATATTTGCAGTGCCATCAAAAGACACTCCATTGATTGTTCTAGCCGTTTGCAATGCAGTTGAGGTAGTTGCATTGCCACTTAAATTTGCCGTTATATTGCCTGCACTAAAATTGCCACTCGCATCTCTTGATACAATTGCATTAGAAGTATTAGTATTTGTTGCAGTTGTTGCGGAATTAGCAATTTTACCAGCAGTTGATATTGTATTTAATTTAGTGTCGGCAATAGAGCCAGCAAGCATAGTATTAGATACAGTGCCAGTATCACCAGTTGTAATTAAAGTTCCATTAACATTAGGTAAATTATAAGTTCTTGTTGTTGCGGTTGTAATATTTGCCGCATCAAAAGTTGCTTTTTTTGTTGTGTCAATGGAATTAATTATAAATGTTGTGCTGTCGCTTAAACTTTTATTTGTTAATGTTTCAGTTCCAGTTAATGTAACTCCATCAGTTATGCCATAACCAGTAATTGTTGTTGGCTTACCTGTAATACTTGAAAATGCAGGAGTAATTGTAGCTGGTGTGCCAACACTTGTAACTCTACCTTTTGCATCAATAGTTAATGGAGTTATTGTAGTTGCATTTTGATATGTTCCAGCAACAACACCACTATCAGATAAACCAATAGATATTGCAGAACTACCATTAAAAGAACCACCACTTAAAGGCGATTGTATTGTTAAAGCATTTGGTGTATTAGCTGTAATTGTAATATTAGCTGAACCATCGAAAGAAGTTCCATTAATAGTTCTAGCTGTTTGGAGTGTTGTAGCAGTAGTAGAATTACCACTTAATGCACCTGTAATAGTTCCAGCACTAAAATTACCGCTTGCATCTCTTGCAACAATAGATGATGCTGTATTTAAATTTGTTGCAGTTGTTGCAGAGTTTGCAACTTTACCAGCGGTTGTTATTGTATTTAATTTACTATCGGCAATACTCCCTGCTAACATTGTATTAGTAACTGTGCCTGTATCACCATTAGTTATTAAAACACCATCATTATTAGGCAAAGTATAAGTTCTAGTGGTTGCTGTTGCTATACTTGATAATTGAAATTGGGCTTTTTTAGTATTATCTAAATCATCTTGAAAAAATGTTGTATTATCGGTAAAAGTTTTGTTTGTTAATGTTTGAGTTCCAGTTAATGTTGCACCATCGGTAATACCATAACCACTAATAGTTGTTGGCTTGCTTGCAATACTGCTAAATAAAGGTGCTATTGTAACTGCTGTTCCAGTGCTTGTAATTCTGCCTTTTGAATCAATAGTTAAAGGGTTTATTGTGGTGGCAGTTTGATAAGTGCCAGCAGTTGCACCACTATTAGCAAGAGTTGTTGTAATTGCAGTTGTGCCTGAACCAGTAATATCTCCGCTTAATGTAATAGTTTGGTTGCCAGTTAAATAAGTTGAATTATCATAACTTATAGTAGTGCCACTAATTTTTACAAAACCAGTTCCGTTTAATGCAGGTTGACCGCCAAGTCCTGATAGTGTATAATTGGGTATATTTAAAACATTAGAAACAAAACTAGATGCTCCACTATTTCCAGTGGTTGTTAAGCTAATAGTTGATTGTTTATTGTTAAATGTAGACCAGTCCGTGCTAGATAAAGCACCGCTTAATGTAGAACTTGCTGTTTGAATACCAATTGATACAGCTGAGCTACCATTAAAAGAAGTGCCAGTTAAAGGGCTACTAATAGTTAAAGCATTTGTTGTATTAGCTGTAATTGTAATATTAGCTGAACCATCGAAAGAAGTTCCATTAATAGTTCTAGCTGTTTGGAGTGTTGTAGCAGTAGTAGAATTACCACTTAATGCACCAGTAATAGTTCCAGCACTAAAATTGCCACTTGCATCTCTTAAAACAATAGTTGATGCTGTATTGGTTGAAACGGCAGTAGTAGATGAGTTCGCAACTTTACCTACTGTTGTAATGGTGTTGAGCTTACTATCGGCAATAGAGCCAGCAAGCATTGTATTGGTAACTGTTGCTGTGTCACCGCTACCAATTAAATTACCACTTGTAGAAGGTAAAGTAAAAGTAGTTGTGCCAGCAACGGCAGGGGCTTGTAATGTAGCCGTACCACTTGTTGCACCTACATATTGAATACTGTTAATACCAGTTAATGCTTGATTGCCACTTGCTCTATTTAAAGCAATTGCAGTTGTGCCAATATAAACAGTTGATGCACCTAAAACATTACTAGGTATAGTGCCAGTTAATTTATTAGCATCTAAACTAGTAATCCAAGTAGGGTTAGCATAAGCTCCACCTGATAAAACATATCTATTATCTAAATCAATACTTGAAAAACTTGTAATATGCCCAAAATCGTCTAAATTAGCAGATTGTATAACATTTCCGTTAGTATTTACAACATTAGCTTGTGTTGATGTATCACTATGCGATATTGTGCGGTTTGCAGATAAATCGCCACCACCAGCTAAACCATTACCAGTTGTAATTGTTGTTAGTTTATCGGCTTTATTATTTAAAGTATTGATAATATCACTTGTGCTATCAAGTAAGTTCCAAATAGTTCCGTCGCTTTTATAAAGACCAGCTTGTTTATAATTTACAAGCCATACTCCACTTGATTGTTCGACCAACCATATTTTATCTGTTTGTGAACTAGCAAGCGGTAAATTAGCAAAAGTTAAAACTTTACCTTCAATTTCGTCAGCATTATTTACAATTTCGGTTACAATTTCGGTTGCAATATCAATAACTTCTCGTTTGCTTGCATACTCTTGTTCGTAATATCCGCTTGTTTTCATACTGCCTCAATAATTATAGGTATATTAGTAGATGAATTGGCGCTATTATAAAGTTTAAAAGTTGCCGTTTGATAACCAATAAAGTTTAAATAAGTTTCGTGCAAACTTCTAATGCCATTAGTTCCATTATTATAATAATCACTATCACCAATAAGTCCATTACTTTTTGTAGCAAAAACCTCTATTAATGCTCCATTAAAATTTTCAATTGCAGAATTTATTAATTTAAAATTATATTTTTTAGTATTACTTACATTAATAGTCCAGCTTTCATTAGCAGTAGTAACAACAGGAGTTCCACTAATAACTTGTGTGGCAACTGAATTGTGATAATTTTTTACATTAATTGTAGTTTCAAGTAAAGTATCGTTTATAGCATAAAATGTTTTTATGCCATTAAAAATATCTGTTAAAATATAACCATTATTTAAAGATTGATAATCATTAACAATATTTAAACCAGTAATATTTATTTTACAATAAGTATCAAGTGCAATAAGATGGTTGCCTTCTATCTGTAAAGTTAAAACATTACCTTCGGTTTTATATTTTACTATCGCTCCATTAATAATTCTGTTATTTGTAAGTGTTGTAGATAGCATATTTAATAATTTACAATTATTTTTTTAATATCATCAATGGTTTTAGCATTTTCTAAACTAATTAAAAAAGTAGTCTCTTTTTGATATATAGAAGAGCTATCATTTAAAAAAGCAGTTGCTAAACCAGTTGCTTTTGTAGTATCTAAACTAACCCAAGTTATATCATCAGCAAGTCGCCATTCTAACGGAAACTTATTTAAATTAAATCTTGCAAAAAATAAAGTTCTAGCATTTTCTGTGCCTTTATAAACTTTACCATCAAAAGTAATGTTTTTATTTAAAGCCTCGTCTCGTTTTACTTTTATTTCGGTAAGTTTAGATTGCTTGGCTTTTTCAAAAAGAAAAGCAGTTATTTCTTGCTCGGTTGCAGGTTGGTAATTATCCAATATGTATTGATCTACTAATGTTATATTTTCAAACTCAAAAATAACATTATTTACATTATAATAAACTTTTTTATTTAAATCAGGTTTTTGTATAATTTGCCAAGAATTATTAACAAATTTAACAAATTCTTTTTCATTATCATAAATAGGAGGTTTAATAATTGTAGCTTGCGCAGGCACTAAAAAAATGTCTTTTTGTTGCAATTTAGTTTCGAGTGGATCTAGATAAGCTTCGTTTTCAATTGTAAAAATAAAATTTTTGTCGTAATTATAAATTTTCATATTAAGAATGTTTAATTATAAAATGTACCGATGCGTTTTTTGGTCTAGTTTCTGTTCCGCCAACAGAATTAGTATTAATTTGAATTCCGCCTGGTCTATTACAAGGTATAGTTGATCCACCGCCAGCAATAGTTTCATTACTAACACTAATAAAATGACTATGCGATTGTATTGACATTTCTTGATAACTTCCAAGAGATCTACTTGGATCTGTGCCAGCTCCATTATCATTACCTCTTAAAAATAAACCTCTATAATTTGGTAAATTAAATGTAGTCGATCCATTCCCTGCACCATAATAAGTACCTATTGTATTAAATAAATCAGCATAAGTAGTTCTTGAAATCGCCGCTCCATCACATATTAAATAATTTGCAGGAATAGTAGGAACAGGCCAAATTATAATACTGCCAATAGGCACTAATGTTTGAATACCAGCATTTGTTGCGGTTGCTATTAAATCTTGCACTGCCATTGTGCCTGCACCAGTAAAATAAGGCAATTTATTTGAGGCACCAGTTAAACCAGCTAGAGCAGTTAAATTAGATACAGAGATTAAATTAGATAAAGCAGTTAAATTAGATACAGAGATTAAATTAGATAAAGCAGTTAAATTAGCATTTAATTGTTGCGCATCAAGAGTTGCCCTTGCTTCGTTTGCATTGTTATCATCCATTAACGTTTTGGCAAAATTAGTAAGAGTAGCAAGATTAATATCTGCTAAATTTTTGGTGGTTAAATTATCACCAGCACTATTAACTGTTATTACTTTATTTGCATTTTCTAAATTAATTGGCAATTCTATTGAAGATAAATTTGTTGATTTTGGCAATAAAACACATCTATTAAAAATTTCTTTATTTTCTAAATTAATTAAAGTTAATTTATCAAGAGAAGCCTCTACATTTGCTCCTGAAAATTTATCTGTTCCTTTGTTTGTTAAATTTGTATTTTGTGTTAAATTTAATTTTCTTAATAATGAAACTCTATATAAATTTGCAGGGGCGGTTGTAAATACTACATTACCTTGATTAATAACATTATTATCTATGTTTAAAGCATCATAAGTAATTGTGTAATCAATATTCTCTGTTTTTATTGTTTCTACACCAAGTTCATTTCTAATTATAACTTGTATTGAAAATTTTATTGCCTCACTAGGTTCATAAAATATTGGAAAATTAAAAGCAAAAATAGTATTTGTTCCATTTGCTATATAATCGTTTCTTAAAATAGTTTGATTTGAAATTGTCATATTAGTAATCTTTTTGTTCTTTTGTAATCATAGTATTAAACAATCTATCCACATAAAATAGATTTTGATAAGGAATTAATTTTTTTATTGCTTGTTGTTCGTAAGGAGTTAATGATCCGTCTTTTGCCGTAGAAGATACAGCCGTTCCAAAATCTGCTAAAGAAGACACGGATGGTCCACCAAGTGATATTAAAAAATTTTTAGGATCTGCTCTTTTTTCTCTTTCGTCTTCTGTATCGTATAAATCAATTCCTAAACTTGAAGTAACTTGGTTAATATCAAAAAATAACGGAGTAAAAGAAGTTTGTTTTAATGTTTCTTTTACTATTTGATTTGTTTTTTCTGGGTTTTTTTTACCTTTTAAAGTATTTTTTGCATACATAATTATATTAGCCATAGCAAAACTTGTTATTAAAAATGCCAAAACATCCGTATCTTTTTTTTGTAAAGCAGGAATTAAAATTTTATTAATAGATGATAAAGTAAAACCTTTAAATTGCAATATTAATTTACCAAATTCTTTATTTCCCCAAATTGGCATATCTTGTATTTTAGGATTTAAAGTGACAGAATTAACAGAATTATTTAAAAAAGTTCTGTATAAATTAACCGCTTCTTTATTGTCCCAAGATTGAGTATTTGGAATATAAATCTTTGTGCCAAACCCTTTTTTTGTATAAGAATGTTTCTCTAATTGTTCTTTAATAATTTTATAATTATTTTTCCCTATGCCGTTTTTGTTTAAATTAATTAAATCTTGTGAACCATTTTTTAAATTTTCAAAATTTTTAATGGCTTTTATTGCTTGTTCTTGTATTATTAACCCAGTCCAATTTTTAATGCTATCATCTGCTTTTGACATAAAGTTAACTTTATTCATAAATTTAACTCCTTCATCAATTACATTTTTTAAAGGATTATTTGAAAAAAAAGCATCTCCATTTCTAGTAAATGTATTTGAAACACCACCCATCATATTGTTTAATGTTAATTGCATACAAAAACCAGCCAATTTCATTTCTTCTTCATTTAATTTTAATCCTTCTAATTGAAATTTTTTACTTGGTAAGGTTGCTAATAAATTTGGAAAATTTTTTAAAAAAGATTTAAAACCATAATTTAAAACAACAGTTGTAGTGTCTCCTAATTGAGAAACAACAGCACTACCCATTTTAGTTAAATATTGATAATTTCTCATTAAAAGAGAGCTTTTTGTCAATAAATCATTGTAATCATCTTTTGTTATTCCTCTAAAAAAATCTACATAAGAAGTAAAATCATTTTCAAATTGCTTTCTTTCGTCTTGTAATTTATTAATTTGTTTTTGATATAATGTTTGTAATTTTTCTTTTTCTTTATCGTTTAATTTTTGTTTTATTAATTGATTTTCTAAATCATCTTTTAATTGTATTTCTTTTTGTTCGTAAGCTTTTAAAACTTTATTTAATTTTAAATTTTTAGTTCTATTAGTAACATCTAATGTTCTAAATTCGCTATATACAGCATTATCGGCAGATGCTATCCTAGAGTATTGCTCAATTATTTTAAAAATATTGTTTTCTAAAAATTGCTCCATTTCGTCATAATCTACCCAAGTTAAACTTCTTTCTTTAAATGAACCTCTTTTTGTAATTTTAATAAAATCTTTTGTATCGGATAAATCGTTTTTTGAATTGCCAACAATGGCATCATATATATTATCAATTTTTTGTTTTATATTATTTTCAATTAATTCGTTTGCATTTTCAGTAATTGTTTTAATAATTGCGTTTATATTAATATTTTCGTTTGTTTCGTATTTAAAATTATAATTTTCTTCAAATTTTGCTATAGCACTATCTAATTCTTTTCTATTAATAACTAATCTATCGGTTGATAATATTCTCATTGAACCTTGTTTTGTTCCTTTTTCAGCCTTTTGAAATAAAACTTTATTGACATCTTCTTTTGCACCTATTTTTTTAAAAACTTCGTTTTCTAATTTTTTTATCTCAATTAAATCTTCTTTTATAAATTTTGCAAGTGCTTTATTGTATTGTTCTTTTAATTTTTCTTTAAAAACTATGGAATTTTTTTTTATTTCTGCTGTCTTCCAAAAAGTAGGAAAATAATTAAAAACTTCAGTTTCTAATAAGCCAGTTTCTTTACTTATTTTAGCCCATTTATTAAAAATATTTTGTGTTATTTGCAAAGCAGATTGAAAATAAGGTTTTTGTTTTTCACTTATATTTGCATTTTTTAAATTTGCATAATCAATTAAAATTGGCTCTAAATCTTCTAATTGGTTTAAATTAGTATCAATATTATTTTTTTGTATATATTCTATTTGTTCTTTTGATAAATTTTGTAAATAATCTTGATATTCTTCAGGAGTAGAATACATTTTCTTTTTTATATTTCTAATATTAAATTTTTTATATTGTATTTTATCTTGTATTGTTTTTAATTTTTTTTGGTATTCTTCTTCTATTTTCTTTTTTGCCTCTTTAAACTCATCATCTATTAGTTTATTTTCTAGTGATTTTTGTTCTATTGTTGCAGAATTTTTTTCTATATCTTCTTTTTTGGTATTGTAATTTTTTCTATTTTGATTATTTTGAGTTTTTTTTGTTTCTTTAGCTTCTTGTAGAATTTGCTCTTGTTCTTTTAATAAAAATTCTTCAAAATTAGTAAAACTTAAATCTTCTTCTTTTATATTTTTTGTATTTATAAAATCACTATAATCTTTTGACAAAGTATCTAAAAAACTTTTATCATTTGCAGTTAATTTATTTGTTGGCAATCTATAAAAATCATTTTTAATTTTGTTTTGACTAAAAGTTTGTAAATCAGTAGAGTTTTGATTGTTTCTTGCAATGCGAGATAATTTTTCTATAAATTCTTTTGTAGATAATTTTGTTTCATTACCAAAATTCGCTTTTTGATAATCTAAATTTTGTTGATAAAGTTTTTCAACATCAACATTAATTTCACTTTTTAAAATTTCTTTTTTAGCTTGTATAGAATTGTTTCTTGCTACGCCTTGTAAATCTTTATTTTTTATAGAAGCAGTTGGAAATAAAAATTCGTAAAACTCTTGAGCTTCTGGCACCATTAAATTTCTACTTCTGCCTTCTATGCTTATTTTATTAAATGTTTTTGAAAAAGGGCTTAAAATTTTTTGTAAAGTTTTATTTTCTACAATTGGTTTAGTAGCTGATATTTCTGTTTTAAATTTTTCAAAACTATCTCTTATTAATTGATCGTCACCACTATTTATAATATCTGCATATTTATTTTGAAAACTTCTAAATACTTCGCTTGGATTATTAAAAACTTCATTAATTTCTTCATTTATTTTTGTTATTTGTGGAGATGCGGCAGAGCTTAAACTTTTAGGAGCAACAACATCATTTTCTATTTTAACATTATTTTTTTTTAATTGATTATCAAATAATTCATCATGAACATTTTTAAATTGTTCTTTTACATGATTATAAACTTCTTGGGCTTTTTTTGAACTTTTAATACCTTTAAAACCCTCAACTATTCCTTGAAAAATTCCACCAATTCCCATTGCAAATAAAACATTAAACTCACTTTCTTTACGACTTCTAGTTAATTGTGTTTGTTGCAATAAAATTTCATTACCAATTTCGGTAATTCCAGCAAGACCTGAGGCAATACCTACTCTTGAAAGAGCACTTTTTAAACCTTTACCAGCAAGAGCACTTCCTAAACCTGCACCAGCAAAATTTATATTTGCCGCATAAATTGGATTTGTAATTGTTCCTAAAAAAGCACTAGGAATAGTGTACCACAAAGAAGCTTCTTCTAATATTCTTTTGTTATTTAATTCTTCGTCTATTTTTAATAATCTATTTTGCGCACTTAATCTATTTTTTATATTGTAAAATGTGTTTGCATAAGGCTCGTATTCTGTATTTTTGATTCTTTCATTAATAAAATTATCAATATTAAAATCAGGCTCTTCTTTATCAGGGTCATCAGGAAATACATAATTTTCTACCGCTTTATTAATTATACCTATTACACCATTTTCTCTTTCTTGCCAAGCGCTAAAAACTTCTAATTGTTTTTCAGCAACATTTGTAAATTTATTTAAAAAACTAGGTTTTTGTTGGTTTTGCAATATTTGTTGTTCTTCATCTTTCTTGAATTCTTCATCTTGCATTTTAGCAGTATTATATATCGCATCTAATTCTTCTTGCTCTTTTTCTTTTTGTAAAAAAATATCTTTACTAGTTTGCAATGGAGATAAAAGCTCTTGTTTATTAAATGTCATAATCTTCTTTGTATTTTTCTAATAACAATGTTTTATTTAACTTTTTATCGTTAGCATAAAAATCTGTTTTTGTTAAGTCAGGAACAAAAATTAACTTTTGATTACTATTTTTTTTTGTAACAAAATTTGCAACTTTTTCTTCATCTCCAGTATATATAATATAATAAGCTGGTTTATTAGTTTTTGTAGTAGAGCCAATTGGAATTAATGTGTATTCATCATTAATTTTTCTACTTTTAATTTTTGAATTATTTTGTTTTAAAAGTGTTTCAAATTGCATTGCGATCCAATCTGTATTTCCATTATTAAAATCTTTATAATAACTTTCAGGAGAATACTCCATTATTCTTGGTCTACCTACATTTGTTGGCGAATATTTGGTTGCAATAATATTTTTTGAAACTTCCAAAGCACTTTCAGGAGTTGCTTCTGGATTATTAGCTAACTCTCTTAAAAAAATATCTTTAAAATTTTCGGTTATTTTATATTTTAATGTTGCTGGTTGATATTCTGTTGCAAAAAATGACGGATTAAAATTTAAACTTTCTGCAATATTTTTATAACTAAAAACATCATTATCTTCTGTATTATTTGATTGTCTTTTAATGTAATTTTTGCCAGTATTTAATCTTATTTGATAATCTAATGTTTTGTTTTTATTTTGTTGTGCATCTGTATATTCAATAGCTTTTTTAAAATCTATTCCTAATGAAACATTTTTGGTTAAATTTATTGCATAATGTAAATTTTCATTACTAAATTGAGTTTGTAATTTAGGGGGTAAAGTAGCTATAAATTGCGCTGCTTGAATTTTATTTTCATCGCTTCCAGCAACTAAATTAGAATATAAAAAACTTTGATATTTTTGAGGAATATAATTTGTTTTTTTTATAAAATCTTTGCCAGTTGCAAAAATTCCTATTCCATTTTTAGAGTTTTGTTTTACAGCTTTATCAAACGCTATTTCTGCAATTTTTTTATCATCGCTATTGTTTGGATCTATAATGACACTACCACTTAACACTTTATTTATTTCTTGTGTTTCTAAAAATTGTTTTTGTCTTTCTGTGTTAATTGCTTGTATTCTTTGATTTTCCCTGTTAATATCTTGTTGATTAATAATGTTTGATTGCAAACCCCATGCATACAATGTTTGTATTTGATTATTAATTTTATTAAAATTTGCACCTTTTTCTAATTGTCTTTGATAATTATCTATTGATTGGTAAAACACATTAGTTTTATAATCTTTACTTTTTGATACAAAAGCATTGTCCATGGCATATTTAAACTGAATTCTTTCGCTTTCAATTTCTTGGTTTATTCTTGCAAATAATTTTGGATCATCTGCAAATTGATTTGCAAAAGATTTGGCTATTTTATCATAATTTGCAAAAGCATTATTTTTTGCATTATCAATTTCTTTTCCATTTATAGCTGGAATTTGTGAAAATTTAATTTTTTCGTCATTTTGCACTGATTGTAATTGAGCTTGCGCATCAAAAAACATTGCATCTTCATATTCTTTTCTATCTTGTTTTAAAAATTGTTCGTGTTCTAATTGTTTTTTTGCAAGCTCCTTTTTGTCTAATAAAGCTTGTCCCATACCAAAATTAATAATAGAATCGCTTAATTTTTTAACACTAGCAACAATATCTTGATTTGTATCAGGAGTTGGCAAAACTGCCGTAGTAGGCTGTGTTCCTAAATTTATTTTTGTTCCATAAGACTCGGGTATTTTTACCATAAATTTTTACTATTAATTTTTCATTCCCTGTTGCATTCCCTGTTGCATTCCTAAATTAATGGCAGAAGAAACTGTATTAAGAGCCGAACTTATTAAAGCATTTCTTGTTCTTTTCTTTCTTTGCTTTCTTAATAAAAATGCTTGATTTTTTAAATAATCTGCTTGCTGTTTTGCATTATCTCTAATCATTTTCATATTTAAAGTTTTGTCTTGCAATGTTTTGTCAAGAATATTTATAACAGAGCCCTCTTGTTCTGCACCACTAGTTGCAATATTCAATTTTTGCTCTCCTAATAATTTTTCAAATTGTTTGCCAGTTTCCAAAGCTTCAAATTCACCTTGTGCTTCAATTAATCTTGCTTGCTCTGTAAGTTGAGCTATTTGTCTTTTATCGGCTTTTTTTTGCATATTTGCCTCATGCAAAGAACCAGTTAAATTTATTCCAGTTCCTATGGCAAATAAAACTAATGGTGATACCATATTATATATTTAATTCGTAATTAATATTTTTAATATTTAAAGCCTGAGGTTCGTCTTGCACAATAGAAAATTTTCTATCATACCCCCATTCTCCAGCTATGGAAATTTTTTGTATTCCATTTGTAAATTTAGGCACTTTATTAATTTCATCATTAAAAGTTCTAGCTATAATATTTGCAACATTATTATCGCAAATAATTTTACCGCCTCTTGATTGAAAAAATTTTACAGCAATTTCGTTTATTCGCAATAATTTATTTTGTTGAGATCCAAATTGTTGGAATAATCTTCTGCTTTCAATTGGCATTGATGTAAAAATAGATTGATAATTTAAGCCGCAATGTATAATAACTGCATAATTTTGTAAAAAAACCTCTCCTAAATTATTTACTATTTTTTCTCCCGGATCTGTTGCTCCATCTCCATTGACAACAACGGAAGTGTTAATTAAATGATTTAAACCAGTTATTTTATTAATTGCAATTCCCCAAGAATAAACAGGCAATATTGTTTTATCAAAATCTCTTAATATTTCAATGTCAACACTAGTTGGACTATTATATGTTATAATTTTTGCTCTTCCGTCGATCTCTAAATTATGTATTTCTTTACCGACACTATTAGCATTAAAAACCGCAACTGACGAAAAAGCCGTAGTATCTGTTAATGTTAATATTGCATTTATTCTTCCATCATAAGTTAAACAACAATCGCTATACAAATAATTAATATTATCATATTCAAAATTTGGTTGCAATACCTCTATATATCTTTTTGTGCTATTATTAATAGTTCTTTTAACAATTAAATAAATCTGATCGTATTCTTTTTTTGATGGAACTATTACCATGTCTTCAATAATCCCATTTGTTTTAAAACGACACCAAGATTGCACTTCTTCGCTTGCTTCAAAATTTAATTTTGCTATTTCCCCATTTTCTTTTAAAACCCAAATAATAGAAGTAATGTTTTGTTGATAATCTAATTTTTTTATACCGCTATATGTTATTTGATCGTTTTTAATATTGACATTTGAAGCAGAAAATTTATCTTGATTAGCATTAAAACCAATAACTCTTAATTTATTTTTACCTCTTTGTGAATAAAAAACAGCATTACCGCAATAAACTGGCTCTATTGCATCACAACCAAAAGCAATATTTTTTTGTAAGCCAATATCTGTATTAGAAAGACCGCTTGAATTATTAGATGGTTTTGCAATCCATATAGAATCGGAACATCCAATAATTAAAACTTGATCGCTAAATAGCCATAAAATACTATCATTTGTATTGCTTGCTATCGTTCTATCAAAAGCATCATCTACACTTAAAGCACCAACATCTTCATCAAAATTTTCAAAATCAGAACTTTTACTAAACCATATTTTTTGAGGAGAATTAATTGAGCCAGCAAAAACTAATCTTTGTTCGTGAAAAGTAAATGCCCTTGGAAAGCTTCTATGTAAGCCGTATTCGCCAGCTCGCCAAGTAGATAAGTTTTTATTTACGCTTGTGCTTTGTATAATACTTTGGGATATATAATTAACACTTGTTGGGCTATTATAATCAGTTATTTTGAGATAAGCATAATTTGTTCCATCTTTTATTAACCATAATGAATTTATATAATTTGCATTAAATACTGCAAAATTAGTTGTTAATAAACCAGTTGTGCCAACTCCGCCATGATTATTAATTGCGCAAGTTAAAGAAGTATTTGTGTTTTCTTTTTGAAATGGTCCACGAAAAAAATCTAATAAATTAAAAGTCCAGTTTGTGTTAGAAATTCTAACTAATTTAAAAACACCTCTTAACGGATGCAATAAATACATAACATCATCTTTTTGTATATATCTTATATTATCTAAATCTGTTTCTACAAAAGTGTTTCCAAGTGTAAATAAAATTAAACTTTGATTATTGTAAAATCTAAAATAACCAACCCCTAATTCAATAATAATAACATCATCTACATTAAAAATAAATTTTAAAATTCTTGTTTTTACAGAACTATACAAAACCTCATTTACATAACTTGTGCCTTTTCTTCGGTATAAATAACCTTGTGGATGTATATCAAAATTTTCTATAAAAGAACCACCATAAAAAAACGGTTCGTAATCTACTAATCCGTCAATATTTGAAGATAACTCGCCTGCATTAAATTTGGTTTGTATTTCATTTGTTTTCATTTTTATAATGTTCTAGCATTAATCCAATAACTATTTTCTATATATTTTTTTTGTTTATAACCAATAATATTATTCATAGCATTTTTTAAATTTATTATGTATTCTTTGTAAAATTTATTCTCTAAATCATTTGAGTTTGTTAAATCAAAACAAATTTTATAAGCTAATAATGATATAAATGTTTTTAGAAAATCTACACTAAATTTACTTGCATCGCTAACTTCTCCAATATAAGTAATCATTAATTCATTTTCATTTGTTAAAATATATTCACCTTCCAATTCGTATTCTGGGTTATTATTTACTTCTACTAAACGAATAAATTTTGGATAAGTTGGTAATTGAAATTTATAAGCCCACTTATAAAGCGGCGTTTCCGTTGTTTTATTTAGAACTTGTCGAAACACCGCAAAATCCCAAGCCGTTTCACCTAATAATTCTCTTAAAGCAATATCATAAACTAAAGCAAGTGTGGTAGCTTGCTGACTTTCGTCTGTATCAATATTTTGTATTCTATTTTTACCTAGTTTTAATAATGCTAAATTGCAAATTTCGGTTTTTGATGTCATTAAATTTTATATTCAATTTTAAAAGAAACTGAACCAGCAGTAGTGCCAATTGTATTAGCTTTTAACACAATATCATATAATTTATTAGGATTTTCTATTAAAGATTCCCCAGTTAATTCCCATAAATATTTACCAACATTTGCTACTGAAATATTAGTTAAACCATTTATGCTTCTTTGAGCTGTTGCAAAATTTAAACTAGATGCAAATAATGTTGCTGAAATTGGATTGGGTTCTACATTGACGGCGTTAGAAACGCTATAAAGTCCCAAACTAAAATCCGTTCCTCCAGTAATTGCAGTGCAATCAATATATATTTGATGTATAGAAATTGCAGAAGGAACTCTTGCTATTTTCCAAGTAGAGTTAGCGGAATCTGTAGCAGTAATATTTACTAATGCAGTAATAACACTAACTTTTGCACCACTATTATTTGCAGGAGCTGTTTTATTGTTATTAAAAAAATATGGAAAATTTAAAGTTTCTGTTGAGTGTATGATAGGCATAAAAATATAAAATTATTGTTAGAAAATATAGCAATTTTAAGAGTATGGTAATTCGTTTGGATTAACGGTGGTTCTAATTCTTAAAAACTGCTCATCTCTTATTCTAGTTGCTCCATAACTAAATTCTAAGTGAACTATTGGTTGAAATGATGCGGCAGGATTTTCTGCTGTTTTAAATACAGGTTCTTCAGGTTTTACTATAGCCATAGTTTCAGGGGTAATCATATATAAATCCCTTACTTTATTGCCAACCGAACCAGTTACTTTAAAAAATAAAGGGTCTAATGTTATAAGTTGAACACCGACTATTTCTTCTATATTGCCTCCATCTAAAGTTCTTGTACTAGTATAATCAAAATTTGTTGCTTTTGCATCATTTAGTAATTGAATTTTTTCATTTTCAGTAATAAGAAGATAAGGTTTGCCAAAATTAGCACTTTTATTATTTAAACTCATTAAAGATTTTGCTAATAAAATTTTTTCTACTGTTAAACCTGTTTTTGTCCCTGTTTCTGTTTCAGGAGTGCCAGCAGATACTCCAAAAGCATCCGCCCAAATTGTATATTTTTTTCGTGAAGACGCAGTTCCTAAAATATCAAATGTTTCTTTGACATTATTGCCTTTAATATCTGTAGTTGGGGCGGCAATAGCATCAAAAATAGCTTTTTCTTTTGTTCTTGCAATTGCATTTTTAAGCTCAGTCATATTTTGAGTTTGAAAAAATGCTTCAGTCCCAAATGTTTGCCCAGATTGTGAAACAATATCTCTACTATAAGTCAATTGCTTTGTAAATGAACTCCATTTATATTCTCTTTGCCAAATAGTTAAAGCATCGGGCCGTGATTGTTCATATTCGCCTTGTTTTGTATTAATTTCGGTTGTTCCAATATAATTAACTAAACCAAATTTATCTTTTGATGTTTTTTTATTTGCAGAAGATACTATTTGTTCTAATTGAGAAGTATCGTATTGAACGGCTTCGTAAAACTCTCTATTAAATTGTATTGTGTTTGCTATTGCAAGATTTGGATAATTTAATGACATAATTTAAAAATTTATTTTATAAAAATTTTGATTATTGCTACCCTTTATTTAAAAGACTATATTTAGCTACCTTTTACTTTTATGGACAATTGCATCAATATTAATATTAATATAAAAAAATTTATTTGTCAAATACAATGTTTAAAACATTAATGAATTTTGCGCTTTTTGTTTTAATTCTGATTTTTTACTAATATGTTCGTTCCAACTTAACTTTCCTTGGCGATATAAATTATCAATATTATTTAATTCTTTAGTTATATCTATTGGTGCAGTAGGGGCTATTTTTTGAATAATACCTATATTACTTTCGCTAATTCTTTCGTGTATTTTATAAAATATTTTTGATAAAATAACTTGAGATTTCATATCTAAATTTTCAGTAAGAATGTTAAATTCTTCCGCTGTTGTAAATTTTTGCAATGTATCATTTGCACTTTTTACTTTTGCTTCATATTCTAAACCCCACTCTGCTTTAAATTCATCTCTTATTTTTTTATTTTGATTATATATTTCTTCGGCTTTTCTTTGGTCTTCTTCTTTAAATTGCTGTTTTAATTTTAATTCTTCTTGATGATCTGTTTTTAAAAGTTCTTCTACAAATTGTTTAGCAATTTTTGGATCGATACCAAGTTCTTTTGCTTTATTTTTGGCTACATTAAGCATACTATCTTCTAACTCGTAATCTTTTGGAAGTTCATAATTATAATCTTCTAAATTATATTGTTTTTCTTTACTTAATTCTGCTTCAAGTTCTGCTTTTACAAGTTCTTTTGCTTTGCCAAATTGTTTATTTTTATGATAATAATCTTTTGCTAAACTATTTATATCTTTTGGAAAGTTTTTTGAATATTTATCAAAATCAGGATCGCTTCTAACGTCATCAGGAAAAAATTTGTTAAAATCAATATAATCTACAACTGGTTGAGTCTGTTGATTAAAATTTTGTTCTGTTGCTGGTTGAAAAATTTTGTCTTCCATAAATTAATTGTTTTTGTTAATGTTGTTGTTAATAAAATTAAAAGCCAATTTTAAACCAATTTGTATATGAGAAGCTAAAACATCGTCTTTTGTATATTGTTTAGCAATTAAATCTCCATTAATTAAAAAAGCCTTCATTATATAATTTAACAATTCTTTTCCGCTTTCAGTAGAAAAAACATTGTTAAAAATTTGGTTTTGTTTTTCACTTATTCTAATTTGCTCTAATTGTTTTTCTTTCAAATCCATATATTATTTATTTAATTTACTTAAAGTGTCTGCATCAATATTGTTTCTTTCGCTTTCAATTTGCAGTTGCGCATTTTGGCTTTTTGCATTTCTAATTTCTTCTACATCTTCATCTTTTCTTAAAATTCTATTATCAATTTGCAATAAGTTAGTTTTTATATCAATTAATTTATCAAAATTAATTTTATCAATAACTTCAGGGTTCACTTGTGCTAAATTCATTACATTTAAAATAAACGCATCAATAGCATTGTTTTCGTTATTTTTTTGAGATTGAGTAATTGGGTTAATATATTCAACTCTAAATTTCGGTAATTGCTGATTAAATTCTATTGGAAGTTCATTAAGAATTGCATCTTCGGTTAATTCAAAAGTAATATTAGAATATGATCTTTTCCAAAGTATTTGAAAAACTCTATTTAAAATATTCTCTAAATATTCTTGCAAAGATATAGCTAAACTGCCCATAATTCTAAAACTTTCCGCTCTTAATTCTAAAATTTGTGTAGCAGTAGCTCTTGGATCGTCTAAAACAGTCAATTTATCAAGAAAAAAGATTTTTTTAATACTTTCTTTTTTATCTAAAATCAATTCAAGAACTGGTCTATAATCTACATTGCTTAACAAGGGTTTAAGTGCTTCTCCAGTGTAAGTGTTGCTATCAATTCTGTTTAAAGAGCCCGGAGACAAATCTATTTGATTTTTAAAATCTACAAATTGAATAAAAGGAGGAGTTAAAGATTTTTCACTTGCTAACATATGGTCATGAACCATTTTATTTAATGTTTTAGCATCAGGCAAAGCTAATAATGCCCTTGATGTGCCCCAAGTTTCACCAACATTTTTTGTGCCCCTACCAAATGCAATAGGGTAACTTTCAAAAAAATCTTTTTTCATTAAATAGTCGTTATTTGCATCAAGCCAATAACCAACATATGGCATATTTTCCCTATCTATTTTATTTGGATCTCTATTTTTTTGAGGAAAAATAAAATATTTTACTTCTAATTTTTTAAATTTATTTATATTAAACTCTTTTTTAATATTGTCATGAACATTATCTATTCCAAATTTACTAATAATTTGTTTTGCCGTCATTGATTGTGTAATAACACAAGTATCTATTTTGCCTTCTTCGTTTTCAGCAATTACATAATTTTTAATATGCAAAGGTTCAAAATTTAAAATAGAATTTTTGCCCTCTTCTATTTTTATTGCAATATTACCAAAGCAAGCAAAAAATCTTAAATTTTCAAAATGGGCAATTTCAAAATTAGAATCAGGATTGTAAATTGCATTCCATATTTTTTTTGTAGTATCTTGTAAATAATTTATTACATTATCATTACTTGCTAATTCTTCGTCTTCTGCAACAAGTCTAAACCAAATAGAGGCTTTATTTGTTAAAGTGCCATTTAATATATTTGCAAAATTATCTAAACAAGATATGCAGTGAGAATCGTATAACTCAAAAATTTCATTTCTAACATAATTATCTGTGTTAAAAAATACTCCAGCTTTATCAGGTAAAAAATATTTTGCCGTATCTTCCCAATAACCTTTATAATAAGTTTTTTCGCTATCTAATTGTTCGCTTAATGTTTTTAACTCATCAATTAAGTTTTTATCTTGTTCCATTATGTACCTAATAATTTTCTTCTTAAAAATTCTTTTCTTGCTTTTTCCTCAGGATCTTCTGCATTTCCCAATAATTCTTTTTTTTCTCTTAATTGTTGATCTATTTCTCCGCCAAATAAAGTTCGCTTTCTATCTTCCTCTGCCTTAATAGCTTTGTTTGCTTCGTTTTCTGCAAAAATTCTAGCTTCTTCCGCTGCTTTTGCCTGCCTTTCCGCTTCTGTTAATTGGCGCTGTCTTTCTATAGCTTGATTTTTTTCTTCTCTTCTTACCATGTCGCGCGCTCCATAATCCGCACCAATCGCTCTCATAGTTAAACCTGCTATTCCTCCCAATCCTGATTTGTTCACTTTATTAAGAGCTTTTTTAAGCTTTTTTCCCCAACTCATAATTTAATAAATATATTTTCTGTCAATAGCTTTTACATTTTGATTAGCCATTTGTTTATTTGCTAATTTTTGAGTGTAACATATAGCTAAATACCTAAAAGCATCCGCTCCGTTTGAAGACCAGTCGTGCTTTGGAGTTATTTTAAATACATTATTTTTATTGTCAAATTCTTTTTTATAATTTGTTAAACAATTTATGCCAGTTATTGTATTGCTTTCATTAAAATAACATTTTGGTAAAATTTTTCTAACTTCATCAATTCCATCTTGCCTAGGTATATTTGGAGCTAATTGAAATCTAATTCCTAATAACTCTGCTTTTTCAAATCTTGTTTTTGAATCGGATAACTCTCTTACCAAAATATCGTGAGGAGCATAATGATCTGCATAGATATAAACTTTGTTTTTAACTTCCCTAATAAAATAATCTAAACCTTTGCCAGTGCCTTCTAAATAATCAATTATTCTAATTTCATTACCAACAAATTGTGCAAACCAAATTGCCATAGCATCCGCCACACCCAAGTCCCAAAAAGTATAAACTGGTAGCAAATTATCATATTGAACATGATTGCCAATTTGTTTTTTTAATGTTAATTCTCTCATACAATCGCCATAATATGCACCTTCAATAGGATTTGTAAAACTACAATAATATTCTTGTTTAAAAAAATCTAATGTTTTGCCTTCTAAAGCTATTTCTTTTTTAATTTCTTCTATTTTTTCAACACTTAAAGCTCTTGTGTCTTCTATTGTCTTAATTTCTGTATACCAAGTTTCAGGAAGTTTTGTTGCCATATTGTATAAATGATAACTATGATTTTGTCCTTTTGGAGTAAAGTTAAATAAAGCAAAACCATCATTTGCTTCAATCATTGGTTTAATAATTTCCCACGATCTAGGATCTTGGTCTGCATATTCACTAAATACTGCACCTTTAATTCCTGCCCCCCTTAAACTATCGGTATTGTCAGAGCCGACTATTTGATATATGCTACCATTTTTTAAAGTTATTCTTAATTCTTTTTGATTTATTTTATGTATTAACTCTTTTGGTATGTAATCAATATATTTTCTGCCATCACTAGTGCTTTCTTGCCAAACAGCTTTTTCACCTTGTGAGTATTTAGGGAAGATGTGCCAGTAAGTACCAACCTTGCCATAGTATGCAAAAAACAATAGTATATTTAAGCCAAACAGGTCTTTTCCTGCTCTTCTGTGCCAGATGTGTATAGCCCTTTTGTAGTTCTCAAATACTAGTTTCTTAAACAAATCTAGTTGATAGTCCCTTGGTTGCCATAGGTATGGTATGGTAATTAACTTTTCGTTCAAATTTCTGCCCTCTCGGAAAATGTTATATAAAAAATAAAAAAAAAATAAAAAGCGATCCCCCCCCCTAGTCAAAACAAAACATCAATTTAAAAATAACCCCCCCAGTCAAAAAATATAAAATCCACTACATGTTAACAAAACTCGGTGTCTTCCCCTGCAAATTGCTTGTTGCGTAAGCAATCAAGCAATTGAACTTCCCCGTAAGGGGAAAATTTTTTTTTACAAGATAACAATTAACAAAACAACAATCAAATAAGCAGTTGATTCTTGCAAAACTGCCAAAATGCCACAAACTCAACAAAATAAGGTATCCGCTCGACGGCGACCCCCTCATTTTTTTACTCTTTTTTTTCTGCATTTTCAAGTAAATTATTTGCGAGAATTTCATTTTTGCCAGTGTTGTTATTTTTCAAGCAATTTAGCCAATCAGGAGTTATGACACTAATGGCTATTTGTTCGGTTGCTGGCTCTTTATAATTTAAGTCAAGCTCAGCCCTGTTTTTGGTTTTAGCCAAATAGATTTTGTGCTGGTATAATTCAGCCTGCCTGCGAACTTTTGCATTTGTTGCATTGTCATCAATATCATTTAGGCACTTCTCCCCTTCTTCAAGTAATTGATAGCTTGCAATCTGTAAAGCTTGGTTTTTACGGGCGCGATATTCAGGAGAGTTTAAGACCTCGCACAACCACCCCATACTTACCCCCAATCTTAAACTAATTTCTTTATAACTTTTATTAGCTTCTAAATCTTTAATTATGCTATCAATGTTATTAATAATTTTATCTTTAACCGATAAAGGCTTTATCTTACTATTAATGTTATTAACAGTATTATCTTTATTATTTTGTTTAGGCATTATGCAGGCGATTAATTATTATTATTATTATAATGATTATAACTTATATGCACTTTAATTTAATTTTTTTTTTTTATTTGTCAATTTTTTTTAAATTATTCTATTTTTTTGCTTAAAAAAATGCTACCTACTCCACCGAGCCGATCCCCGTTTTTATTAAGTTTTTACCTTTTTACAATTTTTTAAAAAAAAGTTAAAAAAATATCACTTTTTTTTAAAAAACTTGTTGACAATTATTTTTTTTTGTTTAAAATTATCTTAACAAAATAATTTTATTTTGCAACTTAATTAACTTAATAAATAATTACATGAAACTAACAGAAAACCAAAAGCAAGCAATAATTGATTTTTTTAATGATTGCAATTTATCAATTAGTGGCCATGATGCATTTTATGTTGTCGAAAACCAACTTGAAAAATACGATCTCTCGGAAGATTTAGGGGGTTTTGCCGTAGCTGTTGAGGGTGAATTGATTGAGCTTGTAAGGGGCGATTCTTTTATTTATTATGCCGATGCAATAGAATATTTGCAAGAAAACGATCCCAGTTTGCAAGAAAGTATGGCCCTAGCAAGCAATTATGGTTTTGAGACGAGCGATCTAGATAGCGTCAAGCTGGCCGATCTGCTTTTCCAAGAGATCGAAGTCGAGAAAATACAGGACATTGATCTTGAAGAGATTTTTGATATTATCAAAAATAACCAATAACACCACATCACCACAAACAAGCCTATTATTAAATAAATAACTTAAATAAAACATATATGATAAAAGAAAAAGAATATTCTTATAAAATTTATGAATTAAAAAATGGCTCTCGCAACCCTAAAATTTTGAGAGACAAGTATACGGCGGCCAGTAATAAAAAAGAGGCTTTCGCCGAAGCTAAAAACGCATTGTATAGAATTGCCGAACTTGAATTCCCCATGCCCTGCATTAAAAAGGAGTTTGAAAATGTTTATTTAAAATTAACACAATTAAAAAAATTTGAACTTTTGGAGGATTTGTTAACTAATAATAACATTTATGACTATGATCGACTAACTGGAATTGATGATGATCTAACCGAGGCACAATTTACTTGGGGCGATACTAGTTATTGCAGTAGCCGAGATGCCTCTTTTGTTTATTTAAAAGTTTTTTCTAAAAAAATAAAAAAATTTGTAATTCCAAAGCCATAAATAATATTAATCATCACAAACAAACCTTTTTAATAATAATAAAAAAAAATATGAAAACAAAAAATTTAATTACTTTATTTGATAATGATTATAAAACAAACATAAAAATTAATCAATCTTTACAAATTACTACAATATCACAAAATTTTTATAAAAATGGCAAAAAAAAGGGGCTGGCATCTTGGGATTATAAATATTATTTTTTTAATGATGATTTAATTTATAATGACTTTATAAAACAATATCAAAATATTGAAATTAAACACACTAAAAAAAACCTTGCGTTTGTTAGTCAATTCGTCGGAGGCGATAAATTTATTTTATCAAGATTAAATTTAACTAACTAACTAAAAAACTAAAATTAATAATTATATGACAACAAACTTTTTTAATAAACATTATCAAGGCCTAGATGAGCTAAAAAAAGATTATAAAAAATTATGTTTTAAAATGCACCCCGATCTCGGGGGAGATCATGTTTCTTTTGTTGCAATGCAAAATGAATATGAGATTATTTTTAATGATATAGCAACTCCTGAATCTGACAAGCCTGCCGAGATTATGGAGGCCTTGGATGATTTAAGCTTTTTATTTAATCATGATGGCTTGGAAATTTTAATTACTGACAGATGGATATGGCTAGCTTTTGCAATAAAGCCTAGTTTAGAAATTATTGAGCAAATAAAAAATATTGGTTACTTTTGGTCACAATCAAAAAAAATGTGGTACTTTGATTGCACTGGAAAAGCTAAAAAAAGAAAAAGAGTTGCCGCCAAGGCTTGGCAAGATATAATATTGACTTACGGCCTGGATAAAATACATAGCAGTAAACAAATCGCTTAATTAATATTTAAAAAAAAATAAAATATCTCTCGCAGACTAGGGGGGGTTTTTTTTACCTTAAAACAATAATAATAAAATATATGAACTTCACAATAATAAAAAAAATAACCGTTACAAATAAAAAAGATTTTCTAAACACTTTGAAAGTTTTTAACCTCAATAAAGAAAAAAATATATCTACTTTGCAACAAACTTGTTTTATAATTGATTATTATAAAAAATTATTAACTATAAAAAATACGGATCAAGATACTATTTTGACCAACATTTTTACAATTAAAACCGATCTTTCTTTACCAAGCGAAGAGTTTTTAGTTGAAACAAAACAATTATTTAGTGTTTTAAATAGTTGTAAAAAAATGGATAGTTTAGAATTTACAATAGGCGAAACGGCTATTGGCATTGGGGCATTTATGATACCAGTTAAGCAGTTTCAAGATTTCGATAATGGTGCGCAATTTAAAATATCTGCGCAAGATGCATTTGATGTAAATAGGGTTACTAACTCCGAAGATAATAAAAATTTATTAGAATTTAAAATTAATGGAGATCTTTTTATAAAAAACATTAAAAATAGCTTAAATTTTGTAAGTAATGATGAGACTAGACCCTATTTACACGGAGTGGCTATAAAATTTCAAGAAAATAAGCTTGGATTTTATGCAACTACTGGTCATGTATTAATAAAAATAAATAATTTTGATAATTTAGATATTATTGATAATTCTAATAACATTTTTTTTATTTTACCGACTAAATTATGTAAAAGTTTAGTTGCAAGTGCGGATATTTTAAAAGATAATATCAAAATTATTTTTGATAATAAAGCTTTTATTAAAATATTTTCTGAAAATTTAAAAATAGATGCTAAATTAATAGATTTGGAATTCCCCCCAGCAGATAAAATTATACCAAGGGAAGAATGGATAAAAATCAAAATAACAACCGATACAAAAAATTTTATTGAAGCTTTAAAAATGGCTAACAAAATTGATAATGATGATAAGAATAATGCATTAGAATTTAATTTAATTAATAATGACAGATTTTTATTAACTAAAAAAAAGCAAGATAATATTATTTTTCAATCCCCTTTAAATGCTAGTTGCCAAGATGCAACCGATTTTAAAATAGGTTTAAATAATAAGTTTTTATTAAAATGTATTGAAGTTTATAAAAATTTTACAAATGAAAGCAATATTATTTTAAATTTTCAAGACACCTACTCTCCGTTAAAAATAGAATATGCAGATGGTAATCAAGAGATTACAATAATGTTAATGCCAATAAGACTTTAACTAATCACCACCTCACCACACACAAACCTAAACTTTTTTAAAAAAACTTTAAAAAAAGACTTGACAAACAATTTTATTTTATTAAAATATATTTAACAAAATTAAAAAGCATTTTTGATTTTGATTTAACTTAAATAAAAAACATATATGAAACAATCTCCATCAAAAAAAAGACAAGAAACTTTAAAAGTATTTTCTGCCTATTGTTGCGAAACTTATAAAAAAAAGAAACTTGAAGGCAATGATAAGCTATTGCAACAAGTTTATAATATTATTGCTAAAATGAACGGCGAGGGTTATATGAATTTATTTTATGGCAACACTAGAAACAACGGAATTTATATAAAAGCATTGCAAGATTTTTGCCAAACCAAACCAATTAAAGGTGAGGTATTTAGAAATTGGAAAATTCGCCAAACATCAAACGAAATAATTAAACTAATTAACGAAAAATTATAATTATATGAATATTATATACAAAGCAAAAGTTATTGATAATCTTTATATCAACCAAGAAAGCCGAGATTTTATTGACCAAATGAAGGTAGATGGTTATAAATATATAATTCGATCAAAAAATCAAGATTATTTTGAACTTGAATTTATGCTGGCGGATGAAACTTTTGATGGCATAAAAAACAAACTTATAACTCATAACTGGAACGAAGCTACATCTTATCGTAATCTATTTAATGATTTTCTAAGCTTATATTATCACGGAAAACATCATTATCCTAACAATCAATATGTTTTTAAAAAAAATTAATAAATAACTATATGCAAAAAATAAAAACCTACTTCAACAAAAATAACTTTTCTTTTGAAACTCTTTTTTATCACGAACATTCGGGCACATTTACCAAAAAAAAGCATAAAACTTTAAATAAACTGGTTAAATTTAGCGGTTTTATAACACTTTTTTTAATTATAGCCACTTTATTTTTATTGAGTTCTTGTAAGGAGGAGCAAATAGAGCCTATTAAAGATGTAGGGGCTTCTATAATTGAAGTTTATAGACAAGATACTAGTAACTTGAAAATGTTTATTTTCAAACAACAAAAATTATTTAATTAAAAAATATGAAAAACAATAAAGATTTTAGTAATCAAAACTTGCAAGGCAAAGATTTTAGCCGACAAGATTTAAGAGGTGCTAATTTTAGCGGAGCTAATTTAGAATATGCTAATTTTAGCGGAGCCACTCTATATAGAGCTATTTTAGAAAATGCTGATTTAAAATTTGCTAATTTACAAGGGGCTAATTTAAGCGAAGCTAATTTAAAAAATGCGGATTTTAGTGATGCTATTTTAATTGACACAATTCAATAGATAAAATTTATAAATATATGAAATACGAGCAAAATTTAAAAAAAGTATTATTAACTACCGATTTAATTTATAATAAATTAACAAATAAAAATTTAATAAAAACCATTGAAGATTATAGCATTAATTTAAAAAGTAGCTTCCCTTATGAAGATGGTTTTGCGGAACTGGTGACTGATTTGTTAGAAAAATGCATAAGTTTAAAAGATATTTCTTTAACAAAATTTTTTGAGCTTACTAAAAATATTTACCAAGAAGGCAATTTTATTTTTGATACAGCAACAAATCAAGCTATATGCGAAATTGAAGGTAAAACTTGGGAGGAGATTGATTATGTAGCAAAATTTACTATAATTAAAAATATTATTGAAAATACTTGACAATTATTTTTTAATAACTTAAAATTATAAAGACGGCAATTTTTAATCCCCTTGCCGTCAACTTAATAACTTAAATAAAAAAACATATGAAAAACGAACTAAAAAGAACAATAAAATATAGGGCTTGGGATAACTCAACAAAAACAATGATGAGCCACGAGCAAGTTTTGAGGCATTTTCACGGATGCTATGAAATAGATTTTGATCCATTCCAAGATGAGCATTTAACTTATATGCAATTTACTGGTTGCAAAGATATAAACGGTGTTGATATTTATGAGGGAGATATTATCGAGGGAAAAGGATTAACTTTTACAGTTACCCCTGATTTTACAGTAAGAACCGATAATATCGCAAAAATAATTGGCAACATTTTTGAAGAAAAATAATATGACAAAATTAACTAGAAAAAAAATAGAAAAAATTTTAAAAAATGGCAAGGCTTTTGAAAAAAATGCTAATTTTAAAAATCTTGATTTGTCAAGTTTTGATTTTAGCGGTTATAACCTTGAAAATTTTGATTTTGAGGGTGCCGATTTGTATTATACAAAATTTACAAATTGCAATTTAAAGAATGCTAATTTTAAAGATTGCAATTTAGTTGGGACTTGTTTTGTGTCGGCTAATTTACGAGGGGCTAATTTTAACCATTGCGACGAAACTATTATAAATGCACGAGTTGATTTTAACTATGCTAATTTACGAGGGGCTGTATTTAATAAAAACGATAATTCTAATTCTTGTTATAACAAAACTTATAGCTTGACAATCAAAACAAATAATTTAAAATCAAAGGAGCAGTAATGCAAAAACAAAGTAATTCAAGTGAAGTTATTATGGATTTATTAGAAGATTTACTAACAGAAGAAACTAAAAAGCTTGTAGGATATATTATGCCCATACTTGAAGCTGAAAAAATTTCACCGACTAGTAAAATCAATATAAAATCTATTTTATGGAACTATAAAGACAATTTAAAAGAAAAGTTAATCAAGCAAAATTATGAAAAATCAAACAATAAATAGAGATAGTTTTATCTTTTACCGCAGTTTTTTTATGGCCACAAAATGCCTAAAAAATGAAGAAAAAGCACAACTTTTTGATGCAATATGTAGCTATGCACTAGATGGAGAAATTAACGATCTAGGTGGCACAGCTTTTGGTATGTTCCAACTAATAAAACCGCAACTTGATGCTAATAGAAAAAGGTTTGAAAATGGCTGTGTAAAAAAGCAAAAAATAAGCAAAACCGAAGCAAAACCGAAGCAAAAAATAAGCAAAACCGAAGCTAATGTAAATGTAAATGATAATGTAAATGAGAATGTAAATGAAAATAATAATCTAAATAATAATCTAAATAATAAAACTACTACTAAAGAAATACATGTTGGTTTTGAAAATGATTTTCAAGAGTTATGGCAACATTACACACCAGTAGTTGTAAGCAATGGCAATTTTACAAATAAAGGTTGCAAACAAACTGCTTTAAATTCTTATAAAAAGGCAAGAGTTAAATTTTCGCATCAAAAAATAATGGATTGTTTAGAATTATACTTGAAAGAGTGCCAAAAGAATAACCGCTTTACTAAAAATGTAGCCACTTGGATTAATCAAGCAATGCAAGATGGTTTTAAAACTCACGAAGTTGTGCTAATCAATGCAGAACCGCCGAAACAAGTTTTTTTAACTAAACAACAACAATTGGAACTTAGACAAAAAGAGCAAGAGGAACGTTTGGCAAAAATTTATAACAACCAGTAATATGAAAATTTTAGAATTTAAAGTTTTTAAACAAAACTACAACTTGATAAAAGATAATTTTTTTGCAAGCAAAGAAGAGTCTGATGTTAAAATTATGATGATTTATGAAGCACTAGCCGATAAATTGACTAATAAAATGTTTCAAGAGCATACTAGCTACATCATAATCAATACAACCACCAAAGAATGGAATGATGCTTATGGTTATCAAGGTTGCCCTGCTGTTGCCGACTGGCTAAAATCTTTTTTGCCAAAGAAAATAGAAAAAAGTAAATATGAAATTTGTAAAATCACTGGGGCTAGATTGGTAAGTCATTATCTTGATTACCCCGATGATTATTTACAAGAAATTAAAAACCATCAAAAAAGGTTGCAACTAAATAGCGAAAAAAAGCAATTAGAGGGGCAACAAGCAACACAAAATCAAAAAAATATACAAACCTACATAAAACAAATTAACAATAACTTAAAATCAAAATAATATGCAAAATAACTCAGTTAAAATAATAAAAGTAAAAAAATGGTTTTTTAGCTCTACAAATAAAATTTTAATACAAGCACTTGACGATTGCGAGGCTAGATTTAGTATAGTTGATGATGATAATTGTCTTTTATATAAAGAAATTCGTCGAATACAAAAAAATCATATGCAATGGGTTAAAGTTCCAAAATCATTTGTTTTTTTCAAAAATCAAATAATTCATTTTTATGCAATTTGTAATCAATTCACACGTAATCAATTCCCTAGCTTTATTAAATAACTTAAAATCAAAATAATATGAAAGAAAGAATAATCGCACAAAATAATAACTTTTGGCAACAAGAGGATTTATACAAGCATATTGATGAGCTTATGCTAAAATATTACAATGAGGCAAAAAATCATTTTTTTATTGAAAAAGCCAAAAAAGAAGGTTGGTTTGGTTGGCACGATAGCAGATCGGATTTTGGCTTTTGTGGTTTTATGAGAACAAATTTATTGCATCAAGTAGTTATTCTAAATAAACTTGGCAATTCTATTGTGGTGCCAGCTAATCACGGTTGCTTTATGTTTTTATTTAAAAGCGACTGGTTTCAAAACTCGGTTTTGCAAAATGGTTTTATTAGCTTTCAATTATACCCGAAATGGTGCTTGGAGGTTATAAAAAGTAAAAACTATTATCAATCAAAACAATTCTACGAAAAATTATGAAATACCTTATAAAATCTTACTTAATCTTGCTAATTATACTTTTTGAAACAATGTTGTCTTTTGCCTTCGCATTTAACAGTAAGGCAATGTTTGTGGCGGTAATATTTATCTTTAATTCTTTTTTAATCATTACATATCTTGGCTCTAATTTAAACATTAATGAAAAAAAAGATATTGACAACTAAAAATAACTAATTAAAATTTAATCTGCCGTTTGTTATTTACGAATAGATTTGAAAATTAACCAAACGGCAACTTAACAACTTAAAATAAAAAAATATATGAAAATAACAGATAAAAATAAGGCATTAATTGCAGTAGAAAAAAATAGTTTTGCTTTGGAATATGTTAACAATAGATTACAAGATGATCCCGAGATTGTAAAAATTGCAGTAGAAAAAAATGGTTATGCTTTAAAATATGCAAGCGATAGATTACGAGATGATCCTGAAATTGTAAAAATTGCAGTCGAACAAAATGGTTTTGCTTTACAATATGTTAGTGATAGATTACGAAATAATAAAAAGATTGTAAAAATTGCTGTCAAAAAATATGGTCATGGTTTAGAATATGCCAGCGATAGATTACGAAATAATGAAGAGATTGTAAGAATTGCAGTCAAGCAAAATGGTTTTGCTTTAAAACATGCTAGTGATAGATTGCGAGATAATGAAGAGATTGTAAGAATTGCAGTCAAGCAAAATGGTTTAATTTTGGAATATGCAAGTGATAGATTACGAGATGATATTGAATTACGAAAATTAGCTAACAATTAAAATAAAATATATGACAAAATATACAGATAAAAATCAATTTATTAACATTTTAAAAAAATTTCAGCATAGCTTTACTTTTCAATTTGTAAGTCCAGAGTTGAAAAAAAATCGTGAATTTGTCTTGGAAGTGTTAAAAATAAATGGTTTGGTTTTAGAATATGTAAGCCCTGAGTTTCAAGCAGATAGAGAAGTGGTTTTAACTGCGGTAGAGCAAAATGGTGATGCTTTTGAATTTGCGAACCAAAAATTAAAAGAAAATCGTGAGTTTGTCTTGGAAGCGATAGATATAGATTGGAAGGTTTTAAAATATATAAGCCCTGAATTGAATAAAGAATTTAAAGATCTTTTAGAGTTTCTAAAAAACAAAAAAATTAACAATTAAAAATAAAAAAATATATGAAAGAACAAAATTATAATTTAAACAATCTTGGCAATATTTTTTATCTTTTTAAAAGAGACGATGAAAAAATGATTGATGATATAAAAAAATTTGCATTAAAATACAGAAATAAAATAGAAAGTGATCTAGGTTTAGATAATACACAAGCTGGTTTTATGCAACAAATTTTAAATAAAAAGATTTGGGCGGATAAAACATATAGCTATAATCAAAATAAAAATAAAAACACTCCTAGAAACTTTTTAGATTTTTTTTTGAGTTGGGGAGTTTTGCCAAAAGATAAAAGTTTAAATGAAAAATTGATTGTAAAATTTTTAGAAAGTTCTAATCGAATTCCTGAAAATTTAGATAGTTATTTTATTATAACCAAAACACAACTTAAAAATTTACTTGGCGGTTGTTGCTTAATTGGTGAAATAAAAAAAGAAATGAAGCAGGAACCATTGTCAATTGATATTTTTGATTTAAAAGACAAATATCAATCTAATAAAATTAACGACGAACAATATAAGTATTTTCAAAAAATGGAGCAGAATTTATTTAGTTTAATAGCTCACGAGGAATTTTTTAAAACAATTATCAATAATTCTATTGGCAAAAAAAATGAAACAGAATTTTTTATTATGAAAGATTTAATCAAGAGTTCTTTAAGAGTAAAAAAAAATAACTTTGGCAATCATAATGGTTTTAAGCAAGATTTGTGGAAAAATAACAAATTTTTTTAAAAAAAGACTTGACAATTTTTTTTGAATAGATTAAAATTATATTAGCTAAATTTTAGCTAAATTAACAATTTAAAATATAAATATATGAAAATAGAAAAAGCAATTAGAAAATCATTACCAGCAGTTATATGTCTTTACGGCGAAAGCGGTTCAGGTAAAACATTTTCGGCATTAAAATTAGCACACGGATTAGTTGCTAATGCAAAAAACAATAGAGTTTGTGTAATTGATACAGAAAATCACAGAGCTAGCCATTACGATGCAGATTTTGATTTTGATGTTATTAATTTAGAATCCCCATTTTCATCAAGTAAATTTATTGAAGCAATTAAACTAGCACAAAATGAAGATTATGGAGCTATTATTATTGATAGTATAAGCCACGAATGGGATGGCATAGGAGGGGCCGTATATCAAGCAGACAACAGCTCGTTAAAAAATAAAATAGCTGTTTGGCAGGAACCTAAAAAAGAACATAAAAAATTAATGGATTTTATATTATCATCAAAATGCCATTTTATTTTATGCACCAGAGCAAAAGCAAAAACTAAACAAGTAGGCAAAGAAATTATAGAAGATGGAATTGTCCCGATACAAGAAAAAACTTTTTTATATGATATGTTAGCTGTGTTTCATATGTATAATAAAGGGCAAGTGGAAATTATAAAATGCCCTAAAAATTTACAATTA
>Ga0214917_10001102_pt1 | contig 35240 bp, 41 predicted proteins | sample LL_1208_BB_MetaG_FD_177983 | JGI IMG/M metagenome (GOLD analysis project Ga0214917, IMG submission 177983) | Freshwater microbial communities from Lake Lanier, Atlanta, Georgia, United States - LL_1208_BB | ecosystem: Environmental > Aquatic > Freshwater > Lake | place: USA: Georgia | collected... | reverse complement strand
GGGCCTCGCGCATGGCGCGAGAAATCTCGCTGGCAGCGTCTACCAGCAAAGTCCCGCAGCGTTTGACTTGTTCGGCCTGCATGCGCACGCTAGGTCCGAAAATACCTAAAGAGCCGGCAATTTGGTGTTGCTCGTCAAATATCGGGGCGCCTACGGACACCGCACCCTGAATCAGTTCATTGCGGCTTACCGCATAACCTCGTCTGCGGATACGCAGAATTTCATCTAAGTAATCTTGTGGGGGGGTAGAGGAACCCTCGGTGTAGTTCTGCAATTCGGCCATCAGGGCCTTGGTGTCTAAGGGTTCTGTCTTGAAAAAGGGCTCCAGCAAATGGGCCAAAATGACGCGCCCTGTAGCACCATAAATCACGCGCTCTAGGTAGCCAATGCCCCGCTTGAAGCTCAAGGGCTGAGGGCTCGCAATTTCGTCTACACACTGTCGCATGGTGCCCATGGGCACGAACAAGGCAACGGTTTCGCCGGTCAAGTCTTGCAGGCGCTGAAGGGCGGGTCTGGCCAGGCTTTGCAAATCGGGGATGGGAGGGCTGGCCATGGCCAGCCTTGAAACGGCGGGCCCGAGGTGAAATTTTTGCGGCTCGCCCACCGACACGATGAAGTTTTTTTCCTTCAAGGTGCCCAGCAATCGGTAAAGGGTGGGGCGAGAAAGGTCCACGCGCTTGAGTAAATCCGATGCGGAAAGCCCCTGGTCGGTCTTGGTGAAGGCGCTCAAGATGTCCAGCGCTCGCATCACCGCACGCACGCTGTCGTTTTTGGCTGGGGTTTGTGGGTGCTGTGCACTTAAAGGCATAGAAGGCATGAGTGAGGAGAGACGTTCCGGATATGAGGCGTTTACAAATTGAGTGTGATGAGAATCCCGCCTACCTATTTTGTCCGACAGTCGGACATAGGGTCTGATAAATGGACATGTATCTTATTACAATCCAACTCTGTCCGAATCTGGAGATTGGAATGAACAAAGACATGTCCGAGGCTTTGACCCGCGTGGGCCCAGGCACCCCCATGGGCAATTTGATGCGACGTTATTGGGTGCCTGTGATGAAGGGCAACGAAATTCCAGAGGCCGATGGTCCGCAAGTGCGGGTGCAAATACTGGGCGAAAAACTGCTCGCATTTCGCAACACCGACGGTAAGGCCTGCTTAATCAGCGAGTTTTGTTCGCACCGTGGGGTGTCACTGTTTTTTGGCCGCAACGAGGAAAACGGTATTCGCTGTGCATACCACGGCGTCAAGTTTGACGGCATGGGCCAATGCGTGGATGTGCCATCGTCCCCCCAAGCGTGTTCGCGCATGCATATCAAAGGCTACCCTTGCATTGAACGCGGCGGCATTGTTTGGGCTTACATGGGTCCGGTGGATAAACAACCCGCCCCGCCTGAACTGGAGTGGTGCTTGCTGCCTGAGAGTCACGTGTTTGTGTCCAAGCGGCTGCAATATTCCAATTGGTTGCAGGCCATGGAGGGCGGCATCGACACCAGCCACGTGTCTTACGTGCACCGTTATGAGGTCGACGGCGACCCCATGCACAAGGGCTGTAAAGCGTTGGACTACATCAAGGCCGACGGGAATGTGGTGTTCGAAATTGACAAAAATCCCACCGGTCTGACTTTGTACGGTCGACGTAATGGAGACGTCGACACCTATTACTGGCGCGTGACGCAATGGCTGTTCCCTTGGTACAACATGATCCCGCCTTTTGGAGACCATGCCTTGGGGGGCCATGTCTGGGTGCCAATTGACGACCACAGCTGCTGGGCTTGGAGCATGAACTGGCAACCTAACCAACCCCTGACCGAGGAAGAGCGAAGTGCAATGGAGGCGGGTTTGGGTATTCATGTGGAATACGTGGCTCCGGGCAGCTTTGTGCCCAAGGCCAACATCACCAACGATTACCTGATGGACCGCCAAGCCCAAAAGGATAAGCGCGCCTACAGCGGCGTGTTTGGTTTCTCTGCGCAAGATTTCTCTTTGCAAGAGAGTATGGGCACCATTCAGAACCATGAGGCCGAGAACCTCTTGCCCACTGACAAAGCCATTGTGATGGCGCGCCGCATGCTGCACGAAGCGGTCATCGGCTTGGAGCAGGGGCAAGAGCCGCCAGCCTTGGATGCTGTCGACCAGCGTGTGCGCGCTGCTGGTGTGCTGCTGGACAAGCAACTCGACCCCATCAAATGGGGACGTGTGCATTTGGCCGATGCACTCAACAAAGACGTGTACACCCTATGAAAACCTTGGATATGCGCTTGACCATGGCTTGGCGTGCCGTGTCTGTCGTTGCCGTTGCGGCTGTTTTAGGTGTGCTTGGGTTTTGGGGTGGTTGGAGCGCCCACGCCCAAACCACAGCTTGGGCGCCTACCAAGCCGGTGCGCATCATCGTGCCCATAGTGGGCAGCACCAACGACGTGCTGGCCCGCTTGGTGGCACCCAAGTTGTCCGAAGCGCTGGGGCAACCGGTGTTGGTGGAAAACAAGCCCGGTGCGGGCGGTAACTTAGGCGCTGACCTTGTCGCCAAATCAGCGCCTGATGGGCATACGATTCTGGTGGGTTACAACGGCCCGATCGCCATTAACGTGACCCTGTTCGACAAAATGCCTTACGACCCGGTGCGTGACTTGGCTCCCATTACCTTGGCTGTGGAGTCGCCTCAGTACCTGGTTGCCAATTCGGGACTTCCGGTTAAAAACGCAGCGGAATTGGTGGCTTTGGCCAAGGCCCGAGCAGGCAAGCTGTCCTATGCCTCCGTCGCTGTGGGCAGTGCATCGCACCTCACCATGGAAATGCTCAAAACGGCCACGGGCGTGGACATCATCCACATCCCCTACAAAGGTGCAGGACCTGCCGTGACCGACTTGGTCGCGGGCAATGTGGATGTGGCTTTTTTGGTTCCGGGCAATGTGCAACAGTTCATTAAAGAAGGCCGCCTCAAGCTCTTGGCCACCTCAGGCAAGAAGCGCTTTCCCAGCACCCCCGATGTGCCCACCTTGCAAGAGTTGGGTTACCAAGACTTTGTGGCCACGTCATGGATTGGCTTTTTGGCGCCCGCGGGCACGCCCAAGCCCATCATCGACCGATTGCACAAAGAAATCACCCAAATACTGAAGTCCCCCGACATTTCGGAGCGTTTGCAAGCCATGGAGTTTGAGGTGCTGGCCACCTCGCCCGATGCCTTTGGCCAGTGGATTCGAAGCGAGATTCCGCGCTGGGGCAAGGTTATCAAGAGCACGGGCGCCAAAGCCGACTGACACATTTTGACGCTGTCTAAATTTTCATAGGCCCTATGCGACTAGCCCATTTGTCAGCCCTCATCACCGGTGGCGGCGCCGGAATTGGCGCGGCTACGGCCCTAAAGTTTTGCCAAGAGGGTGCAGCTGTCACCTTGGTGGATGCCGACCCAGCAGCCCTGACCCGCACCGCTCTATCCATTGAGCAGGCCGTGCCCGGCGCCAAGGTGGCACAGTTTGCGGCTGATGTGTCCGACGAAGAGGCCGCCCTTCGGGCCGTGCAAATAGCGGTGGCGCAGCATGGTGGGCTAGACATACTGATCAACAACGCCGCCATGCGGAATTTTTCAGCACTGGCAGACGCCACCACGGCAGAGTGGCAGGACATGATTCAGGTCAACATGCTGGGTGTGGCCAACTACTCGCGTGCAGCTTTGCCTATGCTGCGCCAGCACTCGGGTTGCATTGTCAATGTGTCGTCTTGCTATGCCGTAACGGGCCGCAAAGGCATGGGTCTTTACGACGCCACCAAGGCCGCTCAACTGGCCATGACGCGCACCCTCGCCCACGAAGAAGCGGCACACGGCGTGCGCGTGAACGCCGTGTGCCCGGGCTCCACCCTGACCGACTTTCACACCACCCGCGCCGTCAAAGCCGGTAAAAGCGTGGATGTTTTAAAAAAAGAACGCCAAGCCACCTCGCTGATGGGGCGTTGGGCCGATCCGCAAGAAATTGCGGCACCCATTCTCTGGTTGGCCAGCTCAGAAGCCTCTTTCATCACCGGCACCACCTTGATGGTGGACGGTGGTTTGCACATCATGTAATTCAAGTTCTGGAGTTGTGTTCGTGTCCACAGACGTAACTGCCGCCGTGTCAATAACGGCCCCCGTTGTATTGCAAGCCCGACTGCTCAGCCTTAGGTGGGAAGCCGAAGGCGTGATGAGCCTGGAGTGGGTGCCTGCGGACCCCGCCCAAACCTTCCCCGCCTTTGAGCCCGGCGCACACATTGACCTGCATTTGCCAAACGGCTTGGTCAGAAGTTATTCATTGTCCAACGACGCGCGCGAGCGCAACCGCTATGTGGTGGGCGTGCTCAAAGACCACGGCAGCCGTGGCGGATCCATCTGGGTGCACGAGCAGCTGCGTCCCGGCATGGTGCTTAGCATTTCTGCGCCTCGTAACAACTTTCCCCTGCGCCCAAGCTCCGAAACACAAGTCTTGGTGGCTGGTGGCATAGGCGTCACGCCCATGCTCAGCATGCTGCGCCAGCTGGCCGCACAAAACAAACCGCTGGACTTTGTGTACTGCGCCCGCACGCGCGCCCAAGCCGCTTTTTTGAGCGAAATTCAAACCTTAGTGGCAGACCACGCCCATATGACCCTGCGTTGCCATTTTGATGACGAGCAAAGCGCCCCGCCCAACCTTAAAGCGCTCTTGGCGGGCTACACGCCCAACACCCATATGTACTGCTGCGGCCCGGGCCCCATGCTCGACAGCTTCGAATCCGTATGCGCCGAGTTGGGCTACCCCCATGCTCACATCGAGCGGTTTACCGCCAAGGCGGTGGCAGCCAGCACCACCACCAACGTGTGCCATGTGGAACTTCAAAAGTCAGGCCGCACCATTGAAGTGCCCCCGCACCTCTCGGTGCTAGACGCCCTGATTGAAGCGGGCATGTTTCCAGACCACAGCTGCAAAGAAGGCGTGTGTGGCGCCTGCGAAACCCGCATCATCAGCGGTGAGGTTGAGCACCTGGACAGCATCCTCACCAAAGCCGAACAAGCCGCCAACAAAACCATGATGATTTGCGTCTCGCGCTGCAAGAGCGAGCGTGTGGTGCTGGACCTATAAAACCGTCAACGCCATCAAACGCTGTAAGGCATACGCTACTGTGGCCGATCGCACATAGGCGCGAATCGCAGAGCCTGCCAACGGCACATCGGGCTCAAAGCAGCGGTGCTCTGTAAGCACCTGCCCTGCTACAGAAAAACCAAACCACACAGTGCCCACGGGCTTGGCGGCGGTGCCGCCGGTGGGGCCAGCCACGCCGGTTACGGCCACGGCCACTTGGGCGTCGCTGTGTTCAATGGCCCCTTGGACCATGGCGCGGGCCACTGGTTCGCTCACGGCGCCGTGGGTTTGAATCAAAGCCGCGTCCACACCCAGCAGCTCGGTTTTGGCGGCGTTGGAATACGTCACCAAGCCGCGGTCAAACCACGCGCTCGAACCAGCCAAGTCGGTGCAGGCTGCGGCAATCATGCCGCCAGTGCAGCTTTCGGCCGTGGCCAAAAACCATTGGCGGCGAAGAAGTTGCGAGGCGAGTTGCGCAACGAGAAGGTCGTTTGAAGGCGTCGGGCTGCTCATTTCATTAGCCTAACAAGCTGCGGCCTAAAGCAATCACCAGGACGGTGCAAAATGCGGCGACCACATCGTCCAGCATGATGCCCATGCTGGCCTTCCACCAAGTCAGCTTGGAGCTGGTGTCGGATGCTTCATGAAACAACCGGTCTGCCCAACCGACGGGGCCGGGCTTGGCAATGTCAAACAGCCTAAACAGACCAAACGCCAGGAGCTGCTCGTCCCAATCGGTTGGGGTGACCAGCCAGAGCACCATCCAAAACGCCACCACCTCGTCCCACACAATGCAGCTCGGGTCTCTGGTGCCCAGGTTGCGCGCGGTCACGGCGCAGGCCCATACGCCGCCTGCCAAGGCCATGACAATCAGCAGGCCCCAGCGTGCATCGTTCATCCACGGCGAAAGCAACGCAAAACTCACCCAAGCCCACAGCGTGCCCACGGTGCCCGGCGCCCAGGGGCTCAGGCCACAGCCCCAAGCCAGCGCCACACCATGTGCGGTGCGCGACCACATAAACCTGCCGTTGGGGCGAACCGGTGCAGGCTTGGACGGCGCGGAGTGGTCAGGAAGTTGGGAGGGCTGCATAGGTTGAATATTTATGCGAGCTGATTCGAAAAATGATCAAAGGACCTGAACTTGTCGGTCCCACCCAGCTCGTGACCTTGTGCGTCCAGCAGCCTCACGCCCGGGATGGCTTCTACCGTACCAATGCGGGTCACCGGGGTGAGGCTGCCATGGGCTGCGGCTTGCACGGCGGCTCGTGCGCTGGGTGGGGCGGTAAAGAGCAGTTCGTAGTCGTCCCCGCCGCTGAGCACGCAGCTCAGCACCAGGTCTTGGGGCAAGGCGTGAGCCGCCGCCATCAAACCCAGGGCGGCTTCGAGAAGAATGCTGGCGCCAAGAGGTTCTGGAGTTTTAAGCTGTGTGCTGCTGGCATGGAGCAAATGGTGCAAGTCGCCCACCAAACCGTCGCTCAGATCTATGGCGGCATGGGCAATGCCCCTCAAGGCCAGACCCAAAGCCACTCTTGGGGTGGGCTGTTCCAGCCGCATTTGTGCGGCGGCAAAAAATGGCGAGTGTTGACTGGGTGGACCAAGGTGCGGTTGAACAAGGCTTGCGGGCCGCTCCAATTGCCCCTGTAAAACCATGAGTGCCCAGCGGGCATCTCCCAGGTGGCCGCTGACGTAAATGTCGTCGCCCACCTGCGCACCTGAGCGAAGCAGGGGCTGGGCCTTTCCGTTCACCACTTCCACTTCGCCCAGTACGGTGATGCACAAGTTCAAGGGCCCGCGGGTGGTGTCCCCGCCTATCAGGGTGCAATGGTGGGCATCCGCCAAATTAAATAAACCAGTTGAAAAATCAGACAGCCAGTGCTCGCTAACCTCGGGCAAAGACAGGGCCAGCGTAAAGGCCAAGGGGCGCGCGCCGCAGGCAGCCAAGTCACTCAGGTTCACGGCCAAGGCTTTGTGGCCCAGTCGTTGCGGATTGGCGTTGGGGAAAAAATGGGTGCCCTCCACCAGCATGTCGCTGGACACTGCCAGTTGGGTGTGAGGCCGCAGGGGCAGCACAGCACAATCGTCGCCAATGCCCACTCCAGATGGTGAGTTGGCTGTATGGGCTGAATGCGTTTTGGGTGCTGGGCGCTTGAAAAAACGCTCAATCAGGTCAAATTCGCCCATACGAGGCAGGCTCAATGAAGGGTCCGGCCTTCAGAGCCGCCGCTCAAGGCGTCCAGCACAAACATGGGAATGTCCACATCAAAGCGCTCGCCGTCTTCGGCTACAAAAAAGTAGCTGCCGTGCATGGTGCCCGTGGGTGTGCGCAGGTGCGAGCCGCTGGTGTATTCAAAGGTGGCGCCGGGCTGTAAAAAAGGTTGCTGTCCCACCACGCCCAGTCCTCTGACGCGCTCGGTGTGGCCGTTGGCATCGTTCACATTCCATTGGCGCGAAATCAATTGCGCGCCAATGTCACCAGTATTGGTTAAGGTGACGGTGTAGGCAAAGGCGTAGCGACCCTGTTCAGGCAGCGACTGATCGGGCAAGTGCCTAGGTACAACTTCAATCAAAATCTGATATTTGGGCATCACACATTCCTATGTCGCCATCCTAACTGCGAAAATACGCAAAAATGCCTTTGCTACAAAGCTGCCCACCAACCTACCCCCAGCCCGTGATTTCACCTACCGTCCCCTCAAACACGTCGCCCTTCGTCGTTGCGCCTTCCATCCTCTCGGCCGACTTTGCCCGTTTGGGTGACGAAGTGCGCCAAGTGGTGCAGGCCGGTGCCGACTGGATTCACTTTGACGTGATGGACAACCATTACGTGCCCAATTTAACGTTTGGCCCCATGGTGTGCCAAGCCTTGCGTCCCCACGCCCAGCGCCCCGACGGCACGGCTGTACCCATCGATGTGCACCTGATGGTGCAGCCGGTGGACGCCTTGGCCAACGCCTTTGCCCAAGCGGGGGCTAATCTCATCAGCTTTCACCCCGATGCCTCTGGCCATGTGCACCGCAGCATTCAGGCCATCAAGAGCGCGGGCTGCCAAGTGGGCTTGGTGTTCAACCCCGCCGAGCCTTTGGATGTTCTGGACTGGGTGGTGGACGACATTGACCTGATTTTGATCATGAGCGTCAACCCTGGCTTTGGTGGCCAAAGCTTCATTGAAGGGGCGCTGCGCAAAATTGAAGCCGCCCGAAAGCGCATTCAAGCCAGCGGTAAACACATTCGCTTGCAGGTGGATGGAGGCATCAAGACCGACAACATCCGCCAGGTGGCCGATGCGGGAGCAGATACCTTTGTGGCGGGCAGTGCCATTTTTGGTCAACCCAATTACGCGGCTGTCATCCAAGCCATGCGCGCCGCATTGGCTGCATAAGAGCTTGCCTTGAAGTCTTCACCCGATCTGCTCAAGGTTTCTCAGCGCAAGCCATTGGCCGAAGCCGTGGCGCAACGGGTCCGGTGGACCATGTATTTGATTTTGGGGTTGGTGGCCGCGCTGGGGGCTTGGCAGACCTATCAGTTTGAATCGGCGGTGCGCATTCGGCTCAAAAATGAAGAACTTCAAGAGCTTTTGCACCAGCACCATCTGGCGGTGGAGCGCATGGGCCGCCACCTGCTGGCCCAAGGCCAACCCTCAGCAGCCTCTTCAGGCCTTCAACCCCAGCCGCGCGCCAGCTTGGCCAACGAACTGAAAGACGACGACCGCCGTCAGCTGCGCCTGAACATGCTGCTGCTGGACCCCGATTTGCAGTTGTTTGAATTTAGCCCTGGGCTTGAAGCGGTGTATTTGAGTTGGCAACGCCGGCGCCAAAAAGTGTGGTCGTTGTTGATTCCAAATGCCGACGAAAAATCGGATGCCAGCGCTCGCAGCAAAGCCAGCACTGAGGGCGCGTCCCTGCCAACCAAGCGGGTGCTATCCACACAAAACGTGCCCAACGCCCCAGAGGCCTTAGCCGAGCTCGATGTGTTGCTGGCCGATGTGGGCAAAGTGGCAGAGCAGGTCCGCTACAGCACCCAACAAAGAGCTCACCACCTCAGGCACATCATCTACATCATTGGTTTTATGGTGGGTTTGGTGGTGATGGCCCTGGTGGTGCTGGTGGCGGAGCCTTTGGTTCGCATGATCAAGAACCAGCACCGCAAACAGCAAGAGCTTTACATTGACTTTATGCAATTGGCGTTGGTGGCCCAGCGAACCCAAAACTGGGTGCTGGTAACCGATCCCAAACGCAACATCGTTTGGTGCAACGAAGCTTTTTTAAAAAGCCATGGCCAGAGCCATGAATCCATTTTGGGCAAACCGCCGGGCTACTTGAACACCAACCGCCACAACTCTGAAGATGACCGACTTCGCAGGCTTGCCGAACTCGACCGCGGTTTAAGTGTGCGTGCTGAGCTGATGCACCGCTTGCCCAATGGCCAAGAGGTTTGGGTGGATGTGGATTACCAACCGTTTCATGACGGGCAAGGTGCCTTAATGGGGTTTACCGTGGTGGCCACCGACATCACGCCCTTAATCAACGAACGTTTGCGCATCGCCACCCTGATGAAAGCCTTGCCTGCTGGGGTGCTGATGCAAGACGTTCAAGGCAATGTGGTGGAGTGCAACCCTGTGGCCGCAGCCCTGTTGGGGGTGAGTTTGGGTGAAAGCGCAGACCGTAAGGCGCCCCTGCAGCGGCTGCAAATTTTGAAGGAAAACCTTCAGCCTTGCCCGATGGCGGAGCGCCCATTTAATAAAACCTTGCAGGCCAATCGACCGCTGCAGGGCGAGGTGTTGGGCCTGATGTCGGCCCCCGGGCAATTGCGCTGGGTGTTGGTCAATACCGATGTGGTGCGTGACCCCGATGGCAACTTGACGCATGTGGTGAGCTGCATGCTGGACGTGACCGAGTACCGCGACCAACAGCAACTGCTGACCTTGGCCATTGATAGTGCCTCTTTGGGTGTGTGGCAATGGGACCTAGAAGACGAAGTGGTGCGATGCAACCCGCGGTTGATGTCTTTAATAGGCCATCCCGAAAAAGAACCTGCCCTCCCCATGGAGTTTTGGAACCAGCTGATCCACCCCGAAGATTTGCAGGGTTTGCGTTGGGCCATTCGCACCAACCTCAAGGATTCAGAGCGCCCCCTGCACTGGGAAGCGCGTTTGAAGCACAGCAGCGGCCGTTGGATGTGGTGCATGTTCAGCGGTACGGTGGTGGCGCGCGACGCCGAGGGTCTGGCCTTGCGCATGGCAGGCATTGCTTACGACATCAATGTGCACAAAGACCTGGAACAGCAGCTGCGCAGCCAAGCCCACACCGACATGCTGACCCAGCTGCCCAACCGTGTGGAGTTGCTCAACCGTGTGGAAATGGTGATCGACCGGGTGCGCCAAAACCCTGACCAAAAATTTGCCCTGTTGTTTATGGACTTTGACCGCTTTAAGCAGGTCAATGACACCTTGGGGCACAACGTGGGCGACGAACTCTTGCGCCAAATTGCCCGCCGCATAGAGGGCAGCTTGCGCCCCGGGGACGCCATGACCAACGCGCCGCAGCAAATCGCAGCCCGACTTGGGGGCGACGAGTTTGTAGTGCTGCTCAACCATATGCGCTCCGATGCCGACGCCGAGCGCGTGGCCGCCCGCTTGCTGGAGGTGCTAAGCGAGCCCTACGACATTGGCCCGCATCGGGTGCGCTCTACCGCCAGCATTGGCATTGTGACCACCGAGCATATGAGCGAAGACGCCGACAGCATGCTGCGCGACGCCGACATTGCCATGTACGAGGCCAAGCGCCAAGGGCGCGGTTGTTATGTGATGTTCCACCCGGGCATGCGCCGCCGGATCCGCGACGATGTGGCTCTGGAAAACGACTTGCGCTTGGCCCTAGAACTCAACCAGATGTATGTGGTGTACCAGCCTGTGGTGGACTTGAACACCCGCAATGTGTCGGGTCTGGAAGCCTTGGTTCGTTGGAAACACCCTGAGCGCGGCATTGTGTCGCCTATGAGCTTTATTCCTGTAGCCGAAGCCTGTGGGCTGATCAACGCCATAGGCTTGTTTGTGTTGGAGCAGGCCTGCGCTGACCTCAAGCGCATGCGATTGGTGTTGGACCACAAAGCGCCCAAATTTATGTCGGTCAATTTGTCCAGAGCGCAATTGCGGCAACACCAGCTGATCGATCAAGTGCATGAAGTGATGCAGCGCTGGGAGGTCAAGCCCGAGCACCTGATTTTGGAGGTGACCGAAAGCTTGGCTGCCCAAGACGAGGGGGTCAAAGCCGCACTCAACAATTTGCGCGGTTTGGGTATTGCCCTGTCATTGGATGACTTTGGCACGGGGTATTCGTCCTTGTCGTGCCTGCATGAGCTGCCCGTGAACATTGTGAAAATTGACCGTTCTTTTGTGGTGGAAGCCATGGAAAGCGACTTTCACCGCGTCATGATTGAAGCCACCATGCGCATGGCCAACACCCTGAACCTGTCCACTGTGGCCGAAGGCATTGAGCACGAAGACCAAGCTGAGCTGATGCGCCTGTTGGGCTTGCAAAAGGGTCAAGGCTATTTGTTCAGCAAGCCCCTGCCCCTGGCCGAGATGATTGACTTTTTGGACGCCCAAGTCGACAAAACAGCGTTTTTACCCAAGAACCTAGCGCTTTCGGCTTGACGATGCGGGTATAACTGCAGCCCTATGACTGAAAGCGAATTCAACGCGCTGCGCCAGCAAGGCTTTAACCGCGTGCCTCTGGTGGCTCAGGCCTTTGCCGACCTGGAAACTCCCCTGTCCCTTTACCTCAAGCTGGCACCTGCCGCGGGTCAGGCTGCGGCTTTCAGCTTTTTGTTGGAGTCGGTGGTAGGGGGCGAGCGCTTTGGCCGCTACAGTTTTATTGGTTTGCCCGCCCGCACCCATTTGAGAGCCCGTGGTTTTGGTGATGCGGCTTTGACGGAGGTAGTGACCGACGGCTTGGTGGTGGAAACCTCACATGGAAACCCCCTGGACTTTGTGGCCCGGTACCAGCAACGCTTTAAGGTCGCCACGCAAGCGGGCTTGCCCCGGTTTTGTGGGGGACTGGCGGGCTATTTTGGCTACGACACGGTGCGCCACATCGAGAAAAAGCTGGTGCACAGCTGCCCACCCGACACCCTGGGCTGCCCAGACATTTTGTTGGTGCAGTGCGAAGAGCTTGGGGTGATCGACAACCTGTCGGGCATGCTGTACCTCATGGTGTATGCCGACCCCACACAGCCCAATGCTTACAGGGCAGCGCAGCAGCGGCTGCAAACCCTGAAAGACCGCCTGCGTTTGCCGGTTCAGGCTCCAGCCATTAGCCAAAGCACCTCGTACGAGGTGCAGCGCGAATTTGCCAAGGACGACTACCTGGCCGCCGTGGTCCGCGCCAAAGAGCTGATTGAAGCGGGCGACTTTATGCAGGTGCAAGTGGGCCAGCGTTTGCACAAGCGGTTTACCGAGTCACCGCTGTCCCTTTACCGGGCTTTGCGCATGCTCAACCCTTCGCCCTATATGTATTACTACGATCTGGGCGACTTTCAGGTGGTGGGGGCCTCGCCTGAAATTTTGGTGCGCCAAGAAGCCACGCCCGAGGGACAAAAAGTCACCATCCGGCCGCTGGCGGGCACGCGTCCGCGTGGCGCCACCCCCGAGCTGGACAAGGCTGCCGAGCAAGAGCTGATTCAAGACCCCAAAGAGCGTGCCGAGCATGTGATGCTGATTGACTTGGCCCGCAACGACATTGGCCGCATTGCCCAGACCGGCAGTGTCAAGGTGACCGAAGCCTTTGTGGTGGAGCGCTACAGCCATGTCATGCACATTGTGAGCAATGTGGAAGGTCTGTTAAGGCCGGGTCTGAGCTCTTTGGATGTGCTCAAGGCCACGTTTCCGGCAGGCACCTTGACGGGCGCGCCCAAGGTGCACGCCATGGAGCTGATTGACCAGCTTGAGCCCAGCAAGCGCGGCATTTATGGCGGTGCGTGCGGTTATCTAAGTTACGCGGGCGACATGGACGTGGCCATTGCCATTCGCACCGGCATCATCAAAAACCAAACCCTGTATGTGCAAGCTGCCGCTGGCGTGGTGGCCGACTCTGTACCCGAGCTGGAGTGGAAAGAAACCGAGGCCAAAGCCCGCGCCTTGATTCGAGCCAGCGAGCTGGTGGAAGAGGGTCTGGAATGATGGCCGCAACCTCATCATGTCATCGTTTGCGCTTGGTGATGATCGACAACTACGACTCCTTCACATTCAACTTGGTCCAGTACTTTGGCGAGCTGGGTGCTGAGGTCACGGTGTACCGCAACGATGAGATTTCGTTAGCTGAGCTGCAGGCCCAAGTCAAGTCGGGTGCGGTGGACCGGCTGGTGGTGTCACCAGGGCCATGTGCCCCCGCGCAAGCTGGGATTTCGGTTGCGGCCATTCAGGCCTTGGCGGGGCAAGTGCCTATTCTGGGGGTGTGTTTGGGGCACCAAAGCATAGGGGCTGCTTTTGGCGGGCGCATTGTGCGCGCTCAGGCCTTAATGCATGGCAAAACCAGCGTCATCTCCACAACCCAAGAGGGCGTGTTTGCGCATCTGCCTGCACAGTTCATTGTGAACCGCTACCACTCACTGGTGATTGAGCGTGCATCTTGCCCCTCAGATCTGGAAATCACCGCATGGACGGACGACGGCGACATCATGGGGGTGAGGCACAAACGCTTGGCGGTGCAAGGCGTGCAGTTTCATCCCGAATCCATCTTGAGCGAGCATGGCCACCCCTTGCTGCGCAACTTTCTCATACCCAGCTAAGCATATGGCCCAATTTCATCTGATCACCCCTCAAGACGCGCTGCAGCGCGTGATCGAGCACCGCGAAATTTTTCATGACGAAATGCTGCACATCATGCGGCTCATCATGAGCGGCGAGATGACGCCTTTGATGGTGGCAGCCTTTATCACCGGCCTGCGTGTCAAAAAAGAAACCATAGGCGAAATTACGGCTGCGGCTACGGTGATGCGGGAGTTTTCGCTCAAGGTGCAGGTGCCAGACACTTCCCATTTGGTGGATATTGTGGGCACGGGTGGAGACGGCTCTCACACCTTCAACATTTCCACCTGCGCCATGTTTGTGGCCGCTGCAGCTGGGGCTAAAGTCAGCAAACACGGCGGGCGCAGTGTGAGCAGCAAGAGCGGCAGTGCTGACGTGATGGAGTCTCTGGGCGTGAACATTCAGCTCAGCCCCGCCGCCATTGCGCGGTGTGTGATGGATGTGGGTGTGGGTTTTATGTTTGCCCCAAACCACCACCCCGCCATGAAAAACGTGGCCCCGGTGCGACGCGAGCTGGGCATCAAAACCCTGTTCAATATTTTGGGTCCCTTAACCAACCCGGCCAGTGCGCCCCATATCTTGATGGGGGTGTTCCACCCCGACTTGGTGGGCATTCAGGTGCGTGCGCTGGAGCGGCTGGGTGCGGTTCATGCCCTCGTGGTGCACGGCAAAGACGGCATGGATGAGGTGAGCCTGGGCGCAGCCACTTTGGTAGGTGAGCTGCAAAACGGCCGCATCACCGAGTACGAAATTCACCCTGAAGACTTTGGCTTGACCATGGCAAGCGCCCGCACCCTGCGGGTAGAAACACCCGAGGCCTCGCGCGAGATGCTGATGCAGGTGCTACGCAACCAGCCCGGTCCAGCGCGCGACATCGTGGCCCTTAATGCGGGCGTGGCTTTGTATGCCGCCAATGTGGCCGACAGTATTCAAGACGGTGTGCGGCGCGCCCAAGCGGCATTGTCTTGCGGCGCGGCACTCGCCAAGCTCGAAGCTTTGGTGACCCTGTCTCACGCCTTAGGAGCGCCGGCATGAGCGACATACTGAATCAAATTGTGGCGGTGAAACGCCTAGAGGTGGCTCAGGCCCAAAACAAATTGTCCCTGGCTGCGGTAAGAGCCGACGCAGAGTCGCGGGTGCTCACGCGCGACTTTGTGGGCGCAATGCGCCACAAACTGCAGTCCGGTGCGGCGGCGGTGATTGCCGAAATCAAAAAAGCCAGCCCCTCCAAAGGCGTGCTGCGCGCAGATTTTGATCCGTCAGACATCGCCCAGAGCTATGCCCTGGGCAGCTCGCAAGTTGGTGTGCAAGCTGGTGCATCTCAAGGTGGTCCAAATGGGGTTGCGCAAGATGTGGTGAGCGCGGCTTGCCTCTCAGTACTGACCGATCGCCAGTTTTTTCAGGGCTGTCCAGACTATTTGAAGTTGGCGCGCGCTTCATGCGAGCTCCCGGTCTTACGTAAAGACTTCATGATCGACCCCTACCAAATTTATGAATCCCGGGCCATGGGGGCGGACTGCGTGCTGCTCATTGCCGCCTGCCTGGACGATGGCTTGATGGTCGAGCTAGAAGCCGTTGCGCGCAGTTTGGATATGGCGGTGTTGGTTGAGGTGCACGACGCAGCCGAGCTGGAGCGGGCCTTGCGCCTCAAAACCCCGCTGATGGGCGTGAACAACCGTAATTTGCATAATTTTGAAGTGTCTTTAGACACCACCTTGAGCCTGTTGCCCCAAATTCCTGCCGACCGGATATTGGTGACCGAAAGCGGTATCGCCAACCGGCAAGACGTTCAGGCCCTGCGTTCGGCAGGCGTTCACGCGTTTTTGGTGGGCGAAGCCTTCATGCGTGCCCCCGAGCCAGGCTTGGCCTTGGCTGACTTGTTTGCCTAGGCTGGGGCCGCATTGGGCGCCACACGAGTGGCCTTTGGCGCCCGATTGGCAACCCGCGGTCGAGGCCTTTTGGCAAAGTCCAGAGGGGCGCAATCTCAGCCAGTTTTTGAAGAAAAGGCTGCAGGAAGGCGCGGTGGTTTACCCCAGCACCCCTTTTCGGGCGCTTGAACTCACGCCCTTAAATCAGGTACGTGTGGTCATCTTGGGGCAAGACCCTTACCACGGCCCAGGCCAAGCGCACGGCTTGGCCTTCTCCGTGCCGGCCACTTCGGGCCCAGCCCTTCAAAAATTGCCCCCTACTTTGCGCAACATATTTAAAGAGTTGGTGCGAGACCCTGCCTTGCCCGACTTCACTCAAATGCCTACCCACGGGTTGCTCGAGCATTGGGCTCATCAGGGCGTGTTGTTGCTCAACACCTGCCTGACCGTAGAAGATGCAAGCCCCGCCAGCCATGCCAAGCAAGGTTGGGAAGCGCTCACATGCAGCTTGCTCTCTAAGGTGTTGGTGCGCGACCAGCCAGTGGTGTTCATGCTTTGGGGCGGACACGCGCTGGAGGCCTTTGCGCGAGCCTGTGCCGGGGTGGATCTATCCACAAATTCCAGTCAGCCCAGTCACCCCAGTCATCACCTGGTGCTCAAGGCCAACCACCCGTCGCCCTTGTCTGCGCTGCGCCCGCCCGTCCCTTTTATAGGCTGCGGGCACTTTTCTAAAGCCAATGCGCACTTTGCGGGCTTGGGTTTGCCAGTTATTCGTTGGTAGTCATTGTTAAAAAACGTCAGCCAGCAGAGTGATGGTGTGCATAACGCCCGCCAGTTATGCGGCTAAATTGAACTTATTTGTGAAAGCTTTAAGAAAAGTGTTGACGATGTAAACACAATTGCAGATAATTTAAGGCTTCGCGTGAAAACGTGAGGTATCTGCCCAGCGGGCAATGCAAGTGGTTTGCATTGTTGAAGACGGGCCCAAGACTGATTCGCCGGTAACGGGTGCTTATAGCGCTAAGCATGTTGCAAGCGGATGCAAGTTGGGAATTAAGACATGATCCAAACAGAATCTCGGTTAGAAGTTGCCGATAACACCGGCGCAAAGTCCGTTTTGTGCATCAAGGTACTTGGTGGTTCCAAGCGCCGTTATGCCAGCGTGGGTGACATCATCAAGGTCACTGTCAAAGAAGCTGCCCCTCGCGGTCGTGTGAAAAAAGGCGAGGTGTACAGCGCTGTGGTGGTTCGTACGGCCAAAGGCATTCGCCGTGGCGACGGGTCTTTGGTGAAATTTGATGGCAACGCAGCGGTGTTGCTGAACAACAAGCTCGAGCCTATTGGCACCCGCATCTTCGGGCCGGTCACGCGTGAGTTGCGTACCGAAAAATTCATGAAGATCGTGTCCTTGGCCCCTGAGGTTTTATAAGGATCTGCCATGAACAAGATTCGTAAAGGTGATGAAGTGGTTGTGCTTGCTGGCCGTGACAAAGGCAAGCGTGGTGTGGTGGAGTTGCGTGCCAGTGAAGATTTGCTGGTGGTTTCCGGTGTGAATCTGGTAAAAAAACACACCAAGCCCAATCCCATGAAGGGCACAACCGGTGGCGTTGTGGAAAAAACCATGCCGATTCACCAGTCCAACGTGGCAATTTTCAACGCCAGCACCGGCAAGGCCGATCGTGTAGGCATCAAGCTGTTGGCGGATGGCAAGCGTGTGCGCGTCTTCAAGTCCAGCGGTGAAGAAATCAAGGTGGCATAACTATGGCGCGTCTACAACAACATTACCGTGAAAAAGTCGTCCCGGACCTGATCGCCAAGTTTGGGTACAAATCTCCGATGCAGGTGCCCCGCATCACCAAAATTACCCTCAATATGGGTGTGAGTGAGGCGGTTGCCGACAAAAAAGTCATGGATAACGCTGTGGGTGACCTCGCCAAAATTGCGGGTCAAAAACCTGTGGTGACCAAAGCAAAAAAAGCGATTGCAGGTTTCAAGATTCGTGAAGGCCAGGCCATTGGTTGTATGGTGACTTTGCGAGGCGTTCAAATGTTTGAGTTCCTTGACCGATTTGTCACCGTGGCACTGCCCCGTGTGCGTGACTTCCGTGGTATTTCTGGTCGTGCATTTGACGGCCGTGGCAACTACAACATTGGCGTTAAAGAACAAATCATATTTCCTGAAATTGAGTACGACAAGGTCGATGCCGTGCGCGGCCTCAATATCAGCATCACCACAACGGCCAAGTCTGACGATGAGTGCAAGGCGCTTCTCGCTGGTTTCCGTTTCCCGTTCAAGAACTGAGGTGGCATGTGGCTAAGGTAGCTTTGATCGAGCGCGAGCTCAAGCGAGACAAATTGGTGGCGAAATACGCCAAAAAATATGCCGAACTCAAAGGCATTGCAACAGACGCCAAGCGCACAGACGAAGAGCGCGCTCAAGCGCGCATGGCGCTCCAAAAATTGCCGCGCAATGCCAATCCCACCCGTCAGCGCAACCGTTGCGCCATTACGGGTCGTCCGCGTGGCGTGTTCAGTCAGTTTGGTTTGGGTCGCGCCAAGGTGCGTGAACTTGCGTTTGCCGGCGACATTCCAGGCATCACCAAAGCCAGCTGGTAAGCGACAGGAGATTAATTATGAGCATGAGTGATCCTATCGCCGACCTCCTGACCCGCATTCGCAATGCGCAAATGGTGGCCAAGCCCAGTGTTTCGGTGCCCTCTTCCAAAGTCAAAGTGGCTATTGCCCAGGTCTTGAAAGATGAGGGTTACATTGACGGTTTTTCCGTCAAGTCTGAAGGCAACAAAGCCGAGCTGGAAATTGCCTTGAAATACTATGCCGGCCGCCCGGTGATTGAGCGTATTGAGCGCGTCAGCCGTCCTGGTTTGCGTGTTTACAAGGGTCGAGATGCTATTCCCCAAGTTCAGAATGGCTTGGGCGTGGCTATTGTGACCACCCCACGTGGTGTGATGACTGACCGCAAAGCAAGATCCGTCGGTGTCGGTGGCGAAGTGCTTTGCTACGTAGCCTGATGTGGCATTGAGGAGTAACAACATATGTCACGCGTAGGAAAAATGCCTGTAGCCATTCCTTCTGGGGTGGACGTTTCGATCAAAGCTGAGCAGATCAGCGTCAAGGGTTCCGGAGGCACTTTGTCTTTGGCTCAATCGGCTTTGGTCAAGGTCGAGCAAGATGCTGGCAAGCTGACCTTTTTGCCCGCAGATGCTTCACGTGAAGCCAATGCCATGAGCGGCACCATGCGCCAGTTGGTTAACAACATGGTGATTGGTGTGAGCAAGGGTTTCGAGAAAAAGCTCACTCTGATCGGCGTGGGTTACAAGGCCCAAGCCCAAGGCGCTAAATTGAATTTGGCTGTGGGTTATTCGCATCCGGTGAACATCGACATGCCTGCCGGCATTTCGGTGGCCACCCCCACTCCCACAGAAATATTGATCAAAGGGGCCGACCGCCAACGTGTGGGCCAGATCGCGGCGGAAATCAGGGCAGTCCGCCCCCCTGAGCCTTACAAGGGCAAGGGCATCCGTTATTCGGATGAGACGATCACGATCAAAGAGACCAAGAAGAAATAAGGATCTGCATCATGTTGAACAAAAAAGATCAGCGTCTTCGTCGTGCACGTCAAACACGCATTCGCATTGCCCAGCAAGAGGTGGCTCGTTTGACGGTCAACCGCACCAACCTTCACATTTACGCCACCGTCATCTCTGGCGATGGCAGCAAAGTGTTGGCCACAGCCTCAACAGCAGAGGCGGGCATCAAAAAAGAATTAGGTGGAGTTGGCAAGGGCGGCAACGCTCAGGCTGCTCAATTGATTGGCAAGTTGATTGCTGAAAAAGCCAAAGCGGCTGGTGTTGAAAAAGTGGCCTTCGACCGTTCGGGCTTTGCCTACCACGGTCGCATCAAAGCCTTGGCTGACGCTGCTCGCGAAGCGGGTCTGCAGTTTTAAGCGGAACGGAACTACACATGGCTAAAGTACAAGCAAAAATGCAGGGCAAAGGGGCCGAGGGTCCGGAAGACGGTCTGCGCGAAAAAATGATTGCGGTCAACCGTGTCACCAAAGTGGTGAAAGGTGGCCGTATTTTGGGCTTTGCTGCGCTCACCGTAGTGGGTGATGGAGATGGTCGCATCGGTATGGGCAAGGGCAAATCCAAAGAGGTTCCCTCTGCTGTCCAAAAAGCCATGGAAGAGGCACGCCGCAACTTGACCAAAGTGTCACTCAAAAACGGCTCCATTCACCACCAGGTTTTCGGTCACCATGGCGCTGCATCTGTCATGATGGCTCCAGCACCCAAAGGCACGGGGATCATTGCCGGTGGCCCTATGCGCGCCGTGTTTGAAGTGGTGGGTATCACCGACATCGTGGCCAAGAGTCACGGTTCTGCCAACCCTTACAACATGGTTCGTGCCACCATCGATGCCTTGAACAACTGCACCACTCCTGCAGAGGTGGCTGCCAAGCGTGGCAAGTCTGTTGAAGACATCTTTTCTTGACTGGAACCACACGTATGACCGCCACACAAACCGTCGCACAAACCACTGTTAAGGTTCAGTTGGTACGCAGTCCGATTGGCTGCAAAGAGTCCCACCGCGCCACTGTGCGTGGTTTGGGCCTGCGCAAAATCGGCAGCACCAGCGAGCTGGAAGACACACCCGCAGTTCGCGGCATGATCAACAAGATCAGTTACCTGATCAAAGTTCTCTAAGAGGTTCAGATGGAACTCCATAGCATCAAGCCCGCAGAGGGTGCCAAGCACGCCAAGCGCCGTGTAGGCCGTGGCATTGGTTCGGGCCTGGGTAAAACCGCAGGACGCGGTCATAAGGGTCAAAAGTCCCGTTCGGGTGGCTACCACAAGGTGGGCTTTGAAGGTGGTCAAATGCCCATGCAGCGCCGCTTGCCGAAGCGAGGTTTCAAGTCACATCAGCTTAAGTTCAACGCCGAAATCACCTTGCGCTCGCTCGAGCAATTGGGTGCCGACTCTGTCGATATCTTGACCCTCAAGCAGGCTGGATTGGTGGGTGAACTGGCCAAAGTGGTCAAGGTCATCAAGTCGGGCGAGATCAAGCGCGCTGTGAAATTGACCGGTATTGGTGTTACGGCCGGTGCACGTGCAGCTATTGAAGCTGCTGGCGGCTCCATAGCCGAATAACTTAAAAAAAGTGACTCAAGTGGCTACCAACAGCGCCCTCAAAACTGACAAGTACGGAGACTTGCGTCGCCGTCTTATCTTTTTGTTGCTCGCCTTGGTGGTGTACCGTATTGGCGCGCACATACCGGTTCCGGGTATCAATCCTGACCAATTGGCGCAGTTGTTCCAAGGCCAGCAAGGCGGCATATTGAGCATGTTCAATATGTTCTCGGGTGGTGCGTTGTCCCGATTTACGGTGTTTGCATTGGGCATCATGCCGTACATCTCGGCATCCATCATCATGCAATTGCTGACCTATGTGATGCCCACTTTTGAGCAAATGAAGAAAGAGGGCGAAGCGGGACGCCGTAAAATTACCCAATACACCCGATATGGCACCTTGGGCTTGGCTCTGTTTCAGTCTTTTGGTATTGCCGTAGCTCTAGAAAGCTCCGCAGGTTTGGTAATTGAGCCTGGTTTGGGCTTTCGTTTCACAGCAGTCTGCACGCTCACAGCCGGCACCATGTTTTTGATGTGGTTGGGTGAGCAAATCACTGAACGTGGTTTGGGTAACGGTATCTCCATTTTGATTTTTGCAGGTATTGCTGCAGGCTTACCGGGTGCGATTGGTGGTTTGTTGGAGTTGGTGCGCACTGGCGCCATGAGTATTTTTATCAGTGTTCTTATCGTGGCACTTGTGGCCCTGGTGACCTATTTTGTAGTGTTTGTAGAGCGTGGACAACGCAAAATTTTGGTGAACTATGCGCGCCGTCAAGTAGGCAACAAAGTGTATGGCGGTCAGGCCTCACACTTGCCTCTGAAGTTGAATATGGCCGGTGTGATTCCACCCATATTTGCGTCCAGCATCATTTTGTTGCCTGCAACTGTCCTCAGCTGGTTCAGCAGCGGCGACTCGATGGCTTGGCTTAAAGACATTGCGTCAACCTTGTCACCAGGGCAGCCCATTTACGTCATGCTGTATGCCAGTGCCATTGTGTTCTTCTGCTTTTTTTACACAGCCCTCGTATTCAACAGCCGAGAGACTGCAGACAACCTTAAAAAGAGTGGCGCATTCATTCCTGGCATTCGTCCAGGCGATCAAACCGCCAAGTTCATTGACAAAATTCTGTTGCGTCTGACCTTTGCTGGAGCCATCTACATCACTTTTGTGTGCTTGTTGCCCGAGTTTTTGATACTTAAGTACAACGTGCCTTTTTATTTTGGCGGCACCTCTTTATTGATTATCGTAGTGGTCACCATGGACTTCATGGCTCAGGTGCAAAACTATTTGATGTCGCAGCAATACGAGTCTTTGCTGAAAAAAGCCAACTTCAAATCAACCTTGGGTGCTGGTTAAGGAATGGCAAAAGACGATGTGATTCAGATGGCGGGGGAAATTGTTGAAAACTTACCCAACGCCACGTTTAGAGTGAAATTGGAAAACGGACATGTGGTCCACGGGCATATCTCCGGAAAAATGCGGATGCACTACATCCGGATTCTTCCGGGAGACAAGGTCACGGTCGAAATGACCCCCTATGACCTGACCCGTGCGCGTATTGTGTTCCGTGCGAAATGAGCAAGTGCCTGACCGCACTTTTTTAAGAGTTTTAGGAGAGAGCAATGAGAGTCTCGGCTTCAGTTAAGAAAATTTGCCGCAACTGCAAAATCATCCGCCGCAAGGGTGTGGTGCGTGTCATTTGTACCGACCCGCGTCATAAACAGCGTCAAGGCTGAACCGCATTCGATTAAGAGGAAACTATGGCACGTATCGCTGGTATCAACATTCCGCCGCATCAGCATGCTGAGATTGGCTTAACCGCCATTTATGGCATTGGTCGCACACGCGCTCGCAAAATTTGTGTGGCGTGCAACATCGCGTATTCCAAAAAGGTCAAAGACCTTACGGATGGCGATCTGGAAAAAATCCGCGATCAAATTGCCTTGATCACCATCGAAGGCGACCTGCGACGTGAGACCACCATGAACATCAAACGTTTGATGGACATTGGTTGTTATCGTGGTTTCCGCCACCGTCGTGGCTTGCCAGTGCGTGGTCAGCGTACCCGTACCAATGCTAGGACTCGCAAAGGCCCACGTCGTGCCGCGCAGTCTTTGAAGAAATAACCTCGGAACTGAGAGAAAACTATGGCCAAAGCACCCGCCAATAACGCAGCACAACGCGTGCGCAAGAAGGTCCGCAAAAATGTGGCGGACGGGATTGCGCACGTTCATGCTTCATTCAACAACACCATCATCACCATCACCGATCGCCAGGGCAACGCCTTGTCATGGGCGTCCTCTGGTGGTCAAGGTTTTAAAGGTTCGCGCAAGTCCACACCTTTTGCCGCGCAAGTGGCGTCCGAAGTTGCCGGCCGCGCAGCCATGGAGCAGGGCATCAAGAATTTGGATGTGGAAATCAAAGGTCCCGGTCCTGGCCGTGAGTCTTCGGTGCGCGCGTTGGCCGCGTTGGGCATTCGCATCAACACTATTGCCGACGTAACCCCGGTTCCACACAATGGTTGCCGCCCACAAAAGCGTCGTCGTATTTAATTTTTTAACCCCAAGCCCACCGCCGGACACTCAGGTGACTGGCTCCCGCTTCACCGCGGCAGTTGACATGAAAAGGAAGTTCAAGTGGCACGTTATCTAGGCCCTAAGGCCAAACTCTCTCGCCGTGAAGGCACGGACCTGTTCCTGAAAAGCGCACGCCGCGCCATCGGTGACAAGGCCAAGTTCGACTCCAAGCCTGGTCAGCATGGCCGCACCTCCGGCGCACGTACATCTGACTTTGGCTTGCAGTTGCGCGAAAAACAAAAAGTCAAACGCATGTACGGCATTTTGGAGCGTCAGTTCCGCCGCTACTTTGAAGAAGCCGACCGTCGCCGTGGCAACACCGGCGCCAATCTTTTGTCTTTGCTCGAGTCACGTTTAGACAATGTGGTGTTTCGTATGGGCTTTGGCTCTACCCGTGCTGAGTCGCGTCAACTGGTGTCCCATAAAGCCATCACGGTCAATGGTGTCGGGGTCAACATTCCTTCTTACATGGTCAAACCTGGCGATGTGGTGTCTGTGCGCGATAAATCCAAAAAGCAAACCCGTATCGTAGAAGCCTTGCAATTGGCTCAGCAAGTGGGCATGCCTGCTTGGGTTGAGGTCAATGGCGACAAGGCTGAAGGCACCTTCAAAAAAGTGCCTGACCGTGACGAGTTTGGCTCTGACATCAACGAATCGCTCATTGTTGAGCTGTATTCACGTTAATTTTTCGTTCCCGGCCCCTTCCTTTTGGGGTTCCGGGTTCTTCACCAGCCTTACCGGTGTAACGAGCCGGGGGTAATGATAGGAAGAGTGCATGCAATCTAATTTGCTCAAACCCAAAACCATTCAAGTTGAACAACTCGGCACCAACCGTGCCAAAGTAGAACTCGAGCCCTTTGAGCGTGGCTATGGCCATACCTTGGGAAATGCATTGCGCCGTGTGCTGTTGTCTTCCATGCCGGGTTTTGCCCCGACCGAGGTGACCATTGCCGGAGTGGTGCATGAGTATTCGTCCATTGACGGCGTTCAAGAAGACGTGGTGAACATGTTGCTGAACCTCAAGGGAGTGGTGTTCAAGCTGCACAACCGTGATGAAGTTACCTTGAGCCTGCGCAAAGATGGCGAAGGCTTGGTCACTGCGGCCGACATTCAAACCCCTCACGATGTTGAAATCATCAATCCTGATCATCCTATTGCCACCTTATCAGCTGGCGGCAAACTGGACATGCAAATCAAAGTTGAAATGGGGCGTGGCTATGTGCCCGGCAACATGCGCCGCTATGGTGACGAAACCACCAAAGCCATTGGTCGCATCATTTTGGATGCATCGTTCTCACCCATCAAGCGTGTGAGCTATACCGTTGAAAGTGCGCGCGTGGAGCAGCGTACCGACCTGGACAAACTGGTCATTGAAATTGAAACCAACGGTGCCATCACCGCTGAAGACGCCGTCCGTGATTCGGCCCGCATCTTGGTAGAGCAATTGGCTGTGTTTGCGCAGCTCGAAGGTGGCGAACTCAGTGCTTTTGACGCTCCTGCACAACGTGGCGCGGCTCAGTTTGATCCTATTTTATTGCGCCCTGTCGACGAGCTGGAGCTTACCGTGCGCTCTGCCAATTGCCTCAAAGCAGAAAACATTTACTACATCGGCGATCTGATTCAGCGCACCGAAAACGAGTTGCTTAAAACGCCTAACCTCGGTCGTAAATCGCTCAACGAAATCAAGGAAGTCTTGGCTTCACGTGGGTTAACTTTGGGTATGAAGCTCGAAAGCTGGCCCCCTGCAGCCCTAGAAAAGCGTTAATTTGATTTGAACCTGCTTTCCGGGCAGGTTCAGTGCACCGGGCAGTACCTGATACGGCTGTCCGTTTATAAAGAAAGGAAAGCACCATGCGCCACGGACACGGACTTAGAAAACTCAACCGCACCAGCGAGCACAGGCTCGCTATGTTGCGCAACATGATGAATTCGCTCCTCGAACACGAAGTCATCAAAACGACCCTACCCAAGGCCAAAGAACTGCGCCGCGTGGTGGAGCCCATGATCACCTTGAGTAAAGAGGCTACTTTGGCCAACCGTCGCTTGGCCTTCAACCGCCTGCGCAACCGTGACATGGTGGTGAAGCTTTTTGACGAGTTGGGCCCACGTTTTAAAAACCGTCCAGGCGGTTACACACGTATTCTCAAAATGGGGTTCCGCGTGGGTGACAATGCACCGATGGCTCTGGTTGAATTGGTGGATCGCCCTGCAGAAATATCACCAAATACTGAGACGCCAAGCCCTTAATCGCGTAGAATCAAGAACTTAGCGCGCGATGGAGCAGCCTGGTAGCTCGTTGGGCTCATAACCCAAAGGTCGGAGGTTCAAATCCTCCTCGCGCAACCAAACTCACAGCGGTATCCTGCTGCAGCATACGCCCACCCTGTGTGGGCGTTTTTGTTTCAATGGTCCACTTTGACAAAGTCAAAACAGTTTTGCATTAAGTTCAAGAGCAGCTACTCGTAGTGTCTTCCGAGCGCCATCAACTCCGGCGTACCTATCAGCTCGTTCAGTGCATTGAAGTCCAGCATGTTATTCTTCCACTCCATTGAAGTCTGATGCTGCCGCAGGTTGGAGTAATAGCCTTGAAGCGTGTGCGCCACAGCGCGCACAGTGGCACCGGGGAAGATGACGATTCGAAAGCCTCGTGCCTGCAAAGTGGTAGCGCTCTGCACGGGAGTCTTGCCTCCTTCCACCATATTGGCAAGCAGTGGGATGCGCCCTCCAAAACGCGCGCAGGCGGCATCCATCTCCTCGGGCGTACGCAGGGCTTCGATGAAGAGTGCGTCAACACCACAATCCAAGTAGGCTTCAGCTCGCTCGAAGGCAGCCTCTAGCCCCTCAACAGCCAAAGCGTCGGTTCGCGCGAGGATCAAGGTGTTTTCATTCGTACGCGCGTCAAGAGCCGCCTTGAGCTTACCCGTCATCTCCTTGGTCGTTACCACGGTCTTGCCATCGAGGTGACCACAGCGTTTGGGGAAGGTCTGGTCTTCCAACTGGATCATGGCTGCACCGGCACGCTCAAATTCCCGCACAGTCCGTCGAGTATTGAGCGCGTTGCCAAAGCCAGTGTCAGCGTCTACGATGACAGGGACAGGCACACGCTCAGTGATGCGCGAAAGTGTAGCGGCCACTTCGCTGCAAGTGGTCAATCCAACGTCAGAGCGTCCCAGAAGCGTATAGGCGATCGATGCCCCCGACAGGTACAGCGCTTCAAAGCCCGTTTGCGCAGCTACCAGCGCACTCAGAGCGTCATATACGCCAGGAGCAAGCAAGACTTCAGATTGCGAGAGCCGTTTTTTCAGCGTAAGGGTCAATTTCTTGATCTCCAGAAAAATTTAGGCAGTCGGCCGAAACAGGTATTGACCGCGGGGCTTACCCAGAACTTCGCCACTTTCATAAATCTTTTCGCCGCGGAGCCAGGTTGAGTGAACACTGGCAGAGAGCTCAAGACCCTCGAAAGGGGTATAGCCTTGGGAGGAAGGCGAGTCCTTGGCTCGGATGGTCCATGTCTTGGCAGGGTTGATCAGCGCGATGTCGGCATCAAAACCGTCGGCAATGTCACCCTTGCTGTTCAACCCGTAGCGCTGCGCCGGGTTCCAGCAGAGGACGCGCGCCATGTGGTTGTAATCCATACCGCGACGCGTACCCTCACTGACGAGTGCGGGCAATAAGTATTCGCTGCCACCAAAGCCGCTCTTAGCCATCCAGATGTTGCCAAAGTAGTGGCGCGGAATCTTCATTTCGTGGCGGCAGCAGGCATGATCGCTCACCACCCAGTCAAGCTCTCCGGCTAGCAACGCATCCCATAAAAACTCAACGTCCTCGCGCGGGCGGATTGGTGGGTTGACCTTGGCTAGTTCTGCGGCCTTGCTGTTGATGTCCAGCATCAAATGGCCAATCGTGACCTCACGCTTGAAGTCGATGTGCGGAAAGGTATCGGCCATCATCATCGCAGCCTGCACCGCCTTGCGTGAAGAAAGGTGCAACAGGTTGATGTTGGGCAGCGCGGTTTCATGTGCTAGGTAACTCGCGATGAACACGGCCAACCCCTCGGAGTGCTGTGGCCGCGACGCGCTGTAGGCAGCCAAGCCGCTGAGCGACTTGTCTTTTTCCACCAGCTTGGTGTAAGCCGTCATGACTTCGGCGGTCTCGCAGTGCAGCGAGAGCGATATCTGCCGTGCCCGCTTCGGAAACTGTTCGCGTGCGGCCTGAATGCCGCGCATGATGAACTCAAAGTGTGCGTAGTCATAACGCTCGTTCTCGCCGATCATCAAAAAGTCTTTTTGGCTGTTCGATGCGCCGTGCAGACCATGCGATCCATAAAACATGAAGATCTTGAAGCTGGAAACGCCATGCTTTTCGATAAGCTCTGGGATTTCTTTAATGTGGGTGCCGTCCATGGGGGCAAGGTGGAAACCGTAGTCCACATGAAACTTACCACGAGCGATCTTGAGAACCTCGGGGTAGAACTTCTTGTAGGGGCCGCCCTTGTTTAGGTAGTACTGCCCAGTACGAAAGTAATTCAAGCTCGATGTAACGCCACCCATTGCAGCAGCCTTGCTCTCTGTCACAGCGTCCTCGGCCAGCGGCGAATAGATGCCACTGTGCATATGCGCATCAACTACGCCTGGAAATGCAAGGTATCCCATGCCGTCCTGAACCTTCTTTGCGCGGGAAACGTCGATTCCAGGGGCCACAAGGGCAAACTTACCAGCTTTTACGGCAATATCGCTTTCATGCACGACGTTGCCATGGGGGCGAACCAGGCGCACGTTTTTGATGAGTAAGTCAAATTCGGGTTGAGTCATGCTAAGTTTTAAGTCGAATCATTCGACAGAAATACGGCCAGCATTGATGATAGGCCCCCATTTGCGGCTTTCAGCCTGAATGAATGCCAAATAATCAGCGCCACCCAAAGGCAGCGGAGTCATGCCCAGATCGCTTAGGCGGGTCTGCATATCGGGCGCATTGATGATGGATTGAATTTCGATCTGCAGTCGCCGCGCGATTTCTGCAGGCAGCCTAGCAGGTGCAGATATTCCGAACCAAGCGCTACCCGACACGCCGGGCACTACTTCATTAAGGGCTGGCACCTCTGGAAAAGAGGTGCTGCGCTTTTCGCCGCTGATTGACAGCAGACGCAACTTGCCGCTGCGAACGTAACCAGTGGCAGTGACTAAACTTTCAAACATGCCATCAAGTTGGCCACCCATCAGGTCAGTGATGGCTGGGCCTGATCCTTTATAAGGTACATGGACCATATCGATGCCAGCAGCCTGCTTGAGCAGTTCCCCCGTAAGGAAACCCGAACTGCCCAGTCCTGCCGATGCATAGTTCATCGCGCCAGGTCTGGCCTTTGCCATAGCCACAAATTCGGCCATAGTCCGAGCGGGGTGGTCGTGGCGCACCACAAAGCCATTCGGAAAGGTGCCCAGTAAAACAATGTGGGTAAAGTCCTTTAGTGGGTCATAGGGCATGCTGTTGCGCATCAATGGCCCTGGCGCGATCGCGGGATTTGCCGCCACCACCAGGGTGTAGCCGTCTGGCGCGGCCTTGGCCACGCTGTGGGTGCCCAGCAAGGAGCCCACGCCTGGGCGGTTTTCGACCACCACCGTAGACTTGAGTGCATCGGACAGGCGCTGGCTCAACAGGCGGGCGATTACGTCGGTCGAACCGCCGGGCGGGAATGGGACAACCAGCTTTATGGGTCGTTCTGGAAAGGCTTGTGCCCATAAAGCTGCCGGGAACGAGACAGCGCTTGCAGCGGCCAGGCCGAGGGTTTGAGCCAATACTTGACAGACGCTGCGGCGTGTAGACTTATTTGACATGACGTATTCTCCTCAAGTGCTTGTGGCCGGTGCAGGGCCTGTAGGCCTTACAGCTGCCCTCGCTCTGGCCGATGCTGGTGTGCCGGTTCAAGTGATAGAAGCCGCCAGCGGGATTGAAGAAGACTTGAGAGCCTCGACCTTCCATCCCCCCACATTGGATATGTTGGACGCCTTTGGCATCACCCAGACCCTTCTGAGGCAGGGGCTTGTCTGCCCGGAATGGCAGGTTCGATTGCACCCGCTGGGTGAATGCGCTCGCTTTAATCTGTCTGTGCTGTCCGATGTGACAGCTCACCCCTATCGTCTGCAATGCGAACAATACAAGCTGTCGCGCGCACTGCTGGCCAAGCTGGCCGACTACCCGCATGCGAAGGTGCGTTTTGGCACCACTGTGTCCGATGCCGTACAGGATGCCGACGGTGTGCGGCTGGAACTGGCGCATTGCGACGGCAGCGAAACACTGGGCGGAAGCTGGCTGATCGGCGCGGACGGTTCGCGCAGCTTGGTCCGCAAGGCTATGGGAGTGTCCTTCGAAGGCAAGACCTATCCTGAAACCACAATCCTTGCCACCACCACTTTTGCTTTTGAAGATCATTTGACCGGACTGTCTAATGTGACTTACTGCTGGCAGGTGGGCGCGGGTAACTTCAGCCTGCTCAAGGTGCCTGGGCGATGGCGTGTTTCGATCTACCCCGACGAAAACCGGCCTATTGAAGACTCGCTCACACCTGAAGCCATCGAGGCAGCTTTGCAGGCCATCGTGCCCAGCCCCCAAGCCTATCCCGTGTTGGAAGTACGCCCTTACCGAGTACATCAACGCATTGCCTCGTCCTACGGTGCGGGGCGTATCTGGCTGGCTGGAGACGCGGCGCATCTCAACAGCCCGGCCGGTGGCATGGGAATGAATGGCGGCATTCACGATGCCTTGAACCTGGCAGCCCGTTTGGTACGCGTGATACGGGGTGAGTCGGCCGAATTGCTGTCTCAGTATGAACGCCAGCGACGAGCGATAGCTTTGGACCAGATACTCAAGCAGGCTGACACTAACCGGGCCCGCATGCGCGAGCGTGACCCAGCTGCAAGGCGCAATGCCCTGCATAAACTCCAAGCGATTGCCGCAGACCCTGTCGAGTTGCGAAAGCACCTGCTGCGCACCTCGATGATCGAAGGGTTGAGGCAGAGCGAGCAGATTGTCTGAAACAAGTACCGTAGACCACCTCATAAGGAGCCACGCCATGGGGCTTCGATATCTAATAAAGCGGCCAGCACATCAGATTCACTTTTTGGCGCATGTACTGCACACTGCAGAACCCAGGCAAGGCATAGGTTGGATGAGAGTACTGGTACCGGTAGCGACAGTTGTGCCATGAGGCGCAATGTGGGCATGCCGGTGCCGCTCATAACCACGGCGTCACAGCTGCCCAGCTCTAGCTGGTCAAATATCTCTTGTACCCGCACAGTGCGCAACTTGTAAATATTGCGGGTATCCAAGAGGTCCTCCGGCAGGCTGGCTACACATAGGAGTTCCAATCCACACTCCCTCCAGTAATCTTGACCAGCTTTAGACAACCAAGCGGGGTATGGCGAGAGCAGCGCAATTCGGCGGGCGCCCAGGTTCTGCAGCGCCCGTGCGATGGCATCTGCGGTTCCCAACACAGGGTAGCCCCGCTCAGCCGATAGCACTGCGAGCCGTCTTTGGTCTTCTTGGCGGCCAACCAAGTAACTGGAGCCTGTGCAGGCAAAGCCGGCTGCCTGCACAGGGGCCACGTCAAATTGGTCCAGCGTTTGACCAAGCGTGTCGAAGTAATCCACAAGACGGGCTCGAGAGTTCTGTAACGGGCTGGTCATACGTGCTGACAAAAGGCTGTAGCCAGCGCTCATCAGTGCCTGCATTTCTGGCTCCACCGTAGTATTTGCCTGCGGGACGGTAATGGCGACCACAGGACCGTATTCTGGAGATAGGGATGCATTAACCATGGGCGACCCCAGCAGTTTCACGCTCACGGGCAAGACGTTGCTTTAGGCTGGGCAACAGGCCTCCGGCGCGCGCCATTTGGAGCAGAAATTCCGGTATGGGCTCACAGTCGAGCCTTGCGCCGGATTGCAAAATAATTGCTTGGTCGCTTTCATCCAGTAGGAGATGTTCTTCATTTTGGAGCCTTTGCGCTTGGGGGCAAGTCAACAGCAAAAGTCCAAGGTTGAATGCATTTCGAAAAAAAAGACCCCCATAAGATGGGGCGATGACAGCCGCAATACCCAGTTGCACCAGAGCAGCCGCTGCCTGCTCGCGTGAAGATCCGATGCCGAAGTTGGGGCCCGCCACGATCACGTCGCCAGGTTGCACTTCCCGGGCAAATGCCGGCAGTAGGTTTTCAAGGCTGTGTTGGGCAACCACGTCGATGCCGTACTGCATCCATGCACCAGGCGCAAGCGCGTCGGTATCCACGTCAGCCCCAAGGTGCCAGATCTTGTGTGAAACGCTCATTGCAACACCTCCCGTGGATCGGTGATGTAACCCCGCAGCGCGGATGCTGCAACTGTGTAGGGTGAGCCAAGAAATACTTGAGTGCTGGCCGGTCCCATACGTCCTCGAAAATTACGAGCTGTGCTCGATATGACGGTCTGGTTCTCTTTAAAACTGTCACCGTAGCCGGCGCAGGCACCGCAGGTACTGGGCAAAATGCTGGCCCCAGCATCACTCAGAGCCTGCAGGGTGCCATCGGCTTGAGCATGAGCGCGGTCCTTGAGGCTTGCAGGAGCTACCATAAGCTGCACACTGGGGGAAATCTTGCGGCCACGCAGCACCTCAGCGGCAAAATGCAGATCTTCCAGTTTGGCCCCTGTGCAGGCGCCGATGTAGGCCACATCGATTCGCGTGCTGGAGTGTTCGGCCAGCGTCACGCCACGAGCGGGGCTGTGTGGCGCTGCAAGCTGAGGACTAAGCGTGCTGGCGTCCAGGTCGTGTTGCTGGTCAGCGCTGCCCGGATCGGACTGCAGCACACCAAGGTCTATCGGAACTGCGGCACCGGCCTGCGCTAGCCACTCGCGAGTGACGATGTCGGGCGCTACCAGGCCAGTCTGTGCTCCAAGTTCGGCACTCATGTTGCACAGAGTCATGCGCTCCTGCATAGGCAAGGCCCGCACGGCACTGCCGGTGAATTCGACCGCCTGGTAGTTTGCGCCGTTGATGCCAAAACGGGCAATCATGGACAAAATCATGTCTTTGGCACAGACACCCGGGGCCAGTCGCCCCGACCAATTCATGGCGATGGTTTTCGGCACACTCAACCAAATTTCACCGGTTACCACCACGCCCAGCATCTCGGTGCTGCCAATACCGAACATGTAGGCCCCAAAGGCGCCTCCCGTTGGCGAGTGCGAATCGCCCCCCACACAAAACATCCCAGGGACAATGTGGCCATGCTCAGGCACCACTACGTGGCATATTCCCAGACCATCGTAAACATAGGGTAGTGCCTGCTCATGTGCCCAGTCCCGGGCAATACGCACGATCTTGCGCGACTCTTCATTGCGCTCGGGCAAGTAATGATCCATGACCAGCACGACGCGAGACTTGTCCCATATCTGCGCGCCCAGTTCCTCCAGCATTGGCTTGAGACGTCGCGGACCGGAAGAGTCATGGAACATGGCAAGGTCGACGCGGCAATTGACAATCTCGCCCACGCGAACAGTGTCGCGACCAGAGGCGCGGGCAATGATTTTCTGTGCAAGCGATTGGGGCTTCGTCATTCGGGTTTTGCTCCGGAAAATTTCACCACTCGACCCCAACGCGAGATCTCAGCCTGCAGGAAGCGGCCAAATTCTTCGGGTGCGTTACCTACCGGGGTATAGCCTTCGGTTTCGAACCGCCGCAGCACCTCGGGGGCGGCTACTGCCTGGCGAGTTGCTTCAGACAACACGCTGGCAAGCGCTGCGTCCATACGTCCAGGTGCAAACAGCCCAAACCAGGCACTGGACTCATAGCCAGGCAGTACCTCGTTTATCGCGGGAACTTCCGGAAATGCCAAGAGACGTTTTGGACTGGTCACACCCAGCGCACGCAGTTTGCCAGCCTTGATGTGGGTATGCGCATTGCCTACAGCGGCAAACATAAGCTCAACTTGACCTGCAAGCACGTCTTGGATGGCAGGGGCTGTTCCTCGGTAGGGAATATTGACAATGTAGACGCCCGACTGCATCTTGAAAGCGTCTCCCGCCAGATGTAAGGATGAGCCAATGGCACCAATGGCAAAGTTCAGGCGGCCGGGTTTGGCTCGGGCCAGCTCAATGAGTTCGCGCACATCTCTAGCCGGTAGCGATGGGTGCGCCACCAGAACCGAAGGCGAGGTAGCTACGCAGGTTAGAGGTGTGAAGTCTTTCACCGGGTCAAACGGTAGGTTGGAGTAGAGCGAGGCATTGATCGCATGGCTGGTGAAGCTCATAAGCAGGGTATTGCCATCAGGGGCTGCCCTGGCCACCGTTTCCGCGGCAATGTTTCCCCCGGCCCCTGGCTTGTTCTCCACGATCACTCTGCGACCCAACAGGCGGCTCAGCTCCTGCGCAAGTACCCGGGCTAAAGTGTCGGTGGAGCCGCCAGCAGGTGCGCCGACCAAAATACGTATTGGCGTTGGTGATTGAGCTTGCGCACCCATCAGAAAAAAATCCAACGCAATACAAGCACTGGCGGCAAGGGCTATACGGCGATTCATGCTGACCCTCTGCTCTCCGATAGGGGCGAGCATATCTTTGACCGGTGGCTCTTGGACATGTGCGTGAAAGCGACCATGTGTGAATCCTAGGGTGATGGCAATACCCAGTCAACAAGACACTTCAACTAATGCCACTGGTGTTTACCCTTGGCGCCTCGGAGCCACGCAAAGCTTTTTTGCCAGATCGAGAGATGCACATGGACGGTCAAGGAAAGCCTCATTGCTCATAGCCTCAACTGAGGATGCATTTAACGCCCACATCAGGTGAGCATTATTGTCTTTGCCCCATTGACCCTAGGTACCAAATTCCGGATAAGGCCTTCGTTTTAAGGCAGGACAAAAAGGATGTTCAGCCTAGGCCACCTGCTCCACCATGCCGCTTTGGGTAGATCGAACCACCGCTTCCAGCGCAGAAATGTTGGCCACCATTTGTTCGTGGGGCACAGGGTAGGGGGCAACGCCTAAGGCCGCATCGGCAAACGCTTCTAAGTTGGACAGCACTGCGGGGTGAGGCGGAAACTCCTGGGTCACTTGGTCTTGGCCCCGAATGCAAGTGGTCATCAGCCAGCCGGTGGAATGTTCGGGATGGGTTTTGTCGCGCACCTCAACCCAACCCTTGCTGCCATATACCGCAAAACGGCCTACAAAAGGGGTGGCCAAAATGGCACTGATCAGGGCATGACCGCCCCGTCGGTAGGTGGCCAAAATGGCCAAAGTGTCGCCGTTGACCAAGGGGCTGCCCAATTGTTTGACGCTGGCATACACCGATTCTGCTGGGCCGAACACACCAATGGACAAATCCAGCAAATGGATGCCGGTGGCCGTCATGGGGCCGGCCGGGGCTTCGGCTGCGGACAAGCGCCAGTTGTCAGAGGCCAGCTGTAAAAACTTGTCTTGGCTGAAGTTGGCTTCCATTTGTAATGGTGTGCCTAAAGCGCCTGTTTGAATCAGCTGCATTGCGGCCATCACCGGTGGCTCAAACCGGCGCTCATGCCCCACGCCTAAAGCCAAGCCGCGGGACTGAACCGCCTCAATGGCGGCCAAGGCGTCGGCACGGTTGAGCGTGAGAGGTTTTTCGCAAAACACGTGTTTGCCGGCTTGAGCCACTTGCACGATTTGGGCTGCATGCAAGGTGTGCGGTGTGCACAAAATCACGGCGTCCACGTTGGGGCTGGCCAGCACGTCTTCCAAGCTGTTTGAAAACGGAGCCCCAATGCTT
>Ga0214917_10001101_pt1 | contig 35288 bp, 22 predicted proteins | sample LL_1208_BB_MetaG_FD_177983 | JGI IMG/M metagenome (GOLD analysis project Ga0214917, IMG submission 177983) | Freshwater microbial communities from Lake Lanier, Atlanta, Georgia, United States - LL_1208_BB | ecosystem: Environmental > Aquatic > Freshwater > Lake | place: USA: Georgia | collected... | reverse complement strand
GTGCGTGCCAGCCGCTCCATCACCCCATCGGCCTCTCGGGACAGGCGGGCCCCCTCAGTGGTGTAGAAGGTGAAGCCTTTCCGATTGCGATACAGAATCGGCCGAGTGCGTTGCAGTTGCAGTTCTGCTGCCTCACGGCAATGGATGTAGGCGCCAACATTGAGAGGTTGGCGCGTTTCCTCACCGGGGCAGAGTCGCTGCCGCAACTCCTGCAACAGGGCGATTTCGGCTTGCATCGCCTGCGTGGCGAGCTGATCGCGTTGGCTCCTGAGGGCCAGGCAATCCGGTGCCGCCTGGGCCGCCGTGGTGATCAGCAGCGCGGCGAACGCCGCCCCCAGGGAGGCCGATGGCGGGGCGTCAGCCATGGCTCGCCGCAGCAGTCAGCCACCACCAGGGCCGGATGGAGCCCACCACCGTGGCGAGCAACGACACGTTGACGACCACGATCGCGGCGGCGCACAGCCAGCTCACCCCCTGCAGCCAGGCGGGTGCGCGCAACTCTCCCATCAGCCCACCCCTGCTGCAGAACTGCACGAGCGGGATCACCGCAAACGGCAGCTGCAGGCTCAACACCACCTGGCTGAGCACCAGCAGCTGGGTTGTGGCCTGATCTCCCAGCAGCATCACGGTGGCCATGGCTGGCAGCAGAGCCAAGGAACGGGTGATCAGGCGGCGCTGCCAGTCGGGCAGGCGCAGGTTGAGAAACCCCTCCATCACCACCTGCCCGGCCAGGGTGGCAGTCACGGTGGAACTCTGGCCCGCGGCCAGCAGGGCAATGGCAAACACGGTGCCAGCCAGGGTGGTTCCCAGCAGAGGGCTCAGCAGGGTGTGGGCCTGGCGCAGATCCTCCACGGGTTGCGCCACAACACCATGGAAGGCTCCGGAGGCGAGCACCAGAATCGCTGCATTCACCAGAAAGGCGAACGACAACGCCAGCACCGCATCCATGGTGGCCAGCCGCAGCAGCAACGGCTTGGTGGGTGGATGCTGCGGCCAGCGATGGGTGTTCACCAGCGCCGAGTGCAGATAGAGGTTGTGGGGCATCACCGTGGCCCCAAGGATGCCCGCGGCGAGATAAAGCTGCTCGCCATCCCGCAGCACGGAAGGCTGCGGCAGGAACCCCCCGGCCACCTCCAGCCAGTTGGGTTTCAGCAGCAGCAGTTCCCAGGCGAAGCAAGCCCCCACCAGAGCGACCAGGGCGATGATCAACGCCTCCAGGCTGCGCACGCCAAACCGCTGCAGGCCCAGCAGCAGCAGCGTGTCGCCGGCGGTGAGGGCCACGCCCCAGGGCAGGGGCAGGCCAAACAACAATTGCAGCGCAATGGCGCTCCCCACCAGTTCCGCCAGATCACAGGCCACGATCGCCACCTCCGCCAGCAGCCAGAGCGGAATCCGCCAGGCCTCCGGCAACAGGCGGCGGCAGGCCTGGGCCAGGTCCCAGCCCGTGGCGATCCCCAACCTGCAGCTGAGCGACTGCAGCACCATGGCCATCCCGCTGGACACGGCCACCACCCACAGCAGCGCGTAGCCGTAGCGGGAGCCGGCGGCCAGATCCGTGGCCCAGTTGCCTGGATCCATGTAGCCCACGGCCACCAGATAGGCCGGGCCGAACATCCGCAGCGCCACGGTCCAGTTGAGCTGATTGCCGCGCCGCCCGGGGCTCATGCTCTGTCCGTTGTCCTGGCCGTCGCTGCTGGGTGCGTTCACAATCTCGCCATCCATCTCTCCCGATCCGCTGCGCCGGAACAACAGCACGACCATCCTGCAGCGAAAAACCAGCCGGCGGCGGCAGCCCCAGCCAGGGCCGCCAGGATGGAGGCCACGACGACCAGGCCATGGACACCGCTCAGGCCAGCGCCCACTGGGAGCACGTGTACGGCAGCCGGGCCGCCGATCAGCTCAGCTGGCACCAGCAGCACCCAGAACCCTCACTGCGGCTGATCCAAGACCTGGCCCCCAGCCCCCAGGCCTCGATCATTGATGTGGGCGGCGGAACGTCGCTGCTGGTGGATGCCCTGCTCAGCCTTGGCTTCACGCAGCTCACCGTTCTGGACCTCTCGGAAACGGCCCTGGCAACGGCTCGGCTACGGCTGGCGGCCCAGGCCTCAGAGGTGACCTGGATAGCAGCGGATATCCGCAGCGTTGGTCTGCCCAGGCAGGCCTACGACATCTGGCACGACCGGGCTGTGTTTCATTTCCTGGTGGATGCCGCTGATCGCCAGCGCTACGTCGAGCAGGTGCATCGGTCGCTCAGGCCCGGCGGCTTCCTGATCCTGGCCACGTTTGCGGACAACGGTCCGGAGCAATGCAGCGGCCTGCCGGTGATGCGCCACAGTGCTGAATCCCTGCAGCAGGTGTTCATCAAACCCCTGCATCTGCGGCACCAGGAACACATCAGCCACACCACACCTGCAGGGGTGGAACAGCAGTTTCACTACACCATCTGGCAGCTGCAGGGCACAGGCACAGCCTGAGGCGAAACAGCCTGGGCATTGAGAGCTGTGGGCGCCGCGGCCGGTCCTGGATGCAGGCCGATCTGGCACCCGCAGTCCTGCGCTTTCACCCCGTGGCTGTTGCCTCCCCATCCCGCTCCCCCCGATCAGCCAAGGCCGAGGCGGGCCCCAGAGTTGCCCCGGAAACGAAGCTGGTGGCAGAGCTGATCGCCCTGCTGGAGGCCGGCACCACCACCTGGCGGCGGGAGTGGGATGCCAGCGCTGGCGGCCACCCCGTGAATCTGCTCTCCGGCCGCCGCTACCGCGGCTCCAACCCGGTGCTGCTCACCCTCGGCATGCACCTGCGGGGCTCAAGCCTGCCCTACTGGTGCGGCTTTGCCGAGGCCAAGGCCCTGGGGATCTTTCCCCGCAGAGGCAGCAAGGCGGTGCACGTGCTGCGGCCCCAGCGGCATCAGCAGTGCGAGGGCCAGCTGCTGGACCCGGCCCCGCTCGAGCCCGCCGGTGCAAAGCCGCCGACCACCGCCGAGAAGCCCAGCTGGGTGAGCTACCGGCCGATCGCCCTCTTCAATGCCGCTGATCTGCAGGGCGACGCCCTCGAGGGCCTGATCCAGCGGCGACGGCAGGCCGAGAGCGTGAACCGGCGGCCAGGTGCGGAGCGGCTGGCGGCGGCGGAAGCGGTGCTGAGCGGCTGGCCGGTGCCGGTGCAGTTCGGGGGCGATCGGGCCTGTTATCTGCCGGGGCCCGATCGCATCCAGCTGCCCGACCGGGATGCCTTCCATTCGGCCGCAGCCCTCTACGGCACCTGGGCCCATGAAGCGATTCATTCTTCAGGCCACAGCTCCCGGTTGGCCCGTGATCTCTCCGGTGGCATGGGGGCCGAGGGCGATGGCGGCCGGGCCTATGCCCGCGAGGAGCTGGTGGCCGAACTGGGGGCGGTGCTGCTCGGCGATCGCTTGGAGATCGGCAGTGCCATGGCCAATCACGCCGCCTACCTCAGCCATTGGGTGGAGCTGCTGCGCGAATCGCCGCGGGTGCTGCTGCAGGTGCTCAGCGATGCCCGCAAGGCCGCCGATCTGATCTGCCCTGAACCGCCACAGGCGCCTGAGGGCTAAGGCAGCAGCAGCTCCTGCAGGTTCAGGTCAGGCCGGCGCAGCAGGGCGAACAGGGTGCCGGCGTTGCCGCGGCACACCCGCAGCTCGTCGTCGAGCACGGTGATGTCGAGCCAGGCGGGGAACGACTGCCGCACCGTTCGCAGCGCCTGCAGCCGGGCCATGGGCAGCGATGGCCCCAGCCAGCCGCCCCGCTGAAAGCGCACCTGCACCCGCTGCCGCGGTGCGCTGTCGTCCACGGCGATGGAGGCCTCCACGGCGATGCTGGCCAGGGGAGCCAGGGGGCCCGCCAACCGCAGCAGATTCATGCCCCGCCCCCGGGAGGGCGCCAGCAGCTGCAGGTTCTCCAGCCAGGGCGCCACCGCCAGATAGGGCTGGTTGCTGCTGCTCCAGCGCAGTTCCCACACCCCCTCCAGCCGCTCCAGGGCCCCTGGCGCCGCCAGATCGGCCGGCATCGCCCGCTCCAGGGCACCGATCAGTTGCCGCACCTGGCCGCCCTGCCGGTTGGCCGCACCGCGGGGCTCCTGCCGCAGCAGGGTGAGCAAGGCTTGCCGCTCGTCCATCAGCTCACCACGTGTTGCGGCCGGCCGGCCAGGAAGGCGGCGATATTGGCGGCCGAGATGGAGATCAGCCGGCGGCGGGCGGCGCGGGTGGCCCAGGCGATGTGGGGAGTGATCACGCAATTCCTCGCCGTGAGCAGGGGATGATCCGGGGGTGGGGGTTCCTGCGAGAGCACGTCGAGGCCGGCACCGGCGATGCGGCCGGCATTAAGGGCATCCGCCAGATCCGCTTCCTGCACCAGAGCACCCCGGGCGGTGTTGATCAGGTAGGCCGAGGGCTTCATCTGGGCCAGCCGGCGGGCATTCACCAGCGCCTCGGTGTCGGGGGTGAGCGGGCAGTGCAGGCTCACCACATCGCTCTCGGCAAACAGGCGATCCAGGTCGACGAAGTCGCCGCCCTCCGCGATGGCGCCGCTGGCCTGGCGCCGGTTGGCCAGGATGCGCATGCCGAACGCCCGACCCACACGGGCCACCGCTGCGCCGATCGCCCCGTACCCCACGATGCCCAGGTTGAGGCCATCCAGTTCCACCAGCTCGCCGTCCCAGTAGCAGAAGTCGGGGCAGACGCTCCAGTTGCCCCCGTGCACGCTGCGGTCGTGGTGCCCGGTGCGGTTGGTGAGCTCCAGCAGCAGGGCGAACACGGCCTGGGCCACCCCGGCGGTGCTGTAGGCCGGCACGTTGCACACCGTGATGCCGCGCGCCCTGGCGGCCGCCAGGTCGACCACGTTCACCCCGGTGGCCAGCACGCTGATCAGCTTCAGCTTCGGCAGGGCAGCGAGGGTCTGGGCGGAGAGTGGGGTCTTGTTGGTGAGCAGGATCTCCGCATCCGCCGCGCGAGACACCACCTCGCCAACGGCCGTGCGCTCAAACACCCTGCACGGGCCGAGGGCCTCGATCGCATGCCAGCTGAGATCACCCGGGTTGGCGGTGACCCCATCGAGGATCACGATCGACATGGCGCTCATTGGGGATCGAGGAAACGCCCTGAGAGGCGCACCGCCAGCACCACCGCCGCAACGCCGTAGGAAGCGAAGGTGATCGCCTGCCCCACGGTGCCGGCGGCATAGGCGCCGCGCTCGAGCAACAGCAGATCCGCCAGCGATGCGGCTGTGCCCCACAGCATCACCCACCCACTCACGTAGGCGATCCCCTTGAGGGTGCGGTTCATGGCCAGCCTGGATGACTCCACCCAGGCTGCCTCACTTCGGCGCCAGGAAACGAATGCTGCTGGCAGGCTGGAGCTGGGCCATGGCATTGCCCTGCAGCGTGTCGTTACCCTCGATCTTCACAGCGCGCACACCACTGCCAGGCTTGAAATCAAGCTGACGCAGATTCAGCCACACCATCTGGGGCGATAGCGCTGAATCGAAGTAATACACCTGATTTTTTTGATCAATCAAGCTGCGCCACCAGGTAGGCGAGATATTGGGATGTTCCGGATCAGGCGTACCCCATGGCACTGAGATATTCCGCATCACACTCATCACCCCCGCCAGCGCCTGACGGCCATCACGGGTGGAGGGGAGCTGTTGCACGTAGTAGGAGCCACGCACGAAGCGATCCGGCGACTGAATCGATCCAGGCAGCTCCTGATTGCGATCTTTGGTGGCCCAGAACGCATTGAGCTTGAGCTGTTCGCTGTAGATCGGGCTGTTGGTCATCACCTGGTATTCGGGCCCATGATGAATCACCGGCTTGCCCTTGAGATATTCGATCACCGCCGAATCACCACTGGCATCCGAGACAGCCATGTGAACCGTGGCCTTGGCCTTGCCCCCAGGACCAAAGGGCACTGGCACGATCTGGATTCTGTCGGCCTTCACAGCAGCCACCAGCTCCTTCACCGTGGCGTACTCGCTGAGCAGATAGAGCGTCCAGGCCGCAAAGGAGAGCCGGGGACGGCCACTGCCAGCCCCGGCCAGGCCGAAATCATTCTCGGCCAGATAAAGCAGATTCGCCGCCAGCCCGCGTTCGTTCACGCCGTCGAACACAGCGTCGATCGGGCCGCCGGGCTCGGTGCTGCCACTCAACACCACCGAGCCAAAGCGGCTGGTCCAGCTCAGGGAATTCAACCCCCCGGCGCCATCGATCCGTTCACCCCTGGGAATCACATAGAAGTGGGAGTTGAAGCCATAGGGCCAGTCCATCGAGCGGCCAGTGATCACCTGCTGGTCGGGCCCAACCCATGTGACGCGGGAACAGGCGAGGGCCGCCGGGGCGATGCTGAGCACGCCGAGGCAGGCAGCTGTCAGCAGGGCCTTCAGGCGGAACGGAGTGGCCATGGCAGAGAGTCTGGTGCTTCGATTGTGCGCAGGACGACACAGCACTGCCAACAGGTTGCGCGCGCCTGGCCGGCAGATCGGCAACAAAAAACCCCCGAGCGGTGCTCGGGGGTTGATGGCGGGCCCTGGGGCCGTGCGTTTCAGAAGCAGAACGGCAGGAACTGGGTGCGGCAGGCCGCATATCCATCCACCAGGGGGCCGAGGCCGATCTGGTGGGCAATGCCTGCGCCGGTGATGGCCTCGGTGAGAATGCCGATCACGATGCCCAGCATGGCGGCCCGGCCGTTGAAGCGCTCAGCACGCTTGAGCTGATCCATGTGGATCTGTTGGTTGGCCCTGTCCTGGAACCACTTGTCGTTGGCGGGGGTATTGGTCATGGTGCCTCCGATGGGTTGAAGCGGCAGAAGTGCCGTGGAACTGGGGCGTGGAGCCGGGGCCGCAACGCTCGGCGGCCAGCTGCGATCAGCCCAGACCGATCTGGCTGAGGATGCCCTGGCCGGTGAGCAGCTCGGTGCCGAGGCCGATCACGAAGCCGAGCATGGCCAGACGGCCGTTCCAGGTCTCAGCGAACTGAACGAAACCGAAGCGGGAAGAGGAGTCAGCCATGGGTGTTGCGGTTTGTTTCGACAACCATAACAGAGTGTGAAGCGGGTTGGGTGGCGGTAGCGCCTGGCGAAGGGCGCGCCGGCCGGCTCAGGGCTCCGGCCCGGCCGGCCCCTCCGCCTCGGCCGGGAAGGGGAGCGCGCTGGCATCACGCAAAAGCGCCGACGGTCTGACGTGAAAGCGCTGCTGAAAGTCGATGCTGAACAGACTCATGGAGCGATAGCCGCAGCGCTGAGCAATGCTCGCCACCGTTTGCCCATGGCTGGCAGCGCTGAGCAGCCGATGGGCCAGATCCAGCCGCTGGGCGCGGATCCACTGCGTTGCCGTACAGCCCAGTCGCTGGCGAAAGGCATATTGAATGGAGCGGCGGGAATAGTGAATGCGATTCTCCAGAACAGTGAGATTGAGGGGGCGATCCAGATTGGCTTTGATGTAATCAGTCAAACGTTCAAAGTCGTCGCCACTGCAGAGGCCAAGAGAAGCCGATTCGCTGGCAGTGGGCTGCTGATGAAATACAGAGAATGCCAGCAGGGCCATGATCTTGCCAAGATGACGATCCAGCTCCAGATGATCCAGAACATCTGGCGCATCCGACAGACAGGCCGCCATGGTCTGCAGACTTCGGTTCAGCGCCAGGATCAACGTGGCTTCGAGCGGCGGGCAGCCGGAAGAACAGCGGCGCAGGGCATCAAGATGCCAACCACAGGCAGACTCCAAACCAGAGAGATGCGCGATCGCCTCACAGGCTCCGGTGAAATACAGCTCAGACACCATCAGACAGACAACACTGAAGCCGGTGCTTTGCCACCGCAGCGTGGTGCCTGGCACCACAAAGCAATCGCCCGCAGAACAACGCAGCCAACCGGCCGCATCCAGCAGGGTAACTTCGCCACTCACCACATACACCAGCGAGATCCACGGGCGGGGGTTCAGATCCACAGCCAGCTCAGGCCCCGCCTGGGCCACCACCCGCATGGCGCCAATCGCCCGGTGAAAGACAGCTGCTTCCGCTGCAGCAGAGACATCCCCCTGAGCAAGAGCGGCAATCGGCAAGGGTGCTTCGTAGGCAAAGCCTGGAAGATCCACATCCACCAGACGGCGAAGATGCCTGGCAAAAGGATTCTGCTGCGGAGGAGCGCGACCAGTACCATTGGCCGGAGCAGCGCCCGGCAACATCACTCTTTGACTGTGAAACGAACCAGCGCCCCCTCGATCAGATAAGAAGCGAGATTCGAGAGGGATCGCCCTTGCTCACTGCTCACCCGCTGCAATTCAGCGTAGATGGAATGGGGCATGGTGATCGTCAGCCTGACCGGCTTGCGAAAGAAACCTGAATGCGAAGGTATTTCGCTATTCATTCGGGGCACAGCAAAGGTAGCCATGAATACCGATCAACCACTGGCGTGGAGACCGTCTCAACCTCGTTCTAGGAGACTTTGAGGCAACAATCGAGCCTGGTTCAAGGCCTTTGCACATATCTTGCAACGGTGCACACCTGTGATAGTTCCCGCCGCTTGAGGGGCTGGCTAAGCTGAGCCAGGGTGGACATGAGCTGGCCCTGTGGATGCCGCCGCCTGTTGAAAGCTGCAATGGGGCAAGCATGAATTCAGGCAAGGCCAAACTCAAGCATGTGGTGGCCATCGGAGCCTCTGCGGGCGGCCTGGAGGCGATTCAAGAGCTGCTGGCTCAGCTGCCGGTGGCCGGGAACGAGGCCTATGTGGTGGCACAACATCTCTCACCAGACCACCCGAGTCAGTTGGTGGATCTGCTGAAACGCTGCACGCGCATGCCCGTGATCAGCGCCACGGATCAGATGACGCTCCAGGGCGGCCAGCTGGTTGTGGTGCCCCCCAATTGTGATGCGATTTTTGAAGAGCAAGCCCTCAGGCTGGTAGCCCCGGAGCCGCGCTTCGGCCCCAGCCCCTCCCTCGATCGCCTGTTCGACTCCCTGGCCAGTCGATGGGGCGAGTGCAGCGTTGCGGTGATCCTTTCCGGCACAGGCTCCGATGGGGCCTGTGGCCTGAGGGCCGTGGGAGCCGCCGGGGGCCTCACCCTCGTGCAGTCGCCCGAGAGTGCACGCTTTGATGGCATGCCCCGGGCCGCCATCGCCCTGGGCGGAGTGGATCTGGCGGCCGATCCGGCCACCCTGGGGGCACAGCTGTGCAAATGGTTCAGCACCGCAGAGGATTGGCCAGCCCAGGTAGACGATGAAACAACGCCGCTGCTGCTGAGTGGTGCCGCTGCTCAGCTCAAGCAATGCACCGGCGTTGATTTCTCCCAATACAAGGAATCAACCCTGCGCCGCCAGATCCAACGCCGCATGGCGATCCGGGGCATCCCATCCATTGAAGATTATCTCTCCGTGCTCACCGTTGAAGTGAGCGAGGCGCAGGCACTGCTGCAGAATCTGCTGGTATCGGTTACCTCCTTTTTCCGCAATCCAGATGCCTTTGCCGCCCTCGGCAGGCACATCCAATCCTTGATTGCCCAGTTACAGCCCGGAGAACCGATGCGGGTGTGGGTGCCAGCGTGCGCAACCGGCGAAGAGGCGTACTCCATCGGCATGACCGTGAGCGAAGCCATGGGCCACCCCAACAACCTCAGCCAGCGGCTGAAGATCTTTGCCACCGATCTGGACGAACAGAGCCTGATGATTGGCCGGCGAGGCGTGTATCCGATCTCCGCAGCCAAAGCCATACCAGAAACACTCTTCGCACGCTTTGCCAGCCAGCGCAACGACAGCTTTGAAATCAACAAAGACCTGCGCGGCAGCATCGTTTTTGCCCGACACAACGTGTTCGAGGATCCGCCATTTCCCAATATCGACATCATTTCCTGCCGCAACGCCCTGATTTATTTCACGCCACCGCTACAGGAGCGAGTGATCGATCTTTTCAGCTTTTCACTGCACACAGGCGGACTCCTCTTCCTGGGGGTTTCAGAGTCGCTGGGGCGAACATCAGGCTTTTCAGTGGTGAATCCCACCCATCGCATCTACGAACGCAATCGCCAGGGCCGAACCCGCTCCCGCATCGCACTCAGCAAACCGGTGCATCCCAGCACCCTGCAGCACAAACCACCGCATCCCTCGGCCGCAGCACGCGAGAGCGTCCCCGAGCAGCACGTGAAACTGCTGGAAGCGCTGATTCGCACCCTCGCCCCTCCATGCCTGGTTGTTGATGAGAATCATGACCTTGTGGAAGTGATCGGCGATGTCTCTCCCTATTGCAAACTTCCCGAGGGTCGTCTCACCGCAGCTGCCGGCGCTTTTCTGAGGGACGAACTGCAACCCGAGGCCAGAGCCTTGTTCCTGCTGGTGCGGGCCGACCGATCCTCCGCCAGCAGTGGCAGTTTGTTGTTACCCAATCTTGATGCCCCCATCTGCCTGCATGCGGATCCCCTCCAGATCGGTGACCGCTCACTCACCATCCTCTCTTTTGTGCAGGAGAAAGAGGGAAGCGTCGCCCAGCTCTCAGGGCTGGGGGCCAGCGATCGGGATGCCGCCTTTGCCCGCGAAATCGAACGGCTGGAGCGTGAACTGCTCTCCAGCCAGGATTCCCTGCGGCGCTCCATGGCCGATTTGGAGCAGGTGAATGAGGAGCTGGAGGCCTCCTCAGAGGAATTGCAGGCCTCTTCCGAGGAACTGCAATCCTCCAATGAAGAACTGGAGGCCTCGAATGAAGAACTGCAGGCAACCAATGAGGAACTGGGCGGCCTGAACCAGCAACTGCGCACCCGCAGCGATGAACTCGAGCGCCTCAACAACGAACTGGAAAACATCCAGAGCTCATTGAGCCAGGGCATGGTGATCGTGGATCGCCAGCTGCGGATCACCCGCTTCTCCCCCCTGGCGGTGCGCGTGTTTGGGGTGGTGGACAGTGACATCGGCCAACCCCTGATCGGCGTGCCAACAACGGTGCCGCTGCCTGGCCTGCGGGATGCGCTGCTGGCGGTGGTGAATGGCGATCCCCGCCGCAGCCTGGAGGCCACCAGCGAAGACGTGTCGTATCTGGCCCAGATCATGGCCTACAGCGATCGCAATGGCGGCCGCCTTGGCGCCATCATCACGCTGACGGATGTTTCAGAGCTGGTGGCCCTGAGGCGGGCCGCCGAGGCCTCTCTGCATGAGTTTGAAAGCCTGGCTGACGCCCTCGATCAAGTGGTCTGGAAACGCGATCACACCATGGCTCGCGTGCTCTATGTGAGCCGTCGTATCGAGATGCTCACCGGCTGGAGTGCTGATGAGATCTGCAGCACGCCACAATTGCTGGAGAATGCGATTCACCACGACGACCGCGCCGCCGTGGCGGCAGCCCGCAGCATTGATCAGGGCAGCTGGAGCGTGACCTACAGAATCAAGACGCGGGATGGACTGCAACGCACGATTCAGGAAAGTGCAACGGTTCTCAAGGAAAGCAACGACCACAGCATTGTTGGCACGCTGACGGATGTAACCCAACAGACGGCGATTCAACAGAAAACTGAACTTCTGGCCGGTGGTTTCCATGCGCTGGCCAGCAGCGACTCCGGGCTTGTGGCACTGCTGGATGCGTCGCTGAGCGTGATTTTTGCCAATCGGGCCTGCGGCGATCTGGCCCACGCAAGCGACAGCAGTCCGGGCGATGCCCTGCTGGATCGCCTGCAGGTTGCTTCCCTGTCGCAGGCCGGCGTGACTGGGCCGAGCACCCCGTTGCGGGATCTGGCGCAGCAGGTGCTGCGCCTGGGCCAGCCGATCCAGGTGGAATCGGCCCGGATCCATCGCGATGGGCAGCCGCTGGACGAGCCGCAGCCCCCCCGGGATCTCGAGCTGTTGCCCCTCGGGGGAACAGCCCCCGCCCTTGGGGTGATGGTGCGATTCCGCCCAGAGGCCCTCTGAATCCGGGCACCAGCACAGCCCCCAATCCATCGATTTGGTACACCACGAACACCTCTTGCCCTGTAGCAATCGCTACGGTTGGAGCACGTTCATCCCTTTCAGGGACGCAAGCCCAGGCAGCAGGGAACGGGGCTGCCGTTGTGGAGGCGCGTCATGCATCCCCTCGTCCTGATCCGCGAGCAGATCCTCAAGGCCCAACGGCTGCAGAAGGCCCAGCTCGCTGGTGTTCGCAACACCAAGGCCCAGATCTTCTGAGCCACTCTTCAGCTGAGCCGCTTTTCAGCTGAGCCAATCAGCATCGGGCGCCCCGCGGGGCGCTTTTTTCATGCCCGCCTGGGCCGCTGCAGCGCAGCGATGGCACCCAACAGGGCCAACCAGACCAGGGGCAGCTCCCCCCAGCGGGCATAGCCCGTGATCTGTGTGCGGGGATGCAGCTCCAGCAGGGCCGTTGCCGGCCGGCCGGCCGGCAGCTGACGCCGCACCTGGCCCGAGGCATCCACCACCAGGCTGGGCCCGGTGTTGGCGGCACTCACCAGCCAGCGTCCGCTCTCGATCGCCCGCAGCTGGGCCAGGGCCGCGAACTGGTGCTGCAACAGCGGCGGGTAGGGATCCAGGTTGGCGTTGGCCAGCAACCACTGGGCCCCATCGCGGCTGGCCGCCGCCAGGGCCGAACCATCGGAGAGCTCGTAGCAGATGGCCACACCAATGGCCCCGCCTGGGCGCTGCAGCAGGCGTGAGGGATCACCGGGAGTCAGACCGCCCACGGCGGAGAGGCCGCTCCAGCGCCACAGCTCAGCCAGGGGAATCCACTCCCCCAAAGGCACCAGCCGATGCTTCTCCAGCCAGCCATCGGGCTGAAGGCTGCCGGGCGCAAAGCGCAGCAGGGCACTGCGCTGGCCCTCGTCCGGCTGGCGGAAGCCGCCACTGAGCACCTCCACCGCCGCCGGTTCCGGCAGCGCCTGCCCCAGGGCCAGGGCGCCCTCCGGCAACAGCACCGCCGAGGCCTTGAGCAGGGCGGCCTGGCGCTGGGCCGTCACCAGCCGATCCAGCAGCAGGAGCTGCTCCCGCAGCTCAAACTTGCGGCGGGTGGGGATCGCCGGCTGCAGCACCAGCAACGGGATCGGCCCCGCCGGTTCGGCGGGAAGCCGCAGCAGCTGCCAGCCCAGGCCGTGCAGAGCCACCACCAGCAACAGCCAGGCCGAAGCCGCCCTCCACCAGCCCCGCTGGGCGGCAGTCGCCAGGGCCAGCACCCGCCACAGCCCCCAGGCCAGCAGCAGCTGCAGGGCCGCCAACCCGCCCGCGCCCACCAGCTGGGCCAACCCCGCCAGGGCGCGATCGCCCGGCAGCGCCACCGAGCCCAAACCGAGCCAGAACAGCGGGCCCTTGGCGAGCCACACCTCCGCCAGGCCCCAGAGGGCCGACGCCAGCAGGGCCGTGGCCCAGCGCTCCGGCCCCAGGCGCTCCACCACCCAGCGCCACAGGGCCACCAGCACCGCTGCCAGCAGAGCGATCGCCAGCAGCAGCGCCACGCACAGCGGCAGGCTGAGGGGCAGGGGCACGCCCACCCAGTCGAGGGGATGCAGCCACAGCAGCCAGCGGTGGCTCACCAGCACGGCGGCTCCGCCCCAGAGGGCAGCGGCCCTTGGGCCCTGGGCCCACAGCACCACCAGGGCCAGCCACAGCAGTGGCGGCACGCCCAGGGGAGGCAGAGACAGCCCCGCCAGCACCCCGGCCACAGGGGCGGTGATCCACCAGAACGGTCGGTGACCTGCCATGGCCACGCACCCTAGGAAGCGCCATGGTTTGAGAGGTTCCCCACCGGCACAGGCCCCCCATGGATCCCGGCAACCCCTTGCAACAACTGCTTCTGCGCGGCCTGGGCACCACCTCCCTGGTGGCCGATCGGCTGCGCAGCGTCACCCAGAGCTGGGTGAGCAGCGGCCGGCTCGATCCCGGCCAGGCCTCGCTGCTGGTGGATGAGGTGATGGCCAGCCTGCGGGGCGACAACCCCGACCTGGAGCGGGAAACCGAGCGCCAGGTGGAACGCAACATCGACCACTTCCTTCAGGACGTGGGTCTGGCACGGCAGCGGGAACTGGATGAACTGCGCGGCCGCATCGACCGCCTGGAGCAACAGATGCGGCAGCAGCGCTTCCAGGCCAGCAGCCGCGACACGGACATCCCCGACTGACGTGCGCTGACCCGCGGCAGCTGGGGCAGAATCGGCCCTTCCGTCGAGCTCGAGCCCCACCCATGCGCGACATCCTGATCAGTGCGACGGTGTGCGTGGCCTGCCTGCTGCTGGCCCTGGTGAGCCAACTGGTCGCCCCCTCCACCGTGGTGGCTGCCCCGATGCCGGTGCAAACCAGCACCATCCAGGCGGTGGCAACGGCCCCCAGCAGCGGCCGCCTCGAGCTCGACCCCGAAGATCCCAACCCCAGCCTGTTCACCATGGCCAGCGACGCCGCCTCCCCCGACCAGATCGCCAGCACCGGTGCCAGTGCCCTCGGCGGCGACCTGGTGGCCGCTAAGGAGCGGGTCACCCCCAGCGGGCTGCGCATCACCGACCTGGTGATCGGCAACGGCCCCGAAGCCAGCGCCGGGCAGACCGTGTCGGTGAATTACCGCGGCACCCTGGAGAACGGCAAGGAATTCGACAGCAGCTACGGCCGCGGCCCCTTCTCCTTCCCCCTCGGCGCCGGCCGGGTGATCAAGGGCTGGGATGAAGGCGTGGCCGGCATGCAGGTGGGCGGCAAGCGCAAGCTGGTGATCCCCCCCGATCTGGCCTACGGCGAGCGCGGCGCAGGCGGCGTGATCCCCCCCAACGCCACTCTCATTTTCGAGGTGGAACTGCTGCAGATCGGCCGCTGAGGGGAGGCTGAACCAGGCAAAGCCAGCCACACGCTCCCTCGGCGCTTAGCTTAGCCATGGCTAAGCCATGGCTTAGCCATCGCGAGAAGGGTTGCTGCGTACAGCCCCGTGCCCGGTGCGCCGAGGGGCCGGTTCTCCGGCCTTTCGAAACCTGAAGCGATCGTTAGGATGCCGCGGCCGTCCGGCACCAGGCCGGGCTCCACCCAGCACGACCCGACGTCTCATGGCTCACACGCTGCCCGCGCTGCCCTACGGCCTCGATGCGCTCGAGCCCCACATCTCCCGCTCCACCCTTGAGTTCCACCACGGCAAGCACCACAACGCTTACGTGACCAACCTCAACAACCTGGTGGCCGGCACCGAGCTGGAGGGCAAGAGCCTGGAAGACACCATCACCGCCGTGGCCGGTGACGCCAGCAAGGCCGGTGTGTTCAACAACGCCGCCCAGGTGTGGAACCACAGCTTCTACTGGCAGTGCATCAAGCCGAACGGTGGCGGCACCCCCAGCGGCGCCCTGCTCGACAAGATCAATGCCGATTTCGGCAGCTTTGAGAAATTCGTGGAGGAGTTCAAGGCCGCCGGCGCCACCCAGTTCGGCAGCGGCTGGGCCTGGCTGGTGCTCGATAACGGCACCCTGAAAGTCACCAAGACCGGCAACGCCGACCTGCCCCTGGCCCACGGTCAGAAGGCCCTGCTCACCATGGATGTGTGGGAGCACGCCTACTACCTCGACTACCAGAACCGCCGCCCCGACTACATCAGCACCTATCTCGACAAGCTGGTGAACTGGGACTTCGTGGCTGCCAACCTGGCCACCGCCTGACCCGCCTCCTGAGTGGCCTGAGCAAGAACGCTTCAGGCGATTCAAGCCCCCGGTGATCCCGGGGGCTTTTCACGTTTCAGTCCGCGCCGCGGCTCACCACAGGCCGCGGATCGGCTGAGGCGCCGGCTCAACCGGCTGCACCACGGGGGCCGGTGCCGGCTGAGGCACGGGCTGCGGTGCAGGCTCAGGCGCGACCGCCACCTGTTTGGCGGCCCCGCCCCAGCGCAGCTTCACGCCACCGCCCACGTCCCAGCTGGTGCCACCGGAATAGAGGCCAGCACCACCGCGCACATAGAAGGTGGTGTTATCACTCAACGTGTAGGCCAGCTGACCCTGCAGGCCCAGGCCACTGGTGGCCGCCAGCGATCCCGTGGGGAGAGTGGCTTCGGTGCCACTGCTGTTGCTGATCACGGTGGCGGGCTGACCGCCGAGGAAGCCGGCACCCAGCCAGCTGACCCGCAGGGTGGGGGTGAACAGGTTCTTGCCGTCCCGCATCGGGGCACGCCAGGTCACACCGATGTCGGCCGTGCCCACGGTGCTGCTGCTGGAGGGCACCAGCCAACGCTGATTGGTGGGTCCGTCGGTGATGCTGGCCTGGCCGAGGGACACGGTGGAGGTGCCCAGCAGAGCACTCGGTTCGAGGAGCTGGGTTTCCGAGAGCTTGATCCGCCCGCCGAGATTCAGCGCCGTGTTGAAGGCACCGCCGCCGATGGTGGGCGAACTGGAGCGGATACCGGCGGCATTGCTGCTGCTGATGGCAAACGGTTGCTGGCTGCTGATGCCGTCACCGCCGATGGCACCACTGATGAACCAACCCGGCCTGGACCACTGGGCGAACAGCCCGCCACCACCCCAGTTCAGGGTTGAGGAGGTGCCGCCGAAACTGGTGCCATTGCTGAACTGTGAGCCGCCATTGGCCCAGCCACGCCCGTAGCGGCCGAACACGCCGGCAACGAAGTCACGGCTGAAGGCGTAATCAAGGCGAAGGCCCAGCTGCGCCCCGTTAAACGACGACGACCCAACGGATGAGCTGGAGCGGATCACAGGCCCACCGAAGCCATCACCGAACACCCGCAGCCGCCAGCCGGTGCGCTCCGCGTAGTAAGCGCCGGGCGTGGTGCTGAAGCGGAAATTCGGATCGGAACTCGTTTCCGGCCCAGGCGCCACGTAGCGGTTGGCCTCATCGCCTGGATCCAGAGCAGGATCGAACGGAACCTTCTGCGGCAGGATCTCCAGCAGGTCGCGCCCGAACACCTGCCAGCTCTGGCCGATGCCGAAGGGTTGCAGGCGGGCATCGGGGCGATAGACGTTGGCAGAGAGCGGCGGTGCCACGGGAGCCGGCGGCGGGAAGCAGAACTCGGCTTCGGTTCCATCCGGACAGATCGCCGCGCGGGCTGGCGCCAGAGGAAGCGCCAGTGCCAGCAACGATGAGGCGGCAATCCCAAGGCGAATGGGGAGGGATCGGGATGTCACCGTGCCGGGCATGGGCGGATGCAGAGATTGGAAGTTCGCTGGATCCTGCGCAAGAGAGCTGCTGCTGTCAACGGTTGCGCCGGGAAGCCGGTCAGCGAATCCAACCATTGGACAGCCACGTGAACAGCAGGCACCAGCAAAGCGATCGCCAGAGAATCAGCAGATGGCGCCAGCCCCGCTGCCGGAACACGCCAATGCGTGTGATGCTCCTGAGCGGAGGATCCGGCAGCGACGCACCTACCCGAACGGGTGAAATTGAGTCGCAAGTTGTAACGGGATCAAGCTGAAAACTTGCCGGAATCAAGGAAGCCAGCCCCATAGCCATTGTTACCTTGATGGACACTGGTGTTCCTGATCGATCCGTGGTGTCCCCCTCCCCCGTCATCGGACTTGGCCCTGATGCACTGACCCTGCTCTATGGAGATACGGGCAGTCTCAGGCTGAGCTTCGCTGAAACGGCAGGCACGGGATTCAAACCCTGGCTCGAACTCCAGGTCGCCGCCCCCAGCGACCACCTCAGCTTCGGAGCAGCCAGCTGGGCCGGCCTGCCTCTCACCAGCAAGACCTACACCTTCAGCCGCAGCGGCAGCAGCGGCCCCTACACGCTGGTGCATCCACTCACCGGCGCCACCCTCAGCAGCAGCACCCCCGACAAACTGCTGATCTGGGAGTTGCCCATCGGCAGCTACACGGCGGCGGCGCCCGCGGTGCTGGTCGACATCCCCGTGACGGTCAACCCGGGCAACCCCACCCTCGGCGCGGTGAGCCTGCGGGCCGGTGGTGGCTACGCGCTGGGCAGCGACCCGCTCAACAACCCCTTGGTCGATCCACCGATCAGCGCCCCAAGCCAGCCTGGGCAGGTGATCCCCAGCCCCCTCACCTTCACCAAGTCCAACAACGATCCGGAATCGGAAACAGTCACCGGGCCCAACTTCATCAGCGCCTGGCGTTTGTCGACCAACATCGCCAAGGGAGCTGAGATCAGCAACCTGATCGTCGACGACACGCTGCCCAGCGACCTCTTCCTGGTGCCCAACGGCAGCGAGGCCGCCATCAATCCCAACCTGGTGGTGCCCGCAGGGCTCAACGGCACCCTCAGCAAGGCCCCAACAGGCAATCCCACCACCGCGCCGGCGAACAACCAGGTGGTGATCAACTATGGCGGACCCACCACCGGCACCACAAGCGCTGAAGAGGTGGCGGCACGAATCAATTTCTATATCCCCGACACCCTCGATCCCAATACTGGTGGGGCCATCCCCTACAGCAACACGGCCTCAGTCAAAGGTACCTGGGGCAACGGCTCAAGCGGCAGCGTCAACCTCGATGTCGCCAGCAGCAACACGGTGACAGCCAAGGCGCTGGCGATTCAGAAATATGCCAGCACCAGCACAGTACTACCAGGCGGGAATGTCTCATTCACGCTTAATTTTCAGATTTCCGATTACTTTGCCTTCGGAAATCTCATTGTCAATGATCTGCTCGGTGATGGCCTCACCTTCACACCGGGCAGTGCCAGGATCAACCTGCAGGAGCAGGGCGCTTCTCTCACCGGTGGCGGTAACGTCGCGTTTGATCAGGCCTATATCAGCTACCTGCCTGATGTTGCAGGAGCCGGCGTCGACGGCAAGGACAGCCTCAGCTTCGATCTCAGCAGCTGGCTGACATCAATCGGCGACGACGGCATTCTCCAGGGCGGACGGGTCAGGAGCAGCACAGCGGGTGCCACCAGGGGCACAATCACATTTGCGGCCAGCGTCGATGACGCCTTCACCGCTCCGAAAGTCGCCGGTCAGAACATCAAAGCGGGCGACAAACTGCGCAACGACGTCACCCTGCAGGGAGATATCCAGAAGCCACTGCTGAGCGGCTTCCTCGACACCAACCGCCTGGTCAGCGACACCAGTTCGGTGGGATTGAGTGTGGTCGATATCGGCTTCAGCAAAACAGCCGTGGCGCGCAACGGTCAGGCCCTGGGCTCCAGTGCGCTGGTTCTCACCCCGGGTGACACGGTCACCTATCGGATTCAGACCAGCTTCCCCACCGGCGATATCCAGGGCTTCAAGCTTGCTGATTACCTGCCCACTCCGGTTTACGACGTCGACAGGGAAGCCAGCGGCGGCAGCAGCAGCACGGCCTTCGAACTCTTCAGCTCGAATGCCACCGTCAGCAACCCCGGCAGCCTTCCCCCCACGGGCTTCTTCAGCTACGGCAGCCTGAACACGGCGCCCTCGCTGGTGGATAACCAGCTCAAAACCGGAGCGGCTGTCAATGATCTGGTCGCGACCATCCCCAACACCAGCGATCCGGGCAATACCCCAAGAATCCTCGATCTCTACTACACGGTCACGGTGACAGGAGCGGCGATCGCCGATCGCCTGCCGATCACCAACATCGCCAACGCCAGCACCGTTGACTCGAACGGCGTCAGCCGGACCACCCAGATTTCAGCGGTGACCGGCGAAGTGCTGGCCCCCAACCTGAAGATCCGCAAGGGCATCGTCGTCACCAGCCGCGACAGCCTCAGCGGCACCCAGAAAGCCACCTACACGCCTGGCCTCAACACCGGCGGTGCCAGCTTCCCTGCCGCGCTTGCTGCGGCACCCTTCGCCGGCACGATCAGCAGCAGCGGCATCAGTGAAGCCGGCGGCAACGGCTCCACCGGTGCCGTCAAGAACGGAGCCCTCGATTCGAACGTCACGGGGCTGGATGCGGGCGACAGTGTGCGCTTCGTGATCGTGATCGAGAACATCGGCACCAGCTACCGCGGTGCATTCAATGTTCAGCTTCGCGATGAGCTGCCGGCCGGACTCACCTTCACCACGGGAAGCCTGCGGATCGTTGATGGCAGTGGCGCTGCGCTGAGCTTCACCCGGCCGGATGGCACGGCCGCCACGGATGCCGACATCTTCACGACGGCTGGCATCCGCCTGAGTGACCCCGGCTCCACACCGGCTGATGCGAACGGAGTCGGCGGAGGTGCCATCGATGGCTACAACGCCGGCAGCGGCCGCAACATCGCCGTTGTCAGCTTCGATGCCAGCGTCGACAACGATCGGCCGGAGAGCGGCAACCTCACGAATGTGGGGGTGCTGGAGGACTACACCAACGTTCCAAGCGGCGGCGCCAGCTACCTGCCCGGCAGCACCAGACTGAGCGACAACGCGACGATCGCCCTGCGCAACGCCGCGGTCAGCAAGTCGATCGTCGCCACCTCCGAGAGCTCCACCAGCGGCAGCAACGTCGCGATCGGCGAGATCGTGCGCTACCGGCTGCAGGTCACGGTCCCCGAGGGGAACCTGGCCAACTTCAAGCTGGTGGATGCGCTCCCCACCGGGTTGTCGTTCCTGAACGACGGCACCGCCTCGGCCCCGATCTTCTCGGCGGGAGTGAGCAGCAGCCTGAGCCCGCTCACGCCGACGATTTCCGGTTCCAACCTCACCTGGGATTTCGGCACCCTCAGCAACAACGACCGCGACAACACGATCGACGACACGATCGCGCTCGAGTTCAACGCCCTGGTCACCAACAGCAGCGGCAACACCAACGGCACCACCCGCAAGAACACCGCCACGGTGAGCTTCACCGGCGGCACCGCCAGCGGCAGCGCCGATGTGAAGATCAGCGAGCCAGCCATCACGATCAGCAAGGCGGTCAGCCCCAGCAGCAATGTGCAGGCTGGCGACACGCTCACTTACACGGTGACGGTGAGCAACGCGGCGAACCGCGCCGATGCCTTCGATCTCGTGCTCAATGATGCCCTGGGCAACCTGGGCAGCAACTTCGATCTAACGAGCGTCACCCTGCCAGCCAGCCTGCCGGCAGGCACAGGCTCGATCAACAACACCTCCGTCACGAGCGCCGCCAGCGCCGCGGCGGGCGATCGGATCCAGCTCAGCATCGACCGGCTGAACAGCGGCCAGAGCTTCAGCTTCACCTACACGGGCGTGGTGCTGACCGCCATTCAACCCGGCACCACCCTCACCAACACCGCCAACGTCACCTACACCGGTTTGCCGGGCACCGGCACGCCCAATGGGACCGGCGGCAACACCACCGGCAGCACCACCCCTGGGGGCTCCGGTGCTGCCAACGGAGAGCGTGACGGCAGTGGCGGCAGCCTCAACAACTACGCCAAGAGCGCCAACCAATCGGTGGTGAGCCAGGCCCTTGGTGCCATCAAGAGCACCCGGCTCACCTCCGAGGCCCACACCAGCGGCAACGACGTGGTGATCGGCGAGATCGTGCGCTTTCGGCTCAAGACGGACCTCCCCCAGGGAACCGTCGGCAAAGCGACCATCCGCGACGCCCTGCCTTCAGGACTGACGTTCCTGAATGACAACACGGCAACGCTGGCCTTCGTCGCCGTCAATGCCGCCGATCTGAGCTGGAACCTTGGGCCGATCGATCCGTACTACCTGCCGAGCATCGGCAACAACAACACGGTGATCCCCACTGCCAGCTACGCACCGACGATCGCGGGGCAGACGCTGAGCTGGAATCTGGGAGCGATCGTGAACAGCAACGCCGATCCGACGCAGATCGAGTCGGTAGTGATCGAGTTCAACGCCCTGGTGGCAAACGTGGCCGGCAACCAGGCCGGCAGAACCATCACCAACAGCTTCATCGCCAGCGCCGGCCTCGACGGCGCTTTGGTGGAGAGCACCTCCAGCGCACCGCCCCTGTCGGTGCGGGAACCGCTGCTGCAGACCGACAAGACGGCGGTGATCCAGAAGACGGGAGCCAGCGGAAACGCCAACGCCACCCCCGGCGACACCCTCGTCTACACGGTCACGATCCGCAATACGGGTACGGCGAAGGCCTTCAACCTCGTCATCGACGACAACCTCGATGCCCTGGGCATCAACTTCGATCTCAGCGGCGCGCCTTCGGTCGTGCAGAGCCAGCCGGCGGCGCCAGCTGTGATCGACAACTCGATCTTCAACGGCAGCAACGGCCTGAGTGACCGCATCCAGCTGCTGGTGACGGAGCTGGACATCAATCAATCGGTCACCATCACCTATCAGGGGGTTCTGGCGGCAACACTGCCGCCAGGCACAGCCCTCACCAACAGCGCCAGCGTCAGCTACACCAGCCTGCCAGGCACAGGTACAGCCAACGGCAGCGGTGGCAACAGCACCGGCAGCACAACCCCGGGAGCATCTGGAGCGACCAACGGCGAGCGCAACGGCAGCGATGGCCCCGGTGGGCTGAACGACTACCTCAGCAGCAAGACCCTGATCCTGATCGCCAACCGCCCACCGGTGGCGGTGAACGACACTGGCTCCGCGGTCGAAGCCGGCGGTCGCTTCAACAGCGTTGCCGGCTCCAACGCCAGCGGCAACCTGCTGGCCAACGACACCGACCCCGATCCCGCCGATAACCCGCTGACCCTCAAGGGAACGGTGACCGGCATTCGAACGGGAGCCACCGAGGGAGCTGGAACGTCAGGGTCCATTGGATCGCCGCTGCTGGGTAGCTATGGGCAGCTGATCGTCAATGCTGACGGCAGCTTCACCTACAGCATCGACAACAACGACCCGATTGTTGATTCCCTCGATCCAGGCGCCACGCTGACGGAAGTCTTCAACTACACCGTCTCCGATGGGGCGTTGAGTGATATCGGCCTGCTCACCATCACGATCCAGGGCGTCAATGACGCCCCCGTGGCCACCGACGACATTGGCGTGGCCATTGAAGCGGGGGGCAGCCTCAATGGCACCCCCGGCGCGGATGCCAGGGGCAATGTGATCAGCAACGATCGCGACGTTGACAACGCCGATGGCAACAATCAGGTGGCCCCTCCCCAGGGCAAGGTGGTGTCGTTCCGCACCGGAGGCAAGGAGGGTTCCGGAACATCGGGCAGCCTGGGTGTGGCACTCAAGGGGTTGTATGGCTCGCTGACACTCAATGCCGATGGCAGCTACCGCTATGTGCTGGACAACAGCAATCCCACGGTGGATGCACTCAACCCCGGTGACACCCTCACCGAGGCATTCAATTACACCCTGCAGGATCACCCAGCCGGCCTCAGCGATACCGCCGTTCTCACCCTGACGATCCGCGGCAGCAACGATGCCCCGGTGGCCAGCAACGATGTGGGCTCGGCGATTGAGGCGGGCGGCATCCTCAACGGCACACCTGGAGCCAATGCCAGCGGCAACGTGCTGGCCAACGACACCGATGTCGACTCCAACGACACACCGTCATTGAACGGCACAGTCGTCTCATTCCGCACCGGATCAAACAAGGGCTCTGGAACAGCAGGCGCCATTGGTGTGCCATTGCGGGGCCTCTACGGATCGATCACGTTTCAGGCCAATGGCACCTACGTCTACGTCGTCGACAATGCAGATCCGACGGTTGATGCACTCGATCCAGGCGCCTTCCTGAGCGAATCGTTCAACTACACCGTCTCCGACGGTGCCCTCACCGATATCGGTGTGCTGACGATCACAATCACCGGAGCCAATGATACGCCTGAGGCCGCTGATGACATCGGCAATGCCATTGAGGCCGGAGGTATCCGCAATGGCACCCCAGGCAGCAATGCCGTGGGCAACGTGATCAGCAACGACCGCGATGTGGACGCGGCAGATGGCAACAATCTCACAGGGCCGCCGCAGGGGACGATCACGGCCGTGCGCACTGGCGACAGGGAAGGAAGCGGCACGAGCGGTGTGGTGGGGACAGCACTGCAGGGTCTCTATGGCGCGCTGACGCTCAAGGCAGACGGTTCTTATGTGTATGTGGTTGACAACAGCCTCCTCGATGTGGATTCGCTCGACGCCGGATCCGCACTGCGCGACTCGTTCAACTACAGCCTGCTCGACCATCCCGGTGGTCTGATCGATACAGCGGTGCTGACCATCATCATCACCGGCGCCAATGATGCACCCGTTGCCGTCAATGACACCGGCACCGCACTGGAAGCCGGCGGAACACTCAACGGCACCGCAGGCTCCAATGCCAGCGGTAATGTGCTGCTCAACGACACCGACGTGGATGCTGGCGACACGCCGGCCCTGAATGGCTCTGTAAGCGCCATCCGCACCGGTGCCAGCGAGGGGGCGGGAACGGCCGGTTCGATCGGGTCTGGACTGGCGGGCATGTATGGCACGCTCACGATCAACGCCAACGGCACCTACATCTACGTTATTGACAACAACAACCCGGTTGTTGATGCACTCGATCCCGGTGCCAGCCTGACCGAGAGCTTCAACTACACCGTGCGTGATCGCCCCGGCGGCCTCAGCGACATCGGCGTTCTCACCATCACCATCACCGGGGCCAACGACGCCCCGATCGCAAACAACGACGTCGGCACAGCCCTTGAATCCGGCGGCACGTTCAACGGCACGGCCGGCAGCGATGCCAGCGGCAATGTGATCAGCAACGATCGTGATGTGGATACGGCAGATGGGGCAAATCTGGTTGCCCCACCCCTGGCATCGGTGCTGTCGATCCGCAGTGGCGACAAGGAAGGTCTTGGCAACGCCGGCAGCCTGGGAGCAGCCCTGGCTGGCGCCTACGGAAGCCTGACCCTCAATGCCGACGGAACGTACATCTATGTGGTGGACAATGCCAACGCCACGGTGGATGCGCTCAACCCCGGCGATGTGCTGACGGAGACGTTCAATTACACCGTTCAGGACCATCCCGGCGGCCTCAGCGACACCGCCGTTCTGACCATCAACATCAACGGGGCCAATGATGCGCCGGTGGCCAGCGACGATGCCGGCACCGCCATCGAGGCTGGCGGCATCAGCAACAGCCTCGGTGGAGCCGATGCCACCGGCAATGTGCTGCTCAACGACACCGACGTGGACTCGAACGACACTCCTGCCATCAATGGCACGATCGTCGGCATCCGCCGTGGAGCGACAGAGGGAGCAGGCACGGCCGGAACCCCGGATGGCAGTGGCGGGTTCGTGCTGGTGGGGAGCTTCGGCACCCTCACGATCGCCGCCAACGGCACCTACAGCTATGTGGTGGACAACGCCAACGCCACGGTCGACGCGCTCAACCCCGGCGATGTGCTGACGGAGTCATTCAACTACTCGGTGCTCGATCATCCAGGCGGACTGACGGACATTGCGATTCTGACCATCACGATCGAAGGCGCTCAGGATGGCAATGCCACCGCCAACACCCTCATCGCCGGTGAAGCGGGTGGCGTGAACAACGGCTCCGGTGGTTTTCCCGGCCGCGGTGATCTGCTCGACAATCCCACGCTCCCACCTGGGACCGTGGTGAGCGCCATCCGGCTAGGCAACACTCCGGGTTCAGGCGCGGCAGGGAGTGTCGATGCAGCCGGAAACCTGGTGCTCACGGGTCTCTACGGCACCCTGACCGTCAAGCCCAATGGCGACTCCATCTACCGGATCAACAACAGCAATCCTGTGGTTGATGCGCTCGATCCGGGCGACACGCTCAGCGAATTCTTCAATTACGACGTCAGCGACGGCAATGGTACGAGCACCGCTGTGCTCACAGTCAACATTCAGGGCAGCAACGACACTCCTGTTGCCGCCAACGACAGCGGCACAGCTGTTGAGGCCGGCGGAACGTTGAACGGCACGGCAGGCAGCAATGCCAGCGGCAATGTGATCAGCAACGATCGCGATGTTGACGGCAACGACGGTGCCAACAGCGTGGCACCACCGCTGGCCACGATCACGGCCATCCGCCGAGGCGCCAAGGAAGGCGCGGGTCTCGCCGGTACGGCGATCCCAGGAGGAGGCTTCCAGCTTGTCGGCTTCTACGGAACCCTCACCATCGCCGCGAATGGAAGCTACAGCTATGTGGTGAATAACAGCAACCGCATCGTCGATGAACTGGATGCCGGTGATTTCATCATCGAGTCGTTCAACTACACCGTTCTCGATCACCCAAGCGGCCTGACTGACACCGCTGTTCTCAACATCCGCATCAACGGTGCCAACGATGCCCCCGTCGCCAGCGACGACAGCGGCAGCGCCCTGGAAGCGGGTGGGATGGCTAATGGCACCGCCGGCAGCAATGCCACCGGCAACGTGCTCAGCAACGACACCGATGTCGATCGCGATGACACACCTGCGCTCAACGGAGCGGTGACTTCGATTCGCATCGGTGCCACGGAGGGTTCCGGCACGGCCGGGACTGCCGATGGAAGCGGTGGATTCGTGCTGACAGGCAGCTATGGAGTCCTCACCATCCGTGCCAACGGCAGCTACACGTATGTGGTCAACAACAGCAATCCGACTGTTGATGCGCTCAGCCCGGGCCAGAGCCTCAGCGACGAGTTCAACTACACGGTGAGTGACCGCGGTGGCCTCACCGACATCGCACGGCTGACGATCAGGATCGACGGGGCCAATGATGCCCCGATCGCCGCCAACGACACCGGTACGGCAGTGGAGGCGGGTGGCACCTTGAACAGCGCGGCCGGCAGCAATGCCAGCGGCAATGTGATCAGCAACGATCGCGATGTCGACAATAACGATGGCGCCAATCTGAGTGCCCCTCCCCTCGCCACGATCACAGCCATCCGCCGGGGTGCAAAGGAAGGTGTGGGCCTCGCCGGTACTGCCATCGCTGGAGGTGGCTTCGAGCTAGTCGGCTTCTACGGCACCCTGACGATCAGGGCCGATGGTTCCTACACCTATGTGGTGAATAACAGCAACCGCTTCGTCGAAGCGTTGGATGCCGGCGACTTCATCATCGAATCGTTCAACTACACCGTTCTCGATCACCCCAGCGGCCTGACTGATACCGCCGTTCTCAACATCCGCATCAACGGTGTCAACGACGCCCCCGTCGCCAGCGACGACAGCGGTGCGGCCTTGGAAGCCGGTGGGGTAGCCAATGGCACCGCCGGCAGCAATGCCACCGGCAACGTGCTCAGCAACGACACCGACGTGGATCGCGACGACACGCCGCCGTTGAATGGAACCGTCACGGCGATCCGCACCGGTGCCAGCGAAGGAGCGGGCACGGCGGGGACGCCTGACGGTGCCGGAGCTTTTGTGGTCCGTGGTGCCTACGGCACCCTCACCATCAACGGCAACGGCTCCTACACCTACGTCGTCGACAACAGCAATCCAAGCGTGGACGCCCTCAGCCCGGGCCAGACACTCCTGGAGAGCTTCAACTACAGCGTGCGCGACACCGGCGGCCTCACCGACACGGCCGTCCTCACCATCACGATCAACGGGGCGAATGATGCTCCGACCGCAAGCAACGACACCGGCGCAGCCATTGAGGCAGGCGGCACCCGCAACGGCAGCCCCGGTGCCAACGCCAGTGGCAACGTGCTCAGCAACGACACGGATGTCGACAACAACGACACGCCATTGCCTGGCAAGGGCACGGTCACGGCCATCCGCTCCGGTTCTAGGGAGGGTTCAGGCACACCCGGCACCCCGGATGGCAACGGTGGCTTCCTGCTGGCTGGCACCTACGGCACGCTCAGCATCCGTGCTGACGGGGCCTACACCTACACGCTCAACAACGCCAATCCCGAGGTGGATGGTTTGGACGCGGACGACCGACTGATCGAGTCGTTCAATTACACCGTGCGTGACACCGGCGGCCTCACCGACACGGCCGTGCTGACCATCACGATCACCGGAGCCAACGATGCCCCCGTCGCCAGCGACGACAGTGGCACAGCAACGGAAGCCGGTGGGGTGCGCAACGGCACTGGTGGTGCCGACGCCACCGGCGATGTTCTGGACAACGACAGCGATGTCGATCGCTCTGACACACCGGCGATCAACGGCACGATCACCGCGATCCGCCTGGGTGGCGTGGAGGGCTCAGGAAACGCCGGCACGGTGGGCGCGGCCCTGCAGGGGCTCTATGGCTCGCTCACAATCCAAACCGATGGCAGTTACCGCTATGTGATTGACAATGCCAACCCAACGGTCGAAGCCCTGAATCCGGGCGATCGCCTGAGCGAAAGCTTCAACTACACCGTGCGCGACACGGGCGGCCTCACCGACACGGCCGTGCTGACCATCACGATCCTGGGCAGCAATGATGCCCCCGTGGCCAGCGATGACATCGGAATCGCCAAGGAAGCCGGAGGGATCAACAACAGCAGTGGCGGCGCCAACGCCAGCGGCAACGTGCTCAGCAACGACACCGACGTCGACAGCAACGACACACCACTGCCCAGCAAGGGAACGGTCACGGCCATCCGCACCGGCGCGGTTGAAGGGACGGGAACGGCCGGCAGCGTTGCTACCGCTCTTCAGGGGCAATACGGCAGTCTGCTGATCAATGCCAACGGCAGCTTCACCTACGTGGTGAACAACAACGACCTGACGGTGGAACGACTGAACCAAGGCGACAGTCTCACCGAATTTTTCAACTACACCGTGCAGGACCACAGCGGTGGACTCACGGACATCGCCGTGCTCGCCATCACGGTTGAGGGAACCAACGACAACCCCAAAGCCAGTGATGACTACATCGGCCGGTTGACCTCCGGCCAGAGCGGCACCATCCGTGTGATTGCCAACGACGCCGACATCGATTCCAGGCTGGTGCCGAGCACGATCAAGATCGAAGGAACGGCGAATCCAGGCGAACCACTTGTTGTTCCCGGCCAGGGCACCTGGAGTGTGGACCCTGACAATGGCGACATCACCTTCACACCAGAGCCGGGTTTCACAACAAGCCCAACCCCGATCAAGTACACCATCCAGGACGAACAGGGCGCCACCAGCAATCCAGCCACGGTTTACATCAACTACGACAGCCCATCAGTTGGGCCCGAGCCGCCGATTCCCGTCACCGAAGCGAGGCCCGTCAACCTGTTCCTGCTGCTCGACAACTCCACCTCCATGCAGGGGCTTGACCCTTCAGGCGTGACCCGTCTTGAGGCCCAGAACCGCCTGGCCTTCTATTACGGCCTCAAGCCTGTCTTCAACAACGCTGGCTACATCTTCAAGAAGGGTGATCAACTCGGCTTCAATGGCGATGTCCAACTCACCAACAGCCAGAGCCTCGCCACCGAAATCCTCAACTGGGAGCTGATTGACAATCCCTCCGATACTAAAACGGCCCAACAGGTCACCATTCACACGATCGACTTCAGCTACCTGGTCACCCACACCAAAACGGTGATCAACAACACCAGCACCGGCGAGGGTGTCACTCTGGCCAGCGATGTACTGGCAACGACCACACCCGACCAGCAGTACGGCAGCAGCACCAGCGCCGACTGGATCGCGCGTGGCCTGCCTGCACCCAGCACCCTGGATGCCTATACAGCCCCGGGCACTCCCGGCAACCGCTACAGCGGCACTGAAATGCTGGGGGCGCTCACGGCGCTCAAAGACTTGCTGAACGACGAACTCTCCTCGGTGACCACCGACACCCTCACCTACGTGGGGTTGCTCACCGACGGGCGTCCGGAGCGGCGTCCCTGGTGGGACAACCGGCCCGAATTCGGCCAGGGCTGGAGCGGGGTCAACGTGGCCCTGCCCACCGATGCCAATCTGGGCGGTGATCCGATCACCTCTTCAGGGCTGCGCTATCTGAGCAACGGCACGCCGATCAAAGTGCCCACGGCCAATGGTGTGGACATCTGGGGCCAGAACCAACGGGAGCTGAATGCAGCCCTCGATCGCACCGCAGCGGCAAGCGGCAGTCCAGACAGCGTCAAGGTTCTCAGCGTGGGCCTGGGAGATGGCGGCATCTCCAACTGGAGTGCGATCTACTCCGACCTGTTCAACAACCAGACCTTCAACAACCAGGTCGGGGGCTGGGGTTATCAGGTGATCACGCCGAACATCCAGCTGCAGAACTGAACCCAGCCCTTGAGCGGCTGGGGAGAGCCTCAACAGCTCTCACTTGGGCTCCAGAGCGGCACCAATCGTTGCGCCCTGGGCGGCCCAAGCTCAACCCGGTGATTTCACCGGCGCAGCCGACTCCAGCACCGCCTCCGGCGGGATCCACATCGCATCGCCGTAGGAGAAGAAGCGATAGCCCTCAGCCTTGGCCTGCTGGTAGAGATCGAGCAGGCGGCGGCGGCCGATCAGCGCACTCACCAGCAGCAGCAGCGAACTCTTCGGCAGGTGGAAGTTGGTGAGCAACCCCTGCACCACCGCGAAGCGATAGCCCGGCTGGATCACCAGGTTCACCGGGCCGCAGTGGGGCTGCAGCTCGCCGCCGTGAAGCTGGGCCACCGCCTCCAGGCTGCGCACACTGGTGGTGCCGATGGCGATCACACGGCCACCACGCGCGCGGCAGGCAGCCACCGCCGCCACCAGCGCAGGCGACACCTCCACCCACTCGCTGTGCAGCTCCAGATGGCGTAGGTCCTCCGTTTCCACCGGCCGAAAGGTGCCGAGGCCCACGTGCAGCGTCACCTCGGCCAGCTCCACGCCGCGCGCTCGGATCGCGCTCAGCAGCGCATCGCTGAGATGCAGGCCCGCCGTTGGTGCCGCAACGGCTCCCGGGCGGGAAGCATAGCGGGTCTGATAGCGGCTGTCGTCGTCGTCGCTGTGCTGATGGATGTAGGGCGGCAGTGGCATCGAGCCGTAGCGAGCCAGCAGCGCCTCGATCGCCTCGGGGCTGGTGCAGTCCGCCGGGAAGCGAACCACGCGTCCGCCGCTGGCCGGATCGATCGCCACGATCTCCAGGCCGATCGGCGGCTGATCCGGATGCTCCAGCTGCAGCACCTCGCCCGGCTGCAGACGCTTGGCGGGCCGCGCCAGGCAGAGCCAGTCGCTGGCGGCGACAGGCTCAAGCACGAGCAACTCCACAGCACCCCCACTGGGGCGCCGCGCCTGCAGACGCGCCTTGAGCACGCGCGTGTTGTTCACCACCACCAGATCGCCAGGCCTGAGCTCCTGCTGCAGATCCCACACCGTCAGGTGGCGGCAGGGGAAGGAGCTCGAGAGCTCCGGCGCAGGCGCCACTGCCAGCAGCCGTGCGGCATGGCGCGGCTCCACGGGGCGTTGGGCGATGAACGTCTCCGGCAGATCGAAGACATAGCTCGACAGGCGCTGATCGAGCGGATCAGTCGACATGGGCAGGCCTACCTCGGACCGATGCGTTGGGCGCGGCCGAAGTGTGGATCAGATCGCCAGGCTTTCGGGGTTGGTTTCGATCAGCTGGGCCAGATCCTTGAGGAAGGCGGCGGCGTGGGCGCCGTAGATCACGCGGTGATCGCAGGTGAGGTTCACCTGCATCTGGTTGGCCACGCGGATCGAGCCGTCCTTGCCGGCCACCACGGTGGGGCGGGAGGCGCCCACCGCTAGGATCGCGCCGGTGCCGGGGGGCAGGATCGCATCGAAGCGATCCACACCGAACATGCCGAGGTTGGAGAGGGTGAAGGTGCCGGTGCTGTACTCATCCGGCTGCAGCTGCTTGCTGCGGGCACGGTTCACCAGATCGGCCCAGTTGCGCGCCAGGGAATAGATATCCGTCTTGTCCGCGTTGGCCAGCACCGGCGTGATCAGACCGCCGTCCTCCATCGCCACGGCCACGGCCACGTTCACCGCCGCGGGGAAGGCCATGGCGCTGCCATCGGCACTGGTGGCGGCATTCACCTGGGGATGGCGGGCCAGCACCACACCCACGGCCTTGGCCAGCAGGGCGGTCATGGTGACGCCCTTGCCCTTCACCTGCTTGTAGAAGGCATCCAGCTTTGTGGTGGTGATCGTGTAACCCACCCGGAAGCTGGGCACCTGCAGGCTGGCCAGCATGTTGCGGTTGACCGCGTTCTGCAGCGTGTTGAAGCTCACGCTCTCGCCGGGACGCCCAAAGGCCTCACCGGCCGGAGCAGCGGCGCCGTTGCCACCGGGGGCCGCCACGGCAGCGGGGCCAGAGCCTTCCGCCACCCGGGGCACCGCCACGGTGAGGCCCAGGGCCCGCTCCACATCCTCAGCCTGAATGCGGCCGTGGGGTCCACTGCCCCGCAGGCTGTCGAGGGCAACGCCGTGCTGGCTGGCCAGCTTGCGGGCGCGGGGGGACGCCACCACGCGGCCGGAGGCCACCGGCGCAGGCGCGGCCACAGCAGGCACGGGCGCAGGCACCACCACTGGTGCAGGGGCTGCCGCGGGCGCAGGCGCTGCCGGGGCCGGGGCCGGAGCAGCAGATGTTGGAGCCGCGGCGGCCGGAGCGGCCGGCGCCGTGGCCTGGGCGGCGGCGATCTCGGCCTCGGTCTCCACGATCAGGCCGATCGTTTCACCCACGGGGGCCGTGCCACCGGCGGGCATCAGCACCGCCGCCAGAAAACCCTCGTTGAACGACTCCACGTCCATGTCGGCCTTGTCCGACTCAACCACCAGCACCGACTCCCCGCGGGCGACCTTGTCGCCCGGCTTTTTGAGCCACTCCACGATCTTTCCCTCCGTCATGGTGGAGGAGAGGGCCGGCATGAAGATTTCGTGGGTGGCCAATGGAGGTCTGCCGCGCTTTTGGGGCGGATTTTACGTGGGGCGCCGCTCCCTCTCGCGACCAGCGCCAGCCACCACAGCCTCAGAGGTTGCCCTCGATCGCCTCGATCACGCCATCGCGCACCACCACGGCCAGCTGCAGCTTCTCCACCAGGTTGTCGCCCACGCGCACCTCGGTGAAGCTCTCCAGCTGGCCCTGCTCCACGATCTGCTCCATCTCCAGCTCCCGCACCTGGCGCTGCTGCTCCAGCAGCTGGCGCTTCTGCTCCTCCAGCTCGGCCCGCTTGGCGGCCACCTGCTCCTGCACCGAAACCACTTGGTCCTGCACCCGGGGGTCGAGGGGGTTGGCGCTCTGGCTGCGGATCGCATCCACCAGCTGCTGACCCTCCTGCTCCAGCTGGGCCAGCTGGGCATCGGAGTTGGCAATGGCACCGCTCAGTTCACGCTCGGCGTCCTCCTTCCAGCGGGGGGTGACCACAGCTCGCACGGTGATCGAGCGCTTGATCGTGAGGCTGTCGGCCATGGGGAAGGGGAAATCCGTCGGCAGGCTGACAGGGGAGCTGAGCCGCAGCAATGCAGCGGCAGGGCGGGTTCCCGGCCGGATCCAGGCGGCAGGGGCCGTGCAGCCCCTGGCGCGGGGGCTGCTCAGCGGCCGTAAATCGCCGCGATGGCGGCGGCATCGCGGGCGGCGATCCGGTCGCGCTTCTGCTTGAGGGTCTGGGTGAGCAGGCCGTTCTCGATCGAGAACGGCTCCACCAGGGCCACCCCCGCCAGGCGCTCATCGGGCCGGGAGCCCTGCCGCTCCTGCAGGCGCCGGTTGAGGCGGCTGGTGAAGGCCTTCAGCAGGGGGGCGGCAGCGCCGGCGGGCGAAGCATCAGGCCAGGCGGCGGGGGGCTCCAGCCCCTGCTCACGGGCGAAGGCGGCCAGGGCCTCGGCCTTCGGCACCACCAGGGCGCCGAGGGCCTTGCAGTCCTGCCCCACCAGCATCACCTGCTCCACCAGGCTGCAGGCCACCAGACACTCCTCCAGGGGCCCTGGCTCGATGTTCTCGCCGCTGCTGAGCACGATCGTGTCCTTGGCGCGGCCGGTGAGCACCAGAGAGCCATCGGGCAGCAGCTGGCCCAGATCGCCGGTGTCGAACCAGCCATCGGCGCTGAGCACCTGGGCCGTGGCCTCCGGCTTGCCCAGGTAGCCCCCCATCACCTGGGGCCCCTTGGCCAGCACCCTGCCCCGCTGGCCGATCGGCAGCCGCGCCCCGCTCTCCCCATCCAGGATGCGGATCGCCGTGCCCGGCAGCGGCTGGCCGGAACTGCCGCGGCGATTGGCCCAGGCGCGGCGGCAGGTGAGCACCGGACTGGTTTCCGTGAGGCCATAGCCCACCAGCAGCTCGATGCCGATGGCCTCGAAGAAGCCATCCACGTGCATGGCCAGGGCACCGCCGCCGCTGATGGCGGTGCGCAATCGCCCGCCGATCAACTGCTGGCGCAGCTTCGGCCACAGCAGCGCCGAGGCCAGCCCGTGCAGGGGCCAGCTCAGCAGCGTGGCGGCAAGCGCCAGGGCCCGGCGCCCCAGGGGCTCGGGCGTGAGGGTGAGATCCGCGGCCCGGCGGCGCTCCGCGCAGTGGAAGCGGCTCAGCGCCAGGGCCCGGCGCAGCAACCGCTGCCGCGCCGGGGGCATCGCCGCCAGGGCATCTTCAAACCCGCCCAGCAGCGCCTCCCACAGGCGGGGAACACTGATCAGATAGTGGGGCCGCAGCTTCTGCAGATCGGGCCGCAGCTGCTTGAGGGTGGTGTAGCTCTGCCGGCAGCCGCAGGCCAGGAGGAAATACTCGGCACTGCGCTCGTAGGCGTGCCAGATCGGCAGCACACTCAGGGCCAGATCCCCCGGCCGCGGCGCCACCGCCACCCCCAGATGCCGCAACTGGTGCAGCAGGTTGGCGTGGCTGAGGGGAACGCCCTTGGGCTGACCGGTGGTGCCGGAGGTGTAGAGCACCGTGGCCAGGCGCTGCTCACCGCCCTCCGGCCAGGCCGGGGCCGGCGCCTGGGCGCCGCGGGCCAGCAGGTCGTCCCAGCTGAAACAGGGCACCTGCTCCACCGTGGAGCCCAAATCGCCCTGGAGCACCACCACAAAGCGCAGCTGCCCCAGCAGCTCCGGGCCGAGTTGGAGGCGGGCCAGCAGCTCCGCCGACTCCACCACCAGGCCCACGGCGCCGCAGTCTGCGGTGATGTAGCGCAGCTCCTCCACGGGGGCCGTGCTGCCCCGCACCGCATCGGCGGCCCCCACCCGCATCAGCCCCTGGTCGGCGATCAGCCAACGGGGGCTGTTCTCGGCAAACAGGGCCACCACATCCCCGCAGGCCACCCCGAGGGCCGCGAAGCCGGCAGCCACCTGCTCGATCCGGGCGTGCAGATCGCGGAAGCTGAACTGCTCGGCCGGCCGGGCATGGGGGGCGTCGAGGGCGGGGGCATCGCCGTAGGTCTGGGCCAGCCGGCCCCACAACTGCTCCAGGCCGTGCAGGTCGCTCCAGTCGGTGCGCTGGGCCAGGGCCCGCCGATCCTCGCGGCTGCCGCTCCAGAGGATCTCGGAGGTGTGCAGGTGGGGCATGGCGTGGTGCGGGAAGCGGCGAAGCGTGGCCCCGGTCTTACCACCCCTCCAGGACTTCCTGGGGATTCGGCGGCCGCAGCCTGAGGCCGAAACGCCGGGCGAAGGCCTCCAGCAAGGGCAACCGCAGCTGCTGGGCCGTGAGGCCGGGCAGCCAGTCGGCCAGGCGCCCCACGGGGCGATCGGCGATGCCGCAGGGCACGATCGCCTCAAATCCGGCCAGATCGGCCTCCACATTGAGG
>Ga0214917_10001100_pt1 | contig 35289 bp, 36 predicted proteins | sample LL_1208_BB_MetaG_FD_177983 | JGI IMG/M metagenome (GOLD analysis project Ga0214917, IMG submission 177983) | Freshwater microbial communities from Lake Lanier, Atlanta, Georgia, United States - LL_1208_BB | ecosystem: Environmental > Aquatic > Freshwater > Lake | place: USA: Georgia | collected... | reverse complement strand
AGCATTAGCGGTTGAGGCACAAGACCAGGGTAAGTATACCCCTGAGACTCAACCGCGCGATGCAAAAGGTAAGTTTCGTCAAGTTTTAGCACGTATTAAGCAGGATCTTGGAGACTCCGGATCTGACGAGGCAATCAAGAAGATCGAGGAGGTTGAAAACCTAGATGATGCTGGAAACTATATGGACGCTGCTAGAGCGGCAGGTGACCTCATCTCGATCGTTGATCGACTTGATACGGGAGCTCTTGACTCGCAATCACTAGAAAACGTTCGTTCCTCGGCAAGGGAGTTAGGTAAGGTAATCGCCAACCTGCCTTTGCCGTTTGGAAGCGATACGGAGAAGGTTCGTTACAGTGACCTTCCTCCGGCCCTAAAGGGTCTTATCGAAGATATGATCTCAAGGGTTGAAGACAAGATAGGACAGAAGGATGCGGACGAGGCAACTGTAGACCTCAAGTCATTCATGTCCGGGGGAGACTATTACTCCCAGGCTGAGATCTCATCTCAGATGAGCAAACTTCTTCGACTCCTAACTTAGAAAGTAATATATTATTCAATCCAGGTGGAGTGCCTCCCACGCACAGATGCGTTCGGAGTCCCTCGGCCTTGGACTGATTAGCGAATGAACAACCTCGTTCATCATGACTGGCCCGGAGGAGGGACAGTGGACCGTATAAAACAACAGCTTGACATGCTGGCTGAGTTGAGCGATGAAGATGTCGCGCAACTACAGACTGACATTGTAAGCGAATTCGAAACGGTTGAGAAGGAAGATCCTACTCCTCAGACAGTAGATGCGATGACATCTCTTGCTGACATGCTTGACACAGTTCGTAGTGAAGTAAGCCGTCGTGAAGCTTTAGCTCAAGAGCTAGCAACACGTGCAGCCGAGGCCGCTATGCGTGTTAAGGGTGAAGCAGAAGGTGAAATGCCTGAAGGCGAAACCGAAACCCCCGCGGAGGAAGATATGAAGCCGGCTGAAGAGCCAGCTGCAGAAGCTCCTGCCGAGGAAGAAAAGGAAGAGGAAAAACCAATGGCTGAAGCATCAACTGCTGCAGAAGTAGCATCTGAACTTTCAACTGAAGTATCAGAAACAACACAAGTAACTGAACCAACCGCAGAGGCCGCAGTGGAGGAAACTCCTGCTGCTGAACTTGCAGTTGAGGAAGTACAAACACCAGCAGAGACTGTAGTAGCTCCAGAAGCTCCTGTAGTAACTGTTGAAACTCCAGAGGCAGTAGCTGCCTCGGTAGAAACAACAACTCCTGAAGAGGCTGTAGCTGTAGAAGCTCCAGTTGAGGCAGAGGCTGTTGTTGCAAGCACAGAAACAAGCGAAGCACAAATTGTGCAGAAAGATCAGGAGGCACCAGTGACCGCCGCCGCAAATAACGAACCGGCAGCTTCAGTAGAAGTTATTGAAGCTCCAGCTGATCGCCGCCCACTAAACCAAACATCAGCGGCTCCCGTAGCAATTACGGCTGGCGCTGATATTCCTGGTTATACAGCAGGCAGTGAATTAGCAGACATGAAGGCCGTTGCAGAAGCAATGTCCAAGCGTCTACATGGTCTACGCCGTGTAAACGGTGGAGATGGAGAGCAACACATCGTTGCATCTATCACCACATCATACCCAGAGGACCGCACCCTTACACAGGATTCAGAAGCCAACTGGGATAAAATCCAAGCAGTAGCATCACCAGAGGCAATCGTAGCTTCCGGTGGACACTCTGCTCCATATACCGTTAAGTACGATATTTTTGGAATCGGAACAACAGAGCGCCCAGTGCGTGACTGTCTTCCTCGCTTCCAAGCTGATCGCGGCGGTATTCGTTTTATTACGCCTCCGGTACTATCTGACTACGACAACGCAGTCGGTGTCTGGACAAACGTAGTTGACACCAGCCCAGGAACCGATACAAAGGCAAGCCTAACAGTATCAGCAGCAACAGAAAACACAGTTGCTACCGACGCAGTTACATTGCAACTACAATTCGGTAACCTAATGACACGTGCCTATCCTGAATTGATCGCTCGTCACAACGAGCTAGGTCTTATTCAACACGCACGTGAGGCAGAAGGTCAAATCCTAACTCGCCTGACCGCGTTATCTACAGCAGTTACAAGCACATCCTTAATCGGTATGGGCCGCGACTTCTTAGTACAACTTGGTCGTGCAGCTGCTCAATATCGTGGACGTCATCGCCTTCCAGCAGACTTCCCACTACGCGCAATTATTCCAGCATGGATTAAGGATGCGATGGCAGCTGATTTGACTCTTGCATCACCTGGTGACAAGACACTTGATGTTTACGCTGAGATCGATGGATACATCGCATCACGTAGCATCAACCCATGTTACACAATCGATGGTTCAGCGATGACTGGATCACAAAGCTCAGGTGCAATGAACGAGTTCACCGATACATTCATATGGTACTTGTTTGCCGAGGGAACATTCCTGTTCCTAGACGGCGGCACCTTGGATCTCGGAATCATCCGCGACTCCACACTTGTTGGAACCAACGACTACAAGATGTTCGTTGAGACCTTCGAAGGTGTTGCAAAGGTTGGTGTTGAATCACTTAAGGTTACATCAACTATCAACGTTAACGGCGCTGCTGCTGGTCTACGCGACACCCTTGGTGGCGTAACTGCATCAACAATCGAGTACTAAGCCGATAACCCATTTGTTGAAGGGGAGCCTGGAAACGGGCTCCCCCGATACAATAAACAAAACTAGATTTAAGTTAGGAACAGAGAACATGGCTTTTACCGGAATATTTGAAGCTCTAAAGATCGTACCTTCAGAGTTCGGTCTATTCACCGTAGCTAGTCCTAACACTCAAGTAAATGAAGATCAATGGATCCGAGGATTCTCACAAGAGTGGGACACAACTCTCCGTGGTCTTGTAAACTACGATGACACTGATACAACGTCAAGTACGTTGGTGTCTAATGCTGCCCCTGAGCGCTATACAGAAATTAAACCATTTTTTATTGAAGCTGAAGACTATCGCTCAACACTAGGTTTTCCTGGTCTTGACTACGTTGCAAGAGTTAAGCGCCAACTTGAAGGTGGAACTCAGAAGGCAATGGAGCGCGAACTCTGGGACGGCGCAATTAGAAAAGGTGAGAGTCATGCTAATAAGGCACTTAGTGACTCAACTGCAACTCTTATTAACGGCACGACTGCGCTATCTGTTCAGCGCGCGCTTGCACTTCTAGACTTTGAATTAGCAGATACATCTCCAGCTGGAGAAAACGGTGTCATTCACATGACAAAGGACACAGCAGGTCTTCTTTCTGCTAACTACATGATCTTCCATAACGTAGAAAAAGGCCACCTTCAGACAATCAGCGGAACCAAGATTATCATTGGCTCGGGATATACTGGAACCGGCCCAGACGGACAAACAGGCGCGACGGCGTCAGCGACAAACAAATGGATGTACGGCACCGGTTCAGTCAGGACATTTCTTGGCGACGTCGATGTCGTAGCCGACAATCTAGCCCAAAGCTACGATGTGGCAGGAAATCAGAACGATATGCGTATTAAAGCAATTCGCCCAGCGGCGGTTTACTTTGACCCGTCTATCCATCTCGCAGTCAGAGTTGATCTGACGGCATAGAATAAGCTCTAGTAAAGCCGCCTCTAAGAAGGAGAAATAAACAATGGCAACACAAGAATACGCCGCGAGTATTCAGGGTGTGTCGATTCGAGTAACTCGTCTTGACGCATCTGGTAATCTCCTGAATGCAGCAGGCGACAGCTACACAACATCAGGCTTCATGCGCCTTTCATTCACACCTGAGTATGAAGAGGGCGATGAAATCACAGAAAAGGGCGCTGACGGCACAGTCTGCGTAACCTACAAGGCTCCTGATACGCTAAAGCGTATCACAATGGAGCTTGCGATCTGCGAACCAGACCCAGAGTTAACACAGCTTATCTCAGGCGGTTTGTTACTTCGCAAGAACCTTGGCACATACGCCTCACCAGATCGTAAGTCAATCGGTTGGTCTTCTCCTTCAACCGGAGATGATCCAGCAGGATACGGCGTTGCGATTGAGACCTGGTCTCATGCAATCATTGATGGAAAGAAGGCAGCATCACTTCCTTACTTCCACTGGGTATTCCCATATGCCAAGCTTCGTCTTTCAGGAGATCGCGTAATTGAAAACGGATTACTTGCAAATACATTTGAAGGCTACGGCCTTGGAAACACAGCGTTCTCATCTGGATTAGATGAGCGCTGGGAGTTCCCAACAGCAACAGAGCGTCCATATTCATACGCTCGTTCTTCATGGGCTCCAACCGGACGAAAGGGATTCTACAGATGGCATGGAGAAATTTCAAAGACGGTCAGCAACGTGGCTAGAACTGGCTCAACAGCAACTATTACAACTTCAACTGCACACACATTTGAGGCTGGAGATTCAGTCGTTATAGCAGGTCTAACTAACTCAGCGTTGAACGGTACCTACACAATCGTGTCAGCACCAACAACAACAACGTTCACCTACACAACTACAGCAAGTGGTACTATTGCCTCTACCGCAGACAGCGGTACAGCCGTAGTTGGTGCAAACAGCCGTGCAGTTACAGACTTTACCTCACAGGGCTCAACCACAGCGTACAACGTACCTGGAAATGAGAACTTCAATGAGGATAATCCTGTTGACTACATCATTGCTTCAACCGAGGATCCAACCTCTTAATTAAAGGTAGATGTGCGGCATGCCGATGTGTAATATTTATACACAGGCATGCCGCTCCTTTATTAGAATAAGCTAACGACGAGTAGACGAGGAACGATAAGTGTCAAACTTATGGGTAGGCGTAGAAGAGCTTGATGACTACGCTGACAGCGAGTATGCATATGAGGCGGTAAAGACAGCATCGCAACTTCTTTGGTCATTGTCAGGTAGAAAATACAGCGGAACAACTACCGTAACTGAGAAGTACATCTGCTCATCTAGGGCGTATCGCCTAGGGCAGTCCTCTAAGAACTACACCGCCGAGCTTGTGCAAGGCCAGATCTACAACATTCCTTTTGACGAATTTGATGACTACGCGGAGATGACAACCGACGGAATGTCTCCGTCATCAAGGTTGAGATTGCGCGGACGTCCTGTTCAGCAGATTCACTCGGTGCGTGATAGAACCGGACAGATCGTAAGTCCTAGCCGTTACTACCTGGTTGATCACTCAACACTACAGGCGCGCTCAGGTGTTCCTTGGACACCCTGCAACATCGAGGTTACATATTCATATGGCTCTCCTGCACCTGCGCTTGGACGCGCCGCGGCTAGAGTTCTTGCGACAGAGTTTGTTAAGTTATGGAACGGTGACGAGTGTGATCTTCCTTCCCGCGTTACCTCGGTGGCACGTCAGGGAGTTTCCTACACAATTCTTGATAACCAGGACTTCATCGATGACATGCGAACAGGCCTATACGTCGTTGATCTATTCCTAAAGTCAGCAAACCCAGACAAGGCAAGAGCAAAGGCTCGCGTGTTCTCAGTCGACGTTCCACGTGCACGCCGCATGGTTGCCAAGCCAGCCGTTCTTCCAATAACCAATCTTGACATGTTTGTTACAGGCGTGGAGGGAGGAACCGTGGACGTAAATATCGACTACATAAACGCTGGGTTCCTAGTTTCAGATCCTACCTGGATTCCTTATCTTAAGATAAATAACTACAGCTCGACGAGCTCAGTTGAGCTTGGTTCTAGCTCCGTGTCAATCAACTCGATAACAAGTGACATAACAAAGAACGTCACATATAAGCAGTTGGTTGATAACTACGCGACGATCACAACCAGCACGGCTCACGGCTTTGTAGTTGGAGACCTAGTCACCATCGCCGGAATAAACTCCACCTTTAACGGTAGCTACTACATCACCGAGGTGCCAAGCACAACAAGATTTATCTACGCACGAGATGAGGACGAGCGCGTTGCTGACGTTGCATACGGCGTGGGTACCGGAACCGCAACCGTAACAAACGAGTCGCATGACACGCTAACGCTATCAGTCACATACGACGAGGCATACAACTACGTTGGCTTCCTTGACCCAGGAACCTGGGACCTATACGCTGATAGAACGGTTGGAGCTAATACAGAGACCGTGTATATTGCCTCAGGAAACCTAACACTTCGGCTAGCAAACAACCCAGTACCTACGTACACCATCGGAAATTAACCTAGGGACCTAAAGGACGAATTATGGCAATAGTAGATATAAGCGGCGTAAGTGCAGGTGCACTTAACCTAAAGAACCTGATGGACGGTGTTCTTGAGAAGACCATCGAGGTCTTTGAGGAGTACAACGTTCCACTTCCTTCAAGACAGTTTTGGACCGTAGGCGAGCCCGCGATCGACTGCGAGCAGCTTGTTGTTTCATTTATTCAAACCTACCTAGGTCTTCCTGGCAACCAGGCAAGTGAGCCTCAACGCTGTCAGTCACCACGTAGCGTCGTGCTTACCATATCAATATCACGCGAGATTCCTGTGGTTGGAGTTAACGGAAAGGCTCCTACCGGAGACAAGATCGAGGAGGCATCACGCATCGCGGTGGTTGACGCGTGGATGTTCATGGAGTTAATAAACAAGTTAGACCAGTGGGAACCAGGCGAGTTTGGCCTAGGTGTTATTGCCACCGCTGACTCAAGTGGATTTGACGGTGGCTTTCAAACTACCGCGATGCAGTTAACGATGGTAGTTCCATAATGCCTTTATATGGTTTAATACCTGATAGTCCTTTTATATACCTAGGTCAAAGAGCTGCTAGAGGCATTGGAAGAGCTGGAAGAGCTGGAAGAGCTAGGGCTGCAGCAGTCGCGGCTCGTGCGTCTGCACCTTCAGTTGGTGTCGGGTTCTCAAAAATTCACATCGTGTTTAATCGCGGAGCGCTAGATCATCTACTTAACTCCCCAGAAGGAGACGTTGGACGTTACCTAGCCGAGCGTGGCACAAGAATTTTAATTGCGGCAAAGAACCAGGTTGGAGTTAAGACCGGAAGACTGAAGGCCTCAATAAACATGAGACAGTACCGCTCGGTCGGAGGCCAGTCATTAAAGATAGGCTCACCTCTTAGCTACGCCTTAATACACCACGAAGGTACAAGACCTCACATAATTACTCCAGATCGAGCAGAGTTTCTTCGCTTCTCTTCTAGAGGGCGAGTCATCTACACTCGGATAGTAAGACACCCTGGAACTAAGCCTAACAAGTACCTCGCCGACAACCTTTATTTGATAAGATAATAGAATTGAGACAACCGTCTCAATAAAGACACAAACAAACAACGGAGGAAGAAACAATGACTAAATACAGAGACTTTGGCTCTGGCAAAAGTACAGGTGAAAAAGAACCTGTAACATTTAAGATTCACGGCGAGGAGTTTTCATGTCGTGAAGAGCTTCAAGGAAAGACACTTCTTGATCTTGTGGCTAGATCAAGTGCAGAGGATCCAGCCGAGGCTGCAAAGACAATTAGTAGCTTCTTTGAAAGTGTACTGCTTGAGGAAAGTTATAAAAGATTTAATACTCTTCTTACTCACCCTGACAAGATCGTTTCAGTTGAGACACTTGCCGAGATCTCAGGTTGGTTAGTTGAGGTGTACGCAGGACGCCCGGAAGAGGAGCCAAAAGTCTCCTAATCTGGGGAGTTGACCTTTGGCCTTATGTTAACGGAAAAGCACTAGTGAACGGATTGGACCTAAAAGAGATGAACGCATCAGATATGCTTGATGTGCTGCATTACTTCTTTGAAGATGATATGAACTATGCATCAGCAGAGCAGGCAGACGCCAAGGATCGTTCTCGCGAGATCATCTACCAGGACTTCTACGGACACAGATATGCATATTCAAATACTCAGACAAGAGCAAACGCCAACTACTCAGCGGGAGGTCAAAACTTTACAAAGGACTTTGACAGTTCTCCTGAGGAGGAAGAGGAAAAGATTGAGGCGTTTGATCCGATGAAGAAACCGCCTAAGCCTTTTGTTCCAGCTACAGAGGTAAATGCAGCATCACCAAAACCATTTGGCTCAGTTTTAGACGAACCACTGTCTAGATAAAGATAAAGTTAAAAATAGAAAGGAGGTGAGTACATGGCAATAGTAGGAGATGCATATATCGTCGTAAAGGCGATAACAACAGGTTTTGAGTCTGAGGTCCGTCGTGCAGCAAGTGGAATAAATATTGATCGCGAAGGACGTGCTGTTGGGCAAAGTTTTTCTAGAGGATTTTCAAAAGGAACTGGCAGTGGATTAAGAAGTTCGCTTGCGGACTTTGGAGCGGCGGCTGACGCAGCACGGGCAAGATTCCAAGCATTGGTTAAAACTGGATATCTAATTGGTCCTATTTTTTCTCAAGTGTTATCTACTATTGGCGCCCTAGCAGGCGGACTTGTATCACTTGCCTCATCACTAGTTGCGGCCGCTCCTTCAGCTATAGTCTTTGCAAGTGCCATCTCGTCTATAGGTATCGCCGCACTTGGATTAGTAGGAGCGCTGTCTGGAGTTACAAAGGCAATATCAGCCGGAACAAAGGCTAAGCTTGCTGGAACTAAGAATGCAGATGCGTATCAAAGTGCGTTAAAGAACCTAGCACTTGCCACCGAGAGAGTTGCCGCGGCACAGAGAGACTTTGCTGAGGCAGCAATGAAGGCAGATGAGGAGGTGCAGCAACTTGGTTTTGACGCGGAGGATGCAGCACTATCTGAGAAGAAGGCTTCAATTGACCTAGAAAAGGCGCGTGAAACTCTTCAACGTGTACAGGACCTTCCACCAAACTCGCGTGCTCGTCGCGAGGCGCAACTTGCGTTCGAGGAGGCTGAGTTAAACCTCCGTCGTGCAAAGGACAAAAACTCAGATCTTCGCAAGGAGCAGGAGCGACTTGCCAAGGCAGCGGTTGCAGCTGGAACTACACAGGCACAACAGACTAGCACATATCTTGACGCACAGAAGCGCGTAGTTGATGCCGTTCGCGATCAACAGGACGCACAGGACGCACTTAATAAGGCAAAGAGCGGCGGCACCCAGGACACAAACTTTCAAAACGCACTTGCAGATCTTTCAAAGGAGGCACAAGGATTTGTAAGGTACATGATCGGGACGTTTATTCCCGCGTTAAAGGATCTTCGTAACGCACTTGGACAGCAACTATTTTCTCAACTGGAGGCCGGACTAGAAAGACTTAGAACAGTACTTTTTCCAGCGCTTCGTCCAGCACTAATTCAGCTTGGAGATGACATAGGTAAGGCTTTTGGAAAGATAGTTGATGCTATAGTAAAGCTAGATAATATACAAAAGTTAAATAAACTAATAGTACAGTCAGGTATAAGTATTCAAAGCTATGCAACAAGCTTAGGAAATATCTATGAAGGATTTCTAACTCTTCTTGTTGCTGCTGAGCCTCTAATAAATAGATTTAATAAGTTTATAGAAAATAAAACAGCTGCCTTTGCCGACTACCTAAATCTGCAGGAAGCCTCAGGAGAACTAACTAAGTTCTTCAACAAGGCGGGTGACATTGCCGCAACTTTAGGGTCAATATTTGGGAATACATTTCGTAGTCTTGCAAACATAACAAAGGCAAACTTCTCTCCTGGTGGAGGAGGATACGTACTAATTGACTGGTTAAATGAGGTAACTAGAAAGTTTGATAGCTTCTCAGGTTCTGTCTCCGGACAACAGGCACTTCAAAAGTACTTTAGAGACGTTGCAATAAACGCAAAGGCCGTACTTCAATCACTAGGTGCGTTTGTAAAGATAATACTTCAGGCTGGAGCCGATCCTGGCGTTAAGGCGTTCTGGGATACGTTAAAGACTGGAGCTCCTGCGTTTGGAGAAATATTAAAGGGACTTAACGCTGCCGGTCCTCAGCTGGCAAAATTTGTAGTGTCACTTATAGATTTTGGAAGAGTTACTCTCTCAAGCGGAGCAATACAGGTATTTCTTAACACCTTAGGAAGCGCATTAAATGTACTTACTAAGATACTTGATAATCCTGGAATGCAAGGATTATTTAACGTTACAGCACAACTACTAGCATTTTCTCTTGCCCTTGGAACTATCGGAGACGTAGTTAAATTTGGATCTAAGGTAATTGAAGGATCTATTCTTGCCCTAGCTGATGTTATTCCATTTTTAACCAATCCAATTCAGAGCTTAACAACTGCCTACTTAAGGCTAGGTCCTTCTGTTACGGCTGCCGCTAAGGCATTTGGCTTTGCAGGCGCAGGACCATTCCTTGCGGCTATAGGAATTTTTACAGCAATAGCTGCAGTTCTTATTCTTGCGTACAACAAGAGCGAGATATTTAGAGAAGCCATTTCTAACCTTGTAAGTGTTGTAGGTGGTACACTGAAAGATGCGTTTAACCAGATAAACTCTGCCATAGCAAGCGTAGCTCCTAGCCTTGGTGGAATTATGGGAATATTTAAGGCACTTGGAGACTTTGTAGGAAAGTATATAGTTCCGATAATTGGAGTTGTTCTTGTGTCTGCAATAAAACAGGCTGCAGCTGCAATATCTGTAGCTATAACAGTGGTTGGAAGCTTAATAAAGGTACTTAGCTCGATAGGTGGAGTTGTAAAAAATTCATTTGATATCGTTATATCAGTAGTTCGCGGTGCAATAAATGCGTTAATATCAGTCTGGAACAACACGCTTGGCAAGTTAAAGATTACACTTCCTAAGATCGGACCATTTGGCGGAGGTACAATAGGATTTCCTACGATACCTCAGTTCGCTGAAGGCGGAACAGTATATCCTTCAGGACAAGGTACCTTAGCTCGCGTTGCCGAGGCTGGTCGTCCAGAAAGAATTGAGCCGCTAGATCCAGACGGACTTTCAAAGCGAGATAAGTCAATGATTAAACTTTTAGCAGGAGAAAAAGGCGCAGGAATGACAATAAACGTATATCCATCTCCTGGCATGGATGAGACAGAGCTTGCCTCGCTAGTTTCACGTCAGATCGCGTTCCAACTACGTCGCGGAGGAGCATAACATGGCAAGAAATAACCTCATAGTTAATCCTTCGTTTAAGACAAACACCACAGGTTGGTCGGCGACAGGATCAAGCACCCTCTCAAGAATTACGTCAAACTACTTCTACGGATCATCATGTCTACAGGTTGCAAAGGCTGCCTCGTCAAACTCAGGTGCGGTGACGTCTTCAAGAATCTTAGTAACTCAGGCGCTTTCATACGCCTTAGGAATCTATGTAAAGATCGACGCATCACAGGAGGCTGGAACTCTCGTCGGAAGAGTGCAGTGGTATGACTCCGCAACCGCCGGAAGCCTACTTTCAACTTCAACCACGATATCTCTAGACGTTATTCCTGGCGATGACTGGGTTAGACTTACCGGAGTATTTACGGCTCCCGCAGGAGCGTTAAGCGCACTAGTCTCGGTAGTTCAACCTACCGCAGGAACCGCGGCAGAGACGTTCTACGTTGATGCCGTCCTATTTGAGCAGGCATCATATCTAAACGAGTATCTTGATGAGCCTACGCAGGCAACAGAGACAAAGTTTGTAAACAAGGGTCTATCGCCGGTTCCGTATCCAAAGATCACCGGTCTAAAGCTAGACGCGGGTGTAAGTCTTGGCTCGTTAGTTCTTAACACGATCGACGAGGACGGAGTTGTCTGGATATGCACCGACATCGAGGGTTGGTGGAACCACCCTGAGCCTGACGTACAGGACATTCCTCGCGGCTACGGTGACGGATCATACGACGTACGTGGAAGATACCAGGCTCGTCAACTTACGCTTAACGGAGTATTTCTTGTGCCTGACGCGTCATACGTTCCTGCGGCACGCTCCAAGTTAATCGCAAACACCGACCTCGTATACGTAGGTGACTGGCTTAGGACCAACGAGAACCCTACAAAGGCCTCATACGTACGTCTCTCAGGACGCCCTGAGATCACCACGGTTAATCCCCGTGGACGAACAGAATTTTCAATCGGACTACGCGCTCCGGACCCACTTAAATACGAGTGGTACGAGGGTAACGAGCTAGGCTACAGATCGGTTGTAATACCAGGGCAGAGCGGCACTCCCGCGGTCTCTGGTGAGGGATCTGTTGTAAATACGGGTAATGCCTATGCGCCTGTTGTTTTGGAGATCACAGGCCCTCTAACAGGTCCTGGAGTGATTCAAAACGTGACCACAAACGAGGAGATCACGATAATCGAGAGCCTACGCGGAGTACTAACTCCCGCGGTATCAAACAAGGCCTTAACCTCAAACGTGGCGACCCTAACTACCTCAAGTGCCCACGGCCTTCTTGCGGGTGACGAGATCGTGGTAACCGGAGTTGACTCTACCTTCAATGGAACCTACACGATTATTGACGTTCCAACCACGACGACATTAACCTACGCCAAGACCGCGGCAAACGTCGTGTCATCGGTGGTCAGCCCGGCAGGCACGATAACGTTTGGTCCCGACATACTGGAGATCGACACAAGAGATCACGAGGTTGCACTTAACGGAGACGCGGTTGGAAAGAGAAACCTAATCGACGTTCTTGCCGAGTGGACTCTTCTTGCTCCTGGCACAAACCTGTTTAGCTTTGTTGACGAAGGAAATGCAAACACGACCTCATCGTTAACTGTGTATTACCGCTCCGCGTGGCTTGGATAGTATAGGATACTCCAAATGACTCTACACACGACGAAGGATAAATAACATGGCTACGGTTGACACGGTTGCATCCGTATATCGCTACTTCACAACTGATCTTTTAACAAATACCGTACTTGCGGAGATTCCGTTCAAGGGTGTTTCCTTCGAGCGCTCGATAAAGGCGGCAGGATCATTTAGCGGAAGTATTCCGGTGATTCCTGAGACCGCGTCTATGAACATCTATGAAAGTACCATGCCTGGAAAGACAGGACTGTACGTAGTTCGAGATCAGGAGTGCGTCTGGGGTGGAATTATCTGGAGTAGATCATATGACGTAGTTGATAGAGATCTAACCGTAAACGCATCTGAGTTTACAAGCTACTTCTATCATCGAAATATCTGGAAGACCTGGTCACATGACTTTGGAGCTGATGTTGTTGTCGCGGGTGGAACCTTGACGGCAACCTTACAAAATCTTACCTATGACTTTCCAGTTGGATCTAAGGTTAAGATTGAGTTTATAACAACAAACATGTTTGAGTATAACGGATACTACACCATCGCAACCTCAAACGGAGTTGATCAGTTTACGGTTACAGGTACCTCAATTCCAGCGGGAACGTATCTTGACGCAACGATCTATGCCCGCGTTGATACCTATGACTACGTACGCCAACTTGTCGATGAGGTTCTTGTTGACTTTAGCGGAACGACGTTTCCAAACACGGAGATTGAGCCTGCGTCTACCACCAGCGTCACGATATCTAACAAGGAATTAACATCAAACGTTGCCACGATAACTACCTCAACTGACCACGGAATAATTCCTACACAGACTGTAAGTATCTACAACGTTGATGCCACGTTTGACGGTGTACATGACGTTATCTCAACACCGACGGCAAACACGTTTACATTTGCACTTAGCTCCGCAAACGTTGCATCAGCAGCAATAACTACGAACTCAAAGAGCATAACAAGTAAAAGTATAACAAACTTTGTTGGAACACTAACTACCTCGGCAAGTCACGGGTTTAGCGTTGGCGACACCGTAGTTATATCCGGCGTTGACGGCGCGGCAAAGACCGTAACAAACAAGCAGCTTACCTCCAACGTAGCAACTCTTACCACGTCAAGTGCGCACGGCGCAAACATCGGTGACACGATAACCGTGTCAAGTGTTGACGCCACATTTAACGGTGTCTACTACATCGACGACGTTCCAACTACCACAACGCTAACCTATGGAAAGATCGCGTCCAACGTCGCGTCCACCGTCGTCGTTGGAGGCAGCGTTTCAATCGCGGTTCCAATCTCCGTATTTGACGGTACCCACACAATAATTGAAACTCCCACGGTGACGACGTTTACCATATCACTGTCAGACACGGACATGCCTACCACCACGGTTACAGGTGCGACAGCAAACGTAACTCCAACAGTTGACGTTGGAACATACGGACCATTTCCTGGAAACTCTGACATCGACATCTACTACTCAACCGAGGACTACAGCGGCAAGAACGTACCAAACACAAACTATCGAGGATACGAGTTGCGTAGCGTTGGTGAGGAGCTTGACGAGTACTCCGACACGGTTGACGGCTTTGAGTATCGTGTAGACTGTCACATCGAGTACGTTGGAAACATTCCGGTGTTTACAAGAGAGTTTGTTCTAATTCCAATTGACTTTCCAAATCCTCCTGCCGAGGGAGAGGTATCTCCTCTAAGTAGGTTTGGTGCAGATGAACTTGTGTTTGAGTATCCTGGAAACATCATTGACGTAACTATGGATGAAAATGCGGAGGACTCCGCGACTAGATTTTTTGTCGTTGGAAACATACCTGATCTTGGTGAGGATGCATCTCAACCATACGCGGTGGCAAGTAACACCGATCTTCTACTTCAAGGTTGGCCTCTACTTGACCAGGAGGAGACAAGAAATGAGACAGGAGATGAGGAGGCTCTGTACGCACACGCACAGCGCTACCTAACCGAGTCACGTCCTCCGATCTCAGACATAAACGTGAGAGTTAATGGATCTCTATCTCCTAAGATCGGCGAGTACGTTCCAGGTGACTGGTGCGCGATAGTAATAAATGATGAGTTTGTTCGCATGCGTCTTGCCTCGGACCTAGAGCCACGCGATACAGTTTTAGTTAGAAAGATCGACGCGTACAAGGTTAAGGTTCCAGACTCACCAAGCTTTGGTGAAGAGGTTGAGTTAATTCTAGTTACAGAGGCGGAGGTTGACAGAGTTGGCTAGCAGAAGAAGACGACGTAAAAGTATAGGTAAGGTTGTTGTTGACGTTGAGCGTCGCGTTCGCCGTGTTGAGAAGCGCCCTGGAGCTACACGTCTAAAGAGAAACGTAGTTACCGGCGAGAAGATTCAATACCGCACTGTTCCTACCAAGGCAATACAACCTGATGCGATAACTCCAAATGAGGCAGAGTTTGGAACTACGTTTGTAACTACGACCGAGCCAACTGAGTATCTTAAGGAAGGTACGACCTGGTTTGATCCAAACACAGGTGCACAGTCAGTGTATGACCCAATTTCCGAGGATTTTATTGAAGCAACAGCAATTGACTACACGGCGCGAGCAAGTGCGGATGGAAAAAATACTATCTACCGACAGGACTACGAGCCAACAGGTGGAACATATGTACTAGGTGACACCTGGTTTGATACAGATGATGACAACAAGATATATCGCTATAGCACAGCCATAACGGCAACTGTAACAAACAAGCAACTTACGTCAAACGTTGCAACTCTTACCGTCTCATCAGCACACACATTCGTGGTTGGAGAAACAATAACTGTCTCAGGTGTTGACGCAACGTTTAATGGATCCTATGTGGTTACCGCAACTCCTACCGCGTTAACAGTTAGATATGCAAAGAACGCGGCAAACGTCTCATCGACGGTATCAGCAGGAACAATCACCAATACCGCAGGTTGGAAGGGTTTTTCACTTGGAGATGGCGCACTGTCAAATATATCGGCCGCAAAGATTACCGCAGGATCTCTTGCTGCAAACGTTATAGTTACATCAAACTTAGACGCCGGACAGATTACAACTGGCTCACTAGACGCGGCGCGTATATCCGCAGGCTCAATTACCGCAGCTAAACTTTCAGCAACTGCCATTGACGGTAAGACAATTACCGGTGCAAATATTCGCCAGGCAGCATCAGGCACACGTATTGAGATGGACTCTGCCACACCAGGAAGAATATCATTTTACAGTACAACTACTAATCCAGGTATTGTTGAGTTAAGCACCGATCCAACATACGGACTTAGCTCAGTAATAATCTATGCGCCTTACAATACCGGAAGTCCAGGATATATAAGTTTAGCTCAAGGCAGCGGAACAAGTACCTTAAACATGAAGTTTAACGCAGGCATTCTTCAAACTGGTAATCTTGGTCTTACATACTTAAATGATGTTAGTGCGACACTATCAATAGTTAGAAACATAGCGGCCTCTAGCATCGGATTACCAGATGCGTCCGCCTACTATAACGGCTCAATATTTTTGGTCTATGAATAGATAGTAGGTATATAAAATGACGATGCACATAAAGGTAAGTGGTGCGTGGGCAAACGTAACACAGATGGCTATAAAAGTATCTGGCTCGTGGGCAAACGTGGCACAAGCCTATATAAAGGTGGCAGGATCGTGGGCACAGTTTTGGCCAGGAACACGAAACTATACGTTTAACTTTGGTAACACGGTTCACGTAGGAACAAACGGATACATCTCTCTTGACTCCGGACAGTCTGCAATAAACATATCAAGTACAGTTGATCGTGTTTTAGGCATTCTTCCTGCTGACCTTGTGATGAACTCGGTTCGCTGGGCCGCAAGTGGTACAAGATTTTATGTTTTTTGGCGCGGAAAACGCTTCTCAGTTGGAACTGACTTTGAGATTGAGTATGAGGTGCACTTCATCGACGGACAGGACTACGCGTTGATTAAGTTAGTTGCATTTCCATCAAGTACGTACTCTTTAACAGGATATTACGTCGATGGGTCTAGCACAGGTTATAGCAGAATTACAACAACAAGAACGGTTGGAGCGGAGTATCGAGTCTACTTCAACACCACCGCCGCGTTTGCCACCTCGTTTACCGAGTTTGGAGCAGCATCTCATCCAGTCTGGCTTGCACAAAGTACACTAACGTCAGGAACTGCTGACGACGGATACATCAGCATAGTTGCAAACCAAGGTTCATCCGCACAGGCGCCGACGTCAGTTACCGCGAGCTCGATAACAGGAACCTCCGCCACAGTTTCCTGGACTGCTCCAACTAACGCAAACAGCGGAATGTCCGCGATTCAAAGCTACGACTACTCTATAAACGGCGGATCAAGTTGGACATCAACGTCAACAAGTACCTCGGTAAACATCACAGGACTTTCATCAGGTACCTCATACACTGTTTTAGTTAGAGCAAACAACTACTACTTTACAGGAACAAACTACGGATCAGTAACTTTTTCTACTTTATCTAATTTAACTGCTCCTACTATAACTTCTGTCACTTCAGGAGTAGAATATGGCCCAGTAACAGTATACTTTACTGGAGGTTCAGGACCTTTCTACCAACTTTATTGGACAACTGGACTTCCAGACATAACAGATCCAGTATCTTTTGACGCGTCAAGCTCCTCAAGTCCTATAACAGATAATACTGGTCCAGGTCCAACTGGATTTACCTGGTATGCGTACGTAAGATCTGTTGCAAGTTTAGGAGAAACAAGTGTTGGTCCATCAACTCTTGCAAGTGACTGGAGTGCTGGATTTGCGTTTACAGTTTCAGCTGCTCCTCCAACGATAACTAACCTTACAGTATCTTCTATAACTACCAGCACCGCTACTATCAGTTGGTCTTCTACAAATCAAGCAACTTATAGTATAACTGGTCTGCCAAGCTCATACACAGGAACAACGGCAACCTCTCGTGCGGTTACTGGATTATCTCCAGGTACAACCTACAACATAACGGTCACCGTTACAAACTCTTCTTCAAGTAGTGCCTCAGCAAGTACTTCATTTACAACAACAGCTCTTCCAAACATCTCATCAATTACCTTAACACCGGGAGGATCATCTACTCCATATATGACCGCAACCTGGACAGCGCAAAACACTTCCTCAGTATTCTATATAGTTTATAGAAGTGCAAGCAGTGCACTTAATTCTCCAGTCACCACTTTTGTTACCTCAAATACAACCAACGGTTCAAGTATCATAACAAACAGTGGTGGATTAAACTTTTACTATCAATTCTATATAACGCCGTACTCCGGACTAAACGGTACCGGATCTGCTGGAACTCAGAGAGTTACCGGTGTTAAGAGAAACACAACTGGCGGTGGACCTTCCACCTACAACTTCTAAGGACTTTGATATGACAAATGAAGATCAAGTTATCAATCTGACTACAGATCAAAAGGTATCTTTGATTCAAGAAAGAATTGATTCACTAGACAACTTAATAGCCGCGAACAACGAGGTAAGAAATTCCTTTATCATTAATGGACAGGACATATCTAATCCAGAGGAGTATGATAAGTTTATTCAAGAAGTACAGAATGCAAAAACTGCGTTAATTAAAGAAAAGAATTCCTTGACCAACCAAGGATAACTACAAAAGAAAAGGAATAAAATGGTAGCTAATGACATAACCAAGGAAGAAAAGCTTAGCCTTGTCGCGTCACGCATTAGAAACGTGAAGATTGACAAGTTTAATGCTGAGTTGACCTTGATCGAGCAAAATGCCCTTGAGAATCCCGATGAGTCAATAGTGGCAAGTGCAAACAAGATCATCTCAAACGCAGATGCTCAGATCACGGCTCTTCAGGCTCAGTACGACGCGATCCAGGCGGAGTAATATAGCCTCATGGATACTCCAAAGACAAAGAACGAACTGATGATCATTGCCCTTCAACAGCGTATCGGCGAGATGACTGCAAACTACGAGGGGCAGATTGCCTCTCTTCGTGCAGACTTGACACAGCTTATGGAAATAAATGATATAGTATCATCTGACGCCAAGACGAAAGAGGGCAGGTAGCTAGTGTTTGAGGTAAAGGACAGCGCTAGAACCTTACAGTTTAGCGGTAAACTTCTCAGCGAGTCATCGTCGTGGAGACGTGACTCAACTCGCTGGATCGAGTTTGCTTTATACAAAACTGATAACGGTTCATACGTGTTGTCCCGCGTCGGCGTCTCAATAATCTATCACGGCGCGGCGTGTGACCTAGTTAAGCGCTACAACCTTACCGAGATAAACGCTGACGACTTAAGTGATAACGCGGTTCCATGCGAGCAGTGTCGTCCATCTCCAAGTGCGGTGATGATCTTTCCTGAGAAGTACCGCTACTGGGCACAGGTAAGTGACGATCCAAACGCCGTGCTTGAGGCGTTGTACAAGTATGATGACGGAGGTGCACGCTACCTAACTAAGGTTGCAGAGCGCCTGCTTGAGGATGCATCAAAGGTAGATAAAGGTATAGAGTCAATCTACAGGGTGGAGCTTATTCCTTAATTAGCTTTTTTGTTATATAATTTTTACACGACGCATACCAAAGGACGATATGTTTATAGTAGTTGAAGGAACGGACGCCTCAGGCAAGACCTCTTTAATCTCTGCGGTTGAGAACGAGGTTAATAGACGCTATCCTGATAGAAAAATAACGATGTCCCACAAGGGGCGTCCTCTTGAGGAGACACGCCGCTGGGTATTAAATGAATACGTAACGTCCTGTGAGGAAACAAACTTTAATAGTGAGACGATCATCTCAGATCGCTGGCACTGGGGCGAGATCACATATGCTCCATTAAAACGAGCACACACAAATTTAGATGGATATGGCCTACTTGGAAAGGCAGGCTGGCGTTGGACAGAGTTATTTTTACTATCACGAGGCGTTGCAGAGTTTTGGCTCTATCAACCACTTGAGGTCATCAAGTCTCGCCTAGGATCTCGCGGTGATGACTTTGTTGACGTTAACGAGCTTGAGTATATTCTTGAACAGTATGAAATTGCATCAATACTTTCCGCCTCACTTACCGATAAACTTAGTCCTGGTCCTAACAGTCTTGACAAGGTTGACGAGCTTGCGGTGAAGGTTGTAGACGCGGCTGAGAAAAAACTTAACGATACGAGGTATATAACTAGGTACAACAGCTACATCGGGTCTCCAGATCCTGACGTACTTCTCATCGGTGATCGACGAAATATCGTTAAAAGATATGGCGAGGAGACCCAGCTCCCCTTTATGCCTGTTGATGGAAACTCCGGAGATTTCTTACTTTCAGCTCTTCCCGACACCTTTTGGAAGAGAGTTGGAATCATAAACGCAAATGACTTTGAGTTTAACCTAAACGATCTTTGGCTTGACCTTAACCGTCCACGAATAGTTGTGCTTGGTCGTCTTGCGGAGAAGGCAATCATGCGAACAGAGATAAACCCAAAGCACTACGACGTTCTTCCTCACCCACAGTACGTAAGAAGGTTTCACCACAAGGACAAGGAACTATACGGACAGGCAATTGAAAAAAGTGCGTATGACAACCTAGAAAAGGACAGCCCATGGATACTGCGGTAATAAACATACCTGATGCGGTTAACGGTTACGTTGATCTTGTTCAGCACGTTCTCAAGCACGGCAGGGAGGCTGCTCCACGCGGAATGAAGACCCGTGAGATTGAGGACGCGGTAATTCGCATTGACGACGTTCACAACACACTGCCTCTGGGCGTAGGACGCGGAACGGTCGCAGGTATCGGAGCAGTTGAGGCTTGTCAGTTACTTGCAGGTATATCTATGCCAAAACTTGTCATGGACATCGGACCACAGTTTAAGAACTACACCGAGGACAACGGTTTATTTCATGGAGCATACGGATTGAGAACAGTTGATCAATACGGTCCTGTAATTGAGCGTCTAAAAAATGATCCAGACTCAAGACAGGCCGTAGTTACAATCTGGGATCCTAAGCTTGATCTACTTCCAAGTAAGCGTGATTATCCATGCACAATACTTCACCAGTTTAGAATTCGTGATAACAAGTTAAACATGTCAGTCTACATGAGATCAAACGACGTTTGGCTAGGTGCGGCGTATGACTTCTTCCAGTTTACCCGCGTTCAAATTGCCATGGCTTCTGTTTTAGGCATCAAGCCAGGTAAGTACACCCACCACGTTGGATCACTTCATATCTACGAGCAGCACTATGACATGGCTGAAAACTTAAAATACACAGACAAATACGTCAACATACCTAACATAGTTGCGGTAACCTGGAAAGAGGTACAAAACTTTGCGTTGATGGCTCTTACCGCGGTTGATAAAAACAATGAAGAGGTATACAACATAATTGACATAACCGAGACGTGGTACACGAAAGCGATGAGGAAGGCAATTGAAAATAACAAGGAAAAATTAAAAAATGAACAAAAATGATGACAGTGATAAGGACCGTCTTGAGGTAGAAAAAACCTTTGTTCCTCCTCTGCGCGAGGCGGCAATAACACTTCACGTCATGTATGAGGAGTTAAGACTTGCAGGATTTAGTCGCCGTGATGCATTGTTTCTTATATCCAACGTCATGGTTACGTCGTTATTTGGTCCGCTAGATGAACAATAGACCGTCCTGGGATGAGATTTGGATGCGCGTTGCCGACACGGTGGCACTACGTTCACGCTGTAGCCGTGCACAGATCGGCGCGGTTGTTGTCTCAAAGGACCAACGCATAAGTTCTACAGGTTACAACGGACCTGCAAAGGACTATCCTGTTGAGGGAGACTGTATAAACTGGTGTCCACGTGCACAGGGAGTAACACCTCTTGACAACATGTATGACACATGCCCTGCGATACACGCGGAATCAAACGCACTTTTATACGTAGACAGGTCAAGAATGGAGGGAGGAACGATCTACATCACAGACGCATCGTGTATGCAGTGCGCAAAGCTTGTTTCTAACTCAGGAGTATCAAGAGTTGTTATGAGAATTCTTTCAAGGGCAAAACACCGTCAACCTGAGATTGTACTTGAGTACTACAGGAAGTGTAATATCGAGGTAACAATACTAGAGGATAAAAATTGACAGATAATTTACAGGACGTTCAACTTCACCTCGTTGACAACGTTGACAAGGCACGTGAGTTTATCTCCTGGCTAGGTGAGCGTCGTCCGCACAACGCAATTGCGATTGACACCGAGACCGGCGAGCTTCCAGGAGGTGAGAGAGATCATGCACTATCTCCCTGGCACGGTCAACTAAGACTTGTACAGGTTGGAGACGGCAAGCAAGGTTGGGCAATTCCTTGGAAGGAGTGGTCAGGTGTCTTCTATGAGGCTATGGATAAGTTTGATGGTCCTATAGTCTGTCACAACATTGCGTTTGAGGCTCGTTGGTTTGATATTCAATCTAACTGGAAACTTCCGTGGCACAGGGCACACGACACAATGATACAAGCGCACATAATTGATCCTCTAGGATCAGGTGCGTTAAAAAGATTAGCTGCTCTTCACGTTGACGGACGTGCGGTAGCATTGCAGGAATCACTTGACATTGAACTTATTAAAAATGGATGGACGTGGGGAACTGTTCCTACGAACTTTCAGCCTTACTGGGCATACGGAGCTCTTGATACTGTTCTTACCATGCGTATCTGGGAGATGTTTTATGAAAAATGCGGCCCAGGAGGTCCATACAACAAGGCTTATGAACTTGAGATGGCCACAAGACGTATCGTTACACGCATGGAGATAAACGGGGCAAGAATTGATCTTGATTACTCAAGACGTAAGTACGACGAGTTAACTCAGTATAGCGAGTCGGTAAAAACCTGGGCAAAGCAGACCTACAACGGCGTCTCAATATCAAGTAACATGCAGCTTGTTCGTCTTTTTGAAGATCTAGGCGCAGAGATTACAGAGTTTACACCTACAGGTAACAAGGCGGTAACCAAGGACCAACTTAAGTTACTTACGATAACCGGTAATGACGAGGTAAAGAAACTAGCCGAGGTTACACTAAAACAGCGTAAGGCAGATAAGCTTGCAAACACATATTTTCTAAACTTTATAAATGATAACGTAAATGGATTTGTTCATCCATCTGTAAAAACACTTGGTGCCCGCACAAGTCGCATGTCCATACAAAACCCAGCGCTGCAAACCTTGCCAAAGGGTGATGACACCGTTCGCACCGCGTTTATACCGAAGGATGAAGATCATGTTATCATCACATCAGACCTTGACCAGGTTGAGTTTCGTATGGCAGCATCACTGTCAAAGGATCCAAATCTCATATCACTGTTCAACAACGCTGACGCAGCAGGTTCAGATCCTTTCACAGACATTGGTCGTGAAGTATATCAAGACCCATCTTTCCAACGATCAGATAGACGTAGAGGACTCATTAAAGGAATGATCTATGGACGTTTGTATGGTGCAGGTATAGCTAAGCAAGCTTTAACAGCAGGTGTGCCAGAGAAACAAATGAAAATTACATCTGATGAATTTGACAAACGTTTTCCTGGAATGACTATGTTTCAACGACAAATTGAAGATGTTGTGATGCGTAGAATTCGTGCTGAAGGACAAGGGTACGTATACACCTGGACAGGACGTAGGCTTCCTTGCGATGATGATAGGGCATATTCTGCGTTGAATTATTTAATCCAAGGAGGCGCGGCTGAGATATTTAAGGCTAACCTAGTAAAACTTGACCAGGCAGATCTAACAGAGTACCTAATCGTTCCGGTGCACGATGAAATTGTTCTGAACGCTCCGCGTAAGGACGCACAGGAGATCATGAAGGTTGTTCAGGAGTGCATGACAACGCGTGAGGGCTGGGACGTTCCTTTGTCGGCTGGTATAGATGGGCCTCTTGACAACTGGGGAGCAAAGTACAGATGAAGTTAGTTCTAGCGGTTGACCCAGGAAAGGCAAGTGGAGTCGCGCTGTTTGAATATGACGGAACCGAGCCTAGGCTTATCTCGTCAGGTGAGTATCAGATGCGCGAGTACGCCAAGCCCATACGTGACGCAATCACCATGTCAAAAGATAAAGATATTCCTATAGATATAGTCTGTGAAAGATTTACCATAAACATGCAGACCGTAAAGAACTCCCAGGCACCCTACTCGCTGGAGCAGATCGGGATATTGCGCCAAATCATGCTGGATAATGAGATTGATCCGGAGTCAATAATCTTCCAGTCACCTTCCGACGCAAAGGGTATGTTTGCGAACGATAAACTTAAAAAACTGGAATATTGGCACCGCGGAGGTGACGGACACGCACTTGACGCCATAAGACACGGATTATTGAGGTTTGTAAAGATAGGTTGGAAGCCAATGCGCCTACTTCAGTAAAAAACTACTTACTAGGTGAGTTTTTAATTACTTTTCTGCAGTTTCCTGTTAGTATGTATACATAACGACGAAAGGATCGATCAGTTGCCCGTTAGCGTGGAGTTGAGCGAGACAAACAAGCATATAGTTATTAATGCTGAGTGGCGCTTTAAGGAACTTTGTAAGAGTATCCCTGGAGCCAAGTGGGATGCGACCACCATGGTTTGGAGCGTCCCAACGAGCTGGGCTACATGTCTTGCGCTTCGATCTACCTTTAAGAATGACCTTGTTATTGGCCCTAGGTTGACCGAGTGGGCAGGCAACGAGCTTGCCAATAGAATTACCCCAGCGAACGAATTACGTGAACTAGAGTCCCTTGAGGACCCGCTAAACGAGGACCTATTCCCGCATCAAAGAGCAGGTGTAAAGTTTCTAGCGACGGCCAGACGTGCCCTACTTGCCGACGAACCTGGACTAGGAAAGACAGCCCAGGCAATACGAGCACTTAAGCTATTACAGGAAAATGGAACACCTATATTTCCGGCGTTGATCGTCTGCCCTAACACCCTTAAGAAAAACTGGAAGCGCGAGTTTGACAAGTGGTGGCCAGGACTGGATATACAGATAATTAAGGGCTCAGCAACTCAAAGACGTAAGCAATTTGATGAACCTGCGCAGGTGTTTATTATCAACTGGGAATCTCTACGCGGTCACTCAAGACTTGCACCATACGGATCTGTTGCACTTGCCCGCTGTAAGGACTGCGGCGGACACGACGAGAAGGTCACAGAAAATCGTTGCGAGGTTCACAAGCGAGAACTAAACGGAATTGACTTTAAGGCTGTAGTTGCAGACGAGTGCTTTGTAAAGGAAACGCCAATAAGCACGCCACATGGATTTAAGGCTATAGATCAGTTAAAACCAGGAGATCAAATTTGGGGTTATGATCATAATAAAAATAAAGTAGTTTTGTCGACAGTACTTGATACGATGAACCGAAATAGTGATACAATAGTAACCGAGTGGGGAGCAACTCCAAACCACCCTTTCTATGTAAAGGGTGAAGGATACCGCCCCCTAGGAGACTTAGTAGAAGGTGATGTGCTGTATGCCATTGATAGTAAAACAATGCAAGATGTGTCACCAAGAATTCAAATGCAAAGAGTCTTTAACAACACACAGGGGAAGAGTTTATTGTTCAAAGCGCTGTTCAGCGGGAGCAAATGGAAAGAAGGCGTACTCAAAAACTCCATCAAGAAGAACTCTACAACCAGTAAAGAATTGCGAGTGGTGCAAAAAGTTGTATCAGCCACCTTACCAGAAGAAAACTTCAAGATTTTGCACAAGAAGATGTGTGCAACTGTGGAGAGCAGATCAGCCTGGAGTTCGAGAATCTCGCTCAAGGACAATGTCAAAGCACATGTTGGACCCAGAGAGCAAACTGTACCAAGCGGTGAGGCGACATCTTTTATCAGAAAGCAACCCTTTCAAGAATATGGATCCAGCAATTCGTTCAGCCAATGGGAAGCGTGGATGGCAGAGAGCAGCAGCTGGAATGAGTATCAACAGAAGGAGGACTTCTCCAGAGGTGAAAATGTTATCAGAAAGGCTGCCTCCGCACGAAAAAGAATGGTTAGTTCGATTCAACTTTCCGGGAAACACTGGAACTACTTGCGCATTTTTAGACATTGGATTTCCGGAGATAAAATTGGCAGTAGAAGTAGACGGTGGAGTACACCATCATCAAGAAAGAAAAGCTGCAGATGTAGTTCGAAGCAAGAAATTGGAAAGCATGGATTGGACCATCATCCGCTTTTGGAACTCAGAAGTTCACAAAGATACGAGCAGGTGTGCCGAGATAGTTATTCAAAAAATACAACAACTGTCTACTCAATAACAACTTCTACAGGCAATTATTTTGCTAATAAAGTTTTAGTTCGTAACTGTCATAGAAGCAAAGAGCCAAAGAGTAAGCAGTCCCGAGCCTTATGGGCTGCAACAGGTGATGCAGATGTTCGATTTGCTCTAACAGGAACGCCTATTGCAAATACAGTAGTTGACCTGTGGCCTATTCTTCACTGGTTAAGTCCTGAGGAGTGGCCAAGTAAGACACGCTGGATTGATCGCATGGTTAACACAATGCTTAACGCATTTGGTGGAATGATGGTTTTAGGAATAAAGCCACACATGGAACCTGAGTTTTATGCCGCGTTAAATCCAAGAATGAGACGCATGTTAAAGGCAAAGGTACTTCCATGGTTGCCGGAAATGATGTTTGAACGTCGTGACGTTGAGATGAGCACAAAACAAAAGAAGGCTTATGACCAGATGCGTGACATGATGATCGCGGAGCTAGAGGGTGGCGAGGCAATTACCGCACCTAGCGCACTAACGCAGACTATTCGTCTCTTACAGTTTGCAAGCTCATACGCAGAGATCGCGGCAAACGAGGAGACAGGTGAGATCAAGGCAATACTTGCTGATCCTTCATGTAAGGTTGACGCACTTATGGACGACATAAAAAATGGTGACTTTGGAAATGACTCTGTTGCGGTATGCGCGGTATCACGACAACTTATATATCTTTTAAGTGCGGCGTTAACCAAGGAAAAAATTGCGCATGGTCTTATAACCGGCGCTCAAACAGATGATGAACGCCAACAGGCGGTTGATGACTTTCAGGCAGGAAAGATCAAGTGGATTCTGTTTACCGCACAGGCTGGAGGAGTTGGAATTACTTTAACCGCGGCAAGACGTTTAATCATGTTACAACGACCTTGGTCACTAGTTGATCATCGTCAGGCACTAGACCGTGTTCACCGTATTGGATCTGAGATTCATGACTCGATCATCGTTACGGACTACGTAACAGAGGGAACTATTGAGGAACGTGTTATCCAGGTACTTGAGACAAAGGCCGATAACTTTGAACAGATAGTTCGCGACAAGGATAAGTTACTTACACTACTAAAGGACGATAAGGCAGGAAACCTATGACCGAGCCACTACATATCTCAAACTCTGAGGTACAAACATATAAGGACTGCCGTAGAAAGTGGTGGTTAAGTTACTACCGTAGACTACAGCCAAAGTCTAAGCAGATGACGGGTGCACTTGCACTTGGTTCACGTATTCACGAGGCACTTGATATGTACTACTCAAAGAACATACCACTTCTTGATGCGCACGCACAACTTGTTGATAACGATAAAAAGATACTGGTTGAGGCGTATCGTGATACTTATGATCTTGAGTCAGAGGCAGAGCTTGGACGCATCATGCTTGAGGGTTACCTACAGTGGGTTGAGGAAAATGGAATTGACGCAGAGTTAGAGATGATCTCAACCGAGGAAATTATCTCAATGCCTTTACTGGATAATTCTGTGGTACTTCAAGGAAAGATCGACATGCGCGTTCGTCGTAAGGCTGACGGTGTTCGTATGTTCCGTGACTTTAAGACAGTTGGCGGCTCATTTACCGACTTCTCAAGCATGGCACACATGAACGAGCAGATTCTTACATATATGATGTTAGAGACAGCACAGAACAAGGAAGGTGAACGTTCTGAGGGTGGTATCTTCACAATGTTAAAGAAGGTTAAGCGTTCTGCCAACGCGCGTCCACCGTTTTACGAGCAACTTGAGGTACGACACAACGTATTTGCACTTAGATCGTTTTGGCAAAGAATTCATGGAACACTTAGTGACATGTTAAACACACGAAAGGCACTTGACGAAGGAGGAGATCATCGCTTTGTTGCGTATCCTCGTCCTTCACGTGATTGCAAGTGGAAGTGCCAGTTCTTCACCATCTGTCCGATGTTTGACGATGGAAGTGCGGCTGAGGCTGCGATTGAAGACGCATTTGAGGTTTCTAATCCGTACGCATACTACGGGGTAGAAGAAAAGAAAGGCAGTGCAGACTAATGCTACGCCAACTTACTAAAGAGATGAAAGGAAACAGTGATGTCTGACGTACAACGTTCGTTGACTATCATGGTTTACGGTGAATCAAAGGTTGGTAAATCAACCTTTGCCGTTACCGCACCGTATCCACGTCTCATGCTCGACGTTGAGGGTGGGCATCGATTCCTACCTATCACCGTAAAGTACTGGGACCCAATTAGAGAAGAACCACCAGTTGCCGACGGCAGCTGGGATACAGTTGTAGTTAATGTTCGTGACTACGACGTAGTTCTTAAAACATTCCAGTGGTTACAAACTGGAAAACACCAATTCAAGTCACTTATTATTGACTCAATATCTGAACTTCAGGTAAAGTGCATGGATTCGATCGCAGGAACCGAACAGATGAAGATGCAACAGTGGGGCGAGTTACTTCGTCACATGGGAGCTCTTCTACGTGATCTACGCGATCTTACAATGCACCCAACACAACCGCTGGAGGCAGTTGTGTTAACAGCAATGGCACGTCCAGGAACAGATGGTCGTTCACGTCCATACCTGCAAGGACAGCTTGCAATTCAAGCACCATACTTCTATGATATTCTCGGCGCGGTCACTGTCGAGACAATGCCAAACCCAGATCCACTACAACCTCCCTACAAGGTTCGTCGTATGTACGTAGAACGTACGAACGAATACGAGGCAGGAGAACGCGTTCAAGGACGACTTGGAAAGGTCGTAGAACAAGAGAACCTTGGAATTGAACGCATGTTGGATATGGTATTTGGTCCAAAAACACAAGCAACAACTACAGCGAAAGGAAAATAGCCAACAATGAGTACACTTAATTGGGGCGATTTAGTAAAAGACGCCGGTGAAGTATCGGCAGGGTATGATCCACTACCGGATGGCGACTACGACCTAGTTGTAGTTGAAGCTACCGCAAAGGTGTCACAATCTGGTAAAACAATGTTTGCCATAAAGGCACAGGTACAAAACGGTGCACATGCAAAACGTCTTGTATGGGATAACCTAGTTGTTACACCTGACAACAGTGCAGCTTTAGGAATGTTCTTCCGTAAGATGCATGCACTTGGACTTGGTCGTGAATTTTTCTCAACCAATCCATCAAACGCTCAGATTGAGCAGGCAATTCGTGGTCGTGCGTTTCGTGCGCAGATCTCATCTCGTACCTGGCAAGGTCAGAAGAAAAATGAGATCAAGCAATATTACCCAGGTGTAACAGCGGCATCGTCTGCTCCAGCACCTGCGGCTGCACCAGCTCCTGCACCAGCACCGGCACCTGCCGCTGCTCCGGTTGCGGCAGCAGCACCGGCAGCGCCACCAGCGTCACCGTTCTAATCTAAGTAAGTCTGGTTTGTCACCTATTCTGATATAGTCTAGGTGACATTCCAAATCTACTTAGACGAAAGGTAGTGGATTATGAAAGTATTGGTTAGTGGTTTTACCGCGTTGCAGATCAACACGGAAAAACGTACGATTCAAAAGATTGACGTGCCTGCGTCTATTGTTAAGGCGCTGCGTGAGTCAGGACATGAAGTTGACTGGCGTAAGATCACACCTGGCGAGGATCTGTCCTCATATGACGTTCTATGGATCAATCTTGCACCGTTAAACTCACTTAACGGACGTCAAGGTGCGATGGGTGCGTTATACGCACTTTCATCAGGTATTCCCTGCGTAGGTTTCTTTGATGATTGGCAGACGAACACCGTATTTAACGGAGCACGTGCACTAATTCGTAAACCACAGATGTTGTACAAGCATCTTTTAGTTGGAACCGAGCATCGCGGTGATGAAGGCGCAACGTATTTTAGTCGCGCGGACATCGAGGCTGCACTTGAAAGAATTAAACAGGCAAATCCAGACGCGGCAAAGAAGTGCTACATCGAGCGCTACTACATGATGGATAACGATGAGAACATTAAACCTTGGGAGAAGCGTCTTGTTCAAGCCGCGGCTGATCTTATAGACGCACGGTGGGCAGCGGGTATGGTTCCGGTCTGTCCGATGTACTCGTTTGGTGATCGTTCAATCGTGCGTAGGCGCATGCCAAGTGACGTAGGTCCGATCGAGGCACTTGATCCAACCGCGACTGTAGTTCCGACGATGCAGGGTGTAACTGAACTTGCGGCGACGGAAAAGAAACGCGCGTGGGTACTTGGAGCTCTAATGCCACATGACGGCTGGCTTGAAAGAAAGACACCTACCTGGCCGGTTGAGATCGTGGGAAGTCGTAAGCTAATTAAAAAACTAGGTGGACAAAGATTTGATACGGAGAAGGACGTACTTGAGTTTTATAACAGACACTGGGGAATTCTTTCTCCGCCGTATCCACACGCAGGATCAGGCTGGTGGCGTAGTCGCTTTTTATATGCGGCGCACGTTGGATCAATTCTTGTTACCGACAAGGGTGAGGGTGATCCGCTAGGTGATCCGTATAAGTTAAAGATCGCGGACGTTGAAAAGATGTCCACCGATGAACTAGCAGAGGCTGCACTTGCGCAGAGAAATGCACTTGCACCTTATATTCCACCGTATGACAGGTTTGTTGAACACTGCAACCGAATTATTGAACGTGCGGTTGCCGAGGACAAGGGCGTTAAGTTAAACGCAGACGGGACACGTGCATGAGTAAGATCTTATTAACAGGAATGTCCGCGCCGCACGCATCTACCGACGCAAATAGAAGATCACTTTCATTTGCAAGTTTACTATCACACGTCCTAACAGTTCAAGGTCACGAGGTTGTTCAAACAGATCCGGAGATATCCTGGGAGGCGTCTGACCTAAACGAGTACGATCACGTTCTTGTTGGCCTAAGTCCACTGACAAGTTTAAGTGCCAACCGCGTATACGGCGCGTTAAACGTCATTGATGTATTACATGATTCTGATAAACTTGCACTTTACATTGACGCACCTGAACCTGTGAGGATTACCGCAAGCCTTCGCGCGATGTCAAAGAATCCACAGAACATGACAAAATCTTTTTACTCATACCGCAAGGGTTACATGCACGCAAGTACACCTAGCGTTCTTGATGACCTGATGGGTGTTGTTGACTATCTACTAGAGGATACCTGGCCAACAACCTTGTATCCGTCTCTTCCTTGGTCCGGAACTGGAAAGGTAATATCTCAACTTCCTGTAGGTGCGGCCGCGTCGATAAAAGGTATAAACCTAGATTCATATATACTTACGATGCAGGATCCAATTGAGATTGAACGTCGTGAAAAGTGGGTGGTTGAAAACTTCTCAACTAACTGGACTAAGTCTACACTTGCGACGCTATCAAGTCCTACCGTTCCAATGAAGTGGCACAAGGGCTGGACAGATGAACAGGTTTCCGCGCAGATCGCAAGTGGAATAGGTGCACTTATTAGTCCATATCAAACCGGAGGAACCTGGTGGACATATAGACTAGTTCAATCAATAAATGCACTTACACCGGTTGCAACTGACTGGCGTGAAAGTGGTGCCCTAGGAGAACCTTGGCTTCACATCGCGGCAAGTATAGAGGAGATGTCGGCGGATGAAAGAAATAAGCTGGCAAAGGAACAAAGAGAAACATACGTACAGTCAATTCCAAACAAGCGGGATGCGGCAGTTATGCTATCAGACTCACTTGAGATATTTAGTAGAAAGGCATAGCAATGGGAATACTGTTTGAAGGTTGGCTAAGAAAAACACGTGATCTACAGAAGAACGTGTATTTCATAGATTTTGATGAGATGGCAGGTGATGATCCACGCAAGATTCGTAAGTTAGTTGAATATATGCGGTGGAACATGCTTGCGATTGACGATGAACTTGCAGAGATGCGCCAGGCAATCTCATGGAAACCTTGGCAGCACGATCAACCTTACGCAGACCGTGAGGAGATCATCAAGGAGGCGGTTGACGTTCTTCACTTTGTCGCAAACATAATCGTTGCGGCTGGTGGAACAGACGAGGTACTTGATCGTCTATATCTTGAGAAAATGGAAAAGAACAAGAAAAGACAACTAGAAGGATACGTAGTAAAAAGCAAGGGTGTCAAGTGTATAGTTTGCTACCGTGCAATTGATGACGTAGGGGTTGGTAAGCAACCTGAGATGTGCAACAAGTGTCTACCAAAGGACGAGGAGGAATAAAATGCCAGAGGTAAACTTTGACTGGGTTAAAGGTCAAATGCAGGAGGCAAAGGTTAAGGTTGGCGTTGGAACTGCCATACTTAAGCTACTTGAAACCTGGAATGAGATGAAACTATCAAATAACCAGGTAAAGGAAACCGTCGAGTTATTTACAAAACTTGCGGTGAACCACTCGATACTTCCGGAGAAGCCAGATGAGATCTGGGCTGATGCTCAGCCAGGCGCAATACTTGTCGGTGACGAGGTAAGAGTTAAGAGTGATGCATACGACGGAGATACCGGAGTTATACACAACGGACGACGTGGAAAGGTAGTTGGAGTTCGCTACGGGGACATCATCTTTAAGTCAAACGACGGAAAGATGCCGGTTCTTGACGGTACCCACTACACACCATATCAGCTACAGAAGAGAGTTCGCTGATGAGAGTAACGATAGAGTTCATTGTTCGTGGAACAGACCTTGCCGACGTGACTAACAAGGCAAGAGACGAGTGGAGAAGAATAATGAATAATCAAAACGAGGAACTTCCTACTCTTGCAGAGATGAAGCTAAGATCTAACGAGATCGGTGACGAGCTAATTGGATATGTAACTATGAACACTAAGTTGGAGGACTAGGTAACATGGCAGATAATACTGAAAATACACTTCCACGCGTCGAGGCTCTCAGGCAGGCTGCCGCGTTAATTTCTGGGTCAAGAGACACAGACTACGGAGGACCATACGATAACTTTGGGCGCATAGCGGAGTTTTGGTCTACCGCGTTTGGAAGAAAGTTTACACGCAGAGACGTGGCAACCGCGTTGATACTTGTAAAATTATCTAGAGACGCAGGAGAAGGATCACCCTATAAGCCTGATACCTGGGTAGATATCGCAGGATACGCAGGGTGCGGTTACGAGGTTGGATTAAAAGAAAACACCGTGGAATAGGTAGGACGTCCGCGGTGAAGGCGGTATACAGTCCTTCCGTGGCTAACTAGGAGAGGTGTATACTTGTCTGATCTTAACTTTATTGACTGTAACGGTCTTGCCGGCTTCATGAGCCTAGGCTTTGTGCAGTCAGGTATGGAGATGAAGCTACGCACTGGAACATTAAACTTTGGAAATCCAGTTGCCGAGGCTAACCGTCATTATCTTGGTGATAACTGGACACATCACTTCTCAGATGATCCAGGCGAGTGGCCTGTTAGTAAAACAGACGTAGTCGTAGGTTGTCCTCCGTGTTCAGGGTGGTCGGTTTGGTCAGGTGAGGCTAACCGTGGTCTTGACGCAAAGGCACATGAACACACGAGAGCATTTATGCGATACGCAGGAAGAGTTGCACCGAAGGTAGTTGTATTTGAGTGTGTACAGCAGGCATACACACAAGGAAGAGACGTAATGAACAAGTATCGGCGCATGGTTGAGGAGATCTCAGGTAAGAAGTACGATCTATACCATGTGAAACACAACAACCTGCAGGTTGGTGGATTTTCATATCGTCCAAGATACTTCTGGGTAGCGGTAAGAAGTGGAATTAAGTTTAACGCACCGCACGTGGAGCCAAAGGAACTTCCAAGAATTATGGACATCATTGGAGATCTTGCAAAGATGCCACAGTCATGGAACGAACAAAAGTATATTGCTCCCGCAAGCAAGTGGGTTAAGCACCTTAGATCAAAGAGCGGAACTGTAAACGGTCACATGGGTAAGACCAACATACACGCTCAACGTATCGAGGAGGTGTTTGACATCATCGGAAACGAAGGTTGGCAGGGTAACGGTGATCTTGGCGGTGCGATCAAGAAGGCAGTTGACATGAACAACGGACAGTTTCCACAAAAGTGGATAGATATATCTCCTCGAGTCTTACGCAAGAACTTTAAGCTAGGTTTCTCACAGCCTTATCGATGGAAGGAGGATCACTGGTGTAACGTTCTCACCGGATCCGCGCTAGATCACGTTATTCATCCGACCGAACCAAGACTTATAACTCACCGTGAGGCTGCACGCATGCAGGGACTTCCTGATGACTGGGACATTGAAAGTGTTAGAGATTACTCATCTCTGTCCGCGGTGTGGGGAAAGGCGGTCGCGGTGCAGGCTGGAAAGTATATCGCAACCGCGATAACAAACTCACTTGAGGGAAATCATGAGGGAGATGCTCCTGAAAAAATTGGAGATCGAGAATTTTTAATCAACGGAGACAAGGACTTCTCCCGACACGCGGCGAAGAAAAAGTGGTACTCTAGTCCCATAGGAGCTAAGGGCTGATGATTAGAGACTACGACGAGGATCTTGTTCCACAGTGCGAGCTGTGCTGGATACAGGAAAATAGTGTCTGGGAACCTGACAGCGTCGACGAGCGCGGGAACATCATCACACGACTCGTGAACGTAAGCGTCCCACTAAATCTTAGCCCAGGTGCGGTCTGCGAGTGTATAACCTGCGGAAAGGTAACGGTCGTAGGTATATACGTGCCGATCGAGTCCATCGAGGAGAGGATGGACGAGCAAAACGTTCCTGTCGAGGACACAAATCCGGAGGAAAAGTAGCAAACCTGTGATATAATTGTCTCAATGACAAAAGGACAGGTACATGCAGACGTTTCTACCACAGACTGAATCCTTCGAGCGTATCGCTCAGGAGCTTGACAACAAGCGTCTAAACAAGCAGGTTCTTGAGGCTTGGCAACTTCTGTTAACTCTTACCCAACTTGATCCTCGCGGTGAACACCGTGACCCAAAGGGCTGGCGCAACCACCCTGCGGCAAGGATGTGGGCAGGGCACGAAAAGGCATTGACCCTATACGCAAACACGATGTGTAACGTGTGGTTACAGCGCGGATTTAAGTCCACCATGCTTCCTAAGATCGAGGCAACTTTTATACGTGCCCTTGAGCTTGGCCGCGTTGAGGATAAACTCACGTATCCCTGGTGGATGAAGGATAAGGACAGATACGAGCAACTTGCCTCAACGCACAGGGTAGCTCTCCTGCGCAAGGACTATCCCTGGTACTCCCAGTTCGGCTATCCTGAGGACAACGGATACCGTCCGGAGTACTACCAGTACCTATGGCCTGACTCAAACGGCGAACTTGTCCTCGGTACGTTTAACAACCTGTAAGTAGCCTAATAGGGCACAGATCTCAGGCGCTCAGTTCCTCTCTAAGACACTTTCATGGGCAGGGCCATGTAAATTACATGTTG
>Ga0214917_10001099_pt1 | contig 35306 bp, 33 predicted proteins | sample LL_1208_BB_MetaG_FD_177983 | JGI IMG/M metagenome (GOLD analysis project Ga0214917, IMG submission 177983) | Freshwater microbial communities from Lake Lanier, Atlanta, Georgia, United States - LL_1208_BB | ecosystem: Environmental > Aquatic > Freshwater > Lake | place: USA: Georgia | collected... | reverse complement strand
ATGTGAAGTTTGGTTTTTCAATTGCAAGTGGTGCGGCCTGGGAAGCAATTACTAAAGTCCGCTCTCACTCATCACTGGAGCTTCGTGGAATCCATGCACACATTGGCTCGCAGATATTTGGATTTGAATCATTTGAAATTCTGGCAGAGCGTTTTGTCACATTCCTTGCAAAGTATCGCGATGAGTTTAAAAAGGAATTACCTGAATTAGATCTTGGCGGGGGATACGGAATTGCTTACATGCCAGGAGATGAATCAGTTAATCCGGCTGAAGCCATGAAGGCACTTGCTGCCGCAGTTACAAAGAACTGCGCAGCACATAATCTGCAGATCCCACTGGTTTCAATAGAACCAGGCCGCGCAATCGTTGGACCAACTATGTTTACTTTGTATGAAGTTGGAACAGTAAAGGATGTCACTTTAGAAAATGGCGCTCATCGTCGCTACATCTCAGTAGATGGTGGCATGAGTGACAACATTCGTCCGTCGCTCTATGGCGCTGAATACACAACAATTTTGGCTAATCGCACCAGCACCGCGACCCATGTCTCTAGCCGATTAGTAGGAAAGCATTGCGAAACAGGAGACATTGTTATTCGCGAAATTGATTTGCCTGATGACATCGTGCCAGGGGATTTATTAGCTGTTCCTGCAACTGGTGCATATGGACGAAGCATGGCCAGCAACTACAACCATGTGCCAAGACCACCAGTAGTTGCAGTAAAAGATGGAAAAGCTCGTGTAATTGTGCGCCGAGAGACTGAAGCTGATCTGCTTCGGCTCGATATTTAACGCCGATCTAGTCATCTATGAAAGAATGGCGTCATGAACTCGGGCGTCAAAACAATCACAATTGGAATGCTCGGCTGCGGCGTTGTCGGCAGCCAGGTTGCCCGCCTGCTCCAGGATGATGAGCAAGAGCTTTCAGAGCGCTCAGGTGCGCTACTCAAGTTAAGCAAAGTTGGCGTTCGTACATTAGGTGCGCGCGAAGGTGTTGATTCCTCTTTAAATACAACAGACCTCTCATCAATAGTTTCAGATCCCAGCATCAACATCATTATTGAGGTGATGGGCGGAATTGAACCTGCCAAATCATTAATCCTTGAAGCAATCAAGAATGGTAAATCTGTTATTACTGCCAACAAAGCATTGCTTGCAACTCATGGACATGAATTGTTTAACGCAGCAGATGCTGCTGGCGTGGATTTATATTACGAAGCAGCAGTCGCTGGTGCGATCCCAATCATTCGATCAATGCGTGAGTCACTTGCTGGTGATCAAATTACTCGTGTGATGGGAATTGTTAATGGAACTACAAACTACATTTTGACAAAGATGCATGAAGAAGGCCGTGCCTTTGATGAAGTATTAAAAGAGGCACAAACACTTGGTTATGCCGAAGCAGATCCAACTGCTGACATTGAAGGACATGACGCAGCAGCAAAAGCCGCCCTCCTAGCAAGCCTTGCTTTTCACAGCACCGTTGTAATCGATGAGGTGTATTGCGAGGGTATTTCACAGATTTCATCTGAGGATGTTGCTGCTGCTAAGTCAATGAACAGTGTTATCAAGTTATTGGCAATTGCCGAACTAACGGTTAAAGATGAGATTTCAGTTCGCGTGCATCCAGTGATCTTGCCTATGGCACACCCATTGTCCTCGGTGCGAAATGCCTTTAATGCAATCTATGTTGAATCTGAGGCTGCTGGCCAGCTCATGTTCTACGGTCGCGGAGCAGGTGGCGCACCTACTGCATCAGCAATTCTTGGTGATCTAGTTGCAGTTGCTCGCCATGCTGCTTATTCAACTGTTGGGTATGGTGAATCAGATTACGCCGATCTTGATATTGCACCTATTGGCGCAGTTAAGTCTCAATTCTTCGTGCGCCTACATGTTGCCGATAAATCAGGTGTTTTAGCATCTATTGCTCAAACTTTTGCAAGTGAAAACGTTTCCATTCAAACGGTTCGGCAAGCAGGCCTTGGCGAGGATGCTGAGTTAATTGTTGTGACTCACGCTGCGACTGAAGATGCATTAGATGCTTGCGTTGAAAAGTTGAAGAAGATGGATATTGTCAGCAAAGTCGAGAGCGTTATTCGCGTTGAGGGAGCACCTGCCTAATGGGTTTATTTTCTAAGAAGGAAACTGGCGCACATCAGTGGCGCGGAGTTATTGAGGAGTACCGTCACCGTCTTCCAGTAAGTGACAAGACTCCAATAGTTTCCTTGCGCGAAGGTGGCACACCGCTTATCTATGCCTGCAATCTTTCAGAACTATTGGGAAACAATGTCTGGATTAAGTATGAAGGCCTGAATCCAACAGGATCTTTTAAAGATCGCGGAATGACAATGGCGATTTCAAAGGCTGCAGAAGATGGTGCCAAGGCTGTGATCTGTGCATCAACAGGAAACACTTCAGCATCGGCTGCAGCCTATGCGGTGAAAGCAGGAATGCGTCCGGCTGTTTTGATTCCTAAAGGCAAGATTGCAATGGGAAAGCTGGCACAAGCAGTCATTCATGATTCAACCATTTTGCAGGTAAACGGAAACTTTGATGATTGCTTGATGCTTGCTAAGGAACTTTCAGAAAATTATCCAGTCGCACTTGTTAACTCTGTTAACCCATATCGAATTGAAGGTCAAAAGACTGCAAGTTTTGAAGTTGTAGACATGCTTGGCGACGCGCCAGATATTCACGCACTTCCTGTGGGAAATGCAGGAAACATCACTGCATATTGGAAGGGTTACAAGGAATACAACAAAGATGGTCTTTCAACAAAGCTACCGATGATGTATGGATTCCAAGCAGCCGGTGCTGCACCAATTGTTAAAGGCAAGATCGTAAAGAACCCAGAGACAATTGCAACTGCTATTCGTATTGGTAACCCTGCTTCATGGCAACAAGCAATTGAAGCCCGTGATGTGTCGGGTGGTGTGATTGATTCTGTGACAGATCGTGAAATCTTGAGCGCATACCGCTTAATTGCAGCTAAAGAAGGTATTTTTGTTGAGCCTTCATCTGCTGCAGGTCTTGCAGGACTTCTTAAATACAAGAAGGCCGGCAAGCTGCCAAAGGATAAGACAATTGTTATTACTGTTACCGGTCATGGCTTGAAGGATATTCCTTACGCACTTGAAGCTGCCAAGAAGCCAGTGGTTGTTCCAGTGAATGCGAAGATTGCAGCTAAAGCATTGGGACTGGCATAAAAATCATGAAGCCAACATTTAAGGCACAACCAGTACAGATTCAAGTTCCGGCATCTAGTGCGAACTTAGGACCTGGTTTTGACTGCCTTGGATTAGCCCTGAACATGAATGATCGCTACATGGCACAAGTTATGGATGAGCCAGGTGTTGATATTGATGTGACAGGAGAAGGTGCAGAAAGTGTCCCAACAACAGATAAGAACCTAGTCATCAAGGCGATGCATAAAGGTTTTGATTTCCTAGGTGGTCGCCCGCGCGGTATTGCCTTGCGTCAATTAAATGTAATTCCACACGGTCGCGGTTTAGGTTCATCTGCCGCAGCAATCGTCGGTGGATTAGCACTTGCACGAGCACTTGTTCTTGGTGGCAATGAACGCATGACAAATGAAGACTTATTGAACATTGCCAATGAAATGGAAGGCCATCCAGATAATGTTTCAGCTGCCATCTATGGTGGCGCAAATTTGGCATGGCAAGAATCCCAGCGCGGCCAGATTGTTGCCCAATCATTAAACTTTGAGGTTGATCCACGTATTGGTGTGCTTGCATTTGTGCCTTCAACAGAGCTTTCAACATCAAAGGCCCGCAAAATGTTGCCTGAATCAATCCCACATCTAGATGCAGTTAAGAACTCCAGCAATGTTGCTGTTCTAGTTCAAGCGCTACAGCACCGCCCAGATCTATTGCTCGGTGCGACAGAGGATTATTTACATCAGGCCTATCGCAAGGATGCGATGCCAAACAGTTTTGCGTTGATGACAAAGCTTCGAAGTGCTGGCGTGGCCGCCTTTATTTCAGGTGCTGGTCCAACAGTGCTAGTCCTACACACTGGTGGGGAGTCAGAGGCTGCTGAATTAGAGCGTGCGGCGGGGGATAAGTTCCACATGATTTCTCTGGGCATTTCACGCACAGGCGTAAGCGCCGTTACCGCTTAGTTTTGCAGATTCACGCCATATCCTGCTAACCTTTATACATCTGAACGGCACATCTAGCGGCCAGTAACACATCAGATAATTTCAAAAAAACAAAAATCCCAGGTTTTTTAGGATTTAAGCCCTAGAACCAATAGTGAAAAGATATTCATGACAACAGAAATTGAACCAGTTCGCTCACAAAGTCCAGAGCTTGCTGCCATGACCCTTCCAAAGTTAAAGACAGTTGCAACACAACTGGGTGTCGATGGCGCAGCAAAGATGAAAAAGGACGCACTTGTAGAAGCGATCGCTGACTTGCAAGCAAAGAACCGCGAAGCTGCTAAGGCTGAACGCGAAGCACGCCGCGAGGCACGCAACAATCGCAAGAAGGACTCAAAGCCTTCGAACAACACACAAGATTCAGATGACGACGGCGATGATTCATCATCGGCCCCACAGTCAAACAACGATCGCGGTGGCCGCAATGACCGCTTTGATCGCAACGACCGTGGTCGTGGACGTGACCGAAACCGCGATCGCAATCGTGACCGTGCACCACGCGAAGAGCGTGAACCAGTTATTGGCGAAGATGATGTTCTAGTTCCAGTAGGCGGGTTGCTCGACATCCTTGAAAGCTACGCATTCATTCGCACAGCTGGATACCTACCAGGACCAAACGATGTTTATGTTTCATTGCAGCAGGTTCGAAAGAACGGACTGCGCAAGGGAGATGTTGTAACAGGCCAAGTTCGCCAGCCTCGTGAGGGTGAAACAAAGCAGAAGTTCAACGCACTTATTACTCTTGAAACAGTTAACGGAATGACTCCTGAAGAGGCGCGTAACCGTGTTGAATTCGGAAAGCTAACCCCGCTTTATCCTCAGGAGCGCTTGCGCCTTGAGACAGAACCAAATGTTCTCACAACACGTGTGATCGATTTGATTGCACCTATTGGTAAGGGCCAACGTGGTCTTATCGTTTCGCCTCCAAAGGCTGGTAAGACAATGGTTCTGCAATCAATTGCTAACGCAATCACAACAAATAACCCAGAGTGTCACTTGATGGTTGTTCTAGTTGATGAGCGTCCAGAAGAAGTTACAGATATGCAGCGTTCAGTTAAGGGTGAAGTCATTGCTTCAACTTTTGATCGCCCTGCAGATGACCACACAACAATTGCTGAACTTGCAATCGAGCGCGCAAAGCGTCTTGTTGAACTAGGTCACGATGTAGTTGTTCTTCTTGACTCAATTACTCGTCTTGGTCGTGCATACAACATTGCAGCACCTGCATCAGGTCGAATTCTTTCTGGTGGTGTTGATTCAGCTGCTCTATATCCACCAAAGAAGTTCTTCGGAGCTGCTCGTAACATTGAAGATGGTGGATCACTTACGATTCTTGCAACTGCGCTTGTTGATACTGGTTCTCGCATGGATGAAGTTATCTTCGAAGAGTTCAAAGGAACTGGAAACATGGAGTTGATCCTTGATCGCCGTATGGCTGACAAGCGAATCTTCCCTGCTGTTAACGTTGTTGCTTCAGGTACACGTAAGGAAGAAATCCTTATGGGTTCAGAAGAGCTCAACATTGTGTGGAAGCTACGTCGTGTTCTTCACGCACTAGAGCCACAAGCTGCTCTCGAACTGCTGCTTGAGAAGATGAAGGGCACTAAGTCCAACGTCGAGTTCTTGATGCAGATTCAGAAGACAACTTCGGGTCCAGACGACTCAAAGTAAGCGTAAATTTCTCAAATGTAGGCTTATCGCTTACCCTTGGGGTCTGTTAACCGTCCGTTTGGTTCACCTGCTTGCAGGACCCAAACACGAATATAAGGAATAACCATGAAGCCAGAGATCCACCCAGAATACAAAGACACCCAAGTTACTTGTGGTTGCGGCGAGAAGTTTGTAACTCGTTCAACTGTGGCTAGTGGTTCAATTTATGTTGAAGTTTGTTCTGTATGCCACCCGTTCTACACAGGTAAGCAGCGCATCCTTGATACTGGTGGTCGCGTGGCTAAGTTCGAAGAGCGCTTCGGTAAAAAAGCAGCTAACTAGCTTTCTAAAGAAACCGCATCGCAGCCCTCGTGGGTTGCGGTCGCGGTTTTTTTATTTCCCTAACTACTACGTAATAGAAAGGAGCAGTCAATGAGTAATGATCGCTTTGCATCAGCACATGAAATGGTTCGCGAATACGCCGAACTTGAAGCAAAAATGGCTGATCCTTCTATCCATGATGATCAAGCAAATGCGCGCAAGCTTGGTCGCCGCTATGCCCAACTTGGTCCTGTCGTTGCAGGATTCAAAGCCTGGAAGTCATCTGAAGATGATTTACTGGCTGCGGCAGAATTAGCCGCTGTTGATCCAGAGTTTGCTGCTGAAATTCCAGCACTTGAAGCAACACGAGATGCTGCTGCTCTCAAGCTAGAAGAGTTGTTATTGCCACGTGATCCAAATGATGATCGTGATGTTATTTTGGAAGTTAAAGCAGGTGCTGGTGGTGATGAGTCAGCGATTTTTGCTGGGGATCTACTGCGGATGTATATGCGTTATGCAGAAAAGCACAACTGGAAAGTTGAAATTATTGATGCCACCGAAAGTGAAATGGGTGGGTACAAAGATATTTCTGTGGCAGTTAAGTCAAAGGGAGTCGCAGCACCTGGAGAATCTCCGTATGCGCGTTTGAAGTTTGAAGGCGGCGTGCACCGGGTGCAGCGAGTACCAGAAACAGAAAGCCAGGGTCGTATTCACACATCTGCAGCCGGCGTACTTATTCTGCCTGAAGCTGAAGAAGTAGATGTTGACCTGAATATGAATGATGTGCGCGTGGATGTTTATCGCTCTTCTGGTCCCGGCGGCCAATCAGTTAACACAACTGACTCTGCGGTGCGTTTAACTCACGTCCCTACCGGAATTGTTGTTTCTTGTCAGAATGAAAAGAGCCAGCTTCAGAACAAGGAATCAGCCCTTCGTATCTTGCGTGCTCGTCTATTAGCTGATGCTCAAGAAAAAGCTGAAGCGATCGCATCTGCAGAGCGCAAGAGCCAGGTAAGAACAGTTGATCGTTCAGAGCGAATTCGCACATATAACTATCCTGAAAATCGCATTAGCGATCACCGTGTCAATTACAAGTCAAACAACTTAGATGCTGTGCTTGACGGGGATCTAGATGACATGATTCAAACATTGCTGGATGCCGACAAAGCTGCACGTTTGGCAAACGCGAACTAACATGCTCATCAAAGAGATTCTGCGCGATGCTAAATCGCAGTTAGCTGAATCTGGAATTTCCGAAGTAGATGCAGAGCACTTGCTAGCCCACGTTCTTGGTTTGTCCAGAATGGATCTACACAACACTGTTTTAGTGGAATCGACCCTGCTTGGTATTGACGACAAGGATGTTCTTGAAGAGCAGTTCTATGATCTTTTAGATCGACGACTGAATTTTGAACCGCTGCAGTATTTAACAGGGACGGCCGGCTTTAGATATCTAAACATTGAAGTTGGTCCGGGCGTACTGGTGCCGCGGCCAGAATCAGAATTACTTGTGGAAGCGGTTTTGCAACATATTGAAAATCTGCCAGCACCAGTTAGCGTGATCGATCTTGGTGCAGGATCTGGTGCATTGTCATTGGCCATTGCAACTGAGGCTCCAACAACTAGAGTCATTGCAGTTGAGAAAAGTCCTGAAGCCTTGTTCTGGTTAAAGAAAAACGTTTCAGTGATCGCAGAAAATGTGAGAGTCGTTGAAGGCGATGTTGCAGATGTATTACCTGGCATAAAGTGCGACGTGGTTATTGCTAACCCGCCTTATGTTCCAGATTCTCAAGAGTTGCCACGAGATGTTGCTGGCTTTGAGCCACACATTGCCTTGTTTGGTGGTCCTACAGGAATGGAAATTCCACAAATATTTATCACCGCAGCTAGTCGCTTGTTAAAGCCTGGGGGAGTCTTGGTGATTGAACATACAGAGGATCAAGGCGCAGCGATTGCTGCTGCACTTGGTGTAGATTTTCTAGAAATAGCCCTGCATGATGACCTAGTAGGTCGACCACGTTGGACAAGTGCGGTGAGGAGGTAGCCATGGCAAAAGATATTGATCTTAAAAAGGGTGAACTCACTCGCCACGTTAATAAGGCTGCCAAAGCGATTGCAGATGGATACATCATCGTTATTCCAATGGAAAATAGTTATGCCTTTGCCTGCGATGCCTTTAGAGCAGACACAGTGCGACAGATGCACGTACTTCGTGGAGATCCATTATTTACAGCCGCCCAAGTAATTGTTGGCAGCGTTAAAACAACTGAAGGAATCATTCGCGAAGTAACTCCTGAAATAAAAGGTTTGATGAAAAAGTTTTGGCCTGGGATGCTCTCGCTTAACTTGCGACCACAATTGGGACTTAGCTGGGACCTTGGAGATAACAATCAATTAGATCGTGTCAGTGTTCGTATTCCACGAGCAAAGTTTGCAAAGGCACTTGCCGCACAGACTGGTCCGTTGGCAATTGCAAGTGCTTCTCGCAAGGGAATGGCACCTGCAAAATCTCTCGGTGATATCTTTGTTTTGGACTCTGATGTGGCACTCAAGTTTGACAATGGAAATCTTCGGAAAGGCCCGATATCAACGGTGGTCGAGGCTGATGAAACAGGAGTTCGGGTGTTGCGCGTGGGAGCCATCTCACTAGCCGAAATCAAAGCGATCGTCCCTGGGGCTACAGGCGAGTAAGGCCATCGCCCTATAGGGTTTGAACATGTCCGAAACTTTCTATGGCCCAGATTTCAACTTATTAACCCAGCAGGACCCTGACATTGCTGCAGTTCTTTTGTCTGAACTCAAGCGTCAACAGACCAACCTGCAGTTGATTGCATCTGAAAATTTCACATCACGCGCAGTCTTAGCCGCACTTGGATCAACTCTTTCCAATAAGTATGCAGAGGGTTATCCGGGAAAGCGTTACTACGGTGGGTGCGAAGAGGTTGATAAGGCCGAGTACCTTGCAATTGATCGCGCAAAGAGTTTGTTCGGTGCAGAACATGCCAACGTTCAGCCTCACTCAGGTGCTTCTGCAAACATTGCGATTTATCAAGCATTTACTAAGCCGGGGGACACCGTGCTTGCAATGTCTTTGGCACATGGTGGTCACTTAACTCATGGATCTCCCGTTAACTTTTCCGGTAAGTGGTTTAACGTCGAGTCATATGGTGTTCGCCAAGATAACGAGCTGATCGATTACGACCAGTTACGCGATCAAGCAATTGCAACAAAGCCAAAGATGATTTGTTCTGGCGCAACGGCCTATCCATCACTTGTTGACTTTGCAAAGATCCGTGAAATTTGCGATGAGGTCGGTGCGATTATGTGGGTCGATGCTGCTCACTTCATTGGGTTGGTTGCCGGTAAGGCAATCCCATCACCTGTGCCATATGCAGATGTTGTTTCCTTTACTACACATAAAGTTTTGCGTGGACCACGTGGTGGCATGATTTTGGCTAAAGCAGAACATGCCGCGGCAATTGATAAGGCGGTCTTTCCAGGAATGCAGGGCGGACCAATCATGTCTGCAGTTGCCGGTAAGGCTATTGCGCTTGCCGAGTGTGCAACACCTGCCTATCAAAAGTATGCAAAAGATGTAATTGTTAACGCTAAGGCACTTGCTGCAGCCCTTGAAGCAGAAGGCATGCGCGCAGTATCTGGTGGCACCGAGACTCACTTGGCACTGATGGATATTCGCAGCACTGGTGTTACCGGCAAGGTGGCAGATGAGCGTTGCGGAGCTGCAGGAATTGTTATGAACAAGAACTCAATTCCTTACGATCCAGAAAAGCCTGGCATCACTAGCGGTATTCGCGTTGGTTCACCTGCAACAACTACCCAGGGAATGGGTGTTGAAGAGATGAAGCAGATCGCAACCTTAATTTCTCGTGCTATCAAAACTGATGATGTATCAGCACATGCGGCTATTAAAACTGAAGTCCATGCATTAACTGCTCGTTTTCCTATCTACCAGGCATAACACTTAGTAATGCGCGAGTACTTAGTAACCCTGCTGATATCTGCAGCTTTGTGTTATCTGATTACTCCAAGTGTTCGCTCACAAGCAATTCGTTTTGGGGCAGTTGCCGGTGTTCGAGAGCGCGATATTCACAGCACACCAACTGCAAGGTGGGGTGGGGTGGCAATGTGGGCGGCCATGGCTCTTACCTTCCTGATCGTTAGCAATTTGCCTCTTGTCGGGAAATCTCTTGGTCATGAAGCACAAGGAATATTTCTGGCAGCAACTTCAATTGTTTTGCTTGGAATGGCAGATGATCGCTTTGAACTTGATGCACTTACAAAACTTGCCGGTCAAGTTTTCACAGCAGGCATTTTGTTGCTCTATGGAATTCAAATTTTGTGGCTTCCAATAAACGGTGTGATTACCTTGCCACCAAGTATCGGACAGCTGTTGACAGTGCTTATTGTCCTAGTTGTAATCAACGCCGTTAACTTCATTGATGGAATGGATGGGCTTGCAGCAGGCGTTGTTGCGATTTCAGGTATTGCCTTTTTCGCATTTGCCTACCTATTGGCAGTTGATTACGGCTTTAGTCGCGCAGGTGCGCCATCGCTCATAACAGCCGTTTTAATAGGCATTTGCATTGGTTTCTTACCCCATAACTTGAGCCCAGCAAAGATATTCATGGGCGATAGTGGCTCGATGCTGCTTGGTCTATTGCTATCTGTCTCTGCAATTACTTTAACGGGCCAAGTTGATCCCAATGCAATCTCTGCAGAAAAACTTGGGCCAACGCTTTTGCCGCTTTTGCTTCCATTTGCAGTCCTTGCAATTCCATTTTTAGATTTAGTACTTGCGGTCAGCCGTCGCATCAAAGCGGGCAAGTCTCCTTTTGCACCAGATAACTTGCACTTACATCATCGTTTGCTAAGTGCAGGTAACTCAACTGGCCAGACGGTGTTAATTGTGTATTCATGGACGGCAACAATTGCATTTCCTGTGACGGTTTTGGCTTTTGCACCATGGTGGATTGCAGTCTTGACTGCACTGTTCTTTGCCTTACTAAGTGCAGTTGTGATGAAGTATAGAAAAAAGGTGCTGGCATGAGTCAGCCAAGTAATGAGTCGCAATTGTTACGAGGGGCTTTTGTTCCAACGCTCATCGTCAGTATTGTTGCAATCGCTGTATCTGCAGTTGTTCAGGGTAAGAGTGGTTTTTGGGGCGCGTTGCTTGCACAGTTTGTAGTCATTATCTTTTTTGTCATTCACATCGCTGTCTCACGTATGACTCGTAATCTGGATCCCATTTCAACAATGGCGATGGCGCTGTTTTCATACTTTGCCAAGCTCTTTGCGTTGGGGATTTTGTTATGGGCTATCGCCAAATACACAGATCGGGCCACCATTAACCGAATCGCCTTTGGAGTCACCGCGGTCGCACTTACGATTGCCTGGCTATGGGGCGAGATTGCCAGTTACATGAAACTGCGCCTACATTTACCCCTGCCCGTAACCAATAAGTCCGAGAGCGAATAGAAGGAGTCCCCATGGCAAATCGCGATGAGAATGCAATGTGGTCCATCTTTGGATACCTCTTATCTGGCCTGATCTTCTGGGGCGGCATCGGTTATGGGCTGGACAAGTGGCTAGACAAGGGGATTTTCACCCTGATCGGCCTGCTCGTGGGAATCAGCGGGGCCATCTACCTGGTCTGGCTGCGCTTTGGCCGCGAGTGACCTGCTCCACCTCAAATTAACCAATTTCGATTTCTCATAAATAACCCCTCTGCCTTAGGGTTGGCCCGTCTTCCCGTTAGATCGACCAGTTGTATTGGCCTGTGAGGAGTGTGCGTGCGCGTTGTAGTGCGTTCTGCTGAAGGTGAAGGATTCGTCCCACCTAGCACCAAAGACTTCCAACTTCCTCCAATTTTTGGTGACAATGTTTATACGACAAAGCCAATTCTGCTTGTCTTTTTATCTGTAATTTTGATTTCAGTCTTCTTCATTTTGTCCGCGCGCAAAGCAGCAATTGTCCCAAGCAAGTTCCAATTTGCCGGTGAATCTGTGTACTCATTTGTGCGTGAAAACTTGGCTAAAGAGGTTATCGGTCACGAATTCATGCGTTTTGTGCCATACCTGTTTACCTTGTTTACATTTATTTTGGTGAACAACCTTTTCGGAATCATTCCGCTCATCCAGTTCCCAACGATGTCACACGTTTCATTCCCTTACGTTTTGGCGTTGTCTACTTACTTGGTTTTTCACTACGTAGGAATTCGCAAGCAAGGCGCATTTAAGTACTTCAAGGAAATCTTGTTTATGCCTGGCGTTCCAAAAGCTGCATACATTTTGATTACACCTCTTGAAATTCTTACCTTCTTTGTTGTGCGTCCACTAACACTTTCACTTCGTCTTTTTGCAAATATGTTTGCGGGCCACTTGTTGTTGCTCGTGTTTATCTTGGGTGGAGAACATCTACTCCAAGGTGTTATTGGTTTGAAGTTGATCAGCCCATTTGCCTTCGGTATCGGTATTGTGTTGACCTTCTTTGAATTCATGGTCCAATGCTTGCAGGCGTACATCTTTACTCTGCTCGCAGCTCTATACATCGCCGGCGCCCTTGCCGACGAGCACTAATAGGAAATAAGGAGAAATAAATGGAAGGCACACTCAACCTTGTTGGTTTCGGCCTCGCAGCAATTGGTCCGGGTATCGCAACAGGACTTATCTTCGCCGCATACATCAACGGCGTTGCACGTCAGCCAGAAGCACGTAGCGTTCTACAGCCAATCGCGTTCCTAGGTTTCGCGCTTGCTGAAGCTCTCGCACTCTTCGGCCTCGTACTCGCATTCGTTCTCTAATTCGAAGAATTCATTTAAGGACAACTGATGCAATTTGTTAACGTAGCTGCGGAAGGCAAGGTCAACCCTTTAATTCCGCACACAGCTGAATTGATTGTGGGAGCCATCGCGTTCACCCTTCTATTCCTTGTGCTTCGTAAGTTCGTTGTGCCAATGTTTGAAAAAGCATTCACAGCACGAACAGAAGCAATTCAAGGTGGCATCGAGCGTGCAGAAAAGGCGCAGGTTGAAGCACAACGCGCACTTAATCAGTACACGGAGCAACTATCGAAGGCACAGTCAGAAGCACAGACACTTCGCGAAGAAGCTCGTGTTCAGGGTGCGGCAATCATTGAAGATCTTCGTGCCAAGGCACAAGAAGAAGCAGCTCGCATCACTGCAACTGCTCACGCTTCAATCGAAGCAGAACGTCAGCAGGCGGTGACATCACTTCGTAATGAAGTTGGCGCACTTGCTGTTGAACTTGCTTCAAAGATTGTTGGAGAAGCACTGGATGATCAAGCTCGTCAATCACGAATCGTTGATCGTTTTCTTGAAGATCTAGAGAAGAGTAAGTAATTATGAGAGCTCACTTCGGAGGCAGCAGCCGTAAGTCACTTGTGGCTTCACGTGCGTCACTTGATGCTGCCGTCAAAGGCGCAGATGCAAATAGTGCATCTGCTTTGAGCTCTGAACTTTTCTTTGTTGCAGATGTACTCAGCACAAATATTGCTGTTCGTCGCGCACTTACCGATCCATCTCGAGATGGCAAGGCAAAGGCAGCATTGATCTCTGATTTATTAGGAAAAAAGATTGGCGCACTTGCACTTGGTTTAGTTACCGAGCTTTCAAGCCTTCGCTGGTCATCACCAAAGGATCTTGTACTGGTCGTAGAACAGCTCGCAATTGAGGCAGAAGCATCAGCTGCCAATATTGCAGGCGAACTTGATCGTGTAGAAGATGAATTTTTCACAGCTGCAACTGCTTTTGCTAGTTCATCAGAGCTACGCAAGGCGCTGACATCAGATGCTACGAATGCAAAGGCGACTTTGGTTGCCGACATTCTCAAGGGCGCATCTGGTTCGACTGTAAAGCTGGTTTCACAGATGGTTAATGCTTGGAGAGGCCGCAGCATTGAGTCAGCATTTGCTGATTACCAATGGGCACTTGCAGCACGCCGTAATCGCGTGATCGCTCTTGTTCGAGTCGCTGCACCAATTACTCCAGCACAACTTGACCGTCTAACTACTTCACTAACAAGCAAGGTTGGACAACCTGTTCGAATTAACATTGAAATCGATCCTTCAGTAATTGGTGGAGTTTCAGTGAAGTTCGCAGATGAAATCGTTGATGGATCAGTTTCAAATCGTTTGGCGGGGGCCGCACGCGCTCTTGCCGGAAGCAAATAAAGGGAGAAACACATGGCAGACCTAAAGATCAATCCTGAAGAGATTCAGGGTGCCTTAGCGAATTTCGTTAAGTCATACGATCCAGGCGTTGCAGCTCGCGACGAAGTCGGAACCGTAAGCCAAGCAGGCGACGGAATCGCACGTGTTCAAGGGCTGCCATCAACAATGGCAAACGAGTTGTTGCAGTTTGAAAACGGCACACTCGGCCTTGCACTCAACCTAGACGTCCGTGAAATCGGTACCGTTATTTTGGGTAGCACAACAGGAATTGAAGAAGGAACATCAGTTCGACGTACAGGTGAAATTCTTTCTGTACCAGTCGGCGATGGTTTCCTAGGTCGCGTTGTTGACGCACTTGGAAATCCAATTGATGGCAAGGGTGAAATCAAAGCTGAAGCACGTCGTGCACTAGAACTCCAGGCTCCCTCTGTAGTTCAGCGCCAACCTGTTAAGGAACCTCTTGCAACTGGTATCAAGGCGATCGATTCGATGACAGCGATTGGTCGCGGACAGCGCCAGCTAATCATTGGTGACCGTCAGACTGGCAAGACTGCTGTTGCAGTAGACACAATTATTAACCAGAAGGAAAACTGGAAATCTGGCGATAAGAAGAAGCAAGTTAAGTGTATTTATGTTGCTATTGGCCAGAAGGGTTCAACGATTGCTGCAGTAAAGGGCGCACTCGAAGAAGCTGGCGCAATGGAGTACACAACAATCGTTGCTTCACCTGCATCAGATCCAGCAGGTTTCAAGTACCTATCTCCTTACACAGGTTCTGCAATTGGTCAGCACTGGATGTACAAGGGCGAGCACGTACTTATCGTGTTTGATGATTTATCAAAGCAAGCTGAGGCTTACCGTTCAGTCTCACTTCTACTTCGTCGTCCACCAGGCCGCGAAGCGTACCCAGGAGATGTTTTCTACTTGCACTCACGTTTGCTAGAGCGTTGCGCAAAGCTTTCTGATGAATTAGGTGGCGGTTCAATGACCGGTTTGCCAATCATCGAAACAAAGGGAAATGACGTTTCTGCGTTCATCCCTACAAACGTTATTTCGATTACTGATGGTCAGTGCTTCTTCGAAACAGATTTGTTTAACGCCGGTGTTCGCCCAGCGATCAACGTAGGTGTTTCTGTTTCTCGTGTTGGTAGCTCTGCTCAGACAAAGGCGATGAAGAAGATTGCTGGACGTCTGCGTCTTGACCTTGCTCAGTATCGCGAACTAGAAGCATTCGCTGCTTTCGGTTCAGATCTTGATGCTGCATCAAAGGCTCAGCTTGAGCGCGGTGCACGCATGGTTGAACTTCTTAAGCAGGGTCAGTACTCACCATATTCATTGGAACGTCAGATCGTTTCAATCTGGGCAGGTACTACAGGAAAGCTTGATGATGTTGCAGTTGCAGATATCCGACGCTTTGAAGCAGAGCTTCTCGACTTCATTGGTCGTGAACGCAAGGAGATCAACACTGTTATCTCTGAGACTAAGCAGCTAGATGATGACACCATCGCAAAGATGGAAGAGGCAGTTTCTGCATTTAAGAAGCAGTTCAAATCATCTGCAACGCAAGCACTTAATGAAGCTCCAGCCGAAGCCCTAGATGGCGAAAGCGCAGAGCAAATTACTAAGTTTGTGCCACCGGCGGTGAAGAAGTAACTCATGGGTGCCCAACTCCGCATTTATCGCAGACGCATGCGATCTGTTAAAGCGACCAAAAAGATCACGAAAGCTATGGAGTTAATCTCTGCTTCGCGTATCGTTAAGGCGCAACAACGGGTTGCAGCGTCTACTCCTTATGCAAATGAGTTGACCCGAGCAGTTTCTGCAGTTGCTTCATACTCTTCAACGGTTCACCCATTAACCACAGCGGATGAGAATCCAAAGCGCGCTGCGATTTTGATTATCTCTGCTGACCGCGGAATGGCTGGTGCTTACTCAAATAATGCAATCAAGGAAGGTGAGCAGTTAGCTGCACTCCTTCGTGAGCGCGGACTTGAGGTTAAGCCTTACCTAGTGGGTCGCAAAGCTGTTGGTTACTACAAGTTCCGTGAGCGCTTCATCGCAGGCCAGTGGACAGGTTTTTCAGATAATCCAACATATGAAAATGCAAAAGAAGTTGCAGATTCATTAATCAAAGCTTTTGTTGCTGATTCTTCAGTTGATACAGAAGGTGTGGATGAGATCCACATTGTGTTTACTGAGTTTAAGTCAATGCTTATCCAAAATGCTATGGCAAAGCGTCTGCTTCCTCTAGAAGTTGTAGAAAGCGATGCACCAGTTCCAACTGGATTGCTACCTATGTATGAATTCGAACCTAATGCAGGTGTAGTGCTTGATGCATTACTACCTCGTTACATTGAGGCTCGAATCTTTAACGCGATGTTGCAATCTGCAGCTTCAGAGCATGCAGCTCGTCGTCGCGCAATGAAGTCAGCAACTGACAATGCTGATGATCTAATCAAGTCGTTAACACGACTTGCGAACGCGGCTCGTCAGGCCGAAATTACTCAAGAGATCAGTGAAATTGTTGGCGGCGCAGACGCGTTGGCCTCAGCTAGTGCAGGGAGTGAATGATGTCGAACTCAAAAAATGGCCGCGTAGCTCGCGTTATCGGACCGGTGGTGGATATTGAATTCCCAGCCGATTCAATGCCCGCGATCTTTAATGCGCTACATGTAGAGACAACCATGTCGGGTACTACTCGTACCTTGACGCTAGAGGTTGCTCAACACATTGGCGATAACCTCGTGCGCGCGATCTCAATGCAGCCAACTGACGGAATGGTCCGTGGCGCAGAAGTTTCCGATACAGGATCGGCTATCTCGGTTCCTGTTGGTGATGTAACAAAGGGCCATGTGTTCAACACACTTGGCGAATCACTAGATGTTCCAACCTCTTCACTCGACATCAAAGAGCGTTGGCCTATCCACCGTGATGCACCAGCATTTGATCAGTTGGAATCGAAGACTGAGATGTTTGAAACCGGTATCAAGGTTATCGACCTACTCACACCCTATGTAAAGGGCGGAAAAATCGGCCTATTCGGTGGTGCAGGTGTAGGAAAGACAGTTTTGATTCAGGAAATGATTTACCGTGTAGCTGAAAACTTCGGTGGTGTATCTGTATTCGCCGGTGTTGGTGAGCGTACTCGTGAAGGTAACGACTTGTTCCTTGAAATGACAGAAACCGGCGTTATCAATAAGACAGCCTTAGTGTTTGGTCAGATGGATGAACCACCTGGAACGCGTCTACGTGTTGCTCTTTCAGCACTAACAATGGCTGAGTACTTCCGCGATGTTCAAAAGCAGGACGTACTTCTGTTCATCGACAACATTTTCCGTTTCACACAAGCAGGTTCTGAGGTTTCAACACTTCTAGGCCGTATGCCATCTGCTGTGGGATACCAGCCAACACTGGCCGATGAAATGGGTCAGCTACAAGAGCGCATCACATCAACTCGTGGTCACTCAATTACATCTATGCAGGCAATTTACGTTCCTGCTGACGATATTACCGACCCAGCACCACACACTACTTTCGCTCACTTAGATGCAACAACAGTGTTGTCTCGTCCGATTTCAGAGCTTGGTATTTACCCAGCTGTGGATCCACTTGACTCAACTTCACGCATCTTGGATCCACGCTACATCGGAGAGCACCACTTCCGTGTTGCTAACCGCATCAAGCAGATCTTGCAGCGTTACAAGGATCTACAAGACATTATTGCAATTCTTGGTATCGATGAATTGTCAGAAGATGACCGCGTACTCGTAGGCCGCGCGCGTCGCATCCAGCGTTTCCTTTCACAGAACACATTCGTAGCGAAGGTGTTTACAGGACTCGATGGATCATTCGTTCCGCTATCAGAGACAATCGAAGCATTCGAAGCACTTGCAGACGGAAAGTACGATCACATTCCAGAGCAGGCATTCTTCATGTGCGGTGGTCTTGCAGATGTTGAGCGCAACGCAGCCGAACTAGCAGCAAGCTTGGCAAAGTAAAAACATGACACTTAAAGTCGAACTCGTATCTCCAACAGAGCGCGTATGGTCAGGAGAAGCTGCATCAGTTTCTGCTCGCACCGTCGAAGGTGACATCGGTGTTCTTACCGACCACGCACCACTCTTTGGAGTACTTGTCGACGGTCAGGTGAGCATTAAGGGAACCGATGGAACCATCAATGAGTTTGGTGTTAGTGGTGGTTTCCTATCTGTTGCAAACAACCGAGTATCAATTCTGACTGAATCGGTTAAGTAAAAACTATTCTCTAGTTACGTTAGCTCCAAGGCTTTGTAATTGTTCAGCAAAGTTTGGATAGCCACGATCAACGTGAAAAGCCTGATCAACAGTTGTTTCACCTTCTGCAACCAGCGCCGCCAGAATTAATCCAGCACCTGCGCGAATATCGTGTGCTTCAACAGGTGCGCCAGAGAGTTCTTCTACGCCGGTAATCGATGCATGATGGCCATCCACGCTTACTTGTGCACCTAATCGGCTCAATTCATTAACAAACATAAAGCGGGACTCAAAGACATTTTCCGTAACTAATGAGTGCCCATCGGCAACTGAGTTCAAAGCAATGACCATTGGAAGAAGATCTGTGGGAAAACCCGGGTAGGGAAGTGTTGCCACATCGATTGCTTGTGGGCGCACATCCATCTTTACTCGGATGCCATCAGCAGTTGATGTAATGATCGCTCCAGCAGATGCTAACTTTTCAAGTGGTAGTTCAAGGTGTTCTGGACGGGCGCCATGGATTGTGATGTCACCACGTGTCATTGCAGCAGCAAATGCCCATGTGCCGGTGATGATGCGATCGGTAATGGTTGTGTGATCAGTCGGATGCATGACATCAACGCCTGTAATTGTTATCAGCGATGATCCAAGACCTTCAATCTTTGCACCCATTGATATAAGAAATTCACCAAGGTCAACGATGTCTGGCTCACGAGCAGCATTATCAATAGTTGTTACTCCCTTGGCCAACACCGCAGCTGTCATGATGTTTTCAGTTGCACCAACACTTGGGAAATCTAATTCAACCGGTGCTCCTGTTAATCCGTTGGGGGCTTGGGCAATGACATAACCATGTTCGATGTGGGCTTTTGCACCAAGTGCTTCAAGACCTTTGATATGAAAATCTAAACCGCGAGAACCAATTGCATCTCCGCCCGGCAAGGCAACATCTGCTTGACCAACGCGGGCAACTAGTGGCCCCAGAACATTGATTGATGCTCGCATTTTTCGCACCAAGTCATAATCTGCACGGTGGGCAGGTTCTCGCGGGACTGTAATTGTGACGGTGTCTGTGCCACGAATGACTGTGCAACCAAGTCGGGTTAAAAGATCGGCCATGATGTCAACGTCAGCAATATCTGGGACATTGCGGATTGTTGTTGTGCCAGCAGCCAGCAAAGAGGCCGCCATCAGCTTTAAAACAGAGTTCTTGGCACCTGTTACAGCGACTTCTCCGCGCAGGGAGGTTCCGCCAACTATGCGGAAGCGATCGTGGGATGCCATAGCCGCAGTCTACTTATAGGCTAGGCACATGGTTAATTTAACGCGTATTTACACAAAGACTGGCGATGACGGAACTACATCTCTTGGGGACATGAGTCGCACCTCAAAGAATGACCCTCGCCTTGAAGCCTATGCCACAGTTGATGAAGCTAATTCAGCTATTGGTGTTGTGCTTTCAACAGATCAATTAACCGATGCGGTTCGTGCATTATTGGTGCGCATCCAAAATGACATGTTTGATGTTGGAGCAGACCTTTGCACGCCAGTTGTTGATGCACCAGCATTTGAACCACTTCGTGTTCTGGAGTCCCAGATAACATATCTTGAGGAACAAATCGATCTTTACAACGCTGATCTTGAATCATTGCGTTCTTTTGTTTTGCCATCTGGAACACCAGCTGCTGCACACCTGCATGTAGCCCGCACAGTAGTTCGCCGCGCTGAGCGATGCACATGGGCTGCTATTCACGCCTTTGGCGGCGGAGTAAATCCTTTGACTGCCAAGTACTTGAATCGTTGTTCAGATCTTCTCTTCGTTCTTGCACGCTATGCCAACAAAGAAATTGGCGATCAGTTGTGGGTTCCAGGAGCCAATCGCTAAGGAGCAACTGTGTAAGTCGTAGATGGCACCGTTTCTTCAGGAACATCTTTACGGCACACGGCTTTAATGTTTGAAACGGTATGACCTAGTTCGATTGGCTCACCGCTTACAATCAAGATCGTTGTGTATTTCTTTGACCAAGTTCTACCAAAAGTTGTTCGAACCGTGCCAAAGAGTTTGATTGTCTTATCCTCAGGAGAAGTCACACCTTTTACACTGGCCGTTACAACCCACCAGGTACAGCCAGTTTCGGAAGCAACCTGAACCGCCCCGCACGAGTATTTCTCACACACTGGAATACCATCAACAGTTTGTGCCAATGACTTTGTTAGCACCTTGTCGTTAGAAGCTAAGCCCACTAACTCTTTTGCAGTTGGAATCTTTGCAAAAGTATTGCCATCTTTGCTCTTGATAAAACCCTTTGGTGGCCACACCGGAGATGGCGAAGGCGTAATTTTTGCCTTGGCTTTAGCCAAGGAGGTAGTAGGTGCAGCACCTGCAACTGGCACACATACCAAGAGAGCCAGAAATACTGCAATAACCTTCTTAATCACGACCCCACTTAAACTTTCTCACGCTAAAGAAGATTCCTATTGCCAACCACACCAGAAGGACTACGACAGTTCTGCCTGTTTCCCAACTCTTCGCAACCTCTTGGCTTGCAAAAGAATCAGGCAAAAACACTGAACGCATACCTTGAGTTAACCACTTCAGTGGGAATATCGCTGCAACTTGTTGCATCCAAGGCGGCAACTGCGTAAAGACAAAGAAAACACCACTGAAGAACTGCAAGATGATAACAATGGGGGAGACAACAGCAGATGCACCACGGCCACTTTTAGGAACGATGGAAAATGCGATTCCAAGTGCCGTTGAACATGCACTTCCTAACAACACTAACCAGGTAAAAGTAATCCACTTATTGATATCGGTTGGTAGTGCAACTCCGAAGAACAAAATACCAAATCCCAAAAGTAAGAGAATTTGAATAACCATACTTACAAATATCAGAATGGCCTTACCAATGAAGTAGCTAGATACCGGCATTGGTGTGCCACGCAAGCGCTTGAGCGCACCAAAGTCACGCTCTAAAGGAATTGTGATGGCAAGAGCTTGAAAACCGGTATTTACCAAGCCCGATGCAATCATTCCGGCCAAAAAGTACTGTGAAAATGTTACGCCGGGAGCAATAGTGTCTTTGAATACGGATCCAAAGATGGCAAGCAAAATAACAGGGAAAAGTAATGTGAATACAACAGATTCACGCTGGCGAGCAAACTGTCGGATCTCTAAGTTGCCGCGTCGAATACCTAATGAAAGGGCGCTAGGAATCTTTTTCATGCGTGCCCCCAATCATTTCAAGATAGATATCTTCAAGAGATGGGCGTGAAACAACTAACTCGGGCACTTCGCCACCAAAGTGTGATGACAACTTTGTTACCAACTCTGTTGGGTTATCAGATTGTTCAGACTTAATTTCATCACCCTCTCGCCATGTAACTGTGGCTTGGGAGGTGGCGCGCCCACCTAAGTCGGCAGGGGTTGAAACTTCAATGATGACGCCATTGTTAATTACCGCCACACGATCAGCCAAAGCTTCAGCCTCATCTAAATAATGGGTAGTAAGCACAATTGTGGTTCCATGTGAGCGCAGCGACTGGATTAAACCCCAGAAAGATCTACGCGCTTCAGGATCAAAACCAGTGGTTGGTTCATCCAAGAAGAGCAGTTCAGGGTTTCCAATAATTCCAAGTGCCACATCAAGTCTGCGGCGCTGACCACCTGAAAGATTGCGAATGAGGGCCTTTTCTTTTTCTACTAAGCCAACGGAATGAATTACCTCATCAACATTTCTCGGGTTTGAGTAGTACCCACTGAAGTGATCAATTGTTTCTAAAACCGTTAGATCACCAGCATCAGCAGAGCTTTGCAAGACAATTCCAATGCGATCTCGCCAGAGACGAGATTCATGCCCACGAGTTTGGGGATCAAATCCCAGAACTGAAACAGTGCCGGCATCTCTAGTTCTAAAGCCTTCTAGGATTTCTACAGTGGTTGTTTTTCCTGCGCCATTTGGACCGAGCAGAGAAAAGATCTCCCCTTGTGCGATTTCAAGATCTAATCCGCGCACGGCGTGAACATCGCCATAGCTTTTCTTAAGGCCTTTTACTTCGATGAGGCTCATGTGGTCACTTTACTATGCGAAAATACTCCTGTGAGCCCGCGGAGAAACTACCCCAAGAAGCGGGTTAAGCCTGAAGAACCTCGGGAAATCAATATTGCTTCAACTGGCGAAAGCAGAGAAGAACATAGTGACGGCACTTATATTGTGCGACGCCTAACAGGCTCTGGTTCTACAAAGCCATATCGCTGCCCTGGGTGTGATCAATTAATTCCTCTTGCAACTCCACATGTTGTTGCTTGGCTTGAATACGATGAAGATGGTCGCCGTCATTGGCACACCGCCTGCTGGGCAAAGAAAGATAAAAGACGTCCTAACACTGAACGTACTCGTAACGCTCCTCGTTTTTAGCCGAGGCGGCCCTTTAACAACTTTGTTGCCTTCACGACAAGCTTGTCATCTTTAGGGCGACGCTTAAAACTTAAGAACTTAAGTGGGATGTTAAATCGAGTGCGCACAACGGTGCGTGGGTATGTGTACTCAAGTAATCCTTCAGGGCCATGTACTCGGCCATAACCGCTGTCTTTGACTCCACCAAAGGGAACAGATGGGACTGCTGCAAATGAGAATGTTGAATTAATTGCAACCATTCCACAGTGCAACTGCGAAGCAATCTTCTTTCCCTGACGCTTGGACCAAATATTGGCTCCTAAACCATAACTAGATGCATTAGAAAGAAGGATTGCTTCTTGCATATTTTTAACACGATTAATAATGATTATCGGCCCAAAGGTTTCTTCCCGAACTGCAGCGGATGTTTCAGGGACATCCACCAAAATAACTGGTTGCACAAAGGGAGCTTGGACTGACTTTAAAGAACCGTAAGCAAATTTTCCGCCATCTTTAATCGCTGCTTTGATGTGAGAGGAGATAACCAAAATCTGTGAAGGCATTGTTGCCGGGCCATAGTTTCCCTCCCCTGGAGCACCGGCATGGATGCTGTCAGCAAGTGCAACTGCTTTTGCAATAAATGCATCGGCAACCTTCTCATCAACATAAACGCGCTCTGCACCAATACATGACTGGCCAGCATTGGCCATGGCAGACCACATCGTGGCATCAACCGCACGATCTAAATTGGCATCTGCAGCAACTATTACTGGGTCTTTTCCACCACACTCGGCAACTATTGGCGTTAAATTAGTTGCACATGCTGCAGCGACCAACTTTGCTGTTCTAGTTGAGCCCGTGAATGACAGCTTGTCTACTCCACTAAGACATAACGCATTACCTGTCTCTGCTGCCCCAGTGATAGTTGTGAAGATATCTGCAAAGGGTGCGACTGTATTAAAACTTTCTTCCAGCCATACTCCAACACCAGGTGCGAACTCACTTGGCTTAAACACAACGGTATTTCCCGCAGCAAGTGCATATGCGATAGATCCAACAGGGGTAAAGATTGGATAATTCCAAGGGCCAATAACTCCAACAACACCAAGAGGTGAACGCTCAACAGTTGCAGACATATTTGCCATCAAAGCACCTGGTGCGCGATAAGAAGTTCGCATGATGTCTTCAGCATGTCTGGCGACCCAGCCGATGTGGCTTACCGCCATGGATGCTTCAAGTTTTGCATCACTAACTGGTTTGCCGGTCTCAAGTGAAATGAGTGCAGCAATTTGATCAACGTTATTAATTATGTAACTACTCCAGGCCAACAAAACTTTCTTGCGTCCTGAAAAACCTAATTTGGCCCATGCAGTACTGGCATGTCGCGCATGACCCACAATTTCACCAACTGATTTAGCTGAATGAATTGGGTATGTTCCAATAGGCTCACCAGTAACTGGGTTGTAAGAGTTAAATGCTTTAGTTGATCTAGAAGTAGTGGCCATGTGAATAAGCCTAGTCGGCTATAGATAGGATTTGAAGCATGAGCCAGCCAGTTAGATCGAGCAGTGTCTTTGAATCTGTTCGCACACCTTTTCATGTGATTACTGCTGATGGTATTGATTTAATAGGTGAGGTTGCAGCGCCAGTTGGCCCTTCAATTGGTGCGATTCTTTGCTTGCATCCACTGCCAACGGCTGGCGGAATGATGGATAGCCACATCTATAAAAAAGCAGCTAACCGTTTACCTGCCATGGCAGGCATCACTGTCGTTCGCTTTAATACTCGCGGAACAACGAGTGAAGCAGGCAGTAGCACCGGAGTATTTGATAATGGAGTTGCCGAACGTTTTGATGTTGAAGCAATGCTTTCGTACTGCTTTCATACTTTGAATCTAAACAATCTTTGGGTAACTGGTTGGTCCTTTGGAACTGACTTAGCACTGCAACATGCAAAAGATCCACGACACAAGGGATTAATCCTTTTGAGTCCACCCTTGCGCACGACAACTGAAGACCAACTTAAGTATTGGAATACAGATCCACGCCCAATAACCGCCCTAGTGCCAGAGCTAGATGATTACCTGAAGCCTGATGCTGCTCGCCAACGATTTGCAGTTATACCGACTATGAAGATTGTTGCTGTCGACGGTGCCAAGCATTTGTGGCTCGGAGAGCCTTCAGTTCATCGAGTCTTATCTGAAATAAGCAGCATCGTCACCGGCAACTCAGCACCGCTTCCAACTGAGTTTTAACTGTTATTTGCGCGAGGAATAACCACTTCATCAAGAATTAAAATGATGGATGCCGCTACTGGTACGGCTAATAATCCACCCACCAATCCCAACAATGATGAACCAATAAGTGCAGCAACAATTGTTACCGCTCCAGGGACATTCAAAGATCGCTTCATGATTCTTGGGGTAACCACGTAGTTTTCAATTTGTACATAAACAATATATGCGACAAAAGCGATTGCACCGATTACTACTGATTGGGTAAGTGCAATCAATGTAACTATTGTGGCTCCGATGAAGTGGCCAATGAGCGGAATAAGTGCGGCTACTAATACGATCATGCCGATGGCAAATGGCGAAGGCATACCTAAAACTGTCGCCAAAATAACGACAAATACAGCAGCCATAGCGGCAATCAAGATCTGGCTTCCAACGAAAGCACCAACTCTTGCGATTACAGCATTAGCTAAAACTCCAACTCGATCACGGCGGCTTGCAGGAACCAATGAAAGACCAAGATCAATTGCCTGAGGCAAGGATGTGATGAAGTACAGAGTAAGAACCAAAATGGTCAGCCCTGTAAAGAAGCCAGACAATACCGATTTACCAACTCCGATGACTCCACCAAATGTACTGATGAGCAAAGTTCCATCAGAGGTGACTTCTTTCAGTTTTTGTTGCAAGGTGTCGATTAGCCCGAATTGAGTATTGAGCTGATTGATAGTCTCATTCTTCATCAGATCCTGTAACAGTTGTGGTGCACTCTCAATCAGATTTGTACCTTGGCTAATTACAGGTGGAACGACAACTAGGGCAAAAAAGATCACAAACAGAATTACGGAAGAGAAAATTACTATCACTGCCGTGCTTCGAGACATATTGCGTTTGCGTAAAGCCTCAACAGCAGGGTTTAGGCCAGTTGCTAGGAACAGAGCAATCAAAATCAAAACAAAGATCTGACTGGCACTAGCTAAAGCTCGCATCAAGACAATTGCGGTTAGAGCACCGAGCGTTGCAATAAATCCAAAGTAAAAAGGATGGGATTGATTGATTGGTTTGCCCAAAATCCCATAATCCACTGGTGCCTTTGTTGGCTTGGTGGCACGAGCGGTTGCTTTCTTGATTCTCTGTGTAATTGCCATAGCGTTATTCTAAAGTGAATAGATCACTAAGAATGAACCGTGGTGTTCATGTTCTGGAAACAATTATGGGGGAGAATACCGACCATGGCACTGCGCATTACGGGTATAGGCGAGGAGATCGCCTCTGTCACCGGCCTGCCATGGCACCTACCCCTGGAAGAGTGGCCAGAAGATCCGGTACTTGCAGAAAAGCGTGGAATTTCGCGTCACGTTGTGCGCCTTGTGCGAGCAAGTAGTGACCCAGATGCCGTTGTTTATGCAGTGAAGGAAACTGTTTCCGAGTTTGCTAACCGCGAGTACGTTATTTTGCGCCAGCTCTCTCAGCTAGGAGCACCTTGTGTGGAACAAGTTGCCGTTGTAGAGGGCCGCACAGATGCACAGGGCGAAGAACTTCCTTGCGCAATTGTTACCCGCTTCTTACCGTACTCGTTGCCATATCGAGTTTTGTTATCTGGTGCGGTAACTGCAAATGAAATTACAACAATGGCAACTGCCCTTGCATTTCTTTTGGTTCGCTTGCATCTTTTGGGATTCTGGTGGGGCGATTGCTCCTTGTCAAACACTTTATTTCGCCGAGATGCCGAAGGTTTTGCCGCATATTTAGTAGATGCAGAAACAGGTGAATTTCAAAAGAGTTTAAGCGATGGACAAAGAGAACATGATCTAGAAATTGTTCACTTTAACGTTGCTGCCGAATTAGAAGATCTAGCCTTATCTGGAGTTTTGTATCCTGGAATGGATCCCGTGCGAGCAGCTGAAGCTGTGATTCGTCGCTATCGCAGATTATGGTCAGCGCTTAAAGAGCCTCAGTTGTTAGATCCAAAGGATCGTCACGCTGTAGAAAGTGCAATGCGCCAACTCCATGATCTTGGATTTGCTGTTGAAGAGGTTTCAGTAACAATTGATGGCCATACAAAAATGCTTTCATTTCAACCCAAGTTAGTTGCAGCTGGATATCACACACAGCGTTTGCGCGAGTTAATGGGGCTAGAAACAGAAGAACTACAGGCAAAGAGATTGCTGGCATCATTTGATCGATATCGTGCACGTGAAAATACTGACGGAATGTCTATCCATATGATGGCAAAGCAGTGGCTTAGCGAAGTCTTCGAAAAAGTGCTATCTCGAGTTCCTGATGACATGCGTGGACGTGTAGAGCGTGCACAGATGTTCCATGAAATCCTTGAAAATCGCTGGTTTTTGAGTGAAAAAGCAGGCCATGACGTGGGACTTGAATTCGCAACAGATAACTATTGCGCCGAGATTTTGCCATCGCGTCGTGACTCTGGCGTCGACATAGTTCTTGGGTAGATAGAATGGCATCATGAGTTTGCCACCGAATTTTGGGCAAGCCTTTGATTTAAGTTCTCTTACTAAACCAAAGGTAGATCCATCAGTACCGATGCCGGGTATAGAAGTAACGGTCGAGAATTTAAGCAATGAAATCCTGCCGCTTTCTTTAGTACGTCCCGTTATTGTCCTGATGTGGACATCCCGAAGTCCTGAATCTGTGGAGATGGTTAAAACTTTTGGAAAGCTAGAAACTGATTACAAAGCCGCTTTTTCCCTTGCACGAGTAGATATCGATGCAAACCCAGAAGTTGCCCAAGCATTTCAAACAAAATCAGTGCCTTATGCCGTGGCAATTATTGCTGAACAAATGGTTCCCTTATTTGAACAGGCTTATCCTGAAGCCCAAGTGAAATTGGTTATTGATAAGGTTTTAGCTCTTTCATCAGAGCAAGGTGTCGGTGAAGCACCAGTTGAACAAGTAGAACCTGAAGAGACTGATGCGATAAACGCACTTGAATCTGGTGACTATATTGCAGCTGAAGCTGCATATAAGAAATGGTTAGCAAGAAAGCCCAATGAAAACTTCGCAAAACTGGGTCTGGCACAAACGCAGTTGCTGATACGCACTGAAGGTTTAGATCTCAACACTGTTATCGCTCAATCTACCGCTGCGCCAACAGATATTGATCTTCAATTAATGGCTGCAGATGTTGAGATAGTTAATGGGGGAGTCGAAGCTGCTTTCACACGATTGCTTCATGCGGTGAAGGCAACAACTGGTGATGATCGTACAAAAATCAAGAATCACCTACTAGGACTCTTTGCCTTGGTAGATCCATCTGATCCGCGTTTAGCCGCTGCTCGAAAAGAGTTAGCGAGTGCCTTATTTTGAGCCAGAATATCGATGTTAAGCATGAACTAAACCTGATCAAAGCGCTGTTCTTTTTATTCGGCCTTTTAATAATGTCGTGGGTTCCTAGATTCCCCGAAGTAAAAGCCAATTTGCAAATGACTAATGGTGAATTTGGCTCGATTGTCAGCATGGGTGCAGTAGGAAACGTTGTTGCACTTCTTACAGTCGGACACCTTGTGCACAAATATGGAGCGCGTTGGATTTTGCACATCGGAGCGCTCCTGCTAGCTGTCAGCCTTGTATTCTTAACGCACAGCACATCAAGCATTGTTTTCTTAATCTCAATTATTGTTCAAGGTGGTGCTATTTCTGCCTTTCATATTGCAATCAACTCACAAGGATTTTTTTTCCAAGATCGAACCAAGCGCCAGATTATTACCCTCTTAAGTGGTTTCTGGAGTAGCGGTGCATTGATTTCATCAATAATTGCAGGGCTATTAGTTGATCGAGTTGCATTGGATACCTACACAAACTATCTATCGGGAATGTGCTTTGCACTGATGACTCTGATCATATTCAGGATTTCTCCGAATTTGGTCAAAGCCGATGTAAATCCTGATTCACAACACAGGGCTCGAGATATGTTTAGGGGTTTTGAAGTTGATATCCCAGTGTCAGCTGCGCTGCTCTTGGTCATCATGCTTGAGTACGCAGTCAGCGATTGGGCCGCGATATTTGTCAAAGAGGATATGAAGATTCTTGGTGGAATTCACACACTGCCTTACATTCTTTTCACACTCGCAATGATCATCGGTCGATTAAACCTTCATAATCTCTTACCCCGCTACAGTATTGATTTCTTGATGGTGCGTGCATCTCTACTCTCGGGGTTATCGATGATTGCAGGGATAATTGCGGTGAGTATTGCCGGAACTTCAAATGAGACCCTTGTTATTGTCATTCTTTCAATTAGTTTTACACTTGCAGGTCTGGGTTCATCATTCCTAGGGCCGTCAGTTATGAATGCGGGAAATACACGCTCAAAGTTTCCGTCCAGCGTTGTTATTGGCCAAATCGGAGTTATCAACATTGCACTGGTTTTTGTGATGCGATGGGTTATTGCTTGGACGGCGCAGGCGACATCACTGTCAATTGCACTGTGCATCCCAGCCTTAATGCTGCTGGCAGTTCCTAGATTTTCTAAGATCTTTAAAAAGGTTTAGATCAGCCTGAGCCTTCTGTGTTGCCAGCATCTGCTGCCGTGACATCATCAATGCGATACTTCTCCATTGCCGCTGTAACAGTGCTTTGCTTGATCTCACCTTGTTTACACAGTTGCTGCAAGACGGCAACAGCAATGGACTCTGCATCAACATTGAAGTGACGGCGAAGTGCTCCGCGTGTGTCTGATAAGCCAAAACCATCTGTGCCAAGTGAGTAGAAAGGCTGCTCGACCCATGGAGAGATTTGATCTTGCACAGCTCTCATGTAATCACTAACAGCAATCACCGGACCACTTGCACCATCTAACTTCTTAGTGATGTAGGCGGTGCGCTTGTCATTTGGATTAAGCAGGTTGTGTCGATCTGTTTCTAGTCCATCACGGCGAAGTTCATTCCATGAAGTTACTGACCAGACTGAAGCATTAACGCCCCAATCATTTGCAAGAAGTTGCTGCGCCTTGATAGCCCAGTTAACTCCCACACCTGATGCCAAAATCTGTGCGTTCTTCTTGCGTGATTTTGGTGCTGGTGAGTACAAATAGATTCCCTTCAGCAAGCCATCAACATCTAGGTTTTCAGGCTCTGCAGGGTGGACATATGGCTCGTTGTAAACAGTTAGGTAGTAGTAAATGTTTTCGCTGTTTTCGCCATACATACGACGCAGACCATCTTTAACAATGTGTCCAAGTTCAAATGCAAATGCTGGGTCGTATGCCACAACTGCTGGGTTAGTAGCTGCAAGAAGAAGTGAGTGTCCATCTTCATGTTGCAAACCTTCACCATTTAGTGTGGTGCGACCTGCTGTTGCGCCAACTACAAATCCTCGAACCAACTGATCTGCGGCAGCCCAGAACCCATCTCCTGTGCGCTGGAAACCAAACATTGAATAGAAGATGTAGATAGGAATCATTGGTTCATCATGAGTTGAGTAAGAAGATCCAACTGCGGTAAACGAGGCGACAGAGCCTGCCTCATTAATTCCTTCATGCAGAATCACACCTGAAGTTGATTCCTTATAGGACAACATCAATTCGCGGTCAACAGCTGTGTATTTCTGACCGTGTGGTGAATAAATCTTCATTGATGGGAATAGTGAATCCATACCAAATGTGCGAGCTTCATCAGGAATGATCGGAACAATGCGTGCGCCAAGTCCTGGGTCCTTCACCAGATCCTTGAGCATGCGAACAAAGGCCATCGTGGTTGCTATCTCTTGATGACCTGAACCACGCTTTACTGATTCATAGACAGAATCATCAGGCATAGTCAGTGGACGTGATTGTGTGCGACGGCGTGGAATAGATCCACCTAGTTCAGCGCGACGTTCTGCCACGTACTTAGCCTCTGGAGAATCAGGTGCCGGTAAGTAATAAGGAGGCAAGTACTTATCCAACTTAGAATCAGGAATATCCAGATGCAAAGTGTCGCGGAACTTTTGAATATCTTCCAGCGTCATCTTCTTCATCTGGTGAGTTGAGTTACGACCTTCAAAGTGTGAACCAAGTGTCCAACCCTTAACAGTCTTAGCCAAGATAACTGTTGGGCGACCATTCTTAGCAGTTGCTGCTGTGTAGGCAGCAAATAGCTTCTTATAGTCATGTCCGCCGCGCTTTAGGTTCCAGATTTGATCATCTGACCAATTAGCAACCATTGCAGCAGTACGAGGGTCGCGACCAAAGAAGTTATCGCGAACATACTTTCCAGATTCAGCCTTAAATGTTTGATAATCACCATCAAGGGTTTCATTCATCAACTTAACTAGTGCGCCATCGCGATCCTGTGCCAAAAGTGGATCCCAACCGCGTCCCCAAACAACCTTGATCACATTCCAGCCCGCACCACCAAAGATTGATTCAAGCTCCTGAATGATCTTGCCGTTACCGCGCACAGGGCCATCTAGGCGTTGCAAGTTACAGTTAATTACAAATGTTAAGTTGTCTAGCTTTTCTCGTGTAGCAAGACCGATTGCACCTAATGCATCAACCTCATCAACTTCACCATCACCAAGAAATGCCCAAACATTTTGATCACTTGTGTCTTTGATTCCACGGTTGTGCAAGTAACGGTTGTAACGTGCTTGATAAATTGCATTCAGCGGTCCGATACCCATTGACACAGTAGGGAACTGCCAAAAATCTGGCATTAAACGCGGATGAGGATAAGAAGAAAGTCCACCACCGGGATGTGAAAGCTCTTGGCGGAAACCATCTAACTGGTTTTCAGTTAAGCGTCCTTCAAGAAATGCACGTGCATACATTCCAGGACTTGCATGCCCCTGGAAGAAAATCTGATCTCCGCCACCTGCGTGATCTTGTCCGCGGAAGAAGTGGTTGAAACCAACTTCATAGAGGGCGGCAGATGATGCGTAGGTAGAGATGTGGCCGCCGACTCCAACACCTGGGCGCTGTGCGCGGTGAACCAACATGGCAGCGTTCCAACGGTTAATGCGGCGAATCTTGCGTTCTAATTCTTCATCACCTGGAAATGGTGCTTCATGTTCTGGCGCAATGGTGTTGATGTAGTCCGTAGCACGCAGCGCAGAGATTCCAACATTCTTCTCACGTGCATGTTGTAACAAGTTGAGCATTAAGTAGCGAGCACGCACTGGACCAGCAGCTTTGAGAGCTGCATCAAAAGAGGCTCTCCATTCGGCTGACTCAGAAGGGTCGGTATCGACTAACTGTTCAATATTGAGATCTGGCGCCTCGAAGTTTTCGCTCATGTGCCTATTCTTGTCGGTACTGCCCCGTAAGGCGAAATTGAAAAGGTGTGAAATTGAGCCAATTTCCCCTTGCGCTCAAGCCCAGCATTGTGTGGACTTAGCCTGTGCCTACACGGATGGGATTTGCCAAGGGCGACCTGGTTTTAGAGGTCGGCCTTGATAGCGATTGCGATTCCACAGTACGAGACCAGATCATGGCCATTACCGGCACCACTTTTCTTGAAGATGCTGCATCTGAAGTCGTAGATGCCGTCATTCTGTGGTGGCGAGATGGCGATGGTGATCTGGTCGATGAATTAATGGATGCACTTACATATTTATCTGAAACCGGACCAATCTGGGTGCTAACACCCAAGGCAGGTCGCGAACTACATGTGGAACCAAGTGACATTCAAGATGCCGCACCGATCGCGGGGTTAAGTCAAACATCAACAATTGCGCTCGCAGGGGATTGGTCAGCAACTCGCTTGGTGGCACGTAAAGCGGGCAAGAGGTAAGTTTTGCCCATGACAACAATTGGACAAGCAGCACCAGATTTCACGATTCCAAATCAGCATGGAGAGGCAGTATCGCTTTCATCTTTTAAGGGAAGCAAAAATGTATTGCTGATGTTTTACCCATTCTCATTTACTGGAACATGCACAGGCGAGCTCTGTGCACTACGTGATGATCTTTCATCATTTCAAAATGATGATGTGCAAGTTTTAGCAATCTCATGTGACTCTCCTTATGTTCAACGAGTCTTTGCTGAAAAAGAGGGATATGAATTTCCAGTACTGTCAGATTTCTGGCCACATGGCGCGACCGCAAAGACATACGGTGTTTTTGAAGAATCAAAGGGTTGCGCACTTCGCGGTAGCTTCTTGATTGATAAAGAAGGCATCCTGCGCTGGGAAGTAAAGAATGGTTGGGCTGCGCGTGAAAACTCAGATTACAAGGCGGCAATCGCTGCTCTGTAAGCGGGGGATTTAGCGTTTTTACAATGGTGAAGTAAGATTCACCAGAAAGCAGTACAAAGGGTGCTTAGCTCAGTGGTAGAGCGTCTCGTTTACACCGAGAATGTCGGGGGTTCGAAACCCTCAGCGCCCACCAGTACAAAGGGAGAAATGAATAAATGAAAGCATCTCCTAGCGACCAACGTTCGATTTTAGATATTCAACGCCTGGATCAGCAGGCAACATCACTTCGCCATAAAGCTGCAATCCTTCCAGAGCTGGCAGAGCTATCCAGCACAACGGTTAAGGCGAACAATGCTCGCGATTTACGCATTGCAGCAGAAACAGAACTGAGCGATGTTAAGCGTGAGCTACTGCGCGCCGAAGGTGATGTAGAGCAGATCGTTATGCGCATTACCCGTGATGAAGCACGTCTTATCGGTGGTAGCGCTTCACCTAAAGAGTTAGAACAACTTCAGCACGAGGTTGGCACACTGGGTGCTAGGCGCTCCGAACTTGAAGAGGTTGAGCTTGAAATCATGATGCGTGTGGATGCGATCAATGAGCGCATCACAACATTAAAGGCTGAAGAAGCAGAACATGCTGCTGTTATCGCAGACCTTGAGATCCGTAAAGAAAATGCAATGGCCATCATCAACAATGATTTAGATGCAATTGTGAAAGATCGTAGCGAGACCTTGCAGAGTATTGATAAAGCTTTAGTTGATCTCTATGAAAAAATTCGCGAGACAACGGGTGGAGCCGGTGCTGCAGCACTTGCTGGGGGAGCATGTGGTGGTTGTAATCTTTCAATTAATGCTGTTGAATTAAAGAGAGTTGCAGAATTGGCTCAAGATGAAGTTGTGCGCTGTGAAGAGTGCCGGTGCATTTTGGTGCGTGGAGTTTAAATGGCACGTCACTTTCACCTAACTGCAGATGGTGGGTCCCGTGGAAATCCAGGACCTGCTGGCTATGGATCTGTCATTACTGAAAACGGTAAAATCGTTGCTGAGCTTTATGATTTCATAGGGGTTGCTACCAACAATGTCGCTGAATACAGCGGCCTTATTGCAGGCCTCACAGCGATCAACGAGATAGATGCAACAGCAACAGTTGATGTGAAGATGGATAGCAAGTTAGTAGTAGAGCAAATGTCTGGCCGTTGGCAGATTAAGCATGCAGATATGCGCGTTCTGGCTCAATCTGCTCGTTCTGCTCACAATCCATCCTTAGTTTCATACTCTTGGATCCCTCGTGATGAAAATTCACACGCAGATCGTTTAGCTAATAAGGCACTTGATCAGCAAGCGAGTGGCGGGGAGGTCGTGCAAGTTCAGCAGAACTACCTAACTGAGCGTTTGTTATCTACTGAAAAAGCAACAACGATTTACTTGATCCGACACGGCGAGACTGTTTTGACACCCTTTAAGAAGTTTTCAGGCGATGGACCCCTTAATCCTGTGTTAACAGATATTGGATTAGCCCAAGCTGAAAAAGTGGCTGCAGCTGTTGCCAAGTTAAATCCAGAGGTAATCATCGCTTCACCTCTTAAGCGCACCACTCAAACGGCTGAGGCGATCTCACGTGCAACTGGGTTGCCAATTGTTTTTGAGGAAACCTGGATTGAATGTTCATTTGGAATTTGGGATGGCTTATCGATTGATGAAGTTAAAGAAAAGTATCCAGCAGATTATCAAGCCTGGATTTCTTCAACCGGATTTGCTCCTCCAGAAGGGGAGTCATATGACAATGTGGCAATACGAATTGATGCTGCGCTAAATCAGATCGCAGCTGAGTATCCGGGCCAAAGAGTTGTTGTTGTGACGCACAACGGAACAATTAAATCTGCAGCCAAAGTAGTTGTTGGAGCACCTGCTGAATCCATCTTCCATATTGATGTTTCACCTTGCTCAA